>Ga0208783_10001197_pt1 | contig 15523 bp, 20 predicted proteins | sample DEB19_08_DNA_2_FD_184529 | JGI IMG/M metagenome (GOLD analysis project Ga0208783, IMG submission 184529) | Aqueous microbial communities from the Delaware River and Bay under freshwater to marine salinity gradient to study organic matter... | ecosystem: Environmental > Aquatic > Marine >... | reverse complement strand
TGCGCCAGCGATCCGTGCCCGAGCCCGCTGAATCAATCCAGGTATGGCTGCGCCTGCTGGTGGACGTTGGACGATGCTCGACTAGATCGCGATCTGCGACCGTACCGTGGCCGATTGTAGCGCACGACTGGCCGCAAACGCTAACATGACTGCCTCGGCCCGGTCCGGAGACTTGAGCCCGCGCTTTCGCATGGCGTCCTTCGACTCGATCCGCGTGCGTCCGGACGAGTCGTGGTCGTACTGGATCGACGCCAGTTGCGCGATGGCTCGCTCGTCTCGGAGGCCTGCGACCTCGCCTCGAGCGAACCGCTCGCGGAGGCTCCAGTAGAGCTCCGCCTTCAGGTTCACGAACCGCTCGCGCGAGTACGGAGCCATGCCGACGTTGACCGGCACGCACCGGAAGCCGGCATCCCGCAGTGGCGTCGCGAAGTACGCGCCGACGCCGACCGAGTCGTACTGCACGGTGAGGTTCGTGCCTCGGTACTGCCCGAGGGCCGCGAGCACCTCGCCCTGGGCGGCTCGCTTCCATGACTGCATGGACAGGATCGCCGGGCCGTGGCGGACGACGAGCACGGTCTCATCCTCGCCGCCCTCGGCCACGTCGACGCCTGCCACGAGCGGGTCGTCGTCCGAGAACGACGGCTCCCTCGAGCGTGCCTGCTCCAGCCAGCCGAGCGGGATCAGTGCGTTCTCGGCCTCGGTCGGAAACTCCGCGAGCACGTTCGCCTGCCACATCGGATGGTCCGGCCCGAGCTCGTAATACTGATCCCGCACCCACTGCCGCGTGGTGATGTTCGGGACCGGGTTCGCCTGGATCTCGTCCGGACCCATCGCGAGCAGCCGCTCGAGCGAGACGCCTTCCAGGTTCGGCGTGTCGAACGCGCCGGTCGTGATCGTCGTCCACGTGTCCCGCTTGCTGGTGAACGCCTCGTAGAACTCGCCGCTCGTGATCGTCGGGTTCCCGAGCAGCAGCACGCGCACGTTGCCGCCTGACCGCAGCGCCTCGATCGCGCGGTAGATCGACGGCCGCAGGCCAGGCGCCTCGTCGACGACCACGAGCATGTGCTCTGCGTGGTGTCCCTTGAACCGCTCCTCGATGTCCGTCGACATGCCCATCGCCCACCACTCCGGACCGCCACGAAGGCGTGTCTCCGTAAGCTCGGCTCCCGTTCCGCGCGGCATGCGCTCCCAGATCGAGCGGATCTGTCCCCAGAGGTTCGTCGCCACCGCCGTGAACGACGGCGCCGTCGTGATGACCTTGCAGCCTGGGTGCAGCAGGAAGAACGCGATGATGGCGTTCGCGCTCGTGTAGGTCTTTCCGGCCGCCGGCGCTCCCTTCCACGCCACGCGTGCGCCGTCGCGGAAGCACGCGCGCACGACCTCGCGCTGCGCGGACCAGAGTGGCGACCCGAGCACGCGCTCGACGAACCCGGCCGGGTCCGCGCGTCCGGCCGCGAGCACGTCAGGCAGGCTGGTCGCCACGCTTCCGTGCGGCATCGGCGAACTGCTTTGCGACCTCGACGAACGACAGCGGCCCGCCGTTCGCGCCGGTCACCTCCTGCTTCACTGGAGCGTCGAGCCCGAGTAGGCGAGCACGGCGCTCGGCGACGCGGAGTGCGGTGGAGATCGACGACGTGTCGCCTCCCTCGACGGCAGGCCAGAGTGCCTTCAGCATCGCGTCCAGGCGCTCGAGTTCGATATCGCGGACGGCCTCGGCGGTCTCGCGTGCTTCCTTCGCGAGCTGGTCGATGACGTGGTGCACGTCCTTGTGCGCCATGCAGATCGACACGCCGAGAGCCTTGCCGATGGCGCTGTAGGTCATGCCGCTCTTACGGAGCTCGAGAGCCTTCGCGCGGCGCTCGATCGCGTTCTCGTGGCTCCCTCGCTTGCTGCCACGCTTGCCGCCCTGCCGCTTAACGCCGGACGTTTTCACCACACCCGCCCGCCCATCGTCTTGATCGTCGGCTCCTTGGCGAGCTCGACGCGGATCCTGCGGCCGCCGATCTCGGTGCCGTAGAGCCGCTCGACCGCGACGGCTGCGTCGTCGCAGAGTGCCGTCACGAACCCGAAGCCGCGGTTGCGGATGCCGTCGGTGTCCTTCGGGAGGACCACGACTGACACCTTCAGCCCGAGCCGCTCGAACGACGCGATGACGTCGTCCTCGGTGGCCGAGAAGGTCAGGTTGCCGACGAAGAACGCTTGCTCTCTCACTGCGACATGGACAGGTGGCCTCTGGTCGTCATGGTTCGATCCTACGGACTCGCGCGCTAAGTCCAAGCGGACGGCCCGTTCTGCGTGTCGCGGAACACGAGCAGGAGGACGAGGTAGCCGATCAGGTCGAGCACGACGTCCTCGCCGAACGCGTCGGCCTTGCCCTTGGCGAGCCGCGAGAGCTTGTCGTCGATCCGCACACGAAGCTGCTCGTCGGCAGACGCGCGCGAGAAGATCCGCACGGGATCGGTCGCCGAGTTCCCGTAGGCCGCGTTCTTCGCCAGCAGCATCTCGCGGATCGCGTCGCACCTGGCCGCGATGGCGTCAGACACGGACGGACTGGTGGCTGAGATCGTGACCGTCGGCGGGTCGGCCGGGACGCGCGTCGGGCAGGTCGTCCACCTGGTCGCGGCACGCTCGGCGTAGGCGTGGTCCTCGCAGAACGTCGAGCCCTTGGCGACCGGCTTGCCGCAGTAGCACAGGATCATGACCGCACCGGGCCGATCGACTCGACGGTCGCGTCGCCGAACACGCGACGGATGCGGACGAAGTCGGAAAGCCACGCCTTGCGTGACTTCTCGTCGACGGCGGCCATCGCCGACTCGACCTCGGACCGCCAGATCGTGGCGACGCCTGGCTCGGGCTCGAGCGTGACGCCGTCGTTCGCGAGTACGACCGGACCGTCTGCGGTCGAGATGACGACGTAGGCCCAGTCCGACGCGGAGTCCGTCTCGACCGGTACGGGAGCCTCGCCACGGAGCGCACGGATGCGGTTCGTGATCTCGACGCGGGAGAGCGAGCGGTTGCTCACGAGTCACCTCGTCCGAGGGCGCACGGGATGCAGGTGACCGTGACAGGCTCGCGCTGGTCGTCTCGGGCAGGGATGACAACGTCCGCGCCGCACGTCGCACACGGCGCGAGTTGCGTGGCGTGGACGAGGAGGAAGGGCGGAGTCCTATCGTGCGTTGTCATGCGAAACCTCCCATCGGAGCTTGTCCTGAGTTGGATGCCGATCGACACGTGGGCGACTCGGGCGGTTCCATGACTTGCCACGCACTTGAGCAATCAGGTGCCATCCGGAAGCAACGAGCGACGCTCCGGTCTCGCTTCCGAGCGTGTAGGTTATCAGGCGCCGGTATCCGAGCGCTCGACACGCGCGCCATGCAGCTCCGTAGAGCATCGACGGAGCATTGCGGTCACCGAGCGTGCAGACTCGAGTGACCTCTGCGGTGTATCCGTCCTGATTTCCGCGAGCGACTGGACGGCCCACGATGGCAACGCCGACAACGCGATCAGCAAGCGATACGGCAACCGCAAAAAGGCCGCTCTGCGGAGGCCGATGATGCCGGTGATGCTCGGCGACGAACACCTTCGCGTCGGAGATCGTGATCGGGCAGAGCTCTAGGCGATCAGATTCCAAGGTCGTCCTCCTGGTGCGAGCCAGACGCTCTGGCCGCGTAGTGGTAGTCGGTCGCCTCCGGGTCGCGGAACGACTCTGCGGCGCGGTCGAACGACATCTCGAACGACCCGAGCCGACCGGAGCGGCCACGACGGAGCTTCTTCACGGCGACGATCGCCGAGCCGTAGTTGTCGTTCTCGGCGTCTCGCTTGCGAGCGACCGTCACGAGGTTGTCGGTGACCTGCTCGAGGGACGCGGATCCGTGCAGGTCCGTGCCGTCTGGCGACTCCTTGTCGCGCGCGTGGCGCGACGGATGCGCGACGAGCAGCAGGGCGACGTTCAGTTCGATCGTCGCGGTCTTGAGTTCGTGGATCGCGTTCGACAGTGCGAAGCGCTCCTTGTCGCCTGCGGCCTGCGTCATGAAGTGCAGGTGGTCGAGCACGAACACGCGCGCACCGTAGCGCCGCGAGGCGTAGCGCATGAGGTCGACGAACGTCTGAACCGACATGCCGCCGAAGTGGTTCACGACGTAGAGTGGCAGTTCCCGCATGACCTCGATGCCGGCGTCTCGCTCGGCGGTCGTCATCGCGAGGCCGGAGCCGTCCGCGCGAGCGTGCGGGTACTTGCGCACGATCTGCTGGAGCACGCGCCAGCGGTAGTCGACGGCGGTGAGCTCGAACGACGCCGAAACGACCGGCGTGCCGCCGGCTGCGATCTGGGTCGCCAGGTTCGTGACGAACGCGGACTTGCCCGAGTTCGTGTGTCCCGTGACGATCGTGAGTTCGCCCGAGCGGATGCCGCCCAGGTAGCGGTCGACGCACGGCCAGCAGGTCGAGATGCCGTGCGGCGACGGGTTCTCGTGGTCCGCGATCAGGTCGGCGATTCCGCCCTCGTCCGCGACATGCTGCACGAGCGGGTTGTCTGGCACGTGGGACGCCTCGATCGCTGCGAGCAGGTCGAGCGAGCGACCGGCGACGATGAAGTCGGTCGGGTCTTTCAGCCCGGCATCGGTGTCCGGCCACTCGACGATGCGGCAGCGTGACGGCCCGAGCACGCGCGCGAGCTTCTCGGCTCCGGCGCGTCCGGCGTCGTCTCGGTCGAACGCGATCGTGATCTCGGCGAACGCCTCGAGCGCGTCGATCCAAGTCGATCCGCCGTCCTGGCGGACGTTCGCGCCGTCCGGCACCGAGACGACGTTGTCCAGTCCGAGCTGCGTCAGCACGGCGCAGTCCTCCTCGCCTTCGCACACGATCACCGACTCGTTGCCCGAGAGCGCGTGCGCGTTGAACAGTGCCGAGTCCGTGCCCTTCGGCTCGCGCCACACGCGCTTGGATCCGTCCGGCATACGGACCTTGAGTTTCGAGTAGAGGTAGCGGCCTCCGGCTCCGAAGTACGGCACGACCGTGGCGACGCGGCCGTCGCCCATGTCGCGGATGCCGATGCGGAAGCGCTTGATCGTGTCGAGCGTGAGACCGCGGCGCGCCTGGTACGCGGCGAGCATGCGCTCGTCTGCGAGCAGTGCCTCGTGCGGGTCCTGCCATGCCTTCGGCGACGGCAGTGCCGTGACGCGCGGACGCGACGTGCCGGCGGCCGGACTGACGAGGTCGCCGAGTGCCTGCTTCAGAAGGAACAGCCCGCCGGACCAGCCGCAGCGGTGACAGGTCGCCGCTCCGGTGTCAGCGCGGAACGCGAACGGCCTGCGAGCGGTCGAGCCGCATGCCGGGATCGGGCAGCGCCCGAGTCGGATCCAGTCGCCCTCGTCGTGCACCTGCCAGCCCTTGGCCGAGCAGTAGGCGAGGATCTCGTGCCTGTGGTCGTTCACGGCGCCACCTCCGCGACGGCGGCCTCTGCCGCCGGCTGGTCGAGGCCGAGCTTGGTCGCGTGGTCGCGCTCGAACTCGGCGAGGGTGAGTCGGGCCTGCTCGTCTCCGGTGTCCGCTCGCCGGCGCCAGTAGTCGTGCTGGCGTCTCAGCGAGGCCACGGCGTCGGCGGTCTGGGTCGTCGCAGCCGACCGAGCGGTCGCGACGAACTCGTCCTCCCACAGTCGACGCCGGAGCCAGGTGGCCGGGTGCGGGACGAACTGCCGGTCGGCCCACTGCCGGTGCGTCTTCCACGCCTCGACGGCGGCGACGATCTGGTCGACGAGGTCCGGTGCCGGGTCGAGTGCTCGCCACGCCTTCTCGGCGTCGAGCCTGTGCGTCCGGTTAGGGTAGGCCTGCCAGAAGCGGTCGAAGCCGAGCGGCAATTGCGTCAAACGCGGTCGCCGTCGTCGCGCGTCATTCGCGCGATGACGAAGAACTCTTTTGGCTTCTGCTTCTGCTTCTGCTTCTGCTTCTGCTTCTGCTTCTGCTTCTGCTTCCGAGCAAAATTGCAGGACAGTTGCACCACCATTGCACTGCAATTGCAATGCAGTTGCCGTGACCCGCGGTGGAGCGGGCAGGTGCGACTTGGCCTCTTTCGGCGAAATCTTCTGGTGCTTGCTGAAGTTTTTGACCTGGAGGTACGACCGGCCGTCGACCTCGTAGCGCTGAATGACGTCGATGTTGACGAGAGCGTCAATCCATCTGACGACGTCATTTGACGTTACGTCATCCCGCGTCGGAAACACGTCACTCCGGATCAGACGCGGCCTGTCCTCGAGCCTGCCCTCGCGGTCAGCGACGCACCAGAGCCCGGCAAACAGGATCTGCGCGAGAGGCTCCAGACTGGAGAGGTCCTCGTCGCGGAAGAAGTTCGGCTTAATCAAGCGGCTTCTCATTTCCTCCTCCTCACCCTCCTCAAAGAAACGCGATCAGGCCGGCTCTGTGACCGTGTCGGTCGCCTTCGTCGGCAGGTACTTCATCTGCTCCGGCGCGGTTGCTTCTGGCCTGACTGGAGCTCCCGGATAGTCCTTCAGGCGCTCGATCAGGTTCGTCTTCTCGTAGATGCGCAGCCCGCACCGGCGAGCCTCATCCTCGAGCTGGCGCACCCACTCACGCGGCGGGTGGTACTCTGGCGTCTGAGTCGAGGCGCTGGCGCCGCCAATCACGATCCAGTCGAACATCTCCAACGAGGAGAACTTGAGCGGCTCGATCAGCGGCTCACAGGAGAGCCACTTCACCTTGGCGCGGACCTTCCGGAACGCTGCCTCAGCCGCAGCCACGCGCGCCTGGCAGTCGACCGACGTGCCCACCCAGGCGTTGTCAGGGAAGTCGAACTCCGTCAGTCGGCCCGGGAACTTAGTCAGGAAGAGGAAGTTCCAGTCCGGAGCCTCGCGCACGGCGTCCAGGACCGCCTCGATCCACTCCGCAGGCACCCACCGGCCGAACAGATCGGCCATCGAGCAGGTGAAGACGTTTCGGTCGCCGATGTGTGTCTTCGCCGATGCCGGCAGAGTCGCGGAGGCCGGGATCCGTAGCCGTGAAGGATGGAAGGTCGGCGCGAACTTCTGCGGATAGAACCGCTCGGCGATGTCGCGGGCGTAGCAGTACGGGCAGTTGTGCAGGCAGCCCGTGACCGGATTCCATGACCAGGACGCCCACTCGATCGAGTCGGTCTCCTGGCGGTTAAATGATCCTCTGGCCGGCTCGTTCAGCGCAGCGGCTCGATCCCTGCGCGAGAGCCGCTCCCACTCATCGACGGAGTAGGTCTTGGCCGGACTCGCTCCAGAAGCCGACGTCGTGTCCTTGACCTTCGGCTCGTGATGGTCGGCGTAGGCTCGCGAGATGCTGCGGTTGAGCTTGTCGACGATCTCGTCGGCCTCGTCGTGTCTGCCTTCGCTCCGAAGGCGGTCAATGACGTCAACCGTGTCTGCCGCCTGCTGAACGCCCTTGCCCGAGAGCCCGAGCTTCGCGCCGACGATGTCGCGAGAGTCTGATCTCAATTCCGGAAAATTTTCCGGAATTGACCTGTCGTGTCCACCACGCCGCCGCTTGGCTCGCTCTTTTTCAATCTCAAGCAGCACCTTGGCCTCGCGGCCGATCTGCTCGTTCGTCTTGACTCGCTGGCGGTTGCTCTCGATCAGCGCCTCGAGCACATCGAGCGGGTCGCTCGACCGAAAGATCGTGACCGGCACAGCATCGAACTCGGCAAGCTGGGCCGCCCGCCAGCGGCGATGGCCGCTGATGATCGTCCCATCTTCGGTCACCAGGAGAGGCGTCAGGATGCCCTTCGCGCGAATGCTCTCAAGGAGCTCGGCGTCGCACTGGTCGCCGTAAATGCGAGCGTTGTCCGGATGAGGGCTTAGTGTCTCGATTCCGCGTTCCATCTCAATCATCCTTTCCATGCACTATGCAGTGACAACCGTGACAGATGGGAACGAGGTTCCACGGGACGTCGAATGTACCCCACGGCGGATAGTCGACGTGATGAACCTCGGTCGCTGGAGACACGCGACACTCCTGGCAGATGCCTCGCGCGCGCTGCATGACGAGTTCGCGGACAGCCTTGAATGAAGGGTGCCTGAGATACTCGGCATAGGTCCGATAGTGTTCAAAAGAGACTGGGTTGTGTCTCAGGCGTGAGTACACGCGCCGCGAATGGCTCGCGGTCCTCTGAGTATCGCTCAAGAATCATCCTCCCTTCGGTCGACTCGATCGGATAGATGCCGGCCGACGAATGCCCGCTGGTGCGCATGTTGCGCATGATGAGAAGGAGCCACGGGTTTCCTCGAGCGATCCGCTCCTGAATCAGGAGATGCTTGCGAGAAAACAGAGACGGTAGGTCGGTCGGACAAGGAATGAACTTGTTGCGCCATCGCTCTGACCGATCGGCTAACTGGTGACTCCGCGTGAGCCTGTACGTTCGCATGTTGAGGTTGAAGATCAGATCCATGCGAGGGAATTCACGACAAAACCGCTCCAGCTCAGCGAATGGAATGTCGTCAAAGTAGCCGTTGGGATCGAATAGGACGGTGCCCATCGCGTAATTGGGACGATCGCGTCGTCGCACCTCTTCGGCGAAGTCCAGAAGCGCGACGCCGTTGTGCGCGTGCATGACGCGACAGATCGGAGGAGGAGACGAAGCGGTCTCGGCCCATCGGTCGAGTCGTTGCGCTACGCGAAGAGCGAGATCGGTGTGACGACCGCGATCAATCTCGGCAAAATATGCAAATACGTTCGAGCGACCGATCTTTGCGACCTCGTCAATAAAGACGAGTGGACTACCTGGTGCTCCGGCTAATTCATTAATGCCGCATCCAGCGTTCCCGTCGTAATGGAAGTATGGCTTGTTCGGTAAGCGTAAGGAGAGTCTGAGCGAGACGTGTGCAGCAGATGCGAATCCACGCTCCTTCAGTTGGGTCGATGCGCCCTGGCCCTGTCCTCCGCGAATCGGTCCGCACAGTTCGCCATCAAGTGCTCCAAAGCGGAATGCTTCAATGGCGCGCCTAACTCCGAGACGATCGTGACGACTCATCGGCGCGCCTCGACGTCGGCGATCCGCTGGCCGATCCACTCCATGCAGTTGACCGCCATCGAGTTGCCGAGCGCGCGGTAGCGCGGGCCGTCTGGGCAGTCGGAGGCGGGACGGCCGCGCCACGGGATGCGGGTCCAGTCGTCTGGGAACGCTTGGAGGCGCTCGACCTCGCGAACGGTCAATCGACGAACGGTCGAGGGAACGTCTCCGGCATCGCAGAGGCAGTCCTCGTCCATCGCGCACGACTCGTCATGCACCGGAGACAGCACGACCCGGATTCCGCGATCGGTGATGTCAGCAAGCGTCCCTGACGAGATCCCTGACGCTACATCGACTTCGATTGCCTTGAGATCGGCGCCCTGGCCGGAGCACGGGTAGACCGAATAGGCGGAGACGGCGAATCTTATTCCGTCGTGATCCCGTTCATCAGTGCGGCTCGTAGTGGTGCAGGAAGCTCCGTGTCCCTCCGTGCCGACCTCTCCAGCAGGCCCGCGCAAGCGCTGCTCCTCAAAGAGTACCTCGGCGGCACGTCGCCAGTCTCCAGCACATCCGACAACGAACACACGTCGCCTGCGCTGCGGGACGGCGCGTGGATGCCTGTGTGTTCGGACATACTGAGCGTCCAGGACTCGGTAGGCCCACCCATACCCGAGGTCAGCCAGCGACCCGAGGAGGGCTCCAAAGTCCCGTCCTCCGTTTGATGACAGGACACCGGGAACGTTTTCCCAGACCACCCATCGAGGCCGTAGACGTTGAGCGATCTCAACGAAGCAAAGCATGAGTCCGCCTCGCGGGTCGTGCAGTCCCTTGCGAAGTCCCGCGACGGAGAAGGACTGGCAGGGAGTTCCACCCACGAGAAGGTCAATTGATCCAGGCTTGATGTTCCACGTCTCATGTTTCGTCATGTCTCCGAGGTTCGGAACGTGCGGGAAGTGATGCGCGAGAACGGCAGACGGGAACGCCTCGATCTCCGAGAACGCGACCGGCTCCCAGCCGAGCGGCTCCCACGCGACGGACGCAGCTTCGATGCCGCTGCACACCGAGAGGTACTTCACTCCATCTCTCCACGTCTCGCGCGCTCGATCGCCGCACGCGCCTCGTCCGCCGACCGCACGACACACGCGAAGCCGCCGAACGCTCGGATGCCTTCGAGGAACGCCTCCTGCTCAGGCGTCGTGCGTCCTCGAGCGGCCTTCAGCTCGATCGCGATGATGCGTCCGCCGGGAGCCAGCACGCCGAGCAGGTCGCTCGCGCCCTTCGTGAGTCCGAACCGCACGAGCCGCTCGCGTCCGTTGCCGACGGGCAGGCGCGCGGCGCCGACGTTCTGCCGGTAGATCAGCAGGTCGGGCTCGCGACGGAGAGCGAACATGACCGACCGGAGGACGAGACCCTCCGGCGTGGGCTTGCTCGCCGACCGCCGCGAGCCGGTCGACCATCGAGTCCGCGCCGCAGGACGGCGCCTCGCCTTCACCTCCACCACCACCACCTCCGAGCGCGCCGCCTAGGCGCGCAGTCGCTACGCTGGCTGCTTGCCCTTCCTGAGGTCGGCCATCGTGAGACCGCCGGTGAACTGGAAGTGCGGCGACTCGCGGAACGTCTTCCAGCGACCGGCCCACTCGAGCCCGACGCTCTCGCCGAGCTCGCCGATGCGCTTCCAGAGCCGCTGGTCGTTCCAGACGGCCTTGCCAGCGAAGAGCGGCACGACGTCGAACGCGACGCGGTACTGATGCCAGCTCTGGCCGCCGCGCGCGTTGGTCACCTTGCGACCAGGCTTCGTGCGGCCCTGCGCGTAGAGCGCGTCCTGGCACTCGGCGTCGCGGTAGGTCGACGTGACGAGCAGGTCGATGCCCTCGGCCTTCGCGGCCGCGAGCAGCGCGCGTGCCTTCTTCTGCACGACCGGCAGGAGGTCGGTGAGCGAGCGCGAGTTCACCACCGGCCAGCCCTCCGCTCGAGGAACCGGAGGCGCTCGCTCATGCGCTTGTGGTCGCGCTCGACCTCCTCGGCCGTGATGAGCGCCCACGACGCCATGACGACGGCGAGGACCGAGAGGACAACGTCGAGCAGCGTCAGGAACAGCGTCACGACGCGACCTCCAGACTGTCGCGATGGTGCGACTGGAGGGCCGCGAGACGACCCGGACGGCGTCCGGGTTTCGTGTCGTTTCCTGTCGCGAACCGTCGTTTTCTGGCGCCTCCGGAGGCGTCGAGCGACGTCAGGAAACGGCGCGAAAACCCGCGCAAATACTGGAGAAAACGCGATCCGACCGACGAATGTCGGAGTGTCCGATGCAACCAATGCGAGTGTCCGTAAGTCATTGATTTTCCTACGCTTTTTCGGCCGGACGGACCCGGATGATGCCATCATCCGGGTTTCGCCTCTCTGCCACGGTCAGCGGATCGGCGTCGGTCGAGCCCATCCAGCGGCCGTAGTGCTTGTCGATCTTGGCGAGCGAGGTCCCGACGTACTCGGCCACGTGCTTCGGGTTGGCTCCGGCCGAGATGGCTCGCGAGATGTAGGTGTGGCGGGTCGAGTAGAGCGGGTAGTGCCGCACGCCTGCCACGCGAAGCGCTCGCTGCCAGAGGAAGTCCGAGAACGCGGCCTGCTCGATCGGCTTGCCTCGGTTGTTCAGGAACACCGGCGCGTCTGGCTTCACGACGAGCGGCTGGCGCTCGCGCAGGAGCTCGACCAGGTGCGGCGAGAGCGTGATCGTCCGGAAGCTCGCCTGCGTCTTGGTCGGCATCAGGTGCCCTTGCACGCGAGACTGCGCGATCGTCACGCGACCCGTGCGCAGGTCCACGTGCTGCCAGGTGAGGCCCGTCGCCTCGGAAGGACGGCAGCCCGTGCCGAGGAGGAACGCGACGAACGGGTAGTAGTGCGCGTTCTTGCGGCGGAAGTGCTCGAGGATCGTCTGCTCGTCCTCGGGCGCGATCGGCAGGCGCAGCTCCTGGCGCTTCGCCGGCCACTCGAGGCCGTCGAACGGGTCGCCGATGTCGAGCGTCTTCTTGAACGACCGCCGCGCGTCGTTGAAGAGCGCGCGGAACGTCCCGCACATGGCGTTGTAGGCCGTGTTGACGGCGAGCCCACGGTCGACGATCAGCGCCTTCTGCCAGGCCTTCAGGTCGTCGAGCGCGATCTCGCGCAGGCGCAGGTGCCCGACGTAGGGCTCGACGTAGAGCCGGAACTGGGTTTCGTAGTCGTGGATTCGCGTCGGCCGCTTCGTCACCCGGCAGCCTTCCAGCCACGCCGGGAAGTACTCGGCCACGGTCGCGTCGGTCGCCTGTCTCGGCTTCTTCGCATGCCACTCGGCCATGCCGAACAGGTCGCGCCGCGACCCGAACGGGAAGTCCCGCCGATAGTCTTCGTCCGTGTATCGACCGTGGCGCACGAGCGCGTCGATCCGGTCGGCCTGGCGCTGGCAGATCGCGAGGTTCTTCACGGTCGCCTTCGCGCCCGAGGACTCCTGCGACTCGCGGCCTCGCCAGTAGAGGCGGAAGGCCACGTTGCCGGCGGCAGTGATACGGATCTTGCAGCCCACGGGTCGATCCTACTCCAGTTCGGCGCGTAGCGCGTCACTCACGGCAGGGCGCGGCCCGGACCTCGGCACGACCGTCAGGGCGGCCATGACGGCGGCCTCGCGGAACCGGAGCTGCCGGCCGACCCGGACGTAGTGCGGTCCTTCCCGAAGCGTGCCGATCGCGACCAGCCGCTGCACGGTCCGGGTGGACACGCGCAGCACCTGGGCGACCTCGGCCAAGGAGAGCAGTCTCGTCACGCGAGGCTCTGCCGCATGAGCTGCACGGCCCGGTCGACGGCGGTCAGGGCGTCCTCGGCCCGCTGGATGCGCTTGCGGACGTCGTCCTGCGAGCGTGCCCACTGCGCCCAGTCGTCGATCGCGGAATCCTCGACCTTTGCCATGCGACCCAGCAGCCGGTCGATCTTCGGCGCCTCGCTCGAGGTCGAGCCTTCGTTGCCGCCACTGATCTCGGCTGCAATGTCCTCCTTGAAGTCCCTGATCGAGTAGGACTTGTTCGCGGTCCGCTGATCCTCGGCATACTCGAGGAGCTCGATGGCCTGGCGAGCCACCTTGGGAGCCTGCTCCACCGCGACCACGTAGAAGGTCGACTCGTCGAGCACGAACGTCGCGTCCGCACCCTGTGCGTCGAGCCGCGGCCTGACGATCTCCCGGTAGATCTTCGCCAGCCGGTAGATCGTGGCGCGGCTCACGTCCCAGGCGCGGGCGAGCTCGTCTCCGGCCCGGTCTCCGTAGCCAGCCGCGTCGATGGCGCGACCTACGCAGATCGCCGTGCCGATCAGATAGTTCGCGGCGCAGATCCGCAGGGAATCGTAGACGCGCCGGCACTCATCCGCCGACGCCTCCGCGAGCTGGCGGTCGACCGCCACCGGGTCGATCGCTCGCTCGTGCTCCGCGGCCAGCAGGGCCGCTGCCATCGTATCATCGGACATCTATCCCACCTCCACCGCCGCCCAGCCTCAGGACGTGCGTCTAGTCGGTCTGCCTCTGGTGCACTCCGGCGCGCAGTGCCCGGAGCAGGATCGTGTACGCGGAGCGGCGCTCGTGCGCGCGGACCGTCGCGAGGACGGCCGCAGCGGACAGGCCCGCGCCGGCGAGAAACGCGAAAAGAGTGTGCATGGGAACCTCCATGGTGCGACGGGCTTGCCAGTACCACGCGACCATGCCCGTTTGTGCGACCAATCGACATCGGCCACAAAAAAACTCGCACAAAATGCCACGGTCGCGTGGTAGGAGGGCGACGTCATGTCGCACGACGAAGATCCACCGAAGAAGAAACCCACGAAACTCCGCAGGATTAGCGGCAGGCGCACCGACAAGCGGCCGCGTCGCGAGACGGATCAGGTCGTCCGCGTGACCGGGCCGAGCGGCACGCTGCGCGATGGCAAGGTCGTGTTCTACTCGAGCGAGCCGGTGGTCTCGCTCTGGACGATCGAGTTCTCGATCTCCGTGGACGACCTCCTTTTCGGCCTCGAGCGGTTCCGGCTCTTTATGGAGGAGTCGATGGCGCGCGAGGACGACGCCGAGATCATGGTCGGATGGCAGGCCGGAACGGAGACCCGCATCGTGCCAGGCAAGAACCCGATGCTGACGGGCTCCCTGCAGGTCGCGGCGACCTGGAAACGCCCGAAGCGGCCCGGCGAGGACCAGGAGGGCGGGAAGTGACCGCCGGCGGGCCGAAAAGTCGCGACAATGCGACTGAAGTGGTATCCGCTGAGGCCATGACGAAGCGGAAGCCGGGCGCCTCAGTCGGTCGCCCGAAGACCATCGGAGAGGCGCCGAAAGTGGTCAGCGCGAGGCTCGACGACGAGGAGTATCGAGCTCTCCGCACGATCGCGTTCCTGCGAGGAACGACGGCCTCCCAGATCCTGCGGGACTTGGTGAAGGCTTTCCTCGACAAGAACCCGGCACCGCGCCTCCCGAAGGCGTAACCGGGAAAATCTCCGGAGATGCCTACCATCCCTCGAAATGGCCCGGTTTCGTAGACGGTTGACATCACGTCCGCGTTTCGTATACGATACTCGGCAGAAGGGAGGAACCACCCGATGGCAGACCAGACGAGACAGCAGAGGGAGATCGAGGCGATCCGCCGGCAGTACGCCGCGATCGACTTCGGCGCGATGAAGCCGTTCGGCGTGCGCGCGTGCTTCCTGGGCGACGCGCCGATCCACAAGCTGACGAGCGACCCGGCCGAGTTCGTCCGCACCTCGCCGTACTGCACCGACCTGACCGATAAGCAGCGCATGGACGTCATCGCGAAGCTGCGGCAGTACCTCCGAGACAAGGCGACCAGCAGCGAGCGCGGCGGCATCATCGCGCGCATTCAGATCTGCGCCGACTACCTCGGCCGACGCGTGCCGCACCTCCGCGAGGCCGTGACCAAGCGTCGCCTGCCGCACGCATTCCTCCTGCACGAGATTCGCGGGATGAGGAACATCCTCGAGCGCATGGAGCGCGAGGTGTTGAACGACGGCGTCCTGCCGACCGACCGCGACGGAGTCGAGTGGGTCGAGGTGACGACGCCGCTCAAGTCGAACCACACCGACTACGAGATCACGGCGCGCGTCTACCTCGAGGACGGCGACGACGACTCCGACATCGTCGACGCGAAGATCTACGCCCTCGACGACGACGGCGACTACGAGAGCCAGAGCGACCCGGACGAGGAACTCAACGCGTCTGCTCGCGACCTCTGGCGCGACGCCGTCCGTAAGGCCGCGGCAGAGCAGGCCTGCGAGCTCGGGCTCGGCTGCGAGGAGTGCGGCGAGATCAACGCCTGCTGCATCTGCCGGCCCGCCGACGAGAAGGAGGCCGCTCATGCGTAACCGAGAGACCTACCGCGACCACTACTGGCGCGTCGGCGGCACCGGGCCGCTGATCCGCGTCGAGGCCTACGACCGCGCGACGACGCCGCGCTACGACGTCTACGCGCTGATGGGCGCCGCCCTGGCGGGCGCCTTCGCCGCGATGCTGGTCGTCACCATCCTC
>Ga0208783_10001193_pt1 | contig 15565 bp, 13 predicted proteins | sample DEB19_08_DNA_2_FD_184529 | JGI IMG/M metagenome (GOLD analysis project Ga0208783, IMG submission 184529) | Aqueous microbial communities from the Delaware River and Bay under freshwater to marine salinity gradient to study organic matter... | ecosystem: Environmental > Aquatic > Marine >... | reverse complement strand
CCGCGCTCTGGCCCCCGTCTTCGGGGCGGCGGTCACCGGACCGATTGCTCTGCACGTCACGGCGAAGCGCTACCGGTGCACGGTCGACCCCGCCTACCGCGGCCGACTCTCGGCCGCGTCGGTCGCCTCGCTGCGCCTCCAGGGCGGCCCGCTCGACGAGGAGGCCGGCGAACAATTCGTTCGGCACCCGGCCGCGGCCGATGCTCTCCGCCTCCGCGAGTGGGACGACACCGGCAAGGTCGTCGGCCTCCGGGTTCCGCCCTTCGGGGACTTCGTGCCTCGCCTGCGGGCCGCGGCCCGCCGCTGACGGTTCAGTCGCCGGGCCCCCGCCCGAGGAACGCCTCGGCCAGTCCCGCGTAGACGGCGACGCCGTCGCGAAGGGCCGCCTCGTCGATCATCATCCGGTTGGAGTGACACGCGGGCGCCTGCGCGGGCCGTACCCCCGGCGGGCACACACCGAGGTAGGCCAGCGCGCCCGGTCGCTCGGCCAGAACGTAGGAGAAGTCTTCGGCCCCCATGACCGGCGACGGGAGCAGCGCGCCCCGGTCGGGTCCGAGCACCGAACGCACGACTTCGAGCAGTGCCTCGGCCTCACCGGCATCGTTGACCGTCACCGGGTAGAGGTCCTCCACCACCAATTCGGCGGTCATCTCGTGGGCGTCGGCGATCCCCGCGACCAGTCGCTTCATTCGCTCGGTGACCCTCGCTCGCGCCCGCTCCGACACGGTGCGCAATGTGCCGTGCATCTGAACCGTCTCGGGGATCACATTGTCGGTCGTCCCGGCATTGACCTGCGTGACCGTCACCACGACGGGATCGAAGGGGTCGACCTTGCGGGTCACGAGGGTCTGGAGCGCCTGGATGATCTCGGCCGCGACCGGCATCGGATCGTTGGCCGAATAGGGGGTGGAGGCGTGCCCACCGCGACCCGTGACCGTGATGTGCAACTTGTCGGCCGAAGCCATGATCGGGCCGGGACGAGTGATCACCGTCCCGCTCGGGATGTTGGGCAGAACGTGCAGGGCGTACGCGGCATCGACGCCGTCGAGCACGCCCTCCTCGATCATGTACCGAGCGCCGTGATAGCCCTCCTCACCGGGCTGGAACATGAACCGCACTCGGCCGGCCAGCCGGTCGCGCCGCCCGGCGAGCACCCGCGCCGCACCGGCGAGCATGGCCGTGTGGGCGTCGTGTCCGCAGGCGTGCATTGCGCCGGCGACCGTGCTGGCGAAGTCGAGCCCCGTGTCCTCGGGCATCGGCAACGCATCCATGTCGCCCCGCAACAACACCGTGGGACCGGGTTGCGCGCCCCGGAGGTCGGCGACGATGCCGGAGGTCGTCGATCCGGTCGTGATCTCGAGATCGAGATCGGCAATGGACTCGAGCACCCGGGCCGCCGTTCGCGGGAGGTGCAGCCCGATCTCGGGTTCGCGGTGGATCTCCCGGCGCAGAGCGACGACGTCGGCGTGAACGGCATCGGCGGCCGTCAGGAGTTCGGAGGTCACCCGGGAAGGATACGGGCGCTCAGGTGCGGCGCAAGGAGCGCCGGATGCGGCCGAGGAGTCGCCGGGACGACGAGCGCGCCCCGGGTACCGCGGTCCGAGCACGCGCTCGGTCACGGGCCGAGAAGTACCGCTCCATCCAGCCCGCAACTGCCCGAGCGGTCTCGCGATTACGCGCGAAGCGATCCGGCGCGCAGCTGGCGAGGCGGGGCGGATCGCCGGGCCCGGACCACGCGTCGAGAAACCGTTGCCGATTGCGCGCCCACAACGCCTCCGAGTCGGGGAGCCGCTCGGCCGTGGCGTGGCCGACGTGGTCGACCAGAACCCGTTCGTCGAAGACGATGTCGCGATCGTTGACCCAGACCTTGAAACACAGGTCGACGTCTTCCCCGCTGGCCACGGCGAACTCCTCGCCCCAGCCTCCGAGCGCCAGGATCTCGGACCGGCGCATCAGGTAGAGCACGGCCGGCGGCGGGGCCGAGAACGGCGGGAGGACCGTCACCTCGGCGCCGGGGACGGAGCGCACCGTGTCGGCGTTACGGGCAGCCGTGATCGCCGGCACGACAATGGCCGCCTGCGGGTGGGCACTCCCCGTGGCCACGAGCGTCGCGGCCCATCCGACGGGCAGCACGGTGTCGTTGTTGCAGAACGCGATCCACTCGCCCCGCGCCGCCGCCAGCCCCTGGTTCATGCCGACGGCGAACCCGAGGTTGCGATCGTTGAGCACGGCGTGATCCGCCGCATTCCGCGCGAACTCTGCGGCCTCGGGCGCCGACCCGTTGTCGACGATGACGAGCTCGTAATCGACATCGGTGTGGGCCCGCACCGATTCGACGAACCGACGGGTGAGCGGGAGGTTGTCCCAGGCGAGGACGACGACGCTCAGCAGGGGCTCGGTCACGCCGTCGGGTCCGGTTCGGCATCGGTCACGGCCCCGGGCCGCCAACGACCGAGATCGAGCCCGAACATCGCTTCGAGCCGCTCGACATCGGACCGGAAGTGCTCCCAGAGTTCGGCGCGGTCCTCGGGGCGGAGCGCCGGAGCGACCTCGGCCTGACCCTTGGCCTCGCGGCTGAACCGCTTCTCCCCCAGGTGCGGAGGCACCGCATCGACGCGGGCACCGATGTGCCGGAGTGCGTCGGAGTAGACCCGACCCGGATCGGAGACCGCGTCGTCGTTGAGCAGGACGAGCAGGCGGGAACCGAACCGGTCGCGATAGGGCTCCAAACTCTCGGCGTACCACCCTCCGCTGATGAGGCCGAGTCGGTCGCGTTCCGGAGGAACCGAGCGCACGGCGTCGACGAGGCGCGTGCCTGCGGGGATCTGGCCCCCGTGGATGTGATGCACGAGGGCCGACTGCGCACGGTCGACCGGATTTCGGAGGATGGCGATGAGGGAGACCGCGGGCACGACCTGCTCGATCCGCTCGGCGACGACCACGGGTCGGTGCCGCCAGATCATGTATCCCGGTGTCGCCTCACCCACGAGCGCCTTTCCGTCGGCGGCGCCGAAGAGGGCGGCGTATCCCGCGGGTCCGAGTTCGGTAAAGCGCTTGATGTCGTTGAAGAAGGCGAGTTCGGATGACGCCGTGAAGACGTCGGGGTGCTCGCCGAGGTTGGACCGCAGCCAGCGCGTCGCGCTCTTCTGGGCGCCGATGATGAGGAAGGTGGGAAGTCGGGCTTCCGTCGCCATGCCTGCTCCGATTCCGCCCGGGAAGGCGAGGCTACCCGGCTCTGACGCGCCGTCCGGGGCGTACGCTGGACTCGTGCCGGCCGTGCTCGTACCCGACCCCGAAGCGCTGCCCGCCGTGACGCCGAACGAGCGCATTGCGGCCTCGGGGCGACCGACTCCGGCGTTTCGCGAGGAACTACGCAGGATCCCGAACCTCCGCAACGTCGGCGCCGTCGTCGGCGTGTGGCTCCAGGCGGCCGTCCTCGTGGTCGCCGCCGTTCGGATCGACCGCTGGTGGGCCTGGGTAACGGCATTCCTCCTCATGGGCCCGACCCACGCCCGCTTCGCCGCACTGATGCACGAGGCGGCGCACCGGCTCCTCTTCTCGAATCGGCGGCTCAACGATGCCGTCGGTCGGTGGCTCCTGGGATTCCCGACCTTCACGCCCGTCGACGCCTACCGCCGGGGCCACATGGCGCACCATCGCGAGGAATTCGGCCCCGACGAGCCCGACGTGCCCCTCTACCGCGGCTACCCGATCAGCCGGGCCTCGTTTCGGCGAAAGCTCGTTCGCGACGCCACCGGGCGCACGGGCCTGAAACTGATGCGGGGCCTGTTCCGGGCCCTGCGCTCATCCGACCCCGCAACGCGGTTCCAGGCCCGGGCGATCCTGGGCTGCCAGGCGGCACTCATCGCGGCCGGAACCGCCCTCGGCCATCCCCTGGTGTACTTCGTCCTCTGGCTCGGCCCCTTCCTGACCGTGTGGCGGGTCATCAACCGGCTCCGGGCGGTAGCGGAGCACGGGGGCATGGTCCGCTCCCGGGACCGCCGCCGCACCACCCACTGCGTCCGCCAGCACCCCCTCGCCCGGACGCTCCTGGTCCCGGCCCACATCGGGTGGCACCTCGCCCACCACGTCGATGCCGGGATTCCCATGGCCCACCTCCCCCGCTACCACCGGGAACTCCGACGAGCCGGCTACGTCGACGACACCCTGGAATACCCCGGCTACCTCGCCCTCTGGCGCCGCCTCGCCTCGGGCTGAGCCGGGATTCCGGCCCCGCCGGTCGGGGCCTTCCCGGCGAACGTGGCAGAATGGGGGCCACGACGGACAGGGTGGTGGAGACGTGCCCAGAAAAGGAAGAGCTCGCCGCTTCCGTGAGGCGCGAAAGCTCAAGCAGGGCTACGACGACGGCCTGTTCAGCGAAGGGTCGGGGACCCTCGCCGACGTGACCGACGACGACGAACTCGACGAGGACGACGACGAGTTCGACGACGACTGGGACGACGACGAGGAAGAGGACTGGGACCCCGACCGGGCCATCGACCGCTGACCGACCTTCGAGGGATCAGCCCGACGCAGGCCTGGGGGGCTCGGTTTCGATCCCGGCAGCCGTGATCGCGGCAGACACCACGTCGGGAGCAACGGTCCCCTCGGCAGCGAGCGCTGCGAGCACGGCCACCGTGATGTGGGCCGCGTCGACACCGAAGTGCCTGCGCAGCTCCGCGCGGACGTCGGAGAGGCCGTAGCCGTCGGTACCGAGTACGTGATAGCGAGCGGGCACGAAGCGGGCGATCGCGTCGGGGACCCCGCGTACCCAGTCGCTGACGGCGACCACCGGCGCGCCCGAGTCGCCGAGCGCGGCGGTGACGTAGGGCACTCGTCGGGGCTCGCCGGGGTGGAGCCGGTTCCACCGCTCACAGGTCTCGGCCTCGTCTCGGAGCTGCTTCCACCCCGGCGCACTCCACACCTCGACTGCGATTCCGTGATCGGCGGCCAGTCGCCGCTGCGCCTCGAGCGCTTCGTGCAGCATCGAACCGCTGGCGAGGATGCGGGCCGCCGGTGATCCCGCATCGACACCGGAGAACCGGTAGAGACCGGCGACGATTCCCGCCTCGACCCCGTCAGGCATCGGCGGCTGTTCGACGTTTTCGTTGTAGAGGGTCAGGTAGTAGAAGCAGTTCTCCGAGCCCTCGCCGTACATTCGCTCGATGCCGTCGCGGACCAGTACGGCAACCTCGTACGCCGTCGCCGGGTCGTAGGCCCGACAGTCGGGGAACGCCAACGCGAAGAGCTGCGATTGACCGTCGCAGTGCTGGAGGCCCTCCCCCGCCAGCGTCGTTCGCCCCGCCGTCGCCCCGCAGAGAAAGCCCCGCCCCATCTGGTCCCCGAGCGACCAGATGAGATCGGCGACCCGCTGGAAGCCGAACATCGAGTAGAAGACGAAGAACGGGATCATCGGTTCGCCCCACGTGGCGTACGCAGTGGCCGCCGCCGTGAACGAGGCGAGCGAGCCGGCCTCGGTGATGCCCTCCTCCAGGATCTGTCCGTCGGCCGCTTCCCGGTACGCCAGCACCAGACCGGCATCCACCGGTTCGTAACGTTGTCCGAACGGCGCGTAGATGCGGAAGTCGGGGAACAGCGCGTCCATCCCGAAGGTCCGGGCCTCGTCGGGGACGATGGGAACGATTCGCCGGCCGAGACCCGGGTCGCGGAGCAACGATCGGAGAAGCCGCGTGAACGCATTGGTGGTCGACACCGGGTGGCGCTCACCGGAACCGACGAGCAGCTCGGCCCCGACCTCGGGTTGCGGCGGCGGGAGGGGACGGACCTTCACCGTGCGGCGGGGAACCGGTCCGCCGAGGCGGCGTCGCGCCTCGTTCAGGTACTCGACTTCGGGAGAGGCCGGATCGGGGCGGTAGTAGGGCGCCAGCCCGTCTGCGAACGCCGCATCGGAAATCGGCAGACCCAGGCGGTCGCGTAGTTCCCGAAGCTGGGGGACTGACATCTTCTTCAGTTGGTGGGTCGAATTGCGCGCCGCGAAGTCGCGCCCGAGGGCCCAGCCCTTCACGGTCTTGGCCAGTACGACCGTCGGCGCACCGCGGTGTTCGACCGCGGCCCGATAGGCGGCGTGCACTTTCGCCACATCGTGACCGCCGCGCGGCAGCCGTTCGAGGTCCGCGTCGGAGAGGTGGGCGACCAAGGCCTCGAGGCGAGGGTCCGTCCCGAAGAAGTGCGACCGGATGTAAGCCCCGGGCTCGGTGACGTACTTCTGGTAGTCGCCGTCGACCGTCTCGTTCATGCGTGCCAGCAGGACCCCGTCGACGTCTCGTGCGAGAAGGGGATCCCAACCGCTGCCCCACACGACCTTTACGACGTTCCAGCCCGCACCGCGGAACCGGGCCTCGAGCTCCTGGATGATCTTGCCGTTGCCGCGCACCGGTCCGTCGAGCCGTTGCAGGTTGCAGTTGACGACGAAGGTGAGGTTGTCGAGTTGCTCTCGGGCTGCGAGCCCGAGTGCGGCACCCGACTCCGGTTCGTCGAGCTCGCCGTCACCGAGAAAGGCCCAGACCCGCGCCGCCGACGCGTCGACGATGCCTCGCTGTGTGAGGTAGCGATTGAATCGGGCCTGGGCTACGGCATTGAGCGGTCCGAGTCCCATCGACACCGTGGGGAACTCCCAGAACTCGGGCATCCGCCTCGGGTGCGGATACGACGGGAGTCCGCCCGACACCTCGCGACGAAACCGGTCGAGGTCGTCGGCGGTGAGCCGTCCCTCGACGAAGGCGCGAGCGTAGACGCCGGGCGATGCGTGCCCCTGGAAGAAGACCTGGTCGCCACCGCCCGACGCGTCGCGCCCGCGGAAGAAGTGGTGGAAGCCGACCTCGAAGAGGGTCGCCGCCGACGCGTACGTCGAGAGGTGACCCCCGAGCCCATCCGATCGATGGTTCGCACGCTGCACCATGGCGACGGCGTTCCAGCGCACACAGGCCCGGATCCGGTACTCGAGTTCGCGATCGCCGGGGTAATCGGGCTCGGCGCCGACCGGGATCGTGTTGATGTAGTCCGTGGTCGTCGAACCGGCGACCACGGTGCCGAGTTCGCGGGCCCGCTCCACGAGCCGGGACAGCAGGTAGTGCGCCCGGGCCTCACCCTCGGCGCCGACCACCTGGTCGAGGGCGTCGAGCCACTCCCGCGTCTCGCCGGGATCGGCATCGGGAAGCTGGTGAACCGAGCGATCGGGGAACATCGGTGTTGTCATTCCCACCCCCGCTTCCCGATCAGATCCCGGATTCCGATCCGGGCTGATGTTTCCGGATCCGCCTCGGATCCGAGGCTAGGCCGACACGGCCCGCAGCGGCCCCGGGCGCGGATCAGCGCCGGCCGGAGCCGGCGCTGATCCGGGCATTTCCCGGTGGGCGATAGGCGACTCGAACGCCTGACCTCATCCGCGTCAAGGATGCGCTCTAGCCAACTGAGCTAATCGCCCGGGCGGAGAGCGGATAGTAGCCGGGTGGCGGCTTCCGGCCGGATGTCGGCATTCGCGCTCAAGTTCGGGCGCCAGCCGCCCGATTCCTTGTCCCGCTGGCAACACCAACAACACCAGCCACACAGAGATCGCAAGGGTCAGGCTCACCCGCCGGCCCGAAGGATCGTCCGTTCCCCCGGACCCCGGGGGGTGGCTCTCCCCGGAGCCACCCCCCACTCCCTCTCCTGCCGCCCCGCACCGGCGCCGTCCACTCCCCCCGGACGGCAGCCGGCGGGGTCGGCAGAGCCCCCCTCGACTTTCGCCGAGTTGCGCTCGCCCCTGCCGGAACCACCACGTCGTCGAACTCGCCCCGAGGCCGATGCGGCAACCGACTCAGCGCGAATGCCGGCTCAAGGTTCCCGGAGTGGGCGCCGATGCGATCCCCCACAAGACACATCAACCTCACAAGCAACACTGCTTGCTCAGCGCTCGGGAGAACTCATGCGCCGCTCCATTCTCGCGATCATCACGATGCTCTCGCTCTTCACCCTGGCCGCCGCGGCGGCCAGCCAACTCAGTGTCAATGGCGCCACGAACCCGCGCGCCGGGACCGCGGCCTCGACCAGCTGCGACATCGGTGCGGTCGATCTCGCCACCAACAATGACGGCACCGACGCAACCTCGTTCACCCTCACGACCGCTAATGACACGAGCGGCACAGCCGAGTGTGCCAACTTCGACATCTACCTGAAGGTCGCCGTATCCGGTGCCGACGCCCCGGCGACGGGTTCGTTCTTCCTCGAGGCGATCCCGGCGCAGGGCGATTACACCGGCGGTTACACCTTCGAGTTCTCGGCCGGGGCCGCAGCCGGTCACGCCGTGTTCTCCGACTACCCGACCACCGCCGCCGTAACCGCCGCTCCCGCCATCACCGACCTGACAATCGGCACCACCTCGGTCGTGGTGGCAGCAAGCGCACCGAGTGGAGCCTCCTCGGCCGACCCGGCACTGCGCACGGGTTGGGGCGCCTGATCCCGCAGATCACCGGAATGCGCGGGGGGTGGTTTCGCCACGGCGGAGCCACCCCTCACCACTCCCGACGGCTATCACCATGACCCTCCCTCTCCGCCCCCTCCGACTCCTCTCCGGCGTGGCCCTCGCAGTGACGGCCATCGCCGCATGGTGGCTCGTCCTCCCAGCCAGCGTGGGCGGCCGATCGACCTACGTCGTGGTCGACGGCGAATCGATGGAGCCCCACCTCCACACCGGGGATCTCGTCGTCGCCCGGCCCACGGCCCGATACCGGATCGGTGACCTCGTCGTGGCCCGGGCCGGCGGAGGCATCGTCGTCCACCGGATCGTCGCCGGCAACGAGACGACCGGCTGGCGAACCCAAGGGGACAACAACGACTGGCTCGATCCCTGGACGGTCCGTTCGAACGACATCATCGGTCGGGTGGTAGTCGAGGCCGCCGCCATCGGCGTGATGCTTGCGTGGATCCGCGAACATCCGTCGGAATTCGCGTCCCTCAGCGCCTTGCTCGGGCTCGCCCTCTCGCTGCCTTGGCGGCGTCGGCGGGTGAGCCGAGTGCTTCGCCGGACGCTCGCCACGAGCCGGCCCGAGCCCCACCCGGTCGAGCAAAGCCGCAGCGAGTACGCCGTTCTGGTCATCGCATCTACGGCGAGCGTCGTCGCCGCGCTTTCCACCGCCGCCGCCCTCGGACGAGGCGAACTAGCCACAGCTCCGGGCCTCTTGGCCTCAGCGACGCTCCTCCTCACCGGAGGGGCAACCCTTGCCCTCCTCACCCGAATGTTCGACGGGCAGGGCGCACCCGAGCCGCTGCGATCCCTCATTGCCCTCTCAGGACGGCTTCGACGGGTAGAGGAACTGCCCGAACCCCCACCCGGGATCGCCGTCCGGTCGGTGCGATCGGCCGTGGCTCTACGTACTCTCGCCGAACGCGAGCGCCTGCCGGTGCTGCACAGTTTCGACGCCGTGACCGGCGCTCATGAATTCCTCCTGCTGACCGTCGCCGATGGCGCCTACTCCTGGACGCCGCCCGACGAGCGCGCCGACCTCCCCGATGACGGCTCCCTGGTCGCCGCCGGAGGCCGCTGGCGCTGACGTCGCACCGAACCCGCGCCGGCCGACTCGGGCTACCGTCTCGGCGTGGCCCGGCAACGGATCCTCGTCCTCTGGCTCGCCGATTCGGCCCTCGACGCTCCCGTCGTCGCCTGGTCGGAGTGGGACGGCACCGGCGAGGAGACCCACATGGCCGGCGACGCCACCGAGGCGCCGTACCGGTCGGGTCTCGAAGCGCTCCGGGCGGGTTGGCGCCTGTTCCAGGTCTCGCCCTTGCTCCCCCACTACCCGGGAACCGAAACCCAGACCGCCTACCTGAAGTACGAGTTCTGGTTCGAGCGGATCATCTCCGAGGAAGCCGACGCCCGATGAGCGACTACCGCCGCCTGACCACCCGCGAGGTCGCCCGTTTCGTCGCCCGCGGCTACCTCATGTTCGAGGGGCTCACCCCTCCGGCGATCGGCGAGCGATACATGGAGGAGTCGGCCTCCGGCGGGCCGCCCGCAGTACCCGCCGGCACCCCTCTCTCGCGTGCCTACCCCGAGGGAACGGCGTTACGGATGCTCGTCGACGACCCGGGCGTGCGCGGCATCCTCGACAGCCTCGTCGGCCCCGACCCACTCGTCGACCACCACTTCGTGCACCTCACCCTCGGCGAACCCGAGCGGGCCGCTTTCGGCATCACCGATCCCCTGCCCTCGCAACACTGGCACCAGGACTCCACGATCGACACCCGGCAGTCGTTCGACGTGCAGATCATGTGGTACCCGCACGACGTCACCGTCGAGATGGGCGGCACGCGCTTCCTTCCGGGCAGCCACCTCCGGATCGTGAGCGAGGCCGCGATCGGCCGCTACCAGAACATCAGAGGTCAGCAGCACGTGGTCTGCCCGGCGGGAAGCCTGCTCGTGCTCCACCACGGCATCTGGCACGGCGGAGGCAGCAACCGCAGCGACCGGACGCGCCACATGGTGAAGATCAGACTCAACCCGACCGTCCCGCAGGTGCGGCTCTGGGACACCGCCGATCTCACCGCGGACGACTACGCCCAGCGGCCGATCTTCTGGCAACGCGAGCTGCGTGCCCCCGACGATCTGCACGACATCCTCTGCGAAGTGCAACCGTGGCTGGAAGCCGACACGCACCGTTTGGAGTTCGTGAACCGGATCCGCATGTTCCGCGCCCTGCTCGGCGACGACTCGTTCGACGCCGACTACTGGGCCACGCGCTTGGAGCACAACCCGGGGCGACGGGTCGAAAGCGCTTCGGGAACCCCGGCCTGATCCGCTGCGCCTAGACGACGAACGTCGGACTCGCTGCAGACCAGACTCCCTGACCCCGGCTGCTCGTCGCCGCCGCGAAACACCGGTATTCCTTGCCCGAGGTGAGGGACGCAATCCGATAGGTGCCCCGGGGGTCGGAGCGCGTGATCTGGCCGGGACTGCCACCGTTCGTCGAAACACACCGGGCCGTGTACGCCGTGATGCCGGCACCGTTGTTCGATCCCGGAGCGGAGAACGCCACGCGGACCGTACCCGCCCCCCCACTGATGGCCGAGACTGCCGATGGTCGGCCCGGGGCCCCGGCGATGATCCGCCCGTCGTTCGCGGGAGCCACCGCTGCAGGCGAAGCCGGGGGCTTCCCGAACGGTCCGATACCGCGGGCGTTCACCACTGCGACCCGACAGGTATAAGCCGCGCCGAGACGGGCACCCCCTACGACCACAGTCGTCTCCGTGGGCCCCGCCGAACCCGCGAGGACTTCCGGCGAACCCACCCGGGCGCACTCCGCGACCGAACCGAGGAGCGCTGCACCGTTGGCCGATACCGCCGCGAACGTCACCCGGACCTGCCCGACGGGATCACCGGAGGCGCCCGGGGCGAACCCCGTCGCCACCGAGATCGCCGACGGGGCCGACGGCGCACCGACGACAACCGGAACCGATGGCGGCGACCACGGTCCGGCCCCCACCTCGTTGCGGGCCCGGAGTCGGCAGCGATAGGCCATCCCCGCTTGCAGGCCCGTGGGACTGATCGGCGAATCGAGCGCCGACACGACCGGGGACCAGGAGAGGCCGGAATCGGACGAGCACTGGGCCTCGTAGGCAGTGATCGGACGCCCGCCGTCCGACGCTGGAGGCGAAAAGCCGATGCGTAACGAACCCGTCACGCCCGAGGTCGGCTCCGCGGCCACCGTTGCTCGCATCGGTTCTCCGGGCCGCCAGGGCAGCGTCACCGCCGCCGACCAGGCACCCGACCCGATCTCGTTGATTCCCCGCACTCGAATCTGCGGTCGCAACCCCGGCGGAATCGCAATGTTCGCGGGCCGACCGGTGACGACCGGCGCCGACCACGAACCACCCCCGTCGTTCGACAAGGTGTACTCATAGGTGACCGGGAACACCGAGGGCGCCGAGACCGCCCAGTCCACCGAGGCGGAACTCGTCCGCCGGTCGACGGTCACGCTCGCGGTGGTCGGGCGGAATTGAGCGGCGAAGTCGGACTCCCAGTCGGTCGCGGCGCGGCCATTCATGTAGAGCAGATCCTCGCTGCGCGCCCAGTCGATCCACGCCGGGTTCTCGTTGCGGTCCCCCGGGTCCCGGAAGTAGGAATCGATCGCCGAAGCGATCCGACCCTGCATCATCGGGAAGTCGCCCGCCAGGAAAGCCGCACGCACGTCGAGCACGCTCCGCGCGTACCGGGGATAACAGGCAGCCGAGGCGGCACAAGCCCGCATCAGCACCGCCGAGAAGTCCTGGACGGCGTACGGCGGCACGAATTGACCGAGGAATCCCGATCCCCACGTGGCATCGACGCCCCAGGGCAGCATGGAGAATCGACCGTCGGCCGCCGTGTGAAGGTAGTAGTTGTTGTGCGTCCACCAGACGTAACCGTCCATGTGGTTGACGAACAGTTCCGCCGCCCAGTGCCGGGTCATCTCCTCGACGTCGATGACCCCGGACGCCGCGGCGTACCAATCGTCGCCGCTCAGGGCACCGTCGAGGAACGCTTGGTTGAGAGCAGCGAGGGCCGCGAGATCACTGCGATCGTCCTCGTCACCCTCGTCCACCTCGAAGAGTCCGACGTACTCCGGGAGCACCTCGCGGCCCTGGTAGTACGAACCCTCGTACAAGTGCGTCGTGTTGTTCTCACCGAACCATCGCTTCAGCGCGATCAGGTCGAGCGTCTCGATATTGGCGTATACCCCGTACAGGGATCCGTTCACGAAGATCTGCACGTATCCGACCCGAGGCGCAGGGACCCCGACGGAGCGGAAGAGTCGATAGGTCATCGCCTCGTGCATTCCCGAAGCGTCCTGCAGCATGTTGTTGAACGTCAGTTTGCGCAGTCCGAGCAGGGGGTTGGCCTTCGGGATCTTGATCTTGAAGGCTGCCTTGCCGTCCATATTGCGGAAGGTGGCGTTGCCCTTCAGCTTGAGATTGATCGCCTGCGGGCCGTATGAGCCGGACGGGGTTTCCATCTCCAGGGTCGCCGCAACGTACGGGCGGCCGATGACCGTGTAGTCGGCGGCGTTCAACTGGTCGATGGCGCTCTGGGTCAACGTGAGATCGACCCGGAAGACCCGCTCCGGATCGAAGAGCGGCGCCGCCGCATCCGTGCCCTCCACGTAGGAGACGGGCAGTCCCGTTGCGACCGCCGGGGGCGGCGTCGAGACGACGAAGCCCGAGACGAGAGCCGAAACCCCGAGAACGAGCGCGCCTCCCCGACGGACCTTCGACCGACCCCGAATCGCGGGCAACATCAGACCGCTAAAACCGGACATTTGCCCACCCTATTGGGCGTCGCGACCGAGATCGCGTCAGCCCCGGCCCCGCGTGCCGAACAGCGTCGCCACGAGCGCCACCGCGAGGCCCGTCACCCAGATCGCGACCGTGACGACAATCGGCTCGATCAGGAAGAGCCAGAGAAGACCATCGCCGATGCCTCCCTCCATCTCCCAGCCGAGGAACGGCAATGTGCCGCCGACGAAGGCCACCACGGTGCACCAGGTCGCCCACACGACCACCGCCAGACCCGACACTGCGCCGACGGCCCTCGCCGCCGTCGGCAGATCCTCTTCGCCACCGTGCATCAGAAACTCCCGCCGCCTGAATTCCGATCCCGAAGGCTAGAAGCAGGATCGGACATCCTCACTGGCTATCGAGCCACCCCGTGAACTCGCGTCGCCACTCTCCATGACGCCGAACACTTGGGATCGGCCTCTCGGCCAATAGGGCATTCCTCCGATTCGGACCACGATCGTTCCGTCGTCCACTGCGGGCGACCGAACCGGGAGGAGTTTCGTCATGTCATTCGGTCTGCGCAGCACCCTCATCGTGACCGTGTCCCTTCTCATCGGGCTCACCGGAGCGGGCACTGCCGCCGCGTGCGGGACATCATCGGGACTCACGCCCATTGCGATCGCCGGAGGTCAGTCCCACACCTGTGCGCTCATGTCCAACAAGGCCGTCGCCTGTTGGGGCGGCAACTACTACGGGGAGTTGGGCAACAACGTTCTCGTCCCGTCACCGGTTCCGGTCCTAGTCGACGGCATCACGACCGCCACTGCGATAAGCGTCGGCCGCCGCCACTCGTGCGCACTCCTGTACGGCGGCCTCGTGAAGTGTTGGGGCGACAACTCCGACGGGCAGCTCGGTGACGGTTCGGTGCAGAGCACGGGGACGCCCGTCACCGTTACCGGGATCTCCAAGGCGATTGCGATTGCCGCCGGCGGGTACCACACCTGTGCCGTGATCTACGGCGGTTTCGTCAAGTGCTGGGGCCAAAACTTCTACGGGCAACTCGGCGACGGCTCAAACACCGACTCTCCGACCCCCGTAGCCGTAGCCGGCCTTCCGACCGGTGCGAAGGTCACCTCCCTGTCTGCCGGTTTCGTACACGTCTGCGCCGCCATCTACCGCGCGCCGGCGAAGTGCTGGGGCAACAACGAGGACGGCCAACTCGGCAACGGCACCCTGTCCGACTCCAATGTGCCCGTGTCGGTCGTCGGACTCCCGAGCGGAGCGAAGGTGACTGCAATGTCCGCAGGCGGATTCCACACCTGCGCCCTCCTCTACCGGCAGCCCGCGCACTGCTGGGGCGACAACTCGAGTGGTCAGCTCGGCGACGGCACCAACAGCGACTCTCCCACGCCCGTCGCCGTCGGGGGACTTACGACTGCCACCCGGATCTCCACCGGCAAGCTCCACACTTGCGCCCTCCTCGCCGACCGGACGGAGCGCTGCTGGGGTCTCGGTGCCCTCGGCCAACTCGGGGACGGCGGCTACTCCTCGACCAATTCTCCGGTCGCGGTCGGGATCCTCACCCGGCCGACCTCGATCGGATCCGGCTACTACCACTCCTGCGCCATCGTCTACGGCGGTCACGCCTACTGCTGGGGCAACAACAATGACGGCCAACTCGGCAACAACACATGTGCGGGCTCGGCTTCGCCGGTGGCGGTGTCCGGACTCTGAGCGCTAGTCGCCGACTCGAGACCGCCGAGTTCGGATTCGCCCGGTGGACCTCGGAGTTTCGGGTCCTCACGGCTCCCGAGCGACTCCTGCGGCAGCCGGGCACGAGGCTTCCTCTGCTCGCAGGATCCGGTTCCCGTTTCGGGAGACGAGGCGACGTTCGGTCGACGTGCGCTGATCGGAAGTGCGATTGTCACGCCGTACGCGAATCATGCCAGTGAGGATCTTCAGGGTCGCCGCTCGGAAGAGTGAGAGTTACGCCACCACTGCGACTCGCGCCGACTCCGAGGAATCCCTGCACGTCGACCGCCGGGGCAGGCTCCGCATCTTCGCGAGTCAGCGCCGGTCGGAACCGGCGCTGACCTGGGTTTCTCGAGAGCGGACGACGGGATTCGAACCCGCGACCCCAACCTTGGCAAGGTTGTGCTCTACCAGCTGAGCCACGTCCGCAATGACCCCCGCAGTATACAAGCCTCCGGGGCGGCTCCGGATGGGCCGGTAGCCTCACGGCCCGAACCAAGGAGCAGGTATGCACATCGGGATCTTCGGCGGCGACACCGGCGGCCGCACCATCGACGACATCGTG
>Ga0208783_10001192_pt1 | contig 15578 bp, 23 predicted proteins | sample DEB19_08_DNA_2_FD_184529 | JGI IMG/M metagenome (GOLD analysis project Ga0208783, IMG submission 184529) | Aqueous microbial communities from the Delaware River and Bay under freshwater to marine salinity gradient to study organic matter... | ecosystem: Environmental > Aquatic > Marine >... | reverse complement strand
TATCCTCGTTCTCTCTGAACGAGACCGAACCAGCCGGAACCGGCTTGGACCGAGCCGGATCGGACACGCTTCGAGGCGGATCTGCTCCGAGGCTGGTCACGCCGGTTGAGGCGGCTGGCACTTATGGGCCTGAGGTCGCGTCGTTTGCGCAGGCGATCTACGGGATCACGCTCATGCCGTGGCAACAGAAGGTGATCGACGACCAACTGTCGTTCGGGGGGGACGGTCGGCTTCTGTTCTCGAGCGCGCTGACCTCGACGGCCCGTCAGCAGGGGAAGTCGGTCGCGTTGAAGGTGCTGGCTTCATACTGGGCGGTCGGCATGGCGACGCACCGGGGGACCCCCCAGTCGGTCGTGCTGGTCGCCAACGAATACGAGCGTGTGTCGGTCATGTTCCGCGAGATGGAACCGGTGCTCACCGAGAAGTTTGGAGCCAAGTCCTACAAGTCGTTCGGACGTGAGAGCCTGACGTTCCCGGACGGGTCGACGATCCGGCTCGCAGCTGCGACCGACGGCAAACACGGCTACTCCATCGACTACCTGCTCTTAGACGAGATCTGGCAGATCAAGCCGTCCGTTGTCTATCAGGCCTTCCGACCTGCGATGATCGCGCGCCGCGACTCACAGATGTCCTGCTGGTCCACCGCCGGAGACGCAGGCTCTACCGTCCTCCAGCAGATGCGCGCCCAAGGCATCCAAGCGATCGACTCCGGGCAAACAGGACGCGCCTACTTCTGCGAATTCTCACCCCCAGCCGGGGTGGATCCGTCCGACCGGCGATGGTGGCCCATGGCAAACCCGGCCCTTGGTATCACCGTCGACTTGGAAGCCCTTGAGGACGCATGGCAGTCAGTACCGCGCGCCGAGTTTGTGCGCGCCCACCTCAACCTGTGGCAAGGAGCCAACGACTCATGGCTACCCCCCGACATCTGGGACGGACTCGCCGCCAACACCGACGCACCACCCGGAGGCTTCCTCGCTGTCGACTCCAGCCTTGACGAGAACCGGATCGTCGGAGTGCGCGCCGTCCGCACCGGCCTCGAGGTCCTCGTCACCGTCGCCTTCGTCGTCGACCGCCAGCAGGCCATGTGGACCGAGATCGCCAAAGTGCTCGACGACACCGACTGCCAGCTGTTGATCACCCCCGGCTACGAGCCGCTCGTCCCCCCCGATTATCGGAGACGGACCGAGATTGTCGGCTACCGCGAACTCAAGACCATGACCCCGATCGTGCGTCGCGCGATCCTTGACGGACAGATCCGCCACACCGGCGAAGTGTCATTAGCGGAACACATCAACCAAGCCGTGATGGTCAAGACGAACGACGGCGCACCACTGTCCGCGCAGAAGTCCCCCGGGCCGATTGAGTTGGCTCGCTGTGCTGTCTTCGCCGCCGGACGCGCACTCGCCCCAGTCGTCCGCAAGAAGGCCGCCTTCGCATCCGGCTGACATGAGTAGACGACCGCCGACATAGGTGGGAGACTCCGCCGTATGGCATTCGGCAAGCAGAAGCAGAAGGCGGCGTTTGCGTCCGCACCGCTCAAAGCTGCCGCCGGATCCGCCGCCCAGATCGGTCAGTTCTACACCTACTCAGTCGGGAGTGCGGAAGAACAGGCCCTAAGCATCCCCACCGTTGCCCGGTCCGTACAGATGATCGCGTCGGTCGTGGGATGCCTTGGTCTCAAGCATTACACGCTCCAATGGACCGGCGAGGAATACGAGGAGATCTACCTCGAGCTGGAACAGTGGATGCGCCAGCCGGACCCGAAGGTCACCCGGAACTTCATCATGTCCCAAACCTCGACGGACCTGATGCTTCACGGATCCGCCTACTGGTACGTGACCAGCCGATCCACCGCCACCGGACGGCCCCTGTCGTTCCAATGGCTTCCGGCCTCCATGGTCACCCTCGAGGACCAGCAAGGTCCGCAACGCTTCGGCCCCTCGGAGCAAGCGATGTTCAACGGCGTGAACCTCAACATGGAGAACGTCCTTCAATTCATCGCACCGACCCAAGGCCTCTTGTTCACCGGGCAACGCGCCATCCAAACTGCGATCAAACTGGACCGCGCCGCCGACCGCTTCGCCGTCAACGAGATCGCCGCCGGATACCTCCAGCAGACCGACGCATCCGAACCGATGTCCGGCGAAGAACTCGCAGAACTCGCCGCAGCATGGTCCGCCGCACGACGCTCCTCCGCCATCGGCGCACTCAACTCGGTCGTTACCTTTAAGGAATTCACCTCCGATCCGAGCAAGCTTCAGCTCGTCGAGTCACGCCAATTCCAAGCCCTCGAGCTGTCCCGGCAGTGCGGAATCCCCCCGTACCTGTTGGGCATCGGTGTCCCCGGCTCGTTCACCTACCAGAACGCACAACAGGCCCGACAGGACCTGTACCTCTTCGGAGCCAAGCAGATCCTCACCGCGATCGAAGAGACCTTGTCGTCGTCGTTCTGTCTGCCACAAAATCGGTTCGTGAAGTTTGACGTGGAGCACTACCTCTACGAGAACTCCATGGCTGACGTGGAGATCGAAGACACCGCCGACATCCGCATCGAAGAAGGAACCAGACGATGATCCGACTTACCGCCCAATACGTCACCTTGGACGCAGCTGAAGGCGATCAGCCTTCCCGGACGATCACCGGCCTCGCTGTCCCGTGGGACACCGTCGCCACCCTGTCCGGCGGCGAACAAGTCAAGTTCCTCAAGGGATCCCTCCCCGAGGACGGACCGGCACCCAAACTGCTCGAATACCACGACGACACGCGCGTCATCGGTGTCGTCACCGAACGAGTGTCCACCGACGAAGGCATGATGTTCTCCGCCAAACTGGCGAAGACACGCGCCGCCGACGACAGCCTCGAGCTGCTCGCCATGGGCGCACTTGACTCGGTGTCAGTCGGCGCAGTTCCCACCAAGTTCAAGCGCACCGCCGGAGGAGTCCTCGAGGTCTCCGAAGCCCGATGGCTTGAGCTGTCGGTCGTCACAGTCCCGGCCTACGCCGACGCGCAGGTCTACTCAGTCGCCGCCTCTGCCGAAGAAGCGGAAGCGAACGAACCCCAGCAAGAAGAACCCAACCCAACCCACAACTCCGAGGAGGAGAACATGGACACCCAGCCCAACCCCGTCGAGGCCGCCGTCGCCACGACCCCGATCTACGCCACCGCGAAGCGTGAATTCCAGATGCCGAGCGCAGGCGAATGGATCGCCGCACAGCTTCAGGGTGGCTCCTACGCCGCCAACTTCAACGCCAACCTCCGCGCCGCAGCCCCCGACGTGACCACGTCTGACCTCGACGGAATCCTTCCGTTGCCGATCGTGGCCCCCATCTACTCGGGAATTCAGGGCTTGCGCCCGGTCTGCGATGCGATCGGGGTGCGCGCTCTTCCGGCCTCCGGCAAGGTCTTCATCGTCCCGAAGATCACCACGCACACCAGCATCGGCGGCCCTGCCACGCAGAACACCACGATCACCGCCGGTCAGTACATCGTCGACGACATTCAGGTCACCAAGGACATCTACGGCGGCTACGTCGAGGTCTCCGAGGCCTCGATCGATTGGTCGTCGCCCGAGGTGCTTCAGGGCCTCATCGAGGACATGGCGAAGAAGTACGCTCTCGCCACGGACAATGCGGCGGCGGACGCGCTCCTCGCTGGCACCTCGCAGGCCACCGGCAACGTCGCCCCGACCGACCCGGCTGACTGGATCGCCAAGGTGTACGCCTGCGCGACCACCATCCTCAGCAACGGCTACTACCTGCCCGACCATCTGTTCGTCAGTTCGGATGTCTTCGCGCAGCTCGGACAGCTGACGGACACAGCGGACAGGCCGTTGTTCCCGCAGGTGGGCCCGATGAACGCCTTCGGCACCATGACCCCCGGAAGCCGCGACGCGACCGTCTTCGGTCTGCGTCTCGTGGTGGACACCAACTTCGCCGCCAAGACCACCATCGTCGGAGCTGCCGCCACCGGAGCCTTCCGCGTGTACGAGACTCAGAAGGGCACCGTCAGCATCGACAACCCGTCGACGCTGTCGCGCACCATCGCCTTCCGTGGCTACTTCGCCCCGAAGATGATCGACGCGAACCAGTTCATGAAGATTCCGCAGGCCTGACGCACGGCAACACGACAGGACGAGGGAACCAACCATGGCGACATTCACAGTCATTGAGCACATGAGGCTCGACGACTACGCCATCGTCCAGACCCTCGAGGACACCGAGATCGGGGTCGGGCAGACCATAACGCTGTCCGGCCTCGGTCACGGCCTCAACGGCACCCACACCGTCTTTGCTGTGCCGACGTTCCTGTTCATCGGAGTCGACGACGAAGGTGACCTCCTGTACAACCCGGACATCATCGTCCCGAACCAACTGCTGTTCTACGACGCAGGCGACGACCTTGAGCGGTCAGCTGCGATCCCCACCGGAACCCTGACATGGAGCATCAGCTGTACGTGGACCACCTCGGCCCTCGTCACCGAATTCCTTGGCATCTCCGGTGCGACCGCGAATGACACCGCCTACATCGCCACCTGTGTTGCCGCCAGCAACCAATGGTGCTTCCGTCGCCGTCAGCAGGCTGGATACTTCGACTCCCCCACCACAGCCCCCGATGCGTCAATCCAACTCGGAGCGACACTCATGGCGGCGGCCCTATACCGGGAACGTGGCTCAGTGGACTCCTTCCAGTCCTTCGAGACCATGTCGGTCGGAGTGCCCACCCTGACGAACGGTCGGATCCTCCAACTGCTCGGAGTACGCAGGAGTCAGGTGGCATGACATGGCAGCCACAGGAATGTTCGCGGAAGCGATCACAGCAGTCGCCAACGTCATCACCGCGAAGGGCTACGTTCCCGTCACCGACCCTCGCAACGCGCGACCGCTCACCGTCTTCATCGAGCTGCCCACCTTCAACGCCTTCACCTACAACGTCGGCGACATCACCCTCACGATCCGAGTCTTGGCTCCGCCACCCGGCAACCAAGACGCAGGCGACTACCTCCTCACCGCCATCGACGCTCTCATGAACTCGACACTGGCGATCACCGGAGGGCAACCCACCATCGCACAGATCGGGTCGCAGGAACTACCGGCCTACGACCTGACCGTACGAATCTCCAGCAAACGCAACTAACAGAAGGAGCCAACCATGGCGACAACCACATTCCTGTCCAACGCCACCGTGAACATCACGCAAGGCGCGACGACCTACGACATCTCCGATCAGGTGCGGTCCGCCACCCTGACCGTCGGCTACGACTCGCTCGAGGCGACCGCCATGGGCGACCTCGGACGCAAGTACGTCCAAGGCCTCCAGTCCATCAGCGTCTCCCTCGAGTGCTACCTGTCCTACGGCGGATCCGGAGCCACCTCCGAGATCGAGACCATGTGCGCCGCCCTCGTCGGACAAGGCTCCACGAACCTCGTCATCTCGCCCAGCGGCACCACCGAATCGGCCTCCAACCCGGAGTACACGATCACCGGCGCGATGCTCGCCAGCTTCAGCCCGGTCGCCTCAACGGTCGGCGAGCTGGCGATGATCACGCTCGAATTCGTGGGCGGCACGTGGGCGCGCGACATCACCTGATCCGCACACCCGGCTGAGTAGGATTCGCCCATGATCGGAATGACCATTCAAGTCGTGATGAACGACGGCGAGATCCACGAAGCCCCCGTGACCTTTGCGGTCGCCTGCCGTTGGGAGGACCACCACCCCAACCTGTCGTGGTCCAAGTTCCTCGAGGACGTGAAGTTCAAGCCGATGGCCTACCTCGCATGGGAGGCCGTGAAGGCGGCAGGTGTCCCGGTCAAGTTGTTCACCCCATGGCTGGACACCGTCGCCGAGGTCAAGTTCATCCCAAAAGAACGAGCAGGCACCCCGGAGAAGTCACCCGACTGATCGCCACGCTGGCCCTCCGAACCGGCATAGCACCCGGACTTCTGCTCGACACAGAACCATCGGTCGTCAACGAGATGATCCGACAACTAAACGAGCAAGACAAGAAGGCAGAACAGGCCAGACGATGACAGCACAGGTCAAGGGACTAGGCGAGACCCTCCGGGATCTCGGCAAGGTGGAGCCGGAACTCCGCCGTACCCTAAACCGTGAGATCCGCAACGTCGTCAAGCCGCTCGTCACCGACATCAACGCGCGCATCCCCTCCACCCCACCCCTGTCCGGGATGGCGCACAACGGACGCACCGGCTGGTCCAACCGCAAGACAGCCGTCATCAAGATCGACGCGCGCCGCCCACGACGCGACCTCAACGCCACCACCACCGGCAAACCGGTCAACGTGGTCCGCATCGTCACCCGAGGCGCACCGGTCGCCATCGTCGACATGGCAGGCAAAGCCGGCGGCGGAACCTCACGACGCGAACTGAAGTACCAGCGACCCAACTTCGCGTCAGCCCTTGACGCACAGCTCGGCACAGCGTCCCGGTTCATGTGGCGCGACATCGACAACCGGCTCGGCCCCACCATCGCCGAGATGGAGAAGGTCGTCGCCGATGTCGTCCAACAAGCCAACCGGCAACTCATGAAGGTCAGGCTCTGATGGCAATCCAAATCCCCATCATCACGTCCCTCGAGGACTCCGGCATCAAAGCCGCCAAAGCCGCCTTCAACAACTTCAAGCAAGAGGTCGGCAAAGCTGAAGGGGCCATGGGCAAGTTCAAGGCCGGAGGCAAAGCCGCCTTAGACACAGTCAAAGCCAACGCCGCCACGTTCGCCTTCGCCGCCGGAGCGTCCATCGCCACCTTCGCAGGCAAAGCCATCGGAGACTTCCAAGACGTAGCGATCGCCGCCGGAGAACTAGCCGACGCAACCGGCCTGACCGTCGAGGAAGCATCCCGACTCGCTGAAGTCGCCGGAGACATCGGCATCGAGACCGGGGTGCTGGAGACCGGTATCGGCAAGATGAACAAGGTTCTCGGCAATTCCCCGGAACTGTTCGAGGAGTTAGGCGTACAGGTCGCCTACGCCAAGGACGGCACCGTCGACGCGAACGAGACCTTCCTCAACGTGATCGACCGGCTAAACGGCATCAAGGACCCGGCGGAACGTGCCCGGGTGGCCTCGGAACTGCTTGGCAAGGGCTGGCAGTCCATGTCCGAGCTGATCGCCGGAGGCTCCGACAAGCTCCGCAAGTCGCTCGACTCGGTCTCTGACGCGAAGGTCATTGACCAGAAGGAACTGGACAAGGCTCGCAAGTTCCGCGAGAACATGGATCAACTGAAGGACGGCTTTGAGGACTTTGCGATCGCACTCGGCGAGAACCTTGTACCTATCCTCGGCAAAGCCGTGGAACTGCTCGCCGACGTAACTGGCGCAGTCAACAAAGTCATCGACTTCAAGCCAGCCGGAGACGTGATCGAGAAGATCACCCCCGGCCTAAAGGATCAAGCCGAACAGCTTCAGAAGCTCCACGACGGCTGGACCGGCTACACCGACGCTCGCCTCGCAGCCGCCGACCAAGACCGCTACGTCATCGAGGGCCTAGAAGACACCGAGGATGCCCTCTACGAGCTGAACATCGGATGGCAACGCCTCCTCGACACGCTGGATACGCAGGACGCAATCAACGAGGCGCGCGAGGCCGTCGAGGAGCTGAAGACCGCCGCCGCCGAAGCCTTCGCCGACCCGTCCAAGGTCGCCGCCTACGAGGAGGCCGTCGCCAACGTCATCCGCGAGATCGCCCTGCTCGCCGAGACCATCAACCTGTCCAACCAAGACCAGAACCAGCTCCTCGTGCTGGTCAACACCGGGCAACTAGAACGCGCCGTCGCCCTTCTCGCCATCATCAAGACCGGGTCGGCTCGAGGGATGAACGTGTCGGTCGGTCAGGCTGTCCAATCGGTCATGGAGAACGAAGCCTTCCTCGGCACCCTCGGCATCCCCGGACGCGCGATGGGTGGCCCGGTGTCCGCCGGAACGTATCTGGTCGGCGAGCGCGGCCCGGAGCTGCTCACCCTCGGCTCCGGACAGTCCGGCTACGTCACCCCTAACTCGGCTCTCGGCGGCAACACGATCAACGTGACCGTCACGTCAGCCGACCCGGACGCAGTAGTAGCCGCACTCCAAAAATGGGTGAGGAATAACGGTGCCGTCGCACTCGCCACCACCTCCGGAGTCAGATTCTGATGGCCTTCGATCTGGCGTGGACTGTCAAGTACGGCGACATCGGCGGACTGACTGACATCACCAGTTACGTCACCGACTTCGTTGTTGACCTAAACGCCAACATTGGATCAGCAGGCCGAAGCACCTGCCAAATCACGATCAACAACAACGGCGGACAATTCACCCCAAACGGCTCCGGCACCTATGCGTCAGTCAACTGGTTCAAGCAAGCCGTCGTGATCTCATGTACCGGCGCAGGACTCACCGAATCCGTGTTTGTCGGTCTCATTCAAGACTTTGAGATCATCCAAGCATCACCCAAACAGTCTGTGGTCAGCATCCGAGGCCTTGACTTCCTGTCGATAGCAGGCCGCTCATCTAATCAACTATTAGACACAGGTGGCGGCTACACGCTTCGTCTCAACACGTTCGTTGACTCATTCTTTAACCCGTCATACGCCTACGCCCAAACCGCCGCGACCCCCACCATGGGATCGACCACCTCGCTCAATTCGCGGACAACGACCACTATGGTCACCGACACCGTGACCGCCTGCTCAACGTCCGGGCTTACACAGGGCACCCTCGGAGATTGGCTGAACAATCAAGCATTACCGACTGGGCCAGCGACCGCCTACGCAACCAACTACACGATTACCTCCGACCGCTGGTTCTGGAACTGCGACAGCATCGACTCAACGCTTAACAGAACGACCCGGGCCTACACGACCACCATGGTCGACGGCTCGTCAGCCCTCACCACCGGGCAAGTCCCGTTTGACCAGATCAACGTGGGCTTCCAACAGAACGAACTAACTAACCAATGTTACGCCAACCCATTGACCACATTTAGCCCCTTAGCGGCAGTCACGTCGACTAACACCACGTCACAGAACGAATACGGGGTACGCGCCAGATCCTACGCAACCTGTATCCCGTCCACCTTCTTCAACACCATCACCTACGGCAACCAGTTTATGAATACGGTCGCCAACTTCTGGGCCAACCGGTACGGCACCGTCCGCTACATCCCCGACCGCATCACAACCAGTTACAAACTGCTTCGAGCACGAGCAGTCGACGACGGCGCAGCACTCCAAGCCTTCATCCGTCTGCTGTCGTCCGGCAGTGCCGTCTGGAACCGGCAGGCGATCACCTACAAGGGTGCCGGGATGACCTCATCGGCGACGTTCCAAACGGTCAACACAGGCCGCCGAATCTACGCCACCCCGTCCGACACTCGAATAGAATTGACGTTAGTAGCAGGTGTCGACAATCAGTCATTCGAGTTAAATTCATCCACTTACGGCGTACTTAACACCAACAGATTGGCGTAATCATGGCAATCAACGCAAACACAGACTTCAGCAGCGGAGCAGTCCTAACCGCCGACCAACAAAACCGGTTCCCTCGAGGAATCATGGCGTACAACACCGCCACCGCCACCGACGCAACCGTCACCGCCGAAGAAGTACAAATCTCGTCCGTGACGTTTACTGCCGTTGCGAACAGGCTGTACCGGCTCACCTACTACGAACCGGGCTTCGGGTCGTCCGTCGCTGCCGCGATGACCATGCGAATCCGCATCACAAACATCTCCGGAGCAATCCAACAGCAAGGCATCGTGTACAACACCGGCCTACAACAGCAAAGCGGCATCGTCGTCGGATACGCCACCTACAGCGCCGGATCGACCACCCTTGTCGCCACCCTCCAAAACTCAACAGGCACCGGATCAGCGAACAGATCGGCGACAGCCTTCGCCTTCCTGTCTGTCGAAGACGTAGGCCCGTACTGATGAGATCAGCCGCCATCCTCGTCGCCCTTCTCGGGGCCGTCGCGATCTGGATCGTCGCCGGATGCTCCGACCGGGTACGCGACAACTGTGAGACCGCCCCCACCGCCCAACGATGCGAGGTCACCCCGTGAAGAAGTACACCAACTCCGAGATCAAAGCCCGGCTGATCTTCGTGATCGGCTGCGCCCTGTCAGTCACCTTCATGCTCGCGGTCTGCTCCCTCCTGTACGGCCTGCTATTCGTCGTCCAGCCCCTCGAGGTGTCCCCGAACGACGAGTCCGCCTGGGCGACCCTCAACCCTCTCGTCTTGTTCATGACCGGCGCACTCTCCGGCGTGTTGGCATCCAACGGACTCAAAGACAAAGAGCAGAAGGACGACCAATGATCTCCACCCGAACCACGGTTACAACAGCCCCGGTCAAGATCATCACCAAGGCAATCAACCGGCCTCGAACGATCGTGATTCGCCCGGACGGTAACGATGTCTACATCGGCGGCTCGGACGTGACCACCAGCAACGGCCTCAAGATCGACAACAACACGAACTTCACCGTGGAGGTCCCTCAAGGCGAGGAGCTGTGGGCTGTCGTTCCGACCGGCACCCACGCCGTCATCATTCTCACCCACTACGCCGCCACCTCATGACTGAAGCAACCAAGTTCCGTTCATGGCAGAAGGCCGGGGAACCGGGCGCAGCTCACGCCGCCGCCTCCCCCAACCTCACCAAGATCGCCGCCTTCGCAAAGGACCGCTGGGGCCTCAAGAACCTCGGCATCTATAACCGGCGACCGATCCGAGGAGGAACCTCATGGTCATCCCACGCCTTCGGCGCAGCTGTTGACCTTGGCTACACCGACCAGACCGTCCTTGAGGCCGAGATCTTGCCGTGGCTGATCGCGTACTCCGAGGAGCTGGGCATCCAACGGATCCACCATTATCGGCTGAAGCAGTATTGGGAAGCCGGTCGCGGCTGGGTGAAGCGGTCCCCCGGGCAAGGCGACGCATGGATCCACCTCGAGGTCCACCCCGACCGTTGGAACGACATCACTCCGATCGCTGACAGGCTCCTAGGATTGCCTCAGACCGTTCCAAGCGTCCCTTCCGCACCATCACAGCTCACCTACCCCGGCAAGCCCCTACGCTTCGGCTCAAGCGGCCCTGCCGTCGTCGCCGTCCAACAAGCCCTCAAGATCACCGCAGACGGACAGTTCGGTCGCGCCACCGATCAGCACGTCCGCAACTTCCAAAAAGCTCGAGGGCTAATCGTGGACGGCGTGGTAGGCCCCGTCACATGGAAGGCCCTGTATCCCTGACATCGACTCTCCGAGTCGGTAGACCGTAGGGAACCCTTCCGCCAGCCCTGCTGGACCGACCTCAAGGAGAACCACATGAAGCTCAGAACCACCGACCTGATCGTTCTCGCATTCATGGGCATGATGTCCGTGATCGCCGGGAACGAGATCCTCCACCGGATCCTCGAGACCGACCCGGCACCGCAGCCAGCCGTCGTCACCGAGCCGACAGTCCGCACCATCCCCCTCGCCCCCGTCCCCTCAACTGCGGCAACCACCACCACAACCACCTCAGAGGCCCCTAAAACAGCCCACGACGCGCTACAAGCCGATCTGAGCACCCTGATAGCCCTCGACACACCCTGCCAAGAATGGGCACCGCTCGCCCTCGAGGTCGGCTGGCCTGAAGAGGAACTGGTCAACGTCCTCGAGGAGATGTGGCAGGAATCCCGATGCCTGAACATCATCCCCGGACACAAGAACTTCAACGGACACGACCACGGGCCCCTCCAAATCAACCAAGTATGGTCCGACGAGACCGCCAACCTGTTCGGGTCGTGGGACCGCATCAACGAGCCAGCCGTCAACCTTGCGATGGCCCTCGAGATCTGGCGGTGGCACGACCATCACCATGGCTGTGGCTGGGAGCCGTGGAGCCGGACGTGCTGAACATCAACCAGCCCAGCTGGATGGAACAAGCCGACTGCCAGAACCTGCCCACCATCATCTTCTTCCCCCAGCCCGGTCGGCAAGGTGCCGCCGACGCGAAGCGCGCCATCAAGATCTGCCACGCCTGCCCGGTCCGCGAAGCCTGCCTCGCCTACGCCATGTCGTTCCCCGATCGAAGCCTCCCCGGCATCTGGGGTGGCACCACCGAACGGGAACGATCGCGGCTCCACCACTCCCCGACACCCATCCGCTACCGTGTCGGATAAACCCACGAGAGGATAATCCGATGACCGACAGCATCGAAGAAGCGATACGCCAAGCCACCTTGGCCCTAGAGGAAGCCACCTCGAGGATTCTGACGATGGCGCACGAGATCGCACGACTCCGAGACGACCGCGCCGAGCTGCGCCGCGCCCTCTACGAGTGCTCCTACTGCCTCAACTCGCTGGATGTCGCACCGTCCGCCATGACCAAGACCACCATGGACACGCTCGTCCGAATGAACCTCGGCGGCTTCAATGATTGACGACATCGTGACCCGACTACGGGCAATGCGTCTTGGTGATGAAGTCATGCTGGACGACGAGAGAGCAATACATCGAGCCGCCGACGAGATTGAGTTACTGCGTGTTGCCCTACAGATGGCGTGTTACGAGGTATTCGCCTATTGTGACCCGCTCAAAACCTCGCCCAAAGATTTGGTAGCCCACTTTATGAACGAGGCGGTGCGTGGTGATTGACCGGAACGTGCTTGAGCAACCCCGTGCCGGTGCCTGTTGCCGTTGTGGCGCACCGCTCGCCGGAGACGACATCTTCCACTGGTCCCCCGGCTCATGGTCCGTCTGGTGCTTCCCTTGCTACAAGGCCGAGCACTTCCAGAACCTCGTCCGCATCCAACAGCGAGCCGAGGAGCGTCGCCGTGGCTGACCTCCATCCCCTCCTTGGCGCGCTTGCCGACTACTACACGCCGGACCCCGAGACCGTCTCCCAGATCGACAAGAACGGCATCCTGCTCAACTACGTCGGACACGCCGAGATCACCCGAATCCTTATTGAGATTGATCCCGAATGGACATGGGAACCGGTCGCATGGGAAGCAGGTCGACCTGCCACCCACCTCCAAATCGGCAAGATGAAGAAGCGCGACGGCACCATCGTCGAGACCCCAACCGTCTCCATGTGGGGCCGTCTCACCCTCCTCGGTGTAACACGTCCGGCTGTCGGATCAGTAGAAGCACACAAAGCAGACATCGACAAGGAACTGGTATCGGACTTCCTTCGCAACGCCGCCATGAGATTCGGTATCTCGCTTGCTCTGTGGGCTAAGGGACCGGCTCCGCAACGACGCGCGACAAACAGCACCGGATCCGGTTGGACACCGACCGATCGTCAAACGAACTTCCTGCGCGCTTTGGGCTACGCCGGACCTGTGCCCACAACCAAAGACACCTTTGACCGACTGATTACACGCCTCCAAGAGGAGAAGAAGTCCGGCAAACCTGCCGAGGAGCCGTTCTGATGCTTGTGGAGCTGTCGCCGGAGCAGATGCTGACCTGCCATGAGGAGGCTGTCGGACGTGCCGAGCACTATGTCCAAGGCCGACGCAAGAACATGAAGGACGGCCTGACCGCCGAGCAGGTGATCTCCTACAACGTGGACGGCTGTATGGGCGAACTGGCTGTCGCTATCGCTACCGGGCTGGAATGGACCGGCGTATTCGGGCCCGATCGGCATGATGTCGGCGACCGGATCGAGGTGCGCTCCACCCGGTATCAAGGCGGCAAACTGATCGTCAAGGAACTGGAAGCCGACCGATGCTCACCAGCCACCCCCTACGTTCTGGCGATCATCCAAGGCTCCTCGGTGCGTGTCGCAGGCTGGCGTGATCTGGATTACGTCGTCGAGTACGGCGCAGCCTACGAGCAGAAGGGTCTGGTCTTCTTGGCTGTCCCCCAGACCGACCTCCTGCCGATCACGGACCTGCGATGAGAGGCCCCGAGGCCGAATTCCAGTCGGCAGTCATTGAGGCGGCACACTGGCATGGCTGGATCGTCCACCATACGCGCGCCGTACAGCTGCGCCCCGGCGTATGGGCCACCCCCCTCCAAGGCGACGCAGGCTTCCCCGACCTCGTTCTCGCCCATCCTGATCGCGGCGTAATCTTCGCCGAACTGAAGTCTGCTCGAGGACGTTTGTCCCCGGAGCAGGACCGGTGGATCCGCACCTTGGTGGCCTGCGGAGCCGAGGCCTACGTCTGGAGGCCGACCGACATGGTCACCATCTTGAACCGACTATCAAGGAGCACACAATGAACCATCCATGGCAACAACCGATCCGACCCCTTCAGTACCAGTTACTGACCACCGAGTACAAAGACCGCTGGTCATGGGTGCTGTTTATTCGGCCTACCAACGACAGCTGGCAGATCATGGGCGAAGCAGGCTGTGTATGGGGACCGGACACTGTGACCCTCAGGTGGATCGAAGCATGATCCGCCGGACACCACGCCCGGAGACCAACTGGACGGTCATCAGGAACGAGGTGATCGCCGACGACCGGCTGTCGTTCAAAGCGACCGGGGTCCTCGTCTACATCCTGTCCAAACCCGACCATTGGCAAACCTCCACCGCCCACCTTGCCACCGTCAAGAAGGAAGGCCTCGACGCGATTCGGACCGCCATGATTGAGCTGGAGCGCGCCGGGTATGTGAAGCGGCGTAGGTATCAGGACACGCTCGGACGCTGGAAGTACGACATCGACGTATTCGACAGCCCTGTGTGTAACCCTGTGGACAATGTGGACAAAGGCAAGCCACCTCACAGGGATAAACCTCACGGGGATAATGCCCGTGTATTAGTAAAGACTGAACAAGTAAAGACTATGAGAGAACTGGCATCTAATGAGATACCCATGCCAAGGCTCTGTGGACAATGCCACGGCATCGGCAAGACAGTCGACACCGACGACGTGATCCACCAATGCGCCGCCTGCGCCGGGGCAGGGATCGGCTGATGCCCTCACAGAATCCCGTCTACCGCGACGCGCGCTGGAAGGCCCTACGCCAACAGGTACTAGCTGAGGAACCGACCTGCCATTGGTGCCACCGCCGACCCTCAACCCAAGCTGACCACCTGATCGAACTGGACCGGGGAGGAGACCCCTACGACCGGATGAACATCGTCGGATCATGCGCCCCCTGTAACGCCGCTCGAGGAGCCAGATACGTCAACCGCAAGACCGCGCTCCGCATCCAAGCAAGACGCGAAGCACCGACAGTTGGAGCAGAACTGACAAACTGCCAGACCTGCCAACAACCATTCACCCCGGATTGGCGCAACGTCCGACGAGGAGGAGGCAAGTTCTGCTCCATCCCGTGCGCTGCCGAATCCAAGCGCAAACCTCGATACGTCAAGGTCCAACTCTGGGAATGCCGAGTCTGCGGTCAGGCCATGATGGCAGGCCCAACTGAATCAACCTCACCCGAACCCAGCCGACCACGGCAAACCTGTGGACAGAAGCAATGCTCCGAACTGTTCAACCACCGGAACAAGGTCGAGCAATACCGGGCAGACAAACCACACCTCAAGAACCAACCCAGCAAAGCACCCAAACTCCGCCCCGACAAATGGCACGAGACCATCACCATGACCGAACCCGACACCCCCGAACCGTTTTTATTGCCAAGCACAGTTCAT
>Ga0208783_10001191_pt1 | contig 15595 bp, 13 predicted proteins | sample DEB19_08_DNA_2_FD_184529 | JGI IMG/M metagenome (GOLD analysis project Ga0208783, IMG submission 184529) | Aqueous microbial communities from the Delaware River and Bay under freshwater to marine salinity gradient to study organic matter... | ecosystem: Environmental > Aquatic > Marine >... | reverse complement strand
GACCTTCTTCAGGGTCTCGTTGTAGGGCGGGGTGCCGGGCTTGTAGCTCTCGAGCTCGGCGTTCAGGTCCTGCAGCTCGCGGCTCATGCGGTCCTTCTCGGCGGCCATCCGCTCGCCGAGCGACTTCAGGCCGCCCTCGAGCGACTTCTGCTCGTCGAGGCCGACGAACGCCTTCGCGACGTCGACGCTGGCGACGCGCGCGGGGCGGTCGGGGAAGGCGGCGGCGGCGGCGAGCGCGGCCAGCGCCGCGCCGGCGACGAGTCGTGGGGCGGTGATCTTCATGGCGTGGTGCTCGGGGCGGCGGGCGCCGCGGGGGCGGGAGTCGCGGCGGCCGGCGCGGCGGGCCGCGCGGTGCTGCCGTGGGCGTTGTTCATCCGCACGACGAGCTGGTCGGTGACGTCGACCGACCTGGCGGCGAAGAGGACGCGCCGGCGCACGATCTGCTCCTGCGCCTGCGCCTCGAGCGGCGCCTTGCCGTCGCGCTGCAGGTTGATCTCGCCGACGCCGTCGTTCACCAGGACCACGTCGTAGCCCTCGGCCTCCGCGAGCTTCTGGCTCTCGGCCCGCACGTTGCGGTACATGCTCTGCCACATGAGGGCGCGCTCGCGGTCGATCTCGATCTTCTTGATCTGCTCCCACTGCTCGAAGCGCAGCTGCTCGAACGCGACCTTGTCGCGAAGGGCGGCGCGGTCGGCATCGGAGGCCTTCTCGAGCTCGTCGGCCATGGCCTCGATGGCCTTGCGCCTGGAGGCGAACTCCTCCTGCACCTTCTTGCCCAGGGCGCTGATCTGCACCTCCCAGTCGCTGCGCTCGTCGAGGCGCTCGATCACCTTCACGAGGTCGACGACGGCGACGCGCGTGGGCGCGGGGGCGTTGCGGGCGGTGGCCGTCGCCTGGCCGGCGAACGCGGCGAGCGCGGCTCCGCCGGCGGCGGCGGCGAGCGCCGCGAGGGTGGGTCGGCTGTTCATGGGCGGGAGTGTACGCGCGCCGCGGCGGGCGCCGCTCACAGGGGCAGGTCGATCGTGAAGCTGAACACCTGCTCCTCGTCGAGCTCCTGCTTCACCACCGGGTAGGCGAAGTCGAGCGCGATCGGCGCCTGGCCGAACTGCGGGATGTAGATGCGCAGCCCCGCGCCCACGCCGACGCGGTACTGGTTCAGCCACTCGTCGTTGTTCACCGTGCCGCTGTCGACGAACGCCACCACGGAGATGAAGTTGCCGATCACCGGGATCTCGTACTGCGCGCCGGCGAAGAACAGGAAGTTGCCGCCGATCGGGGTGTAGGTGCCCGAGGGGCCGATGGTGGCCGGCGGGTTGTCGCCGATGACGATGTCCGACTTCGGGCTGACCGTCCGGAACGCGAAGCCGCGCATGGTGCGGCCGCCCATGTACCAGCGCTCGAAGACCGGGGCGTCCTGCGAGAAGATGTAGGACGCCTCGCCTCGGATGCGCAGGACCTGCTTGCGGCCGAGGAAGTCCTCGTACGTGGTGAAGAACTGCGTGTAGTTGATGCCGACCTGCGGGTAGTCGTAGTCCCCGCCGAAGGCGCCGTGGTAGCCCGCCTGCAGCTCGATCTGCGTGCCGCGGCCCGGCCGCTGGATGTTGTCGACCTCCGTGCGGCTCAGCTGTGCCAGCACCATGCTGTTGTAGCTGGGGCCGCGCTGCTCCCAGATCTGGACCGGCGTGTCCGGGCCGAGGTCCGTCAGCTCGACGCTCTCCAGCCGCGGGTTGAGGCTGAAGGTCCAGAAGTCGCCGATCCGGGTGCTGAGGCCGAACAGCGCGCTGACGCGGTTCTCGTTGAAGCCCTGGAAGACGCGGTTGCGGTAGTTCAGCCCGACGTTGCCGCCCCAGTCGCTGTCCAGGAGGTGCGGGTCGCCGATCGAGATGTTGTAGTTGCTGACGTCGATGCCGGGCGCGATGGCCAGGTTGAAGGTCTGCCCCGCGCCGCGGAACGAGCGGCCGCCGAGGAACTCGTCCCAGCTGCGCGGCACGTCGGCGACGTCGAAGTTCTGCGCCTTCACCGACACCTCGCCGAAGAAGCCGGAGTCCGTGCCTGCGCCGACGCCGAAGTTCACGGAGCCGGTCTGCTTCTCCTTGATCTCCACCAGCACGTCGCGCACCCCGGGCTCCTCGGCCGTGGGCGCCTGCGGGGTGATGCGAGGCTCGCGGAAGATCTGCGTCGCCTCCAGGCGCTGCTCGGTGTTCTTCAGCTCGCGACCGTCCATCGGCCGGCCCGGCTGGAAGCGCACCAGCCGGCGGATCACCTTGTCCTGGGTGACCACGTTGCCCTGGATGTGGACGAGGCCGGCGACGTACGCCTCGCCCTCGCGGATGGAGAGCAGCAGGTCCACCTCGGCGGCCTCGCCGACGCGCACGTAGTTGTCCGCGAGGCGCACGTCGATGTAGCCCATCACCTGGTAGGCCTGCTCGATCGCCTTGCGCGTCTTCTCGATGAGGTTCTTCTGGAACGGGTCGCCGCGCTGGATCACGGCGAGGTTGCCGACCTGCTCACGGGTCATCACGCGGGGGCCGCCGCCGTCGCTGGCACGCACGATGATGTCCCGCAGCCGGTACTGCCGGCCCTCCTGCACGGCGAAGACGATCTTCACCTCGCGCTGGTCGTTGCTCAGCTCGATGCGCCGGTCGACGCGCACGTCCATGTAGCCGTTGTCCTTGTAGTAGCGGTCGAGGGTGGCCACGTCCTCCACCAGCATGTCCTCGTCCAGCTCGCCCTTGCGGAAGAGGAACACCCACGGCTTGGTCTTGATCTGCGCCTCCAGCTGCTCGCCGGGGAATGCGTCGTTGCCCACGAACTCGATCTCGCGGATGCGCACCCGCGGCCCCTCGATGACCTGGAAGAGGATCAGCCCCTGGTCGAGCTTGCTCTCGTCCACCTTCACCTCGACGAGGTAGTTGCCGCGGCCGCGGTAGAGCTCCTTGATGCGGATGATCGACTGCTCGAGCAGGAAGTCGTCGCGCGGGGCGCCGGTCTGCAGGGGCACCGCCTTGCGCAGGTCCTGGTCGGTGACCAGGTAGTTGCCGGAGAAGTCGATGCTCTCGACGATCGCCTGCTCCTCGACGGTGTATGTCACCTCGACGGATCCGTCCGGGAGGATGGTGGCGTCGGCGGACACCTGGCCGAAGCGGCCCAGGCGATAGAGCGTGGAAACGTCCTGCTTGACGACCTTGGCATCGAACGGCTGGCCGACGGCGATGCGCAGGTTGTTGCGCACCTCCTGCTCGGTTGACTGGTTCTTCCCCCGGATCGCCACCTTCACCGCCGTCACCGGCCGGTCGGCGAGCGCCTCGTCCTCGACGTCCATCGCGAGCGCCGCCGCCGCGAGCGCGAGCGCCGCCGCGGCCGCCGCGAGCGCGGCGCGCCACCCGCCCGGCCGCGCCGCCGGGCCGCGGAGTCGCATCCGGCCTGGCGGTCGTCGATCGCTGGCGTCCATCGCGTCCACCCGAGGATATCCGGGTGCCGATCGCTTCGGCTAGCCTTGTGCGTCCGATGACCAACGCGACCCTCAGCCGGACCCCGTTCCACCCCTGGAGCGCCGAGCGCGGCGCGCGCTTCGTCGACTTCGCCGGATGGGAGATGGCGATGTCCTACGGCTCGATCATCGACGAGCACCACGCGTGCCGCACCGGCGCCGCGTTCTTCGACGTGAGCCACATGGGCCGCGTGCGCTTCACCGGCCGGCACGCGCGCCGGTTCCTGGACCGCGTGTGCACGCGGCAGGTGAAGGGCATGGAGCGCGGCATGGTGCGCTATTCGCTGGTGTGCAACGAGCGCGGCGGAGTGCGCGACGACGTCCTCGTCTACTGCTACGAGGAGGACGACTACATGCTGGTCGTCAACGCCTCCAACCGCCTGAAGCTGATGGACTGGTTCCGCGGCATCAAGGAGCGCGAGAACATGACCTTCTCCATGGAGGACGTCACCGCCTCCACGGCGATGGCCGCCATCCAGGGCCCGAAGGTGATCGAGATGGTCGGCACCATGAGCCGCGAGATCCCCACGCTGAAGCGCTACCGCTTCGCGGAGAAGAGCCTCATGGTGGCCAAGCTCACCGTCAGCCGCACGGGCTACACGGGCGAGGACGGCGTGGAACTCGTCATGGGCGCGACGGTGGCGCGCTTCGTGCTGCCGATGCTGCTGCGCGAGAAGGAGGGCGTGGCCGCGTCGGTGCGCCCGGCCGGCCTCGGCGCGCGCGACACGCTGCGCACCGAGGCGTCGATGCCCCTCTACGGACACGAGATCTCCGAGGAGATCGACCCGCTGAGCGCGGGACTCGGCTTCGCGGTCAAGCTCGACAAGGGCGGCGACTCGGGCGAGCCCGGCTTCATCGGCCAGGAGGCGCTGCAGCGGATCTCGAAGGAAGGCACGAAGCACCGCCTCGTCGGCCTCGAGGTGGAGGGTCGGCGTGCGGCGCGCCAGGGGATGGGCATCCACCGCGGCGGCGAGCACGTCGGCCACGTGACGAGCGGCTGCCTCAGCCCGACCCTCGACAAGGTCATCGCGATGGGCTTCGTGCCCACCGAGCTGTCCGCCGAGGGCACCGAGTTCGAGATCGACCTCGGCAAGGCCCGCACGGCAGCCCGCATCGTCAAGATGCCGTTCTACAACCCGGTGCGCGGGGGCTGATCCACCGCGGAATCAGGCGTCCGCGGGGGGCTGCGGCTTGCGCTTGCGGCCCGGGCGGCGGCGTTCCGTGGCCTCGGCCGGCTGGTTCTCGCGGAAGAAGCGCGACGGCTTGTCGTCCACCATCTGCTGGTGGAGCTTCTTCAGCGCCTCGACCTCGATCTGCCGCACGCGCTCGCGCGTGAGGCCGACTTCCTGGCCGATCTCCTTCAGGGTCAGCGGCTCGCGGCCCTCAAGGCCGAAGCGCAGCCGCAGCACCTTGGCGTCGCGCTCGTCGATCGACTCCAGCAGCTTGGTGATGAGCTTCAGGTCCTCGCGCTGCTCGACGTGCTGCTCGGGCGCCTTCTGGCGCGTGTCCTCGAAGATGTCGCCGAGGTCAGCGGCCTCGCCGTCCTCCTTGGCGGGCGCCTGGCTCGGCGCGTGGTAGGCCTTCACCGCGCGGCGCACGATGAGGAGCTTCTTGAGCGGCAGGCCCATCGCGTCGGCCAGCTCCTGCATGGTGGGCTGGCGGCCGAGTTCCTCCTCCATGCGGCGCGTGGTCTGCTTCCAGCGCGCGATGAGGTCGACCATGTAGGCCGGGATGTGGATGGGCTGCAGCGCGTTGATCAGCGTGCGCTTGATCGCCTGCTTGATCCACCAGCTTGCGTAGGTGCTGAAGCGCGCACCCTGCGCGGGATCGAAGCCCTCGACGGCCTTGATGAGGCCGATGTTGCCCTCCTCGATCAGGTCGGAGAGCGGCAGGCCCCGGTGCGCGTAGTTCTTCGAGATCGAGACCACCAGGCGCAGGTTCGCGGTGATCATCCGCTCCTTGGCCTCGGGGCACTCGTCGTTGATGATCCGCCAGCCGAGCTCCTTCTCCTCCGCGGCGGTGAGGAGGTCGACCTCCTTCAGCTCCCGCAGGTACAGCTGCAGCTCGTTCTGGACACCGGGTCGCGGCATACACCCTCGCGATCAGCGCACCTATCGGGTCGTGGGCCACGCGCCCTCGTCCCGCGGCCGCATCGTACGCAGGTCTTCGTCGAACGCAACCACCCACTTTGGCGGAGGTGGTCCGAGATCCGGCACGTCGGTGCGTCACCTCGCGCCGGATCGTCCGCACAGGCCGCGCAGGCCGACCCATGCGGTGGGGCGCGGCATGCGATGGCCGGGAAACCGCGCGGCCACTCGGGCGGGATGCGGGTTCCGACGGCGGTGGCCTGGCGCGGGCCCTCGCCCGGCCGCCGCCGGCCGTCACTCGTGGCGGGCGGCCAGCTCGAGGAACGCCGCCGCCAGCTGCGGTCCGCCGAGTGCCGGGTCGATGGCGCGCAGCCGCGTGACCCTTGGGCCGATCGCGTCCGTCGACCGCCCGACGCGGTCCAGGATCTGCAGGCGACGAAGCTGCACAAGCCACCACGTCGCCGACCGTTCCGGCGCGGCGCGGCCGATGCGGTCATAGAGGCCCATGGCCTCGGCGAGCCCGTCGTTGCCGCCGCCCCAGAGTGCCTCGGCGAGGGCGAGCATCAGGTCCATCCGCTCGCCGCGCGCCGCGATCGCGCGCCGCGCCACGGCAACCGCGGCATCGGCGCGGCCCGCGGCGACCAACGCGCGTGCGAGCACCTCGTCGCGCTCGGGCGTGGTCGGCGCCATGCGCATCATGGCCTCTGCCAGCCGCGCGAGGTCGGTGGCGCGCCGCACGTCGGCCGGCGCCGAGGCAAGCGTGCCGAGGTCGACGGCGCTCATGCGGCGCAGCACGCGTGCCGCAGAGTCGGCGGCGGCCGCCGCGTCGGCGGCCGCCGCGGCGGAGATCACCGGGTCGGCGTCGATGCTCCGGCCGGACACGATCACCGCGCGGATCCGCTCCTCGAGCATGCGGTCGCGCATCGCGGCCGGAAGCGCGTCGGACGCGCCGACGCGCGCCAGGGCCGCGATGGCCGCGTCGCCGTCGAGCTGCTCGCTCATCGCCTCGGCGGCGGCGATCGCCAGGTCCGCGCGGATCGCCGGGTCCGTGATGCCCGTGCGGTCGGCGCGGTCGAGCGCCTCCAGGGCCCGCGCCGCGCGCATGGCCGGCGGCTCGCGCGCGGGATCCGGGGCGTCGGGCGCCAGCGTCAGCGCGGCCTGCTCCACGCGCCAGGCGGCGTGGTCCGGATGGTCGGGGAATCGCGCGACGGCCGTCGCCAGCACGCGCGCCAGGAGCGCCGGGTCGCCGTTGCCGCGCGCCGCCGCAACCGCGGCGTCGATGGCGTGCCGCGAGGCCGGTTCCGACGGGTTCGCGCGCGCGTACTCGAGCAGTGCGTCGGCGCCCTCGGCGGGCCGGCCGAGCAGGAGCAGCGCGCGCCCGAGCTCGAGCTGCGCGGTCGCGCGCACCGCCGCGTCGAGCGCCGGGTCGTCGCACGCCTGGCGGAGCGACGCGGCTCCCTCGTCGCGCGTCGACGGGTCGCGCACCTTCGCCAGCGCGCGCGCCGCGCGCATGACGGCGTCGTCCGGTGCATCGCCCGCGCGCGCGAGTCGCGCGAGCGCCTCGGCCCGCACGGCGTCGCGCGTGGCGGGGCCGGCTGCGGCCGCGGCATCGAGCCACCCGCGCCATGGGGCGTCGGCCGTGCGCTCCGCGCCCGTCGCGTCGAGGGCCGCGGCGCGTGCGAGCCGGAAGTCGAGGTCTCCCAGCAGGAGCCGCGTCGCATCGTCGAGCGTCCCCGCGTGTTGCGTGCGCAGCGTGTCGAGCGCGCGCCGGCGTCCGGCGGGACTCGACGTGGCGCGTTCCGCGAGGCCGGCGATCGCCAGCGCGCGCAGCGAGGGCGTCGCGGCCCGGTCGCCGGCGATCGGCGCCAGCACCGCGTCGGCCTCGGCGCCTCGGCCAAGCCGCGCCAGCGCCAGCCCCAGGCACGTCTCGGCCAGCGGTCGCGCGGCCGGGGGGATGGCCGCACGCAGCGCCGTCAGCCGCGCAGCCGCCGATTCCAGGATCGCCGGGGCATCCGCCTCGGGCACGGCGCCCGACCACGCCGCGAGCGTCGCCGCGCACGACCGCAGCAGCGGGATGCGACGGGCAAGCTCGATGCCGTCGAGCCGTGCGGCAAGTTCCGGCGACGCGGTGCCGGCATCCAGCGCGGCCCGCGCGGCGGCCTCGGCGGCGCGTGTCGTGGTCAGCGCCTCGCGCAGGAGCGCGGTGGCGCGCGCACGCTGCTCGGGGGTCGGCAGGCCGATCGCGGCGCAGGCGCCGCACTGTCCGATCGAGAGCCCGACCGTGAGCGCGTCCTCGGCCGCGTCGGCCATCCAGATCGCCGCGCGCGGGTCGGCGGCGGCAATGAGCGGCGCGCGCAGCCGCTCGAGCCGCGCGAAGGCGGCGGCCGCGGCGGCGTCCGAGGTGAACGTGCGCTGCGCTTCCACGCGCGCCGCATCCACGGCGGCGAGCGTCGTCGTGACATCAGGGGCGTCCTGCCGGGCGTGGCCCGGCGCACCGGGCGCGGCGGCGGCAAGCGCCAGCACCACGAGCGACGGCGCGGCCGCGCGCCTCACCGCGCGGCCCCCGCACCGCTTCGGCCGGGCATCCGCTCGAAGCCGACGTTGCGGAACCCTGCCGCGGCCGCGGCGTCGAGCGCCGACACCGCCACCTCCCACGGCGCGTCGTCCGCGGGCGCGATCACGATCGGAAACGACGGCTCGAACATCCCGGTCGGGTGCGCCGTGCCGCGGCACTCCGCGGCCAGCGCCCCGCGAAGGTCCGGGAGCGTCAGCCGCCGGTTCATCGGCGTGCCGGCGTCGACCGACCCGTCCGCGCGCACCGAGAGCCGGAGCGCCTCGTCGCGCAGCACGAAGGGATCCTTCGGTGCCGGCGGCGGGGCAGGCGCGGCGCCGGCCGCCGCCTCCGCCATCGCCTCGCGCGGCGCCAGGTCCATCGCGATCACGCGTTCCTCTCGCGCCCACCGCGTCGTCGACAGGAAGAACACGAGGAGCAGGAACGTGACGTCGATCATCGGCGTCATCGAGCCGCGCAGCACGGTGCCGACCACGCTTCGCCGGCGCCTGCGGTCAGCCACCGGAGGTCCCTTCCGGCATCACCATCAGCCGAACGCGCGCGCGGTCGCGGTCGATGCCGCTCTCGGAAAGCGCGTCCGACACGGCATCCATCGCCGGCCGCACCCACGCATAGGCGGTCGCACGGTCGGCACGCACGTTCACCTCGATGCCCGGCTCGCCCTTCATCGCCTGCGCGAGCGCGGCCACCAGCTCGCGCAGGCCGTCGGTGCCGGCGGCGAACTCGCGCCGTCCCAGGCGATACGCCGCCGCGCCTCCGTCGCGGGCCGGCACCACGTTCACCACCACGCGCTTGGCATCGCCCGGCCGGCCCGTCGCGTCGGCCCCCGCGCGCGGAAGCGAGAGGTCCACGTGCTCGGCACCGGTCACCTGGCTCACGAGCACGAAGAACACGATCAGGAGGAACGCCAGGTCGATGAGCGGCGTCATGTTCGCCTCGATCGACCGCGGCCCGCGGCGATGGATGCGGCTTGCACGCATCAGCCGCCTTGCCCGCGGAAGCGCGCGAGCGACTGCTCCACCTGCCGCGCGGCCTCGGCGCCGGCGGCATCGATCCGGTTGCGCACGATCGCGAACGCGCTGAGGGCCGGGATCGCGATGAGGAGTCCCCAGAAGGTCGTGACCAGCGCGGTGCCGATGCCGCCCGCGAGCGCCACCGGATCGGCCGCGCCGCCCATGCGCGCGATCGTGAAGAACGCGACGATCATGCCGTAGACCGTGCCGAAGAGGCCGATCATCGGCGCCACCTGGCCGAAGACGTTCAGGATCTCGATCCGCCGCAGGCGCTGCACCACCACCTCGTCGGCGGTGGCCTCGGCGGCGCGCACCATGGCGTCGTGGCCGGCGGGCGCGGCCGCGAGGGCCGCATGCAGCATGCGCCCGAAGTCGCCGCCGCGCGTGCGGCTCGCCTCGGCGGCCTCGGCGGTCCGGCCCTCGGCCAGCGCGCGGCGGAGCGCCTCGGCCTCGGCGCGCGGCAGCATGTCGTCGGTGCGGTTGCCCGCGAAGGCGATCCAGATGAGGGCGACGCTCGCCACGCTCATCGCGATCAGCACCCAGATCATGGCGCTGCCGATCCAGTCGACGCGTGCCGATCCGTCCGGCAGCCGCTCGAGCGAGATGAAGAACGCGGTGGCGAAGCTCCCCTCGGCCGACGCGGCGGCCGCGGGCAGCAGCGCGAGCGCGGCGGCAAGGGGTGCGAGGCGGGATCGGCGCGGGAATGGTGCGTCGGGGGTCATGGCCTGCCTGTGGTGGCTGCCGGCACGGCGCGCGGCGGCGCCGCGACCATGCCGAGGGAACGTCGGTCGATGAAAAGGTAGCCCGTCGGCCCGCCCTGGCGCTCGCCGAGGGTGCGCAGCGCGCCGTCGGCGGAGGCGTCGGCGAGCTCGATGCAGAGGAGCCGCGCGGGGCGCGTGCCGTCCGTGCGCGCCGGGTTCAGCCGGTCCGCGACCGCGAGCAGCCCGTCGGTCGGCGCGCGTGCGGCGATCCGCCGCGTCGCGGGCGTGCCGCGCGCCACGATGCAGACGGCGTCCGGCTCCATCGCCTGCCACACCCGGTCGAGCGCCGCGCCGAGGTCGGCGGTGCCGCCCGGGGCCGCGCGCTCGGTGAACCAGCGAAGCGCCGCCAGCACGTTCGCCTGCGTCGCGGCCGCCGGCGTGTTCGGGGCGAGTTCCACCGCGCCGCCTCGCGCCACGGCGAGCGTGAAGCGCTGGTTCGGTGCCAGCGCGGAGAGCCGCTGCGCAAGCACGGCGCGTGCGGCCGGCATCGCGCCGAGCAGCCGCCCGCCCGCATCCACGACGAACGCCACGCGGCTGCGGTCCATCGCGAAGCTCTCGGCGCGGAAGGCCTTGGGAATGGCCGCATCGAACCCCAGTCCGCCCGCGAGCCGGTCCGAGGTGCCGGTGCCCGCCGCGTTCGGCGCCGGCACGAGCCGCGCCAGGCGCGCGGCCGCATCCGAGGCGGCCGCTGCCGGCGACGCCTTGCCGCGCCCCGCGGGACCCACGTACTTCGGTGCGCCGCCCGGCACCGGCAGTTCCGGCGGCGGGGGCAGCACGCCCGGCGGGGGCGGCGGCGTCCAGTCGGCCACCAGCACCGGCGCGGGCTCCGGCCGCATCGCGCGTGCGGCCGTCACGCCCACCGTCACCAGGACCGCCGCGAGGCACGCATGCACCACCGTCGATGCCGCGACCGCCACCACCGGGCTCCTCGGCTCGACGCCTTTCGGCGCCATGTCCGGGGCTGCGTCCGGCTCGGGCGTCATGCGGACTTCGGCTTCGACCGCGTCTTCCGGAAGATCGCCCGGTCGAGGCTCATCGCCCCGGGCCCGATGAGGAAGAGCCCAAGCGACATCACCAGGAGCCCGAGCTGCGCGAACACCAGGTTCTGCTGCTCGGCGGACATCGAGAACAGCCCGCTCGCGCGGATCCCCGGCAGCGCCGTGATCAGGAAGAGCGCCGCGAGCATCACCGACATCAGGAAGCCCCAGACGCGCGTGAACATCCCTAGGAGCGCGCATGCGCCGCCGAGGAGCTGCACGCCCGCGGCCGCCCACGCGATCTCGACCGAGAAGGGAAGCTGCGCGCGGTCGACGAGGAGCGCCAGCGCGTAGAGGCCGCGCTGCGTGAGCGGGGCAAGGGGGCGCCGCGCGGGTGCGGCGGCGGCCGGGGCAGGTGCGGGTGTGGGCTCCGCCGTCGTCACTGCCGCGGGTGCGGGCTTCGCGGCGGGCGCCGGGGCGGCGGCCTCGGCGGCGCCAGCGGGCTTCGCCGGCTCATCCTGCGTCCATGCGTCGATCCCGCGCACGGCGCCGAGCGCCACGTCCGCCTGCTTCGGGTCCGGGTCGGTGATGCCGCGCACGCCGAGCTCGCGCAGCCGCTGCGCGTCCTTGCCCGTGTACTCCACGTCGCGCATCAGGTTGTTCCAGCCCTGCGGCAGGAATGCCATGCACAGCACGATGCGCGCGAGGAGCGGCAGGATGTTCGTGGCGGCGAACTGGCTCGGCGTCATCGGCGGCGGAGTCTATGGCCGCCGCGGGCGGGGTGCCGCCCGGGGCATGGCTACACTCGGGGTCGAGGCCCACGAATCATGGATACCCACGGCTCCACTTCCGGTTCAAACGCTCCCGCTGGCCCGGACGGCGCGCTCGCCACGGCGGTGTCGTTCGACTTCCGCGGAAAGCAGCTCGCCGACATCGACGTGTCCGCGGCCCGGGGCGAGATGGACGCCGGCCGATTCGTCTGGATCGACGTGAACATCGCCCGCGGCGACGAGGCGCGCGCGTTGCTCGCCAGCCTCGGCCTCTGCGACCAGGGGCTCATCGACGACGCCTTCAGCCGCGAGCCCGCCACGCAGCTCGCGCGCTACGACGACTACATCCACCTCGTCCTCTCCGGATGCCGCCTCGGCGGCAAGTCGTTCGAGCTCGAGCGCGTCGACGTGGTGATGGGCGAGCGCTTCCTGCTCACCCTCCGCCGCGGCGAGGTGTCGTTCCTGAAGTCGCTGCGCAAGCAGTACCGCACCGACTTCGTGCGCTTCGCCCAGAGCCCGAGCTTCATGCTCTTCGAGCTCTGGGACCACCTGATCGACAACTACCTCTCGGTGCACAAGGCGTTCGAGGAGCGCGTGCAGGAGCTGCAGCGCGAGCTCGCGGGCGACGTCGATGACCGGATCTTCGGCGACGTCAGCTCGCTGAGCAGCGACCTGCTGGACCTGCGCAAGGTGGTGCTGCCGGCACGCGCCGTGCTCACCGACCTGTCCACCAAGAAGTCCGCCTTCGTCAGCGAGGCCACGCAGCCCTTCCTCCTGAACATGGTCGGCACCGTGGAGCGCGTCCTGCAGGACGTGCTGGTGGACCGAGACATCCTGTCGGACGCCCTCAACAGCCACATGTCGCTGGTGGCCCACCGCACCAACAAGGTGATGGGCAAGCTCACGGTCGTGAGCGTGATCTTCCTGCCGCTCACCTTCCTCTGCGGCGTCTACGGCATGAACTTCGAGGTGCTGCCCGAGACCAAGCTCGAGTGGGGCTACTACGGCTTCTGGGGCCTGGCGATCGTGATCGTCATCGTCCTGGTGGCGGTGATGCGGCGGGCGCGGCTGCTGTAGGGCGACGCGCTCAGCCTCGTCCGTCGCGTGCCGCCGCGTTCCGGATCCTCTCCAGTTCCTCCACGTCCAGCAGGTCCTTGGTGCGTCCGGCGGCGCGCTTGTTCCTGATCAGGTCGTCAAGCGAGATCGTCGGAACGGGCACGCCGAGGGCTTCCTTGGTCACGGCACGCGGCCTGCAGTCGTGGAACTCAACGCCGGCAGGGGCAGTGAGCAGTTCGATGCGCGCCGGCGCGTACCCCATCCTGAGAACCTTGCCCTTGGTGGTGAGCGCCGCGATGGCATCTGCGCCCGGATCGAAGCCGAACTCACGCAGCGCGGCGACGATCCGGTCGACGTTCTCGGGTGCGGTGCTGATCCACACGTCGAGGTCCGACGTCGCCCGCGGGAATCCGTGCAGCGCGACGGCGTAGCCCCCGACGAGCATGAAATCGACCTTACGTTCCGTCAGCAATCTCAAGAACGCGCGCAAGTCGTCCGACAACCGCCGCTCGTCCATAACAGGCCTCCCTGCAGAGTTCGAGGGCATCAAGCCGCTCGGCGTCCGTCGCCGACAGCCAGTGGTCGCGGTCGGGATCGTCCATGGTCCCGACCCGGAGGACGCGCCGAAGTCCGCCCGAAGCCGGCGTCTCCGGTTGGTCTCGCTGGTGCATGGTTCAATGGTACGTGGCGGAGGCGTGTTTCCGGCCAAGGTCCGCCCTGATGCCCGCGCCGGGTCGCGCAGGCGCCGGGCCCCTAGAATCCGGTGCACCGCGGGCGTGGCGAAATTGGCAGACGCACGAGATTTAGGTTCTCGTGGGGTAACTCCCGTGCAGGTTCAAGTCCTGTCGCCCGCATTGCCGGTGGTGCCTGCCTCGATGACTGCGTCCCCGTCCCGATGACCGCCGCACCGCCAGCGCCTGCCGCCCCCCAGCACCGGACGCATGACGTCGGCGGATGGTTGCCGTCGTCCTGGCGCACGAAGCCGACCGCGCAGCAGCCCGAGTGGCCCGACCCGGCCGCGCTCCGGGCCGCGTGCGCGCAGCTCTCGCGCCTGCCGCCCCTCGTCACGAGCTTCGAGATCGATGCGCTGCGCACTCAGCTCGCCGAGGCCGCCGCGGGCCAGCGCTTCATCCTTCAGGGTGGCGAGTGCGCCGAGACGTTCGACGGGTGCGAGCCCGGCGCGATCACGGCACGGCTGAAGATCCTCCTCCAGATGAGCCTGGTGCTGGTGCAGGGGGGCCGCCGCCGGGTGACGCGCATCGGCCGCTTCGCCGGCCAGTACGCGAAGCCGCGCTCCGCCGACCGCGAGACCCGCGACGGCCTCACGCTGCCTGCCTACCGCGGTGACCTCGTGAACGGCCCCGGCTTCACGGCGGCGGAGCGCACGCCCGATCCCATCCGCCTCGTGCGCGGGCACGCACGCGCGGCGCTCACCCTGAACTTCGTGCGTGCGCTCGTCGACGGCGGCTTCGCCGACCTGCACCACCCGGAGTACTGGGACCTCGAGTTCGTGCGCCACTCGCCGCTCGCTTCCGAGTACCAGGCGATGGTCGACCAGATCGGCGACGGCGTGCGCCTGATGGAGACGATCGTCGGCATGTCGGTCGCGCAGGTGAACCGCGCCGAGTTCTTCACGAGCCACGAGGGCCTGGTGCTCGACTACGAGGAGGCGCAGACGCGGCAGGTGCCGCACCGGCCGGGCTGGTGGGACCTGAGCACGCACTTCCCGTGGATCGGGGTACGCACGTCCTCGCCGGAGGGCGGCCACGTCGAGTTTTTCCGCGGGATCGAGAACCCGGTGGGCGTGAAGGTGGGGCCCGACACCGATCCCGCGGCGCTGGCGCGCACGGTCGAGGCGCTCGACCCGCACGGCACGCCGGGCCGCGTCTCGCTCATCACGCGCCTCGGGGCGCGCGACGTCGGCCGGCTGCTCCCGCGCGCGATCGACGCGGTGCGCCGTACCGGCCGACCGGTCGCATGGATCTGCGACCCCATGCATGGCAACACCGAGACCGTGGTGCCGCAGTCGGGCCCCGGCAAGGGAACGCCCGTCAAGACGCGCAAGTTCGGGCACGTGATCGCCGAGGTCGAGCAGAGCTTCGAGGTGCACCGCGCCGCGGGCACGCACCTCGCGGGCATCCACGTCGAGCTCACCGGCGAGAACGTCACCGAGTGCACCGGCGGCGCGCGCGGCATCTCCGAGGAGATGCTCGCCGACGCCTACCGCTCGCCGGTCGACCCGCGCCTCAACTACGAGCAGTCGCTCGAGCTCGCCATGCTGGTCGCGCGGCGCATGCGCGGCTGAGCGCGGCGGACGCGCCCGGCGCCCGGTTTCCGTAGACTGCGCGCCCTCATGCCTCGGCAGCCTCGACGCACGGTCATCACGGGCACCGGGACGGTCACCCCGTTCGGCCTCGGCACCGACGCCCTCTGGGAGGGCCTCTGCGCCGGAAGCAGCCCCGTGGCGCCGTGCCGCGCGTTCGACTTCGGCGGATTCCCGACGCCCTTCGTGGCGCAGGTGCCCGAGGGCGGCTTCGACGTCAAGAACGTGGTGCCGAAGTCCTACCGCAAGGCCACCAAGGTCATGTCGCGGGACATCGAGCTCGCCGTGGGCGCGGCCTTCGAGGCCGTGCGCGAGGCGGGGCTCCTGACCAAGGCGCACGAGCAGGGGTCGGTCACCATCCCGCCCGCGCGCTTCGGCTGCCACATCGGCGCGGGCCTGATCGCGGCCGAGGAGAACGAGCTCACCGGCGCGCTGGCCACGGCGCGCGCCGCCGACGGCACCTTCGACTTCGGCCGCTGGGGCACCGAGGGCATGGCGAACCTCACGCCGCTCTGGATGCTCAAGTACCTGCCGAACATGCTGGCC
>Ga0208783_10001190_pt1 | contig 15599 bp, 32 predicted proteins | sample DEB19_08_DNA_2_FD_184529 | JGI IMG/M metagenome (GOLD analysis project Ga0208783, IMG submission 184529) | Aqueous microbial communities from the Delaware River and Bay under freshwater to marine salinity gradient to study organic matter... | ecosystem: Environmental > Aquatic > Marine >... | reverse complement strand
CATGTTGGAGTAAATACCGAACTTTTCGCCATGCATCAGCATGCCGCAAAGGTCGCAGTTCGATCCCCTCGAGGCGATGACTTCTCTGGTCTCCTTGACGGCGAAGCTCATGGCACTCACGACCAAGTGGTGCGGCTCGATTGGTGCCAGTTTGAACCGCGCCTCGTTGGCGTTCGACGCCGTCGTCGTGCGCACAATCGTATCGTTCGTGGTCACCAGATGCCAGACGTATTCCATCACTGCCTCACGTAGTGGTGAACGACCACCTTGTCACACCGGGGCGTGTCGATCGTGGTGTGCTCGGCCACCGGAAGAAGCGCCCAGCAGGCACCGCAAGCGGCCGAGCCAGCCATCAGGATGAGTACCGCGACTACCCTTGCTACTCCCATCCTTCATCCTCCCCGAGCCCTGCCGCCTCACAGATGTGACACGGCAGGAGCTCCTCGCGATGGAACGGGCAATGCGGCACCCAGATGTCGATCGTATCGCACCGCATGGTTTCGCGGTCCTTCTCCGGGACATATCGAGACTCCCAGTGTCCCGGCAAGCCATCTTCCGGGTGCTCATCAGTCCGATAGTACGCCATGGAATCCTCAGAACGGAAGGTCGTCGTCGTGGAAGGCTTCCGGCAGCGAGTCGGGAATCTTGGCCGGGGCCGCGATGCGCTTGCCGGACGGCGGCGGGGTCGTCGGGATTGGCGGGGCAGCCTCGACGGGCTTCTCCTCGATCGCGGACGCCTGAACGCCGTGGTCCTTCCACGAAATCCAGATGGTCGCCGCTGCCGCCTGTACCGCCACGTCATCGCCCAGACCGCCGTTCGCCTTCACGAACTTGAGCAGCTTGCAGTAGTCCGACGTGAGCTGCTCGCGCCGGGCGCTGGCATTGGTCGGAGCGGCCTTGGCCTTCGGGGCCGCTGCAGCCGTGGGCGTCATACGCTTGCTCGGCGCGGACGATCGGCCGTTGGCGGGCTCGATATTCCAATACGGCTTGCCCGTCGGATTCGCCGCACGGCTGAACGTCAGCGTCTCGGCCACGCACGACTGGCGGTCCAGCCCGAGGCGGTCGAGCTGCTTGTCGGCAGTCGTATCGGAAATGAGCGGCGTCTCCCACGCATGCCCGTCGTCGTCGACGCCCACGAACACGACCTTGTCCCCGAACTTGGTGGCGACCGACTTGACCTCGACGATCGTCATGCTGGCGCTGTCGCCAGCGTTCTCGAGCTGCAGCTTGTCTGCCATGTGAATACCCTGTGGTTAGTTGTTGAAAAACTCGTTGTAATCGGGACCAGCAATCACCTTGGTCCACGTCGGCGTCTTTTCGTCAAGCTGTGTTGCTGCGACAGAGCCGTCTCGGAATACCACAAGCAGCTGATTATCAGCCAAGTGGCTAGCGACGACGTCCGACGGGCTCTGTACGGCAGCGACCAGCTTGGGACGCACGACTTGTGCGTATTGACTCATTGCTCCCCCTGTGTGTGACCAGCGTCAGTGCTGATATGGGTAGAATACAACGTCCGTTCCAGTCGCGCAAGTGCCAGCTGAAACATGTTTCGGGCCGGGTGGTTTGTTGACTTGACATGTCAGGGGATATATCTTGACTCCGTCGGCGAGCAGATCGGACAGCGCAAGCTGCTGCCGCCGACCGACCGACCAATGGCTAAGGGGGTCAGAGGGCTCAGCTCTCTGGCCCTCTTGCGTTTCTGCGTTGCCAGTGGAATATTGCGTGAGCACCGGGCCTGACCTCGCTCTCCCGGTGGGCGCTCGATCCGACAAGCGCTACCCAATCCTGAGCGTGCTGGCATTCTCCGGTCAAACAAATCCACGCTCTGCCAACCTGCAACGTGGTCGGTCGTCTCGGGGATATGCTGGGAGTAGCACGGCGGAATAGCAGCGCCGAGAGGTCACCCGTCGAGGGGCTTCGCCAGTCACCCGCTGGCAAGCGCAGACGGCCCCACTGCTAGCCTTCGGACCTGACGCTGGCATTTCCCGCTGACGACCGGGAATGGTCCGGGTGTGCCCATCAGCCAAATGTTTCCCGTGAAAACAACACGCGCCAGCTATTGCGCGTCATGTCGTCATGTACGATATTGTGCGTGCAGTCCAACACTCACACAGGGGGAAGTATGCAGGACGTCATGGCGCAGGCCTTGGAGGTCATGCGCAACCCGCAGGACAAGAACCACCACCCGGCCGTGATGCGGCTGGCTCTGACGCTTGGCGTCAGCTTCTACACCATCGAGCACTGGCGCACGGGCCGTCGCTCGATTGGCGCGGCAACCCGCGAGCGGCTCGAGGGGATCGCCCGGAGGGAGCATGCGTGACATCGACGAGCGCATCGACCAGCTAGTCGGCCGCATCATCATGGCCGAGACCAGCTTTCACACCCTGCGAGACGAGATTCGCGATCTCCGCGACCAGCTCCGCGACATCACCGAAGACGTTCTGGAGGTGCGCCGTGCCGCTCGTACTGGACATTGAGACTGCCCCGCTCGCGTCCTCGCTTGAGTTGCCGTATCCCGAGCGCAAGCCGCCAGCCAATTACAAGTCGACGGAGACCATCGACAAGTGGCGCAAGGATGACGAGGAGCGGTGGAAGGATGAGCGCATCAAGGAGTACAGCCTCAATGCACTCTACGGGCGGATCGTTTGCTTCGGCTGGTCCGACACCGAGCTTGGCGACGACGGCGTCCTGCTCGCGGAAAATGAGGACCATGAAGTAGAGCTGCTCGAGAAGGCGTGGGAGTTCATCGGCCTGAACAACGGCCACGTCGTGACGTGGAATGGGTCGTGGGATTTGCAGTTCCTGCGCAACCGCTCGATCATTCGCGGAGTGACCCCGTCGGTTGATGGACGGGTGATGGACCTGTGGTTCTCCAAGTTCCGCCGCCGCCCCCATTGCGACTGCAAGGCATTCCTGCTGAACGGGGAAGTCAGGGCAAACGAGGGGCTGGGCGTCTGGGCGAAGGCGCTGGGCACCCCCGGCAAGATGCCCGGCATGAGCGGGTCCGACGTCTGGGGCCTTGTGGCGGGCGGAATGTACGAAGAGGTAGCCGAGTACTGCCTGCAGGACGTTCGGGCCACAGCGGCCATTTATGCGCGAATTAGGCCCTATCTGGAGGGGGACATCGACGCTTGGGGGGACAGCTATGCGCCCCGGTGATGACACCGAACTTCGGATGGTCCGGAAACGGCAGGACGCCGCCCCGGACTGGGGGCTATTTGCTCCTGCCTCGAGGGCTACCGATCCCGAGACCAGCAAGAAGGGCGAGCGGGACGTCCGGCCGCGCCGGGGGACACAGGCGATGCGGCTGCTGAGAGCGTACTACGATGTCCGGGCCACCCTCGGCGGCATGTCGGATGAAGGGGCAGCGCAGTTTGCCGGGCTCGCCAACGGCGGCTGGAAGCGGTGCTCGGACCTCCGTCGGGCGGGGTTCATCGAGCCGACTGGCGAAGTAGTCCTCTCCCAGTACGGGTCTTCCGTGCAGGTGTGCCGCATCACCGACGCCGGGATCGCGCATCTCACGGAGGCTAGATGAGACACGACCAATCTCCGTGCCATGACGAAGACTTTTCCGGCTACTGCACCGGCTGCAGCTACGTCGGTGAGGACCATGGCCGGGATGACATTGTCAGTGCCCATCGCCGGGCACTCCGGGTCAAGCGGCTGCGGTCGGCGTACTCCATGGCTGGCTGTGCGATGTTCATCGTGTGGCCAGTCTTTGTGCTGGCCGCAGCAGCTTACTTCCTTGGGAGATACAACTGATGGCTGTGCGAAAGAAGCCGAAGTATCTCGAGGCGATCGAGCAGCGGCTCTTCATCAAGCGGCTGCGACTTGACCCTCGCACCAAAGACTTGCCGTGGTGCAGTGTGCCGAACGGCGGCAAGCGCAGTCCACGCGAGGCAGCGCTGCTCAAGGCCGAAGGCGTGCAAGCGGGTGTCCCAGACTGGCTCATGTTTACGCGATCGACGCAGCACGACGAGCTCGAGTCAGGTCTTGCCATTGAGTTCAAGTCGCCAACAGGCAAGGGGCGGCTCAGTGATTCGCAGGAAGTCTGGCACTCGATGCTCTCACTCGAGGGTTGGCGCGTGGTCGTGTGCCTCACGGCTGATGAGGCGTGGGCAGAAGTGATGGATTACCTTGGCTACAGCGAGACCCCATGAGCTACAAACCAGCTGCCTGTTCCTGCGCCATTCCGTGCCGCTACTGCAATGGAGAGCGGTCGGCGTCCGCGATTGCCATTCACAATCTGCGCTGCGCCTGTCACGGCGAGCGCTCGTATCCGGGCGATGCCCCGGTCCACCTTGCGAAGCAGGAGTCCAAGTGATCATCGCCATCTGTGTTTTCGCCCTGATTGGTTCGGTTCTCTCCATCGGCATGACGCTGCAGTGGCACGACCGAATGGAGGACGCGCATCTCGATCTGGTCAAGCGGGTGAAGTTGCTTGAGCAGCTGGCCGCACTCCGGCAGCAGCCAGTGACCTTGACCACGTCGACGTCCACCATGGCCGACGCTCCGCGCAAGACTTCTCGCAAGCCTCGGAAGGTCAAGTGAAGCGCACGCGCCTGAACCCAGTCAATCGAGAGCGCCGCAAGCGGGAGTTCGCTCGGGCGTATGGGTCCAAGGCGCGTGTCGAGTGGATTCAATCGCTAGCCTGTCTCCACTGCTTGTCTCGGCCCAGCGAGAATGCACATACGCCCTCCCGCTCCGGTATGGGGCGGAAGGGCGATGCGTCGACCATTGTCCCGCTGTGCTCAGCCTGCCACCATCGGCTCCATCAGGTCGGTCTCGAGACGTTCCAGTCCGAGTCACTCCTCGACCTTGCCCAGTGCGCCGCGATCATCGATGCGGCGTGGACCGCTCACATCTCCGGCTCCTCTAGAACGTAACGATCCAGCAGGATGTTGTGAGCCACGTTGAGGATGCGCATCTTCTCCTCGCGGTCCATCGGCATCCCGTATAACCACGCCTTGAACACCTGCTCGAGGGTCCGGCGGGGCTCCTGCACGATGGGGAGCGCGGCGTAATTAGGCATGGGTGCGGGTCTCGGTGCGGGTGGTGAGGGACACGCGGATGGCGGTCTCCTGCAGGAACTTCTCGTAGTCGAGCGCGTGGGCCTCTTCGGCATCGAGCTCGTCGCCGCAGTCGACGCAGATGACGATGAGCCGGGCGGGCTCCTGACACGCAATGCACCGCCCCTCGCGGACGTCCGAGCCACAGCACTCGGAGCCGGGGTAGTCGAGGTCGAAGCGGTGGTTGATGGGCTCCGGGCAGATAGGCATGGTGGTTCCCCTTGTGTTGGTGGTGGTTAGTACTTGCGGTCGACGAAGGTGGCCCCAATAAGTCTTCCGTTTGTGTCGCGAAGCACCATGCCAGTTCGGTCTTCCGTCCCGGCAATCTGGATGGCTCGCTCAGCCCCTGCCTTCGCCGCCGCGAGCACCTCGGCCGCGAAGTCTTCCTCGAACGCTGCGTTGTCGGCGTTGAACTGGATCGTGATTAGCATGGCAACCCCCTGTGTTGAGTGTGTGCACTGAAGGTAAGGGCAGGACGTCCTGACGTCAAGCGCTAGTCCCGAAGTATCCGGCGGACAGCTCCCGGTACATCTGCCGATTCTGTTCGTGGAACCGGATGGCGTAGCGGTAGGCAGACTTCCGGAGCGGCTTCGTCCAGTGGGCGTTGTCGCGCATGCGGAATCGCAGGTCGCGCACCAGCTCGACCGGGGTCGTCGAAATGTGCATGCGGTTCACGATCCACTCGATGTTGCGGACGACGGGCGGTGATAGCTTGGTCATGCTCTGGTCTCCCTTGTGTGGCATTCTGGCCTCATCAGCACCCGCCTCACGGGTGGACCCCCGATGCGCTGGGGGTTTCGGCCTGTCAGGCGGCGATGCGCTTGAGGCTCCTTCTCCACGCAGCTGCCGAAAACTTGCTGGCGTTCGTCGAGAGCCCGACGAAGAGGTGCAGACGCTGATGCAGGTACAGCGGCTTGAGGCCGTAGTCGCCGTCGGACTCCCAGCACATCGGGCCGAGCTTCTCCTCCAACTCTCGCGTCCGCTGAATCGCCAGTCCCAGCGTCTGCGCCGTCAACTCCGGCACCCCGACCACCATCGAGTTCCAGATCGCCCGCTCGAGCAGTAGCGGGTTCGCCTCGCGGACCTCGGCGGGCACCTTCTCAGCGTTCCAGTTCAGCGCCATGGTACTTCCCCCTTGTGTGGCATTCGAGACTGCTGGCCTCGTCAGCGCTGGCCTCACCAGCGGACCGCCCGAAGGCGGTTTCGGCCTGTCACCTCTCCTGTGGTATTGGGTGGGTTACTTTGCGGACCGCATGACGTCAGCGGCGTAGATGGCGACCTGACTGGCGATGGTCGACGTGCTCATGCCTGAGGGGGCCATCTCGCTGATGCAGTCCCACAGCACCTCGTCGAGCTCCTCGTCCAGCGTGCGGTCCTGCGCCTTCATCTCGCGGGCGTACTCCAGCACGTTCATGGTGCTGAAGAAGACGTCCTCGTCGTCGGCGTCGTACATGGCCCGAATCTGCTTCGCCCGCTGCTCGCCGATGGCCTCGAACCCCTTGTCGAGCGCCTCGCTGTCCGAGTCCGCCCAGACCAGCTTCAGCGTCCAGCTGTCACCGCCCTCGACGTGCAGGTAGAACCGATAGAGCTGTGCCATGGTCATGCCCCCTGTGTGTTGTGTTGGCCTCATCAGTCCGGGCCTCACCCGGAGACGCCCCGGAGGGCGTTTCGGCCTGACCTACGCTTCCATCGCGGCCAGCTTCTCGAGCAGGGCAATCGTCTCGTCCGAGTTCGCCTCGGCCTCGTGCAGGGCGGTCATGTAGAGCGTGGCCTTCAGGTTCAGGTGCGCCTCCGTCTTGACGGCACGACGGGCATCGCGCTCGGTGTACCGGGACGCCTCGAGCGGGTTGAGCACCCACTTCGCCTGCCCGTTGCCAATGACCCGAAGGTAGAAGCCGCTGGTCGTGGCATCCTCGAGCAGGAAGTTCTCGCCGCGAAGGACCGGGGCCGCGATCTCCGAACGAATGCGGGCGACGTTGGCGCGAACGTTGGCGAGTGTGGTCTGCGTGTCGATGGTCTGCATGGTCAGGCTCCTTGAGTGAGGTGAACGTCATGACCTACGCCAATCAAACTGGGGACGTCATGACATGCTGTCAAGGGGGGTCCGAAAGATTCTTGCGCCCGCCCACCTTTCGGCATATCTTCGGACACACGATTCCCCCTCTCAGGAGAATGCCACATGGCTGCCAAGAAGAAGACCGCGAAGAAGGCCGGAGCTCGGCACGGGGCCAAGCATGAGTCCAGCGAGCGCAAGGCTGAGCGCATGCGTGAGTACGGGAAGGGCGGCAAGCGCCGTGGGTAAATACACCATAATCCTCGAGGACACGCCCACTGGTTCCGTGTCCGTCCGCTGTGATGAGATGACGCACATGCAAGTCGCGGCCATCGCTGCTGGCGTCGAGACATCCACGGCAGCGTTCGACTACGCGACCGCATGCATCAACGTCTGCAAAGACCGAAGTAAAGGGATCAGCAGAGAGGTCGAGAAGCGCATTCACCTGCTCGGCTCGTAAACCACGCAAAACCACACGCTACAATGTCAGACGAGAACGAGAATACACCAGCTGAATCACCAGCTGCTGAGCACGCTGCCGAGACTGCCGTCGTGCGCCTCGACAGCTTGGGACGTCCGCTGCGTGGCATTGCCGCGAACCCTGCGCTGCGTGGCAAGGGTCCGCCGAAGGGCAGCGGTGGCCGTCCGCGCAACGAGTGGAAGCAAGCGCTCGCGAACATGGCGTCGAGCGACGAGGTGCTGTATCACGTCCGCTGTGCGCTGGAGGCTGGGCCTGAGCACCCGTTCTTCGCCAAGGCGCTCGAGTACGCCACCGACCACGGCATGGGCAAGGCGACGCAGAGCATCGAGCACAGCGGCAGCATCGGGCTCACCGACCTGCTCGCGCGGTCGCATGACACCGGGCATGACGTTGAGTGAGGCTGCCGAGGGGATCGTGCTGCTGCCGAGTCTCGAGCATGCGTTCGTGGGCACCATGATGCGCTTCGGCGCTGAGCCTGTCGCGTGCTACGACTTCGATGCCATCATCGCTGGCTACATCGCCGACGGCATGACCGAGCAGGAGGCGCTCGAGTTCTTCGAATACAACGTGCTCGGCGCATGGTTCGGTGAGCGCATGCCGTGCTTCCTGCGTCGGATGGCGGTGGAGCAGGCGCTCGAGGAGGAGTCGTGAGCGGCAAGGGGTCCACGCGACGGCCGACCACGCTCACCGCCGAGCAGCTCGCCGAGCGGTGGGCAGCGACCTTCGACGATCGCCCGACCATCTCGGCATCGGCACGTCCTGACGTGAGCGCCATCGACGAGCGGATGCATGCGTGGCACGTCAATGCTGAGGGGATGGAGTGAGCGCCTCGGCTGCTGCGCAGAAGCTGAGGGACTGGCGTCATGACCCCGTGCTGTTCGTGCGGGAGAACTTCCAGACCGACCCGGAGCCGTGGCAAGCGGAGGCACTGGTCGCGGCCGCGCAGCCCGGCAAGAAGCGCATCGCCATGCAGGCGGCCGTCGGCGTCGGCAAGTCGGCGGTGAAGAGCTGGGCAGCGTGGCACTTCCTCGCGACACAGGCCAACCCGGCCCGGCATCCCGGCAAGTTTCCCAACGGCTACGCGCTGTCCATCAGCCATGAGAACCTGAAGTCTGGTCTCTGGAAGGAGCTGGGCGTCTGGCGCTCGCGATCGCCGTTCCTCATGCGGGAGTTCGAATGGACGGCCGAGACCATCTTCCACCGCCAGCATCAGGGGACGTGGTGGGTCAAGGCGCGGAGCTACCCGAAGTCCGCCGACCCCGAGGCGCAGGGTGCTGCCCTCTCCGGCCTCCACAGCCCGTACGTCGCCGTCTTCCTCGACGAGGTGGGCGAGATGCACCCGGCCATCGGCCGACGGGCGGAGCAGGTGCTGTCGGACGCGGAGAGCGAGTTCGGCGTGCTGCTGGCCTCCGGCAACCCCACCAGCCTCAACGGCCTCCTGTACGAGCTGTGCGCCAAGGCGTCAACGTGGCAGGTCATCCGCATCACGGGCGACCCTGACGACCCGCGATGCTCGCAGCGCGTCGACCGGGCGTGGGCGCAGCAGCAGATCGCGGAGTACGGGCGGGACAACCCGTGGGTCATGGCGCACATCCTCGGCCAGTTCCCACCCGGCGGACTGAACACGCTGCTGTCGCCTGACGAGGTCCGCGCCGCAATGCAACGCAACCCGGACCGACCATCCTACGACTGGGCGCAAAAGCGGCTCGGCATCGACGTGGCCCGGTTCGGCGACGACCGCACCGTCATCTTCCCCCGTCAGGGGCTTGTCGCCTTCCAGCCGCAGGTCATGCGCGGCGAACGCACCACCGCCATCGCGGCTCGCGTCATGACCATCGGCAGCAACTGGGGCAGCGAGGTCGAGCTCATCGACGACACGGGCCACTGGGGGCACGGCGTGGTGGACAACCTGATCGCGGCGAGCCGTCCAGCCATCCCGGTCATCTTCTCGGACCCTGCCCTCGACAAGCGGTACCTGAACCGCCGGGCGGAGATGTGGTTTGGCATGGCGGAGTGGGTCAAGCGCGGTGGTGCATTGCCCAACATCCCAGAGCTCATCCCGGAGTTGACGCAGCCGACGTACGGACTCAAGCACGGCAAGGTCGCGCTAGAGGACAAGGACGCCATCAAGAAGCGCATCGGCCGCTCGCCTGACTTGGCCGACGCACTCGCGCTGACCTTCGCCATACCCGAGATGCCGGGCGCAGGAAGCAATGTGGCATTGGCTGGCAACGTCACGACGTGGGACTACGACCCCTTCGACGACAAGCGGATGGAGCGATGACTGGCGTGGTGCGTGGTACGTTTGACAATGCCACACTGGTACGTTCCATTGCGCGAGTGCGTCCGGCGGAGCGTGCGGACGTGCCGTGGGTGCTCGAGCAACTGCGGGCGTTTGCGTCGTCGTATGGCACGCGACGCTCGCTGTTCGGAGACACGGAGCATGCGGAGGCGTTGGTGGGCACACTGCTAGACACGCAGTTCGTGGCGATCGCGGAGGTCGACGGGGAGCGGGTTGGCCTCATCGCAGGCACGCTGTCTCCGCATCCTTTCAATCCAGACATCAACGTGGCCACCGAGTTGTGGTGGTGGGTGACTCCTCCAGCTCGGGGCTCTCGGGCGGGGCTGATGCTGCTCGATGCTTTTGATGACTGGGCAGACGCCAGTGAAGCTGACCTTGTCAACTTCACGCTCGAGGCAGACAGCCCGGTGCGGGAGCGAACACTCGAGAAGCGCGGCTACCGACTGATGGAAAAACAATTCGTGCGTGAGGTGTCATGACCATCCCGGTTCAGCCGATTCCGTTTGTCGGCGGCAGCCAGATTCTCGATGAGCGGCGCAAACTGGAGAATCTCATTGAGCAGATGAAGATTGAGCGCGAGAGCTTCAGGTCGCACTGGACGCAGCTTGCGAGTTATATCAAGCCCCGTCGTGGTCGGTTCTTCGTGAACGACGTCAACAAGGGCGACCGCCGAAACCAGAACATCATCGACTCGACGCCGACCTTCGCCTCGCGCACGCTGTCGTCGGGGATGATGTCCGGCATCACCAACCCGGCGCGGCCGTGGTTCCGCCTCACGGTGTCCGACTCGACGCTCGGCGACTTGGCGACGGTGAAGGAGTGGCTGCATGAAGTGACGATGCGCATGAACATTGTCATGGCGCGATCGAACTTTTACAACGTGCTGCCGATTTACTATACCGACCTCGGGGTATTCGGCACGGCGGTCATGTCCATCGAGGACGATGACGAGGACGTCGTGCGGTGCATGTCGTTCCCAGTCGGTAGCTACATGCTGGCCAATGACGCCAAGGGCCGGGTGCGCGTGTTCGCCCGTGAGTTCCAGATGACGGTGCGGCAGATCGTGGAGCAGTTCTGCACGAACGAGCAGGGGAAGGTGGACCTGACCAATGCCTCGTCGACGGTGCGGCAGCTTTACGACCAGAACCAGATGGAGGTCCGCATCGACGTCACGCACTGCGTCGGCCCGAACCCGCAGGCAGACGCGACCAAGATGGCGTCCAAGTTCAAGCCGTTTGCGTCGTGGTATTGGGAGACTGGGATGGCCAAGGATGGCGAGCTGCTTGGCTTCCTGCAGAAGCGGGGCTATGACGAGTTCCCGATCATGGCGACCCGATGGGAGGTGACTGGCGAGGACGTGTATGCCACGGACTGCCCCGGCATGACGGCGCTTGGCGACATCAAGCAGCTGCAGCTGGCCGAGAAGCGCATCTTTCAGGCAGTCGAGAAGATGGTCTCACCGCCCATGCGTGCCCCGGCTGGGCTCAAGAATGCCCGACTCAGCTTCGCGCCGAACGACATCTCGTACGTGCCGGACATTCAGGGCGAGGGCATCCGGCCCATGCAGGAGATTCGGCCGGACGTCAGCCACCTTGAGCTCAAGCAGCAGCAGGCCCGGCAGCGCATCGAGGCGGCGTTCTTTGCGGACCTGTTCCTGATGATTGCCAACGACCGCCGCGCACAGCGGGCAACGGCCACGGAAATCGAGGCGCGGCATGAGGAGAAGCTGCTGGCCTTGGGTCCGGTCCTCGAGCGGCTCAATCAGGAGCTGCTGAACCCGGCCATCGACCGCATCTTTGCGATTATGGTGCGTCGTGACATGCTGCCTCCGCCGCCCGAGGAGATGCAGGGCACGCTGCTCCGAGTGGAGTATATCTCGATCATGGCAGCGGCTCAGCGCATGGTTGGTATCGGTGGCATTGACCGACTGGCTGGCTTTGTGACCAACCTTGCGGCAAATACGCAGAACCCACAGGTGCTTGACAAGATTGACACGGACCAGATGGTGGACGAGTACGCCGACATGATGGGCGTCTCGCCTCGCGTGGTGCGTCCGGATGAGGACGTTGAGGCAATGCGGTCTGAGCGGGCTAAGGCACAGGCGGCGATGCAGGCGGTGCAGCAGGCGCAAATGGAAGCCGACGCGATGGCCAAGCTTGGCAGCATTAAGACGGACCAGCCCAATGCCGTGACGGACCTGCTGGGCATGCAGGGGACGCCGGGCGTGGTGGGGGTCTGACGTGGACCGAAAGCGTGAAGCGCCGCAGGACATCCTTGCCAATTCGGATATGGCGTGGGTACTGAGCGATCCCCGTGGTCGCCGAGTGCTGTGGCGTATTATTGCCAGTGCGGGCGTGTGGGAGCGCATCCGGGCACCGAATCCGGATATCCACTACCGCGAGGGACGCCGTGACATCGGCATTGAGCTGATGGAGCGGATTGACAGCGTGGACAACGCCACGATCCCGCTGATGATGCAGGAAGCCCGAAATCAGGAGCTTTTAGATGACCGACGCAGATAACGCCACCGCCACTCCGGAGAGCCCGGCGGATGGGAGCAAGGCCCCCTCAAGCGAGGGGCAGCAGGATACCGCGACGGGGACGCTGTTGACGCCCCCGACCGACCAGCCGTCCGCCAGCGAGCCCACGGTCCCTGAGGCCTATAAGCTCACGCTGCCCGACGACTCGCCACTGGACGCCTCCGCCCTCGAGCGAGTGACCGATCTGGCCAAGAGCCTGAAGGTCACCAACGACGAGTCCGCGCAGGCGATCGCGTTGGCGCTCCACACGGAAGTCGCGAGCTACCAGCAGCAGCTAATGGAGGCAAATGCCAAAGGCGGCGAGCTCTGGAAGGCGCGGGTGCAGGAGCTGGAAAAGCAGGCACTGTCGGACCCCGACATCGGGGGCACGGCAGAGAAGCTGCAGCAGTCGGTACAGCATAGTCGTCAGGTGCTGGATCGGTTCGGGGACGCGAGCGTTCGGGACTTTCTTGAGGAGACCGGCCTCGGCTCAAGCCCTGCATTGATCAAGATGCTGACGCGCATTTACCGCGCCATGGGCGAGGACGCGATGGTGGTGCCTGACGGTACGCCGAAGGCCACCCCGAAGTCGCTCGCTGAGCGCATTTACTCCAATCTGTAAACTGAGGACACACACCAATGGCTGAACTTTCGACCCTGCGCCCGACGTTGCTTGACGTCGCGAAGCGCCTTGACCCGGATGGCAAGATTGCCGCCATCGCTGAGCTCCTGTCGCAGACCAATCCGGTCCTGCAGGACATGGTGTTCAAGGAGGGCAACCTTCCGACCGGCATGCGCTCGACGGCTCGCACCACGCTTCCGGGCGTGTCGTGGCGTCGTGTGAACGCTGGTACGACCCCGACCAAGTCGACGACCGCCCAGCTCGAGGACCAGACTGCGATCCTTGACGCGTGGAGCGAGATTGACAAGAAGGCGGCAGACCTCAACGGCAACACCGCTGCATGGCGTCTGTCTGAGGCGACGGCCTTCATCGAGGCCATGAATCAGGAGATGGTGCAGACCCTCTTCTATGGCAACAGCAGCACCGATGAGCGTGAGTTCACTGGCTTCGCTCCGCGTTATGCCTCGCCGACTGGCGCGACGGGCCAGAACGTGCTCGACGCGGCTGGTTCGTCGACCGATAACACCTCGATCTTCCTCGTGGTGTGGGGCGACAACTGCCACGGCATCTACCCGAAGGGGTCGACCGCTGGCCTGAAGCACACGGATTACGGGCTCCAGATCATCGAGAACGCGGGTGGCGTGACCGGGGCGCTCATGGAAGGCTACCGCGACCACTACGAGTGGGAGATGGGCCTTCACATCCGTGACTGGCGCTACGTCGTCCGTATCGGCTCGATCGACGTGTCCAACCTCGTCGCCGAGTCGTCGGATGCGGACCTGACCAAGTTCATGACGAAGGCCATGCACCGGATTCCGAACCTCGCGTCGGGCCGGGCGGCGTTCTATTGCAACCGGACGGTCGCGCAGTACCTCGACATCCAGCGGCAGGAGCGCGTGCAGGTCGGCGGGCAGCTGTCGTATCAGGTCGTCGACGGCGTCTGGACCTCGATGTTCCGTGGCATCCCGATTCGTACGGTCGACCAGATCGTCGAGAACGAAGCTGCGGTCTAACTCTGACTCTTTGACTGAGGACTACACACATGGTGACTGATCGTAACCTTCTTCTGACCGACGCGCAGGCGCTCACGGCAAGTGCCGTGATGACCGATTCGATTGCGCTCGGCAAGGCTGGGCTGGACGTTGGCGTGGGCGAGACGCTCGCGCTGGTGTACCAGATTGATGTGGCAGCGGACTATACGTCGGCAAACGAGACGTATCAGTTTGAGGTACGCACGGCGACCAATGCCAATGGCACGACTGGCGCTGTGACGCTGCTGCAGACTCCGGCGCTTGCTGGCAACACGCTGCCTGTTGGAAAGCGCGTGGTGCTGCCGATCCCGGCGCAGTCTATCTCGGCGACGGCGACCCATCTGGCTGGGTATGCGACGCTGGCTGGCACGACCCCGACCGTGACGGTGACGGCGTTTGTGATGCCGCTCTCGATGGTGCAGGGCGACGTGTACTACGCCTCTGGCTTCACGGTGCAGGCGTAATCCCTAACGGCAACGCTGAGGTCACGACATGAGAGTTCGAATTACGGCACCAGTGGCATTTAACGGCGAACGCCGGGTCTTTCAGGGGGAGGAGTTCGATCTCCCAGAGGGCACGCCGCTGTATCCGTGGATGGAGCTCCTCGATGACGTGGCCCCAGCGAAGCCAAAGGCAGCGGGTAAGGTGGGGGTGAAAGCCCCCACCAAGCCCCAGCTGCGTGACGCAGACTCTCTGGTGGGCTAACCCATGCCGATGAAAAGCAAGGCGCAGATGCGGTTGATGTACGCGGTCGCTGGTGGCACGGCGAAGGTGCCGGGCCTCAGCAAGGCCGAAGCCAAGAAGATGATCGCCCACACCCCCCGCAAGACGCGGCAGGCGCTGGGCAAGAAGAAGAAGTAAGCGGGACGCGTGTCCCCAAGGGGGGAGGCGTGACTTACCTATAGCAGTGAGGGCATGACGATGTCTCAGGTCAAGACGATTAACGTATTTACGAATCGCACAACGACTGGTACGAGCGAGATCATTCAGCCGTGGGGCACCCGGCGGACGATCGAGGCGACGGTGACGGGCACTGGCGCGGTCTCTGCGACGGTGGTGGTGCAGATTTCCAATGACGAAACCAACTGGCTGACGCTGACGACCCTGACGCTGTCCGGGACGACGACGGCCTTTGACGGCGCGGCGATGGACGCGGCGTGGCGCTATATGCGGGTGAACTTGTCGGCGATCTCGGGAACGGGCGCTGCGGTGACGGTGATTGTTGGCTCCCACAACGGGTAAGTTATGCACCCGTCTAACATCAGCGACCTCGGCCTGATCTACGACTACGGCTTGATGCCGTATGACGGGTTCCTCGAGAACTACGGCCGCGTCGAGAACTATGGACTGTACGGCTTCCGGCCGACCAGCCTGTTTCGGAACAACGAGCAGGGGCTCTGGTACGATCCGAGCGACCTGACGACGGAGAAGACGAGCTGGCGTCGGAACCTGCTGACGTACTCGCAGGATTTCGAGAACGCGGCGTGGACGAAGTCGAACGCCAGCCTGCTGTCGAACCTCG
>Ga0208783_10001189_pt1 | contig 15616 bp, 31 predicted proteins | sample DEB19_08_DNA_2_FD_184529 | JGI IMG/M metagenome (GOLD analysis project Ga0208783, IMG submission 184529) | Aqueous microbial communities from the Delaware River and Bay under freshwater to marine salinity gradient to study organic matter... | ecosystem: Environmental > Aquatic > Marine >... | reverse complement strand
GGGACGGTGCGCGATGAATGTTCGAGATGCAAACAGACTGCGCATGTGTCTTGAGTGCGGTGATCCTGGATCGCTCTTGTGGCGTACGACTAAAGGCACAAATCCAGGTCGGATGTTGCGCATCTGTGCCGCTTGTCTGCGCAAGGATGACTGGCACCGCTTTGGGCTGGTTGAGCGCCAGCCGATCTTGGGCGAGGTGCCCACGGAGCTCGTCAATGGCGAGTGGTGCTTTCCGCAGACCGAAGGCCCGGAGCCGGCAGCGGTCATCACCTATACCGATGAGCCATCGCCCGAGACTGGTGACGTTGGCTGGTGCTGGTGGGCGTACGGATCGATGGGATGTGCGCCCACGTACGATGACGCCTGCCAAGCCGCCGAGGCAGAGATAAAGCGCCGCATCCGCAACAGAATGGCGGTGATGTGATGCCGTACGTCGGAAAAAGCATGGACCGAAAGCGCAATGCGCGTCGGCGCCAGCTCAGCGGCGCGCACACCGCTGAGTCGTGGAACGCCGCACATCCGGTCGGGACGGCGGTCCGCTACTGGCCTATCTACCCGCCGATCGAGGGTGTGCCGCCCGTGGACACCACGACACGATCCGAAGCCTGGGCGCTCGGAGACGGGTCGGTCGTTGTGCTCGTGGAGGGCAAATCTGGGGGCGTCCACCTGTCTCACGTCGAGGTATTGCCGTGAGCCACAAGGACGGGCGCGTGGTGCTGTCGGCGTGGGTCGATCCGGTCCTGCGAGACTACGTGCGCGAGGCCGCCCGCATGTCCGGGCTGGAGTTTTCGCGGTGGGTCGAGCGCGCCGTTCGGCAGACGATGGCACGGGAGTCGGCGGACAGGGCGAGGGTCGCCGCGAGTGAGCGAGGTGAATGCGGGACGTGCGGCTATTCGCCGTGCGCGTGTGATCAGCAATGAGTTCGTGCAGAGCAACGAATGCGAAGGCATGTCGAGGTGCGCGATGAAGCTCCCCACTGCTAGCGCCTTCGACCTCGCCTCGAAGTGCGCCCACCCGTGGAACAGCGGCATCACGTGGTCGAAGCCCGACGACCCCTCGGTGTTCGCCTTCGGCAACGCCGTGCACGAGGCAGCGGAACTTGCGATCACGCAGGGCCAAGTGGATCTGACCACCCTGGCCTCCAAGTACGACCTCGGACGCGACGACACGCGCAAGCTCGGCGCCACGGCTCGGTCTGCGTTCGACTGGCTCGACGCGCGCATCCGAGAGGGCTGGCTCATGCTGCCCGAGGTGAGCGTGGCGTACCACGTGCGCAAGCGCACCGTGCGGCTCACAGACCGTATGGCGCACCGCCGCAGCAACCAGGCTCACGATGGCGAGCTGCTAGGCATCATCGACCTCGTGTGCGTGCGGCCTGGTCAGGTGCTCGTGGCCGACTGGAAAACCGGCACCTGGCAGCGCGACAGCGCGCCGGGCCTGCAGGTGCGCTTCGCCGCGATGGCCATCGCCAAGCTCGTGGGCGCCGATAGCGCCTCGGGCTCGCTGCTCTACGTGGACGAGCGCGGCGTGCGCGAGGTGTCGGCCTCGTGGGAGTGCTGGGACCTCGACAGCACCGCCGACGTGCTGCGGCGCATCCATGAGACGACGAGCGGCGCGCCTACGCCACCCGTGCCTGGCGAGTGGTGCAAGCGCTGCAACATCCTTGGCAAGTGCAGCGCTACCGCCTTGGCCGTTCGCGACGTCGAAAGCGTGGCCACGAGCATCGCCACCGCCGAGGATGCCGCGCGCATCCACGAGCTGATGCCAGCGCTCGAGAAGGCCCTCAAGCTCGCCCGCGAACGCATCCGCGAGATGGCATCACGCGCGCCGATCCCGCTTAGCAGCGGCAAGCGCCTCGTGGTGCAGGAGCGCACCCGCACGACGGTATCGGACCTCACGCCCGAGGCCGTCGCCTACCTCAACGCCCAGCAGCTACAGGCCGCGCTGGAGTTCTCGACGAGCGCCGCCGCCATCAAGCGAGTAGGTGGCGCAAAGGTCGAGCGACAAGTGATGGCGCATCTCAAGGAGATGGGATGTGTGAAGGAGAGCGTCTATACGACGCTCGCAGAGGTCGCAGATAAGGGAGGAAACAACGATGACACCGCGTGACTTTTACGTCTTGAGCCGCGACGGCGAACGCTCCGAGCTGCTAGACCTGTTCGACGCGCTGGCCGAGAGCCGCAAGAGCCGTGGCGCTTGCGTCGTGCGTGCGAGCGACGGTAAGCGCATGAGCGAAACCGTACGGGGCCACGTCATGCCACAGCGCCCCGAGGAGAGGTGACCCGTGCCCTACTTGTCCGATCTCGACGTGTGCGTGCAGCTGCTTCGCCCCACGGGCACGCTGCCCGAGCGAGCCACCGCTGGAGCCAGCGGCTACGACCTGCGCATGGCCGGATGGCGCTGGCCATGGTCGCAGGAGGTACAGCACGGGCACCTCATCCTCGACGCAGGGGAGCGAGCGCTGGTGCTCACAGGCTTTGCCATGGCGTTGCAAGAAGGCTGGGAGGCGCAGATCCGTGGGCGTAGTGGGCTCGCACTGAAGCACGGCTTGCAGGTCGCCTTCGGCACGATCGACTCGGACTACAGAGGGGAGGTGGGCGTGATCGTCTACAACGTCGGCGACCGCATCACGCTTCGGCCTGGCGACCGCATCGCGCAGATGGTGTTCGCCCGCGTGCCTCGTGTGCGACTGCTCGAGGTGCCCGAGCTCACGAGCACCACCAACCGCGGCGCTGGCGGCTTCGGCTCGACGGGGCAGTCATGACGCCCACACACGACGAGGAGATGGCCAGCGAGCGAGCCTACTGGCACGAGCGCATCGTCGAGGCATTGCAGCGCGTGCGTCAGCTCGACGCCGACCTGACAGCCGCGCGCGACGACAACAAGCGGCTCGTGGCCGAGCTGCGCGAGCTGCGCGAAAGGCTGCCCAGATGACCTACGCCGCACGCATTCTCGCCGACAGTCTCGCGCCGAGTGGCGTGCGGCTCACCACGTTCGAGGTGTGCTTCCCGCGCTTCATCCTGGCCGAGTGGAACACGCACCGCATGCTCTCGCGCAACGCTGCGAGCTCGCGCGCGATCCCCGTGCGCAAGCTGCTCGAGCAGGTCGAGACAGAGCCGTTTATCCCAGAGTACTGGGGAGCCAACAGGCCAGGCATGCAGGCCACCGAGGAGCTACCCGAGCGCGACGCCGCAGACGCTCGCGCCACGTGGCTACAGGCCCGCGACGCAGCGTGCGACCACGCGCGCGTGCTCATGAGCCTCGGCGTACACAAGCAGCTCGCCAACAGGCTGCTCGAGCCGTTCACGTGGTGCACCGTCATCGTGTCGTCGACCACGTGGGACAACCTCTTCACCCTGCGTTGCCACGCAGACGCACAGCCAGAGTTCCGGCGCATCTCCTGCATGATGCGCGACGAGCTCGGCACCTCTACGCCACGAGTACTCGCCATCGGCGACTGGCACTTGCCTCTTGCGCCAGACGTCGACGAGCTGCAGGCCGAGGGCTTCACCATCGACGAGCGAGCGCGCATCTCTGCCGCCAGGTGCGCTCGCGTGAGCTACCTCACCCACGACGGAAAGCGCGTGCCTGCCACCGACCTAGAGCTCGCGCGCAGGCTCCTCGAGGCTGGCCACATGAGCCCGTTCGAGCACGTCGCGCAGCCATCGGAGCGCGAACACACGCGCAGCGGTAACTTCCACGGATGGTACCAGTACCGAAAGCGCCTCGAAAGCCGCGCTTTGTAACAATCGACACCGGGCGTGTAAAAAAGACTTGCGCGCTCGGCTGGCTGCGCTATTGTCTCCGTACCGACACCCCACAGCGGGACGGCAACAAGGAGAGACATCATGAAGCGCGGCGATAAGATTGTGGTTTGCGGCGTCAGCGGCATCAGCGGTCGATATGTGGGCACCACCAGGGCAGGCGTCCAGTGGATCTGCTACGATGGCCAGGACTACGAGGCAATGTGCGCTGCGTTTGACGCGCGCTAGGCCGAAACCCCGCAAGGGGTCGCACCGTGAAGCGGTGCCTGACGAGGCCGAAGGACACCCCACAGCGGGACCGACAGGAGACCATGACCATGATCATCAGCGTTCAAGCAAATGCCCTGCGAGTCGGCGATAAGCTCGTCGCCATCGACCACACCTACAACCGCAAGGTCACGAAGCTCGTCACGCTGCCCAACGGCAACGTCGAGATCACGATGGGCAAGCTCGTGCGCACGGTCGCCCCCACCACCGAGTGCGGGGTGTCGCGATGAGCGCCGCCGCCCTGCAACCCAGCGACCAGCTGTGGGCCGAGATGCGCCGCGCCGGTCAGAGGTTTTTCAGCGTCGGCTACCCCTATCACAGCACCTACCTTGCGCAGCCAGAGCACGCGGGTTTCATGCTGTGGCGCAACGAGTGGGGCCAGGTGCTCATGAGCATCACCGGGCCCTGCAAGGGCAAGCGACAGTGGCAAAAGACGGTCACCGAGGGCTGGCGGCAGGCCCTTGAGGTCATCCCCGCCGACCTCTTTGCATGGGGCCCGCTGCTGCGCGACTTCGGAGACTACGGCACCACCCACGCGCTGCACAAGCTCGGGCGCATCAGCGCGTGCGATACGCGCGTGGCCATCGCGGAGCTGGCGAAGCGAGGTGCACTGTGACAACCTCAGTCCGCGTACGCTGGCGCAAGAGCGGCACGGTGGCCGCTTTCACGTCGCCCGGCGACCCATGGTGGTCGCTCGAGCGAGACTGGCACGTTCGCGCGCACCTGGCTGGGTGCGTCGCCATCCTCGACTATCAGGCCATGGCCGCGGCTGGTGACCTGCCAGGCGCGACCTACAGCGGCGACACCATCACGTTTACCGGCGAGGCCCTAGCAGCGTTGCGCGCCTCGGAGCTGGCCGCCGTGGAGCGCCTTGAGCAGCATGGCATGGCCGATGCGGAGCGGCTGTTTGCCGTGGCAAAGGCAAACGGCTGGCGGCTGCCCCCGGAGGCGCCAATCACGAGCGCAAAGTACGACGGCGAAACGATCGTCCGCACGCGACTCTACGTGCTCAGCCGCGACGCGGCGTGGCACCAGGTCCACGACGCTCTCGGCCTGTGTGTCGAGCGGTTGGGGTATCAGATCGGATGGCGCGACAGCTTCATGCCGTGCGCGACCGCACAGCTCGTTCCCCTCGAGGGACCGCGCGTTGACTGGCTCGAGGAGAGCCGAGCCTACTGGCAATTGCAAGGAGTGGAGCCATGAAGTCGCAAGATATGACGTTGCACGTGAGCTTGAGAGTGAGCCTCAAGCGCGTGGCATCCAATACTGACGACCGCCTGGTGAGGCGGGCGATCGTGTACCGTCTCCACCCGGCCGGCCTCCATTACCTGGAGGTCGGGCGTGATGAAGACCCGCAATCGGCCCACGAGCGCGACGTGCGGGCCACCCAACTCGCAGAGCGAGCGGGGCTCTGGACCGAGACCGGCCGAGCGGAGTGGACTCGGGAGGGGCCCGTATGGATCGAGTCTTTCGCAGAGGGTGAGAAATGGACGCCGATCCCGAGGCAGCCATGACCATCTCACGCAAAGCACTTGCTAGCATCCGAGCAGCGTTGCACCAGATCGGAGCTGCCATCCGAGACGAGGTACAGCGGGAGCGCTCCGCGCTCATCGGCGCCGAGTACGTACGCGGCGGCTGCGATGGCGTATGGCGCGTCGCGCTCGACACCGGCAACACGGTGCAGCTGCGGTGCGGCGACCGCTACGCGTTCGTAAAGCGCTCCGAGCTCGACGGACCGCTGTGGACTCGCCTCGACCGCGTCTACGGCACCACGCCCACGCAGGGCGACGCGTGACCACCGACTTCGACGTGCGGCTGCTCGAGCTGGTCGAGCAGCTGCGCGAGGGAGATACCACCATGCGACGAGAATACAATCACGGCCCGCTCGGCCTGCTACCGAGCACTGGCAAGCAAACGATCAACATCCGCTACAGCCTGCCCGTGGAGCTCGTTGACTGGGTGCGCTCGGAGTCGCAGGCGCTAGGCATCAGCGCGAGCGAGTTCGTCGAGGCCCAGCTCGACACCGCGCGCGACAACTGGGACGACATCCACAGCGACGACTAGTCAAGCGAAAAGCGACGTCGCAAAAAAACGCACTCACTTGCCATGGGTGCGTTTTTTTTACTTGCGCATCTTAGCCGATGCGCTATTGTCTCTCTCGTCAGCAGCGGACACCCCGAGCGGGACCGCGACAACCAGGAGACCGACCATGGACAAGCTCAGCATCCGCAACCACATCTACGTCGACGGCTACGCTTACGGGGTTCGGCCCCGCATCACGGGCGTGACGCCCTGGGAGAAGCGCCTCACGCCGAGCGCCGGCAGCGCGTACCAGCCCGAGCCGCGCGACGCGGTGATGTCCACGGTCGTGACGATCGACAACCCCGTCACCGGCTACGGGGTCGACTACGAGGTGCTCGTGTGCGCCGACTACGAGCCCGCCCAGCGTGGCGGCTGGGATGATCCCTCATGGGAGGCCCACTGGCACAGCCCCGAGGCGTGGTACTACCGCCCTGGCCGCGGCTGGAAGCGCCTCGAGCTGACCGCGCGCGCCGAGGCGCAGCTGATGGCCGAGCTCGACCGCGAGGCCGAGTACCGCCGCAACTACCGCGACTGAGCCCTCCCCCTAAGAAGCACGAAGCGCCCAGGTCATGCCTGGGCGTTGTCGTTTTGTGCAACCTGTAAGCTTAGCTTACCACTTCACTTTTGCAGCCCACCACGCGGCGGAAAGCTTGCCCTTGGCGATGTTCTTGGCGTGGCGCGCCATGAACGACTTGCGCCGCGCCTTCGCTGCCTCGCTCTCGCCCTCTCGAGGTGGCGAGCCCTTGGTGCCCTGCTCGCCGAACCTGATGAGCTTGATCACGTCGCCCTCTTTGGCCAACACGGCGTGGCTCTTGGTCGGGTGATTCGGCGTGCGCTTGGGCTTGTTGTAGCCCTCGAACCTCTCGCCTCGATACTCAAGAGCCATGATGCCTCCTCACTTCGCCTTGACGAGTACGACGGTCATGCTGTAGTCGACGTGCGCCGCGTTGTGCTTGGTCGTGCCGCCGCGCTGCACGATGCTGCCAGGGTCACGCGAGCGCAGATAGAAGCCGAAGATGGCCGTGCGACCAGCCGGCGCCTGCACCCAGTGCTTGCCGATGGTCCACGGCATCTGCCCTGCGTCGAGCTGCGCGAGCTTGAGCGCGACGCACACGTCGTGCTTGCGCGCCCACTCAGGGCTCGACATGCGGTGGTCAGGCGGCTGCGCGCACATGCTGACGATGCGCACCCGCGGGTCTCGCGCGATGGCCTCGCACTCAGCCGCCGTGGGCAGCCGAGCGCCGAGATCTGCCGCCACTTCACGCGCACGGCGCTCCGATGCACGCGCCCACACGATGCCCTGCTCGAACTCGGGCCCGATGGTGCGTAGCGGCTCGCGCGTCACGAGCAGCCCAGGTAGCGCCGCCAGCTCGACCCATTCAGGCGCGCCGAGGTGCTCTAGCGCCGTCTCGTAGCGGCCTACGTTGGGCAGGCTCACGACAGCCTCAGCGCGCCGTCAGCCGTCACGGCGATGGGCACCAGCTCGCCAGCGCTCGTGCGGCCATACACGAGCACGCCAGGGCCATTGGCGAGCGTCACCGTGGGCGTGCCTGCGTCAGCGATAGATAGCTCGCCCGTCGCCGTCACGCGAAGCGCTACCTGCGGTCCAGTAGAGGTGCGACCGAAGGAGGGGAGCATTATAGCCAGGTCTCCACCAGCAGGTTGGTGCAAAACATCGTGCGTGATGTCGAATCGTTGAAGTTGGCAAATTGGAACTCGAAACCGTATCCGCTCATGTCTACGTTTTGCCAAAAACCAGAGGCGAGCGCCCTCGATCGACCGCTGGCTAACGTCCGCAAACTCGAATAGGACGGAAAGCTAGATGCGGACGTGCCGATATAGGTAGTCATCATCCCGGCAGTCTGCTCCAGCACAAGCACATTGTAGTTGGACACAGCATTTGGGAAAAAGATTGAATACGTACCGTCTGGACCTGTGTTGTTGTAAAAATTGTATGTGTTCTGTCTGTAGTTCTCTGATAGCGCGTTGTTTGCGCCAGGTGAAGTCTCGACGTACATTCCTGTGTACAGATTTGCGGTTGACGCAAGCGGCGTATAGTTAGCCCACCGCATCCAGATTCGGTATCCATGACCGAAGAATGCAGACCTGTTGAAGCCGCTAAACAGCGAAAAGATCCGGCTTCTTGCGCCGTTAGATGCCGTAGTCAATCCGAGTCCGCTTCCGTTGACGATCGCGGCGCTTGCTGTGCCTGCAAACGACGGCGTAAAGGTGAGCGAGCGAGACGACTGATCCGTGATGACCGTCGATCCTGTGATGGACTGATTTGACAGCAACGTGAAGTCGCAATCAAAAGCGGTTGTTACGCCAGCCGTCAGCGTCCCAGCCGACAACGACAGCCCCGAGCCGACAGTGACCGCCGTACCGCTGCCAGAGGTCAACTGCGAGCTCGTGCCAGGCCACGATGCGCCGCCACCGCCGCTCGTCTGCACGATGCCGCTGCCATCCACGAGGAGCGGTACCTGATTCCCATTTGCGTCTCGGCCATAGAGTAGTGTCATCGTCGTGGCTCCTCAGTCGTTGTAGGTCTCGCGCTTCGACAGGTCGTCATCGTCGCCCACGAAGCGCATGCGCGGGCGCTCGTGGGGCTCAGGCTGTGCGAGCATGGTGCGCACCCAGTCGAGCAGCGGCTCTACGCCACGCGCAAGCGCAGCGGCACGCAGCTCGGACTGCGCAGCCCGCGAGAGCATCACTTGCCGCCGCTCAGCGCATCGTTGCGCGCGTCGTGCATGGCCTTGGTCGCATCGGGTGCGGCCACCTTGCGTAGCTCCAGCTGCTGGCTCTGCAGCGCGGCCATGATGGCCTCGACCGCGACGCCCAAGGCCTTCGCAAACGCTTCGATCAACGATGCATCCATCTCTTGCTCCTCTTCAATCTCGACCCAGCCAGCAGCCTCGCTCGTGCGCAAGATGCTCAGCACGCGCGCTCGCACATCGCCAGCGGTGATGCGCCCGTCTCGGTTGCCATCGAGCCCACTGTTTTGCGCGTAGACTCGACCGCGCGTGAACTTGGCGTTGGGCACGAGCTCGGTGGAGTCCTTCTCGCCGATGAGAAACGAGTCAGGCTTGCCTACGCCAGCGGGCCAAAAAACTTGCAGATACGCATCGCCAGGCAAGCGCCACTTGGGCATGCGCGCGAGGTATGCCTTGACGTAGTCAAGCTGCTCCACCGCGCTCATGGCCGCAAGCTTGTCGGTGGTCGTGCCGAGCATCTTGGCCGTGCTGGGCATAAACTGGATGAGCCCCGTGGCGCCGCCGCTCGGATTGCGCACGCTGGGCGACCACGTCCACGACGACTCAAACCCCATGAGCGACGCGAGCTCGCCAGGTGGGATGCCCACGTCGATCGCGACCTGGTAGAGCTTGCGCCGAAACTCGGGCGTCGTGCGCTCGACGAGGTTTTTTACCTTCGGAAGCCGCCTGATCGTCACTGCACCACCTCCTCTCGTCGAGCCACCGTACCGCATGCGATGCACACCGTAACGCCATCGCCTAGGTCGATGGTGTCTGAATGATACACCTTGCGCGCGTCCCATGTCTCGCGGAACGCATCGCCCACGATGCAGATGGCCTCGTCGCTCGACGTCGCACCCTGCGGCGCGTAGAGCACGTGCATGCGATACGGGAGGCCGATGTGCTCGTAGTACGAGGCGTGCGAGCTCACGTTGATCACGGTTTCTTCGGGCTCCACGCTTCGACGGTGTGCCATCTGTCCCAGCGTGCGGCGGCGCCGCGGAGCCCTGTAGCGCATGTCCCTCGCATGTACGCGCTAAGCCTGTCGCGCGCCTCTAGTTTGCGGCACATCGAAAGAGAGCCCACGGCCAGCGCCAACGCCTTGCGCGCTGCGAGCTTGCGATCGGCCTGCAGCATGGCACCCGTCACGCGCGAGCCATCGGCCTTGGTGTACGCCTTGAGCTGCCACACGCTGTAGCTCGTGCCACCATCACACCGAGACCACCACCCGCCACCTGGCTTGCCTCGGTAGCAGGGCCCCACGTCCACATCCTGTGAGAGCGCGCTCTCCTCGAGCGCCAGCGCAAGCAGCAGCGCGGCTTCGCTCTTGTCGCTGAGCCAAGTGCCGCTCGCGTCAAGTGCCGCCGCTTCGATCGCCTCCGCGATGGCTTGATACCTCACGCGAGCCTCTGCCTCGGTCTCGCTCCAGCCAGGGAACTTGCGCGCTCCAGACGGTGGCGCGAACGCCATCATCGCAGCCACGAGCCACGTCACAAGCGAGCTCACTTGCGCTCCTGCATGGCCCTGACGCTCTCGGCCAAGCTCTCGCCCGCCTTGGCTGCCTGCACGCCGATGCCGAGCAGCGTGGCCGCGTCGGGAGCCTTGCCCTTCTCTGCAGCCTGCGCCGCGATGATAGCAGCGATGGCCGCGATGTGCGCCGCTCTCGCGCTGTCGTACGCCGTGGCGAGCGGTAGGCACAGCTCGTCAAGCCTGCTCACCGCTGCGAGCCGCTTGGCATCGTCCATCGTCGCCGCATGGTCAGCGATCGCGCGATATGGCCGCGTGCACCGCTCTTCGACGATGGGCGCCGTGGCGTCGAGCATGTCACCGAGGCCGTTGCTGCTTGCGATCGCAACGTTCAGTGCGCTCACGCAGCCCGAGCACCACGTCGAGATGATGAGCAGCACCAGGGCCGCGATGGCGAAGGTGCGTTCGGGATGTCTCATGGCGTCTCTCCCTTCTTGGTCTTGCGCATGCGCTCGAGCGCCGCAGGCGCATCCGTCGTGAGTAGAGCTCGCAGCGCACCCACTAGCTTTGCCTCACGCTTGTAGCCGCGCTTCTCTAGCATGCCCTCCAGCTGGTGCAGCAACACCGAGAGCAGCGACAGGCCCGCGACGATCGCCACCACGAGCAGCACGTCGGGCAACTCGTCGAGATTCACCGCCGACCCTTTAGCGCCGCAACGATACCTACCACGATGGTGGCGATAACCACGCCGACCTCGCGCGACATGGGCGATAGGTCGGTCATGCTGCCGAGCAGCGACTGAGCCAACAGGAACGTGCCGCTCGAGCTCGTCACCACCCAAGTGCGATCGACGGTTGGCAGCTTGCTCTTGATCTCGGCGATGTCTGCCTCGATGCGCGCAAACCTGTCCTTGTTGCCGCGGCTCTCCTCGATGAGCCTGCGCAAGGCCGCAGCCGAGGCGATGGGGTCGCTCGAGATGACGTCGGCGTCATCGTCAGCCGGTGGCGATGGAGGCACGGAGAGCGTTGGCATGGATGCGCTAGCGCCGTTCATATTCGAGGCTCCCATGGTCAGATGGCTCCGATGTTTCCGACGATGTGGGCATCCCACTCGTAGGTTTGTCCTGCGACTCCAAGCACCTCGAGGATGATGTCGTTCCCGCTCACAGACCAACGCCAGTTGGTGGACGGATCGTCCTCGTAGCTAAAGTCGGTTTGCGTGCTCGCTACGACCGGCGCCGCGCTGCCCGTTCGCTTGATGGCTGCGTAGGTGTAGACCGATGTTACGTTTCCCTCTACATCCGTTCGCTTGCCAACCAGGTAGGCCGTCAGCATGGCCACCGACGACGCCGGGATCGTGATGGTCGCCACAGTGGTGAACGTTGCGTTCGTTGTCTGCACTCGTCCATGCTGATGGTGGTAGTGCTTCGTGGTCAGACCACCCGACACGCCGATCGGCGAGATGTCCGTGGTGACGCCGTTGGGCGATCGCGCTGCGAGCGCATGGCCTCCTGCGTAGAGCAGTTGCCCGCTGACCGGATTGGCCGTGGGTGCCGTCGCATAGTCGGCGATGTACAGCACGCGGTCACCGGTGCCCGCAGGAAGCTCCGTCGCCGTTACCGCAGCCCCGAGCCCGAGCACGACCGCTCTGCGCCCCGTGGCGACCTCCGCGACCTCGACCATGGGATCCGCGCTGGTCTCGTCGAGCGAGAGCCGCACGCCGCCCTTGCGGCCCGTGCCGTGCGGCGAGCCGCCCGCAAGCGCAAGCGTGCCGCCGTTGCCGTTGCCTCCCAGCGAAGTCTGCGCCGCAATGGTCAGCGTTTCGCCGTTGCCAGTGGTCTTGTCCTCTTGGTTGATAAGCGGAGAGGAGATCGTTTCCGCAATCGCTACGGTGCCGCCGCTCGTGACACCAGGCACGTACACATAACCACCGCCACCGATGCCTAGACTAACGAAATTGGTGCCATCAAGCACCAGATCGTTGCCCGATGTCAGCGTGATGTCGCTCGATGCCGTCACGGCGACAGTGTTACCGTCTACTGCGGTCGGATAGCTCGACGTGCCGAGTTCCACCACGTCTTGCACGTTTTTACCAAACCCAAGCACAATCGCATTGGCTGCGTCTGCAAAGTCTCTTGCCCGCAGCGTGAATGTCTGCGGCAACCGCATTTCGCCTTGTGTTGCGATTGGTTGCCCGCTTTGCGTAACTGCGAGATATGAACGAGCCGTCGCGCTGTTGAGTTGCGTGCCAGAAACGTCGCCCGTCGTGCTGAGCACGCCCGATCCGTTGGTGATTACCACGCGGTCAGCCGTGAGCGAGCTCGGCAGGATGGCGTCGACCTTGGCCTTGTCTGCCGCCGACATGCTGCCAGCAGCCACGGAGCTTGCCGCGGTGATGGCGATGTTTGGCGATGCGCCGCCGCTTGACGTAATGGGCGCGCTAGCAGTCACCGCAGACAAGCCGCCAGAGGCCACGTTGCGCACGGCGCTGTTGACGATGCCGGTCCAACCGAACGCCGCCGAGCTCTCCGCGTTCTCGCCCACGCACGCCACCTCGAGGCCCGTGCCAGTGGCAGGCACCCACCACTTTCGCGTGGTGCTGTAGCTCGTGTCGAGCTGACCTAGCTGGTTGATGCCGCCGTTGATGGTGCACTTGAGGATCGCAGCCGTGCCAGCTGCGCCTGCCGTGATGGTGGCCACGCTGCCCAGCGTGCCGCTCGTGGCGATGGTGTACGTGCCGCTCGTCTCGTCTGTGCCGACGATGTTCCACAACACCGACGACACGCCCGTGAGCGATGTGAGCGTCGCGACAACAGAACCGCCCGCGGTGGCCTGGTACTTGTTGACGTTGCCCGTAAACGTAAACGCAGGTGACGGCATGGTGTTACCTCAGGCCCAGGAGTCCTTGATCGCCGCGAGCACCTGCAAGGTGGTCGGGCTCCACGTGATGGGCAGCCATTGCGACCCAGTCCACATGAGATGCAGATATGCCCACTTTTCGCCTCGAAACACGAGCGCAGTGCCGCCGAAGTTTAGCGTGCATGTGTGGTTGCTCGGCGCGGTGTTGGTCATGTTCACGCTCGCTCGCACGATGCGCAGCACGTGTCCGGTCTTTGGCACGGGCGACGTGCCGAGGATGGTGTAGGCGCGGTTTGCCGTCAGCGTGACAGGGATCATGAGCACGTCGCGCGTCGCGCCCTGCACGGTCTGGTCGGCATCGTTGAGCGTAAGCAAACGAAGGCCGATGCCAGCATTGTTGCCGCTGAGTACGACCTGGCCAGTGACCGTCTCCGTGCCGCTGACGTCTAACGCGCCCGCGACTGTGAGCGTGTTAGATGCGCCGATGGTGACGCCAGCGCTGCCACCAAAGGTCAGCGATGCGCTCGGAGTGTACGTGCCGCCCGCGTTACCATCGATGGCGCGCGATTGATTGAGATCAATCTGGTTGATCTGTGCAGCCGTGATGGTGTCGACGTTGTCGGTCCACCCGGTTGGCTTTGCTCTTGAGAACGTCATGGCATCACCTCACGACCACGAATCTTCGATCGCCAACGCAAGATCAACGTTGGTCGGCGACCACTCGACTGGATACCACGCCGAGCCGTCCCACATGATGGTCCAGAAGGCGAACTTGCTCTCTAGGAAGTCCGTGTTGACTGCTCCGCCAAAGTCGATTGTGGCTCTGTTCGGAGTCGCCTGCTCGCTGGCCAAGTTGCGCAAGGTTCTCACGATCTTGAGCATGTGCCCTGTAACTGGCACGGGCGAGGTTGCCAGCACGGTGTACGTGCGATTTCCGGTCAACGTGGCGGGGATTGTGAACACGTCGTATCGCGCGCCTTGAAAGCTCAGGTCGGAGTCGGGCGCAGTCAAAATGCGCTGCGACAGTTGCCCGTTGCCAGACAGGATGAGCCCGCCCGTCTGCGTCTGCGTGCCAGACATGGCCAGGGACCCTACGACGGTCAGCCTGCTCGACGTGGTCACGTTGACGCCAGCCGATCCGTCGAGCGTAATCCCTACGTTGGGCAGGTACGACCCACCAGCCGAGCCATCGAGCGCGCGGGAGATGTTCACGTCGATCTGGTTGAGCTGCGGCGCCGTGATGGCGTCCACACCATCGGCCCAGCCAGCAGGCAATGCGCGTGTGAACGTCATACGAATGTGCTCCCAACGATTCCGACGCCAGCGATAAACGAAGAGCCCACGCCGATGCGGTAGGACATCCAAGCTGGGATCATGCCGTCGATGAGCTCCGCGGCTCGGGCCTTCTGCTGCAAAAACTCGGTATCTGTCAGCGCGCCTTGTTGCACTTGCACGCCTACGATGGCGCGGTTGCTCGTCCACTCGAACCCAGGCGGCCCTGGATTGATCCCAGGCCAGTACACGACCTCGCCAGCCACTGGCACAAACACCAGCTGCACGAAACTCGCGCCTAGCAGCTCCTCAAGCGCCGCGCTCATGTCGCCTACGGTCACGCCGATAAGACCACGCAGTCGCGACGCTACGCGAGCTCTGCGCACCTGCACGCTATCGCTCGAGCTCGGACGGGTGCGGCACGCCGTCTCCCACGACGTCAGCGTCTCGAGCATGCGCGCTGGGATGAGCGAGCACCGCGCGCGCCCAGCTGCCACCCACGCCACAGTCACGCCAAGCGCCTGCGCTAGCGCCTCGGGGTAGACCTCGGAGTCGGTGGTCACGTCGAGATACGGCGTGAGCGCGTCGAGCAGCGCCTCGTGCTCGAGCTCGACGGTGTGTTTCTGCCCGCCCCAACGGCGAGGAAACGGAGAGCGGCCCCACCTAGCCATGCGTCACCAGGCCACCACGCCGACCTTGGTGCCAGCGGTGTAGTCTACCAGGGTGCCTGCCATGTCGAACGTGTAGACCGTCGCCACGGCGCCGGAAACGGTGCATTGCACCACGCCTGGCACCGTGCCGCTCTCGACAGTGCCCAGCGCCTTGAACAGCGAGAACGTTTCTGTCGTGTTGAGTCCGTCGAGGTAGCTCGTCGAGAACGTCGCCGTGTACGTTCCCGTGCCGGTGCGCAACACGACCGGTTTCGTGCTCGCTCCGAGTCCGTACTGCTGGCGACAGTTGACGTTGGCCGCCGAAACCGTGCCCGAGGCCACGCATAGGAAGTCGAACACCGCCTTGGGGCTCGTGCGCGTGCCCTGCGCGGTGTCCTCCGCGTGCCGGTTGTAGTCGTCGGCTGGCTGCTCGTTGACAGGGTTTTCAACGGGCAACGCGTCCTGATATGGCGCGCCGTACGTGGTGAGGTCTCGCGGTAGCGTCA
>Ga0208783_10001188_pt1 | contig 15634 bp, 13 predicted proteins | sample DEB19_08_DNA_2_FD_184529 | JGI IMG/M metagenome (GOLD analysis project Ga0208783, IMG submission 184529) | Aqueous microbial communities from the Delaware River and Bay under freshwater to marine salinity gradient to study organic matter... | ecosystem: Environmental > Aquatic > Marine >... | reverse complement strand
CTGAATCTCGAATCAAAAATTGGTGATTCCGCTCTTACTAGTGGTCTGCAATCGGGCCTCGGATCCAACCAATGTCAACGCCGGAGTGAATCTGCAGCAGTTATGACGGGAGCATGTTCTTCCGGCGCGGTGCAGTACCCTTTTCAGACACACGCGGTCTCCGACCAAGAGAAAAGACTAGAGGCGACTGGCCGCGGTGCATTTGGCTATTCTGACTGGATCTGAACGGGTGCTCCGAAAGCGCCAGAAGTGCCGGGCACGATAACGAGATAGCGCCGGGCACCGGGTTCGTCCGTGACGACCAGCGTGCGGATCTGCCCCACAGCCTGCACCACCGCAGCGCCTGCCGGATTGGTAACAAATTCTGCCAGGGGCTCTAGCGTCCCTGTGCCGTCAGGGCGGGCCGCGAGCGCCATCACATAAGGTTGTCGCGGTTCGAGGCCGACGACTGAAGCCTGAAGAATTTGGGCCAGTCCCTGCTCGAAGATCGCGACGCTAGAGGAAGAAACTGTTGCGCCGGCGGAGGAGGGTGGGGCGAGTTTCAGTGAGGCTGCTTGCCCGAGCTTGCCCAGCGGAACCAGATTGGACGTGCCGTCGCCCTCGGGTACTGCGTTGGGCACATAGACGAGAGCCTGAGGTGCCTGGCCAATGGGTATTGTCGCCATCACCTTCTGCGTCAAAGCATCGATCGCTGTGACGCTGTTGTCGTTCTCCATTCCGACATAGACGCGCGTGCCATCGCCCGAGGGCCATAAGCCATGAGGCAGGTCTCCGACCGGGATACGGGCAACCTCCGTGAAATCCGCGGTACTAAAGACCGCCACTTGGTTCTTCCCACCCAGCGTAACATAGGCGAACTTGCCTTTTTCATTGAAGGCAAAGTTGACATGGTTGGTCAGGGGGCCAGTTTCAAGAACCTTGAGCAAGGTGAAGGGCGGTCTTGCATCGAACACTACGGTCTTGCCCACATCCTTCTGCGTGAACCATACCTGCTTGCCATCAGGTGTAGCCGCGATGTCCGGACAGAATGGGCTCTGCTGCTTGACCGTGGCAACGATGGTGTGGTCGGCAACGGAGATGATCGCCACTTCGGACGTGAACGACGAGCAGACATATCCATATTGCCCATCCGGAGAGAAGATCGTCATGCCTGGGCCAGGCGGAAGCTTGATCTGTCCTATTTCCGCGTATGACTGGGCATCAAGGACCGCAATGTGGTCCTGACCCCGCACCGATACCCACACTTCCTCCCCATCTGGCGTGAAGAAGGCCTCGTGAGGTGCACGCCCCACATAGGCTACGTGTTTGATGGCATTGGTCGCGGTGTCGATGAAAGTCACCGAGTTGCTGCCGATCGAGACGACGGCAAGCGTTCTGCGATCGGGAGAGAAGCCCATGCCATGCACTAGCACCTGACCCCGGTAGAGGGGGCTGAAGTTCTGCGGTTGCAACTCGCCGAGGCGGATGATCCCAACCAGGCTGTTGCTTTCTGGGTTCACGACCGACACCGTGTTCGAGAATTGGTCAGCTGTGTAGACCCGGTCTCGACTGCTGACCGGGAGATCTGGCGCCGAGAAGGCAAAGGGCGCCTGACCTGCCAGGACCGGAGACACCTCCAGTGCTGAGACGAATGCAGAAACCAGGAAAAAGGAGCGTGTTTTCATCTTGCTGTCTTCCGCTTCAGTGTGGGGCGCAGTGGTGCGCGGTGCTGTTTACTGGTGAGGTTTCCGCGTCCATCGCGCGCTGCATCACGGCAATTTCCTGCTGTTGCGTGATGATGATCTCCTGTGCCATCCGGAGAAGCGCCGTGTTGTTGCCGGAGCGAAGATAGGCTTTTGCCATGTATATCGCGCCTTGGTGATGCGCGATCATCATGTTGGCAAAATCACGGTTGATGTCTCCTGATGGCGGAAACATCATGTCCGTCATCATACGCTGCATGGCCGCGTCACTCTCTTTGAGGAAGAGATCGGACTCCGGACGGAGATGAAGTTCGCAAGGCGCCGCGTCACCGTGGGCCCCGTTACCGCCATAGGCTGCCTCGCTGCTTGCGAATTGCATCCCAAAGCTCATGCTGACGGCCGTCACGGCAAGCGTCGAAGCCGCGTTCGCGCACCAGGCACGAAAGCAGTCGTGACCGAGCCTGTTTATCGTTGTTCCAATGGTGAGCAAAAAAACCAAAATGCTGTCTGCGTGGATTTACTTGCTGTAGTTGGCGGCCAGATAGGCGATGATCAGCTTCTGGTCATTCTCGCTGATCGGTGCTCCCATGACGCGCACCATCTTGCCCACGGTTTCTGCCCATCCCTTCGCGTCCTGCACGGGGTAGTTCATCTGGATCATGTCCAGGCTGTGGCAGGCCGCACAATTCCCCTCCACGATCTCAACGCCAGGCGTCTGCTTCAGATAAAAATCAGACTCATCGGCCCGGGCAACTTCCAGCGACGCCACAAGAAGGATGATGGCAAGCAGTGAATTGAAACAGCTGTTCATCATGCTGCCTCCACGGCGACGGTCTGGATAACATTGTTATGATATCCTGAGGGGCTGAAGATCAGCTTGGATACCTGGCTCTCGCCCAGCGTGTTGGTGGCGCGGGCCATGATGGCATAGCGACCTGCTGCTGCCGGCGTAAATTGGAACGACCACTGTCGCCAGGCAAAGCGCCCGAGATCTTCCCCAAGTTGCGCAGGCCGCCAGCTTTGCCCGCCATCGGTCGACACATCCACTTCGATGATGCCATAACCCCCGTCCCATGCGATGCCGCGAATATTTAGCGGCTTGCCAACGGCGACCGTCTCGCCGTCGTGAACATTTGTGATCAGTGAGTTTACCACCATCTCGGTAATCGGCGTGTTCTTGTCGTTCTGCTGCGTCGGGAAGCGGTCGGCGGCAGCGTAGGTGTTCAAGGGCACACGATAGGCCTTCTCCATCCAGTAGCCGCCTTGCGGCCTGGTGAGTGCCCTGATGTCGGTAATCTGCTTGATCCAGAAGGTTGCCACCCATCCCGGCACGATAACCCGGGCCGGAAATCCATTCCAATGGGGTAATGCTTCACCGTTCATGCGAGTTGCGATGATGGTGTTTTCGTCGAGGGCCTTCCAGGCCGGTATCGACTTCACATAATCTGGCGTCTCCTCGACAGCGCCTGTTTCTCCCCCGTTAAAGGCGATCTCGATCACGTTGCTACCAAGGCCGGCCTTGGCGAGAATGTCCTTCAGGCGCACGCCCGACCATCGGGCATTTCCCATGGCACCATTGCCCCATTGTATACCCATGACATTCGGGTCAGACAGTCCGCGGCGATTGCCGGCGCACTGGCACACGGCGGTCACCTCAACCTGCTCGAAATCAGACGCAAGCTGCGCAAGGCTGAGTTCGAGTGGCGCCGTCGCTCCCTCGCCGCCAATCGTCAGGCGCCACTCCGCCGGATCGACTTCCGGAATGTTGGAAAGATGCCAGCGCACGAAAAACTGATCATTCGGTGTGTATGCCTCATTGAACACGGAAATTGGCGTCTCGTAGTTGGGTGCGCGGTAAAGACGCTTGATCAAGGGCTTCTTGCCCGGAAGGGCATCGAGCACGGCACTGTCACGCGCACCCTTGGGGAGGCCTGGAGGGCTGAGCTCGCCCGTCGCGGCAAAGCTCGGGTGGCCGATAATTCCGCTGGCCCCCGCCGAGGCAGCGAGGATTGCGGAACCGCTGACCAACTGGCGGCGAGTGGTCATGAATTTTATCCTCCGCTTCAAACGCGACGGGCGCTGAAATCGCGCCCTCTGTTTCATGCTGTCTGCGGCTGCAGGTCATGTCAAGCGCATCTGAAGCTAGAAAAAATCAGGCGAAAACAGCAATTAAAATTGTGTATTATTGCCTTGAGCGATGTTGGAATGCGGCCGCTCCGTATAAAAACGGGGGAAAAGTTATTCCTGTATTCATCGACAGACTAACGGTTGAATGCTAACCAACTTCTTTAGCTTATCACTTCAGGAGCGTGTCTTGACGAAGCGTAAACAATCGTTGTCCCTTATTGGGGTCTTTGCGGCAGCGGCCTTTGTGCTCTCCATGTCCTCCAGTATGTCGGCAGCCGACAGCTGTAGAGAGAAAAGCTGCTCCACGCGCCTGACGGGCGTGGTGTCGTCCGGTGCCGAAATCGGCGCGGAGCCCGTGTCTGGTGCGAGGGTTGCGTTTTATAGGGCTGGGAACGGGGCGCCCGTGCTTCTGACGAAAACTGTCAGCAACTCGCGGGGCCAGTTCTCCGTCACCCTGCCGAAGCAGAGAAACAATGAAATTCGCTATGTCGTTGCCGAGAAGGGCCAGACGGAGCTGATCTCGGTGCTGGCACCCGGTGACCGCCCGCAGCTTCGCATCAACGAAATGACGACCGTCGCCTCGGCCTACGCCATGGCGCAGTTCTTCGACGGGAAGCGGATCTCTGGCAAGGCTCTGCCACTGCAGGTCGCCGCTGGCATGTTCCGCAATCTCGCCGATCCGCTGCGCGGCGAAGTTTCCGCGGTTCTGAACCGCTCACCCAATGGCGATGAAACCAACACCCGGCGCCTGATGGCGACGTTGTCAAACGTGCTGGCCAATTGCGTTCGCAATGGTTCCGCGGACAATTGCGAACCGCTGTTTTCGGTGGCGGGCGGCACCACGACGCTCGAGGCCGCCATCGCGATCGCGCGCCAGCCTGCTAGGAACGTTCGTGAAATCTATGCGCTCGGAGAGGCGGTGCAGCCCTACAAGCCGGCTCTGACGGCCAGCACGGGGCCCGATGCTCCCGATGAGCTGATGCGGCTCGACGCCTTCACCGTGGCGGTGAAGGTGAACCGCACCAGCAGCAGCGGTCGCGAGGAAAGCTGCCCCTTCGGCGGCACCGGCAATCTGGTGTTCGACGATAGGGGATATGCCTGGATTACCAACAATGTGGTGCAGGGAACGCCCGGTTCGGCTGATTGCTTTGCCGTGCTGAAGCCCGACGGCTCGCCGGCGGACGGCAAGAACGGCACGCCAAGATCGCCAATCTCCGGCGGCGGTGTGCTGGGGCAAGGCTTCGGCATCACGCGTGACCCGTCGGGCAACATCTGGGCCGGTAACTTCGGCTGGGGCGGCGTGTTCCCCACCGGATCGGTTTCGAAGTTCTCGCGAAAGGGCAGGCCCCTGTCACCTGCTGCGAATGGCTATGTGTCGAATCTCTACCGGGTGCAGGGGACCGCCTCCGACCAGTCCGGAAACATCTGGATGGGAAGCTATGGCAACAGCCGCATCCAGGTGTTCCCCCGTGGACGGGCGAATGCGGGCTATCCCTTCTATTCGGATGAGAACACTGAGCCCTTCCACATCATGATCGACGACGTAGGTGCGGCTTATATCAGCTACACCGGAACTTCGGCGCTGTCGAAGTTCACCTTCGGACGCTCGAACATCACGCGCGTGGCAACAGCCGCCATCGGCACCGATTCTAACCCCAAGGGCATCGGGCTCGATACGACGGGCCATGTCTGGGCTGCGGCGGGCGCGGAATCCCTAGTCTATCTGTTCGACAAGGACCTGACTCCGCAAGGGTCCTTCGACGGCGGCTCGATCACCGGACCCTGGGGCCTTTCGGTAGACTCGCGTGACAATGTGTGGGTGGCTAACTTCGGGCTCGAGCAGCAACTTCCGCTCAAGTACCGAGTGACGCAGCTGTGCGGCACGAACACTGCCAACTGCCCGCCCGGCATGAACACCGGTGATGGTATCTCGCCGTCCACCGGCTGGACGCTGCCCTCCGGCGGCGACGAGGTTCTGCTGGCGAGTGGCAAGCCGCTGTACTATCCGCTGAACCAGCCGAGCTACAAGCCGCTGATGCGGGCCACCACCACGCAGATCGACATGGCTGGGAATGTGTGGGTGACCAACAACTGGAAGCCCTCGGGCCTGAACGACCTTCTTCTCAATCCTGGCGGCGACGGCATGGTGATTTTCGTTGGCATGGCTGCGCCCGTGAAGCCGGGGATCGGGTTGCCAAAGGCACCTTGAGCGTTGATGCCCCACGGCAGGCCGTGGCTTGTCGGCGGGGCATGGCCAACGCTTTTTGGGGCGTGTTCGGAAAGGGCCTGTGACCCGGCCTAAACCGGCGTTGCCGACACCCTGTGTTCCACGCGCAGGATAGATAGAGTGAGTGTCGCTAACATCTGCCGGTAGGATGATATCGGCTTCTCCGCTGTGCTCCGCGTTTGATGAATGAGCTGCCGAATGAGTGAAGCACCCCTCCTCACCGCTGTTCTTGCCTGGGCAGTGATATTTGCATCCGCCCTGGCAGGCATGTGGATTGGCAAGCGCTTGCCGGCTGCTCATCGGACACGTGCAAGCATTGACATCGCGAAGACCTCGATGGCAGTCGTCGGCACGCTCACAGCGCTTGCCCTGGGACTTCTGATCTCAAGTGCAAATTCATCCTTCAACGCGACGCAGGACCAGTTGCTGTCGACTTCCAGTGACATCATCCGGATGGATCGTTTGTTGCGGCGCTACGGCCCTGAAGTAAAATACGCCCACCAGAAACTCAGATCATACGCTATGGCGATGAGACGTGATTTGTTCGCGTCTGACGGTCAAGGCACCACCGTGGAAGATGAGGGGACGTTAGACTTTCTCGCGTGGGCGGAATACAAGATTACCCTGCTCGCTCCCAAGGATGACAATCAGCGGTGGCTTCTGCCCCACATGCAAGACGTCGCCAATAAGCTGGTCGACGAGCATTTTGCACTTGTGAAGCAGGAACACTACGCGCTTCCCAGTACTGTCGTAGCCTTTCTCATGGTGTGGCTCATCGTCCTGTTCGGAAGCTATGGGCTCTATTCCCCGCGTCATCTCACGGCAGTCATGATGCTGCTGCTTTCTTCTGCGACTGCGTCAGGCGCCATCTTCCTTATCTTGGAGTTGCAACGGGGAACACATGGTTTCATTCGCATCTCCCCGGAATCGTTAGTCCACGCAATTGAGATTATTGAGCGTAACCCAGATGCATCCTGATCTCATTGACCGCAAAAGATGTGAGTTCACGCGCCGGCGCACCGCTGATCAGTGCCGCAACAGCCCAAACATTTTCGGCCGGCCATGGCTATATTGCCACCTCCCCACCGAAGCAACTGACTTGTCCTTGCAGGTCCTTCATTGTGGGCTTCATTGCGGTTTCACTGCGGGCAGTCGGAGGCCAAGCAATTGATTGAGTCCAACTGCCACAATTACCGCAAATGACAGTGAAGAGCCCATGATCGGCTGCAGGACGCTCGGCACATTGGCATAGACTTGGGGCACGATGTCATGACTGAGCCCGGCGAAGAGACCAATTCCGATGGCGAATGTGCGTCGGTAGTCAAGCTTTTCGCTGGTGATAATCTGGAGGCCTGACATGATCATGTAGCAGGCAGAAAAGACGAGCACCGCACCAGCGACTGGTGCAGGCATTACCGCGAGGAGCGTGCTTACCTTGGGAAAGAAGCCCAGCAGGATAAAGATTGCCCCTGTGGCGTAGGCGATGACACGGCTTGTGGCGCCTGAGGTGCCGCTCAGGACTACGTTAGAGGATGAGGTGTCGGATGCCATGCCGCCGAGCAGGCCTGAACCGGCAAGCGCCACGCCGTCGGCGATGAGGCCGCGCTGCATGTCACTCATGTTCGGCTCGGTCCACTCTGGATTGTTGACCTTCTCGGCCAAGACGAGGTTACCGAAGCTCTTCAGTGTGCCGCAGATCGAGACGATGATGAAGGTTGGAATGAGATCGGCGCGGAAGTCGAAGCTGCCAAGGCTTGCGACGTCAGGCATGCGGATCCAGGGCAGGCTGGCAACCAGGTCGAGATCGCCCGCGCCGAACATTCCGATCGCTAGGCAGAGAACATAGCCGGTGATCATGCCTATTAACACAGCGAAAAGGCGAAAGAAGCCGGTGCCCCGCACGGTGAGCACCATCATGAGGAGAAGCACGGCAATAGCGATTCCAGCCGCCGGGTGATTTGCGGCATCGCTGGCGAATTCGATACTCATCAGTTTTGAGCTGCTTACCGGTACGAGGCCGACCCCAACCATCATCACGACCAGTCCGAGGACTTCGTTCGGAAAGAGAAACTTTACCCGGTGGATGAAGCTTGAGAACAGAACCTGGAAGAGACCTGCGAAGATCGTCATGCCGCGCATTAACGGCAACCCGCCGATCCATGCTGCTGACATTGATGCGGCAAAGAAGTTTGGTCCGACGACGTTGGGCACGAAGTAGCCTGAGCCTATGCCCGGCAGGCGCATGGCCTGAAGGATGGTGCCGAGACCGCAGGCGATCATGGAGAGGGCGACGACGGTCTGCGCCTCGGAGCGGCTGCCACCGATCTCGGCAACCAGGACGGCGGGCAGCACGAGAGGGCTGGCCATCAGGCAAACGTGCTGAAAGCCAAGCAGCAGAAGGCTGGCCGTTGGCGGGCGGTCGAGCAGGCCGTAGAGCAGGGGTTGGGCGGGAGTGGAGGCCATCGAGTTATTTCATCCAGAGGGGAGTGGGGAGCATGTATTCGGTGCCAACAACATAGTCCGTACCATCGGAGTTGACCTTGCGGGCATAGATCGCTTTGCGCTGCGGCACGTCATTGGGGTTGGCGCGCCAGAAGAACAGGGAGGACGCGGTGTCTCCCTTCTCCAGTTTTGACAGCAGTTCCCGCACGTAGGGTCTACCAATGGCATCGGTCATGCTTGAGAGATCGCGCCCGGGCATGTTGGGAAAAGAGGGGTCGACCAGAGCGTGGCCCTGCGTGTCCAGCACAAAGATGTAGGAACCGAGGAAGTTAAAGTGAGAGGCGGGATCGGTGATCGCCTTGAATGCTTCGTTCCGGCCGGCTCTCTCTAGTAATCTCGCAGCCTCATCGACGCGATCGATGACGAAGCTCCGTTCTGTCTTCAGGCTGGAGCGACCGCTTCCAACCACGACGACCGTGCCATCTGGCAGCGTGGTCTTGGCATTGTAGGCAATCTTCCAGACGGGGGTGAGAACGTTGCCCTCCTGGAATAGAAAGAACACCCAGCCGTCGGCATTCGGGTCGGGACTGGCCGCGATGCCCATCAATTCCCGTACGACGGCCCGGCCACCGACATCGCGGTAATCCGCGAGATTCTTGCCTACAAGTCCGGGCTGACCGCTGTTGAACAGGCAGTCGCCGTTTGCGGTGAAGACATAGATGTAGCTCGTGCCGTGGCGCCAGCGCGAGCCGGGTTGGGCGAATTCATCAAAGGCAGCTGTGCCCTGCGTCGCGAGCATGTGGGCGGCATCCTGCACGAGTCCGACGACTTCCCGCGTGTCGCTGTAGTCATATGAACTCGGGTCCCCACTGGCCTGGGCGAGGCCCGTGAAGGGCATGAGCAGGAGAGAGCCGGTGATCGCTCTTCGGCTGATCGAGATTTTCGACAAAGTTAGGGATCCTGTCAGAGTTTCACCTGTGCGGAGTACCACTGTGCAAGCGCGGGGTGCTCCTGCTGTGGAGGTGACGCGTAAAGCCTATGATCGATAAGAAAGTAGTCGAGGTCCCCTCAATGTCAATTCGGGGAATTTGGTAGGGTATCCATGTTGGGCAATCTCCAGCCGTCCTAAAAAATGACGACAGCAATGTACCATCTTAAAGTATAGTGGTTCATCATTTTAGGCGAAGGTCGGCGTGCGCTCCAGGTGTGGATGTTTATCTTCCCTGTCAGTTTTGCCGAAAGTAAGAATAAGTCCGTAACCGGGGGTGAAGCCTTTTGGCTTCACAGTCGCGAAGGAGCAGGTGATGGCTATGAATGAAGCTCGCTTTCGTATTGGATCACGTATTCTCGTCAGTGGCGCCGCACTTTGGCTTACAACGACGCATGCCTTGTCTGACATCGATGTTGCCTTCGTCGGGCCGATCACTGGCCAGGTTGCCGCGATTGGAGAGCAGGGCGTCCGGGGCGCGCAGCGAGCTGTGGATGATATCAATGAAGCCGGCGGCGTCAATGGCGAGAAGATCAACCTGATTATCGGTGACGATGCCTGCGACCCGAAACAGGCCGTGAACGTGGCCAACCAGATGGCCTCGAAGGATGTGAAGTTCGTCGCTGGCCATCTCTGCTCCGGCGCCTCGATCCCGGCCTCCAAGGTCTATGAGGATGAAGGTATCCTCATGATCTCCCCCGCCTCCACAAATCCGAGGCTGACTGATGACGGCGGCTGGAACGTAGCCCGGGTCTGCGGTCGCGACGACGCGCAGGGAACGGTGGCGGGCGAATACATCGCAAAGACCTACGCAAACAAGAGGGTCGCCATCATTGACGACAAGAGCGCCTATGGCAAAGGCCTTGCGGATCAGGCGCGCAAGGCGATGAATGCAGGTGGGCTGAAGGAAGTGCTGAACGAGTCGATCAATTCAGGCGAAAAGGACTTTTCTGCTCTCGTGTCCAAGCTCAAGGATGCGGGCGTAGATGCCCTCTATTTTGGTGGCTACCATCCGGAAGCGGGACTCATTCTGAAGCAGATGGCTGAACAGGGTTTGAACGCCAAGATGTACTCGGCCGATGGAATGAATACTGCGGAGCTCTGGGCGATTGCCGGCCCCACCGCCGAGAATCTCTTCTTCACTTTCGCGCCCGACCCGCGGGACAATCCCGCCGCACGCCAGATAGTCGAAGATTTCAAGGCATCGGGTTATGACCCGGAGGGCTTCACCCTCTACACCTACGCCACTTTCCAGCTTTACAAGGTCGCCGCCGAAGCGACGAAGTCGACGGACGGCGAGACGATTGCAGAATGGCTGCGTGCAGGTAACGCGGTCCAGACCGTCATTGGTGAGATCAGGCTGGACAGCAAGGGTGACGTCGTGGATCCCTCGTACGTCTGGTACACGTTTAAAGACGGCAACCACATAAGGGCTGATATCCAGTAGGCGCTAATCTGGGTCCAAGAACTGGTGTTTCCGCTCACACTAGTGGTCTGCAATCGGACCTCGGATCCAACCGATGTTAAGGTGGAAACGGCAACCCACACCGCAGCAGATAGTCGAACGTCTCGTCATAGAAGCTAGCTGGACGAGTAGGATCGTTAGCGTCCCCCGACGGCAGGAAGATACCCATCCCGATCATGTCCCTTGCCGTGGTGTAGATGACGGCCTTGGTCGCCGAGCTTTTGCGGCTGGGGTCGGGATGATCAGCTGGCCACGGCTGGCAGGCTGACGAGAGGATCATCGCTCATCTGGCTGATGGTTTCTAGTGTCATGTAGCGGGCGCGCTGAACGGCCCACTCATCGTCCAGCTCGATGGGATTGGTACTATGCAGGTTGGCTCGGTGCTCCCTCGGGAGGGTCATGTAAGCCAACACGTTCCTCATGAAGTGCACGCGACAGCGCTGGCAGCTGGCGCACAGAACCTTGGAGACGGCGGCCTTGATCCCTTCATGGGCCTCGGAGACGACCAACTTCATGCTCTGGAGCCCCCGCAGCGTCAGCTTGCGCAGGAAGGCCGTCCAGAAGGGTTTGGCTTCTGAGGTGCAATCTCCATGCGCAGAATCTCCCGCCGGTCGTCGCCGTTGACGCCGGTAGCGATGATGTAGATGAACGACTTGCCAGCGCAGGCTGCAAGACTTAGCGTTTGATATGCATGAAGGGCATTTCTGTCGATGCCCGGGATGATCGGGAGTAACGAACGTGGCATCTGATGGGCGCAAGACGCGTTTTGGTGGTGAATTGCGCCGGCGGGATTTTCTCGCAGGGTCGTGCGCGCTCGCGTTGGGGATGCCGCTCATGCCGAAGGCAGCGGTCGCGGCTGGAGCCGCTTCGAAGGCGCCGGTCGGCGCCACTATCGCCCGGGTGGCGGTCTATCCCGCAATCGGCATCTGCCGCGTAGGCGGAAGCAAGGAATGGTTTCTTGCGCCCGAAGTGCCGGGCCTCCCGCCCGATGCCGTCGACGGCTTCAAGGATGGTGACCGGCTTCTGAAGAGGCAAGTTCAGCGCTTCCGCATTTATGCCTTCGATGACAAAGGCCAGGTGATCGGAGAGTTGACCGCCGCTGATGCCACCATCGAATGGGACGTTCACGTCGCGAACACCAAGGCGGCTTGGTACGGCTTCAACAATCCGCTCGACAATGGGGCGCTTGCCCCGGGGCTTCCCGGGCAGAAGCGCAACCAGTTCATTGTTCGGGACGATCAGCGTGAGAAGATGCTCGTCATCGATGCTGGCCGCACCCGCATCTCGGGCGTGAACACCAATGCGACAGGAGACGACCGGGCCTTCGTCATGGAGGGCCGCTTCTGGGATGCGATCGATGTGGGCCTGGGCCATCTGCGAACCGACGAGGCCGGCCGTCTCCTGGTGTTTCCGGCGAATGGTGTGTCGGGCAGCCCCATCGATGCCGGCATCACCAGTTTTGCCGACAATGACGGCTGGCATGACGACTGGTGCGATGGCCCCGTGCGCGCCAATGTGACCTTGCCGGACGGCCGCACGCTGCAGGCGGACCACGGTTGGGTCGCCAGCGTCGGGCCGAACTTCGCTCCCGAGATTCCGCCCATCACCACGCTGTATGATGTGATCGAGGACCTCAACGTGCAGCAGGGCTGGAGCACTCCTCCCGCCCTGCCGCTGTCGTTTCGCAAGCACATCTACCCAACATTCCGCCGCCTCGCCCTGATGGAATGGGTTGCCACCAATGCCTTCCTGCGCCGCGACTGGCTGGACGTCGGCGACTTCTCCGATCCCGCCCACCTTGCACGGCTTGCCGACCCCAGTGCGGAGAATGCCGGCTTCCGTCAGGCGATCTTTGCCAAGTTCCGCGATCCGCGTGATCTCGATGCGGCTGCGTACGTCACGCAACAGAAGCGCATTCCCTACATGGTCGGCGACGGCATCAATTACGACGGTAGCCCGCTGCAGTGGTTCCAGTTTCCACAACTGCAGTATGGCTGGCTCGCCCACTGGGCAAACGGCGACTTCGTCAACGACCTGGGCGACGCAGGCGCCGAGCGCGTAAAAAGGCTGGAGGACATCGACCTGGCGCTGCAGCCCGCGGCACTCACCGAGGCCGCTCTTGAGCCCTGCTCTGGCGGTGCGTTTCATCCAGGTGTCGAGCTCAGCTACTACATGCGGCTTGCGCCGCTCTATGCGAGGGCACGCGGTGAAAGCCCGGAGCCCTTCCGTATCGCGCTCGGCAACCGTCCAAGCCTAATCCAGAACGTGGGCCTGTTGCTGACTCCAGACATGGCCATGACCGGGGCCGATGGCGTTCCCCCGCCGATCGGCCCCCAGATGCCGGGCGACCTCACGCGTTGGATGGGGATTCCCTGGCAGTGCGATGCCTTCAGCTGCCAGCAGGTAGTGATGCAGGAAGATGGCCCTGCAGCGGTGTGGTGGCCGGCGCTGCTGCCGGTAGACGTGCTGCCGGAGGCCAGTTACCGTGAGCTGATGCGCAGCGATCTACCGCCCGAGGAACGGCTTCGCTTCTACAACAACCGTGTGTCCTGGTCGCGCGGCGTGCCCGGCATCGGCTATCATGCCAATGCCAGCTACTGGGATGGCATCACCAACATGATCATGCTTTGGCAGCGCATGGGCTTCGTTGTCCGAAGGCCTGGCCCCACTGATGCCGGCCGGCCTAAGGGCATTCCGGACCAACTGTTCGTGGAAGTGGGGCGTGCCAACATGGAGCCGCGAATCGACTGGACGCCCGAGGACGGCGCACTGCCGAGGTGAGTGCACCAGCGCTCAAATGGGGCGTGGCGGTGGTCGGCGGCGGTGTAGCCGGCGCCGCCGCGTGCATTTCCCTGTCCCGCGCTGGTCATCGACCGCTCTGGATCGCACCGCAAGGCAAGCGGCCGGCAGAGCCCTTCGGCGAAACCCTCTCGCCCTCTGCCGGGCCGATCCTGGAGCAACTGGGACTTCGCGCGCTGCTCGATGCAGGCGGGCATCGCCGTGCCAATGCCGTCTTTTCTGCCTGGGGCGGTGCGCTGGTGGAGCGCGCTGCGATGCTCGATCCCGCTGGGCCGGGCTGGGTGCTTGATCGGCGCGGCTTCGAAGACGGCCTCCAGCATGCCGCGCGCGAAGTCTCAGCGTACCGCGATGCGGTGCTCATCTCTGCCGAGGCCAGTGGCGCAGCCTGGCATCTTCAACTGGCGGATGGAGGCAACGTGTCGGCAGCCTTCGTGATCGATGCCACGGGGCGCGCTGCGTTGATTGGGCGGCGGTTAACGGGCTTTCGCCGCATCGACCGGCTGTTGGCCGCCACCACGATTCTCAGGCAGGACGGCAGCCCGGTCGATCCCACGCCCGCAACGCTCATTGAAGCCGTAGCGGATGGCTGGTGGTATGCTTCGCTACTGCGCGACGGTCGGCTGTCGCTTGCCTATTTCAGCGACCCGGATCTGTTGCCGAATGGCTTATCATCTGATCTTCCTGCCTGGCGCGCTTTGGCCGGTGAGACCCATTATGTGAGCCGCTGGCTATCAGATGCGGGCTTCCCCATCGTTGCGCCTCCGCGGCTCGTCAGCGCGGGAACGGCTTGTCTCGATAGAGCCGCAGGAACATCGCCGTCGGGGGCCGGCTGGGCCGCGGCGGGCGATGCCGCTGCCGCCTTCGATCCCCTATCGTCCCACGGGATCACCACTGCCTTATGGAGCGGCATGAAGGCCGGGAGAACGGCGGCGGACTGGCTGGCCGGACGCCCGCGCGTGCTTGAAGACTACGGGGCCGCCGTGCGGAGCAGCTTCACATCTTTCCTTGAGCAGCGCAGGACGTATTATGGCGCAGAGCGGCGCTTCCAGGAGTGCCACTTCTGGACGCGGCGCCGGGAACCCGCTGCCATCGCAGTCCCGGCGTGATAGCGATGGGGTTGTTGCGGCTGTGCTCTGCACAACTTTGACCAGCCGGTGCGGATCGTCACACATCATGATGAATATGTAACAACCACCGGGGATTCTCACCCCTTGGCCTCGGCAACAGCAGATCGGCTTGACCTGTCCCCCCCCTCCCCCCCACCGGGGGGGTCTGCTGGGCGCCCGATCTCGCCAGCCGGGTGGACGGCAGCCTTGTGCCGGACCGGCAGCCGTTCTCATCATTGTGGAACGTCAGGCGCTCGACGATGCCCGCGAGCACATCCTGCGGCGCCTGCTGGACCTGTGCTGGGGCGTTGCGGCTCATTTGTTCCGTGCCCGCCAATCCCACGGCATCTCGAACGAACCGGCCCAGATGCAACGGCGCGCAAGCCGGGCTTCGTCTTCCTGGCCAATGTAATCGATTCCATACTTCCGAAACGCGACGGCCCAGCCCTGTGCGACCATCCAGGCGTTGAGGTTGATGTCGTCCTTGAAGCAGACGGCGATGACGCGTTTGTAGCGGTCACGGCCCTTGGGGTCACAACTCACGACTGTGCGGCCGATCATGTCGGCCAGCGCGAAGGCGGATTTCTGGCCGCAGCGATATCGATTGCCGGCGGCATCCAGGCAAAGCTGGGAGCTCTCCGGTGCATCAATGGCATCAAGTCGGATCCGTTTGCCCCGTATCTCGATAGTGTCGCCGTCGATGACGGAGGCGGTGCCCTGTATCGCAGTGGCGCTCATGGAACTGGCAACGCCGGTGCCGAGGGATGTGACCAGTACTTGTTGATTTGCACTGAGAGT
>Ga0208783_10001185_pt1 | contig 15654 bp, 11 predicted proteins | sample DEB19_08_DNA_2_FD_184529 | JGI IMG/M metagenome (GOLD analysis project Ga0208783, IMG submission 184529) | Aqueous microbial communities from the Delaware River and Bay under freshwater to marine salinity gradient to study organic matter... | ecosystem: Environmental > Aquatic > Marine >... | reverse complement strand
CACATTGTAGCGAGTACCAAGGCCGGCATTGCCACCGTTTCCTCCGTAGATCACGGAGTCCGTGTTATCCAGATCGGCGCCTTTGCCACCGCCCGCGGCAGCTTGTTTTGAAACCGCTCCATTGATGGTGGTGTTGGATCCACCGCCTGCGCCGCCGATGGCCTGACTATTGCCGCCGTCGTAAGCGACGCTATCCAAGGCTGTACCACCTTCGCCGCCTTTACCTCCGAGCGCCGTGGCCCAACCACCGAAGAAAGTGTCGCCACCATCTGCGCCACCATTCCCGTCGGTGTCGTCAACCGTGACGGCAGCACCACCCGCGCCGCCGGCGCCAACAGCCACTGATTCGGTAGGCCCAAGGATTGAAGCGGGGAGTGAAAGGAATGTAGCCCCGCCTCCACTGCCTCCAGCGCCGCCGTATCGGTCGGTTCCTGAAGCTCCGCGACGACCAGAACCACCTCCGCCACCACCTCCTACGAGGTAGATGAACACGAGCTTGGCGTTGGACGGTTTCGTCCAAGTTGCCGCAGTTGAGTAAAATTGAATGTTGGGGGTGGTGGACGGACCGGTTGCTCCCGTAGCACCCGCAGGGCCAGTAGCACCAGTGGTTCCTGCACCTGTAGGGCCGGTAGCTCCAACGACGCCTGTCGCGCCTTGCGGCCCAGTAGCACCGCTAACTCCGGCACCAGTGGGACCAGTAGCTCCGATTACGCCGGTCGCCCCTGTAGGACCCGCAACACCGGTAGCGCCGGTTACGCCGGCGCCAGTAGCACCCGTAGCTCCGGTAGAACCCGCAACACCCGTTGCACCTGTTACTCCCGCACCGGTTGCACCGGCAGGGCCAGTAGCTCCCGTAGGGCCCGGAATACCTGTTGCTCCCGTGGGGCCAGTGGCACCATTAACGCCGGTGGCACCCGCAGTTCCGGTTGCGCCTGTCGGACCAGCGATGCCTGTTGCACCGGTAACTCCCGCGCCAGTGGCACCAACGGGGCCTGTCGAGCCTTGAACTCCTGTAGCTCCGGTTACGCCAATACCTGTAGCACCGGTTGCACCAGTTGGTCCGGAAAGTCCCGCAGCGCCACGAGGACCTGTTGCACCAGTAACGCCTGCACCCGTGGGGCCGGTAGCTCCAGTGTTACCGATCAGACCTTGAATACCCGTGGCACCCGTGGCACCAGTAATCCCCACTCCAGTGGGGCCGGTTATACCTTGGGCACCAGTGGCGCCTACAGGACCTGTGGCACCCGTAGGACCGGATGGGCCTCCCGCAGGACCCGTGGCCCCGACTGCACCCGTTGCCCCGGTAGGTCCCGGCGACCCGGCCGACGTAAAGAAAAGCGTGATGCAAAGATACCCACCCGGCTCAATCGTTCCGATACTCTTGATTTTGGCGCGTACAAAATCCGTGGGCAATACCGTGTAAGGGGCAACGGGTGTGAATTGATAGTTATTGCCTGCGGCCAATGTCGCAACGCGACCAAGTTCTATACCGAGGGAGTCGACCAAATCGATGGTGATCGGTGCTCCTGTTGGCGCGGTTTGTGCGGCGATTGAGATGCCGGAAATCTCCGCCGTAGTTTGCGTGTAAAAATACCCAAAAACCGCCTCATCAATCGCACTGCCCGTGAAGTAAAACGCGAATGTCCACGGAGGCGTTGGACCAGTCGGGCCTCCCGCAGGGCCAATTGGTCCAGTAGGTCCTTGAGGACCTGTTACGCCCGTTGCTCCGGTAGTTCCAACACCCGTTGCCCCCGTTGGTCCGACAAACTGCGGAAAATCGGTATTCCAATTCGGAGGTGTGCACCACTGAACCGGTTCGCAAGAGTTGCAGTTGTTCGACATGTTAGTTCGGGGCCTGAACCGACAATTGCGCGCCTTCCATCACCACGGTCCCACCTGTACCCTTGGAGAACGCTGCGGCAAACTGAATGTCCTCCGTACCGGTTAGCCCGATCAACTCGAAATTGGTTTTCTGGAAACTTTGACCGACAACGGCCGCAATGACGTAAGCGTTTAGACCGATATCGGTCCAAGAACCCCAAGGTCCCCCGTTATTCCGGGTTCGGTAAGCAATGCCGACATAGAACAATTGATTGGAGCCGGAGCTGTTGTTCGCGTTACCTTGGAGATTAACGATGAACGGCTGGCTGGAATTGCCGAAACGATTGGTCACAAACCCGGCTGTTCCGCTATCCCACCCGTAGAAGATCAAACTGTTGTCAGTTTCGTAGGTGATCGTCGGGTTGGTGGAAATACCCGGGTCGAGGATCTGCGGAATGTTGTACGCCGCGTATCCAATCGGCGGCATCGTGTTCGTGGTGTTCGCCGGGTTGAACTTCTCCGACGTGGTCGAAATCTTGCCGCGAACCAACACGTCGTTGAACTCGGCGTAACCATCGGCGCGGATCAAGAATCCGCTGACGTTGGCAACGTAGTTGGCCGACTGGATAAACCCGATGTTGGAGCCCGTTTGGCCAAGAGTGAGGCTGACCGTGATGAGCGCGTTCTGGGTCAACAAAAGACCCGTCGCGATCATGGAGAACTGCGAACCAAAATTGACCCAGTCGGTGCTGGAGCCCGGAGTGCCCCAGTTGACTTGCGCGTCCTTGGCCGGGTTGTTGGCCAGCCAGAACGAGTTGTTGTAGGTGACGACATCCCGACGGCTCGCGTTGTAGTAGTAACGGGTCGTAATGGTGTAGGCTCCGCGGAAGACGCACAACGGGCCGGACTCACCTTGAACGCCAGTAGCACCGGTTACGCCGGCTGCGCCGACTCCGGTTGCACCAGTTGCACCGGTTACACCCGTCGGACCGCCCGGATCACCTTGCGGACCGGTTGCGCCGGTCGGACCTAACGGACCGCTGGGGCCCGTGATACCCTGAAAAAACAGAAGCGTGGCCTTCGGAGGCAGACATTGAGTAGCACCCGCGCAGGACATGGTACTGGTTTCTCGGGTTAAAGGAGAGAGCCTCCCCGGGGATTATCCCCGAGGAGGCTGGTTGCTTGGCGAACTATTAGCGGACGTCGCCACTGACGCCGGTGCAGGTCGTCAGGTTGTCCGTGTCGACGCACCGCTTGTAGATGATCGGCAGCACGAACCACGGATAAATCGGGCGATAGGCGCGACCGATACGGTACGCCATCACACCGTAATCACCGAACAAGTTGGAGGTCATGTCCGGATGATTGAGGAACTGGATCTCACCGCCAAAGAGCTGGCGCTGGAACCGGATCTTGCCCTCGCCCGTCCACGGGGCGGGAACCTGACGCTCAAACGAGCCGTCGAACATCAGGAACGCGACCTCGTGGGAAGCATTGAGCCACGCGTCGGAAACGGTGGCCACGGTGCCCACGGTCGAGCTGTAGCTGGTGTTCGGGTCGACCGGGTCATAGCCCGCGCCGTTCCAGTTAAGGCGCAGCGGGATCGGATCCTCACCCATCTGGATACCGCGGTACAGCGGCTCAAACATGTAGCTGGTGAGGGCATCCTGCGCCATCTTGTTGCCACCAGCGGCGACCTGACCGAGGGGCACGATGTTCGCGCCGCCGGGGCCAGCCGCACCACCGAGGTCATTACGGAGGGCGTCGAGGATGTCGGGAGAACCGATGAAGCGGGCGTGAGCCGCGGCGCCAGCACCAAAGGGCTTGGCACGCAGAGCGGACCGCATGTAACGATTGACGCTCTGGAGAGCGCCAAAGGTGAGCTGGGCGGTCGACTGAACGGCCGGAACCGGCTCGTCGATGTTGTACTCACCACCGTAGATCTGGTTGGTGATGCCAACGCCACCGGCCTGAACAACCATCTTCACACCGGAACGCTGGAAGAGCTGCCAACGAACGTCGGCGTTGATCAGTTCGGTAACACCGTTCTGGTAAGCCTCAAGCTGCGCGGTCAGGGAGCCAAGGAAGGCCGAGAAACCCTGATTCAAGCAGATCTTGTCGGACATGCCTTGATTGATCTCGGCGATGTACGAATACTGGTTGGTGCCGTTCTGGTCGACGTTCAGCGAGCAGGAACCGCAAAGGTTCAGCATCGAGGTGAACGACGGATTGGCCAGCGACGTCTGAAGCAGCGAGCGGCCCTGCGCGACGCTCAAGAGCGTGGCGGAGACAGCGGCCGGGAACGTGCCGGAACGAAGCGCCGAGATGTAGGGAACCTGAGTGATCAGCGACTTCGCGATGGGGCCGTAAAGACGCTGGGGATCACGCGAGAAAAGCTGGGTCGCGAGATCGATCGGAATAGGAGTGCAGGACATGGTAAAAGGAGGTTATGGTTGAACTTTCCGCCGGATGGCGGGGCTTCGCGGTCGAAGGTGGGTAGTTCCCTCTCCTGTTCGGTCTTACGACACACCCGTTCGTCCCCGGCGGATGTGCTGCTCTCGCAGCGGACCGGCGCTTGCGCGCTAATAACCCCCGGCTGTACCGTGCAATAACTCGTTGTCCGGTACGGTCAACCCCTTTTTGAATTACGTCTCTCGCAGAAACTTTTCCATGAGCTGGAGCGTGGTCCCTCGCCCCCCAATCCGCTGTATTTCCGATTGGCTGAAACAGACCATTTTACCTGACCGCCAATTTTCGGAACTGAATACCGAAGCAAGGATGTTTGGTTTCTTGAACAAACCGGCGGCTTTTAGAACGGCCAGTTCCGGAGCCAACAATCGGTTTTCAGGATCAACCGGGTATTTTTCCAACGCGCTCAAGAATTTCGACACTGTTTCCTTGTCCATGTAAGCCGCAAGGATACCCCCCGAATCCGGAGAACTTAAGAGCGCCGATTTCCAGTTAAAATGGCTGGGATTGAAATTGTTGGGCATCACCTCCGGATCGACCATCAATCCTCCACCAACGGAATCGAGTGCAGTCCATCGCACTAGTCGTGCGGTCATCTCGGCCGGATCGTTCAAGAACTTCATGTTCTTGATGTTTTCCGCGATCTCCTTGTACCGCGGATGACGGATGGCATCGCGTTGAGTCAGCTTGATGGGATTCCATCCCCGACTGCGCCAACCTTCAGCCCATAGCTCATACTTGGCCGAGATTGTCGGGTTGTTCAGCCGCTGATGCTCGTAAGTGAACACCGTGATGTTCGACGAATCTCGTTCCTTGGAAAACGTGATGTGCTTGGCGCGAACCGCAGCGCGAGCCGAACCGTCTTTGACTCCGTGGAACATCGCGGGTTCAAACCCGTTTTTCCAAGGCTGAAACAAATCGTCAGCGGTGATCGTCGGCCGCTGATACTGCATCATTATCAGCGGGGTGTTGTACGCGATCGGCAAAATCTGTTCTCGGTGATAAATGTCGTAGGCAACCTGCGGATTTGCGCCGTTTAGTTTGTTGCCGGGGACAATCTTCCAAAGGTGGCTGTCGTAAACCGCGACACCATTGAGATGTTCGACGGGATCGGAATGAATGTGACCCACCGCGGCAAAATTCTTCGACTTGGCCACCCGAAACTCCTCTACCAATTCGCCGATCCAACCCGGACGCATGGGCACGCAATCGGACTCCAGAGGGAGAAAAGCGTAGTAATTGTTGTACCACTGGGGCACTTGCCCCATCAACGTGACCAGATCGGCCCACATTTGATTCGGGCCAAACGGATATCCCTTGGCATCCCGTCGGCGACACGGTTCCGAGTAAACCTTGTTGAACTTGTCACGCAGCTTTTGAAGCACCGCGCTGCTGAACTCCGTCGCGTCGTGCCGGCGGAACACCATGATGTCGGCCTGATTGTTCCGCACGCGCTCCAGATCGGCAATCAATTCGGCCAGTTCTTCCGCTGCTTGTTTGTCGCCCTCGAAATACTGGAGAACGATGAGCAGCTTTTGATGGTTTCCGTGAAGAACCCGGCTCGGCATCGAGGCGGGAACGTAGGTTCCGTTCGCCATCCGGGCCATCGCTGGCGCGGATGAGAGGGTTTGGATTTGACCGGGAGCGGGCATGCTTTTGGTAGGTTAAAGATCCGCGTGGGTGTACGCGTGGTTGCCGATGTGCGCCGCAAAAATGGAAAGGTCCATCGTGACCTTATGGCCGGCTTTGGCGGCGCGCACACAAAACGGGATATCGTCGCCGGGGATATCGACTCCGGTAGGGGTGAAAAACGCGTAGTCGTAGTTGAACCGGGTACGCAGCCCTTCGTTCTTTACGCGGATCTCTTCTCCCTGCGTTTTGACAATGTCCTCAAAAACTTGGCGATGGGTCAGCACGAAACCAAACCCGGTCCAATCGCATTCCATCAATTCGTTGCGGGGACCGCGCTTCATCACCGCACGCATGTCGGTTTCGCTTCGGTGGAATTGCGGGGGCGCTCCCTTTTTGCGGCCGATGTAACAGGCGCTGACGAACATCTTTTTGTGCACCAACATCCGGTAAATCGAATGCACGCCGGCAAAAGTGTCTGGGATGTTCGGGTTCTGGCACATTTTCTTGAACCCGTCAGCATCTCCGTAAGGCGGGATCGTATCGCTGTCCCACCAAAGCGCCCAGTCCCACGGACCTTTGAGAAAATGCCCGGCAAGTGAATTACGGGCGACGGACAAGTTATTGAACGCGACTCGTCGAAAATCCATCTCTCTCGGATCGTAGAGCCGTGAAAACGCGTCCATGATCTCCGGCTCGGGCGGGCCGTTCATGGGCATCAAGATCACCAGCTTTTTTCCAAGCTCTGTTTTCTCGTAGAGCGGTTTCACCGCATGCAACGGCGAAGGATCGAACTCGATGAGTTTTTGCACCGCATCGAGCGGAAACTTTTTTCGCGAAAGCCACATCGAGATCATGGCGGGACCTTGACCGATGATCTCGGTCACCTTGTCCCTGCCGTACTTCTCGATGTAGCTTCGGGGAAGTTCGACGAGATTGATCACCGGTTATTCGATCGCGATGCCCATCTCCCGGGCGATCTGTTTCGCGGCGTCCTCGGTATTTTCCGGCAACGCCGCCTTGGCGCCTGCCGGCGCGCTGGCCGCGGCGGCATGAGCGCGGGAAAGACTGCCCGCCGTCTTAATTTTGCCGACTTTGGTCTCCAATTCGCTGTTACGCGACTTGAGTTCGGCCAGATCCTTGAGGAGCCGCGGCAGAATGTGCTGACGAACGATGATGTTCTGGACCGCGTTTGCGGTCAGGCGCCCACTGACCTCCGCAACCTTGTCCGGAGTCGCCCGGGAAGGGTCCAGTTGCGCCACGGCGTCGGAAATTGACTTGGCCGCGGCGTCGTAGGCCGCGATGGCGTCTTGTTTTGCCTTTGCAACGGCCTGCGAGTCGGTCGGAACCGGGTCGGCGGGGCGATTAAGGAACGGAAACTCCTTGGAAAGCTCGGCGATGTCGGAATTGAGGATACGAGTAGCGTGTTCACGCACCTCAACCGAGTTTTTCTCGGTCTGTTGCTGAGAAAACTGCGCCGCCTGTTGTTTTTTGGTCTCAAAGTTGGTTTTCCACTCGGAAATTTCCTTTTCCTTTGAGTTTTTGATGCGGATGTTCTCGCGAAGAAGCTCCCGTAGCTGCTCGGCTTCCTCTTCATAGCCCTCTTCGGACAATTTTTTGATGTAGGGCGCGACAGTTTTGAAATTCAAACCGTCTTTCCTTAAATTCTCGATCGCTTCGGGATCGTCTTCCCCATCTTGCGTCTTGCCGACACCAAATTCCTGAAGAATCCCGAGGATTTTGTTCTGATTTTCAGCAACGGGACGGTCAAAACGGACTTCAAACGACGGATCGCGAGTGATGTCCATTTCGCGGATGCGTTCGCGAAGCGTTTTCAGCTCCTCTTCAGCCTCCTTGGGCATTGCACCCTTCTTCAATTCCTCGCGAACGCGGTTTAACTCTGCCGCCATTTCTTCGCGTTCCTTGGCCAAAGCCTCGGCCTTGTTGCGCTCGGCAATGATTTTTTGGTTCCGCTCCTCGATAATCTTCTTGGTCTTCGGATGCATCGCCGCGGACTGGCGAACATCCAATTTCAAATCCTCGTCGCGTTGCTTGAGCGGCTCGACAGGCTTTTCTTCCACCGGCGCAGGCTTAACCGCGGTCTTGTTTTTCGCCTCGGCGGACTGACGATTCAATTCCTCCAGTTCATCAGCGATGGTTTTCTCACCGGCAGGCTCTGCCGAAGTTTCTTCCTTCACTTCCGGTTCGGGTTCCGATGCTGGTGCGGTTTCCGCCACAGGCTCCGGCGCCGCTTCTTCGACAAGGGCAACTGGCTCCGGTGTTGGTTCGGGAGCCTTGGGGCTTTCTGATTCAACCAGCTTGGCCAGATCCGGACTCGCCTGACGGGCGAGATCGGCAAGACCATCGAGGTCAAACGGAGTTACACCGGGCGGGGAATCGACTTGGTCGGGCATGTTCAGTCTTCAGTTGCAGTTATGGCGGGACGGTTAAACGGATCGAGTCTCTCGGCAGGCAGCTCGAAAGGCAGCTTCTCGATGTCCGACATGGCGGACTCGTAGCCTTTCCTTTCAAATCCCTTTGCCGCCGCGGTGTGCACGGCGTCGATCGCGACCGGGGCGTCCGGTCGTCGTTCCAGCAGACACCGTTTGATGTCCGCCCAGAGCGGGGAATTGATAAGGGAGGCTGCGGCTTCTAGGTTTTCCTTACGCAGGTACATTAGCGACGGCGGGCGCTTCGCCAGTTGGTGTGGTTGGGATACCCGGCGCCACCGGGATCTGTTCCGGTAGCGGCGGAGTAGGAGTGGTGGCCTCGGGCGGCAGACCCTCGCGCCGGATCGTGTCCATCACGACCTGCTGCGCGGCCTGCATCTGCTCGTTGATCTGCACGACCTCGGCGAGCTGCTTTTTGAACCCGAGCGCAAACTTCTCCAGTTCGCGGAAATTCGGGTCCTTCATCATGCCCATCGCGGCACCAAGCTGCAAATGTGCGAGCAGATGGTTGAGGTTCAGTTCCGCGGCCTTGAGAACTTGCGGCGGCGGATTGGGTTGGCTCAACACGGGCGCAGCAAACGACGTCAGAAGCTCTTGCACGGTCTGGCCGTGGATCAAATGGTTGTCACGCGGGCTGACCGGAACCTCGATGCCAGCGGTCAGCATCGTGTTGGATTCCATCAATTGGAGCCGCTTTGCTTCGGCTTGAATCGTCTGATCCGCAACGGGGATGAAGAACTCCTGCGCGAGTTCGGCACCGACGGTATTCTCGATGTCGCGCTGGATGACCTTCGATTGGTCGACGTTCGGATTGCCGGCGTACTTCTGAAGCACGATCGACACGCCTTGCGCGGTGACCGCGTCGGCGGTGTGCGCGAGCGGCGAAGCGGGCGTGTGACGCCAAACCTTGATCTCCTCGTCGGAGACCATCAACGGGTCGAGCATGATCTCGACCAACGTCCGCAGAACCTCGGGATCGCTGTTGCCGTGGCCTTCGTAGAAATCCGGCTTTTCCAGATCCGGATCCTCCATGAGCTTGTTGGCCAGCCGGCGCGCCTCGGCGATGTAATCGTCGGAAAAGGCGCGGAGCTGCTGAATCTGAATGAGGTTTGAGAACTGGTCGATCCACCGGCGGATCATAATATCCGCCGCCTCGCTCTCACGGCGGGCGTCGATCTGTGCCTCGGTTGCGGTCTTGTCGCTGCGACCCGTGGGCGAAATCTGCGCGGCCAGATACGCACCCACCGACTGCTCCGCCCAACCATCGATCTGGATATCCGTGACCTTGTAGGACTCGGAGTTGGCGATGAATTGCTGCTGCGGAATCTCGACCGACTTGTCGATGACGATGAACGGCGACATCACCGCCGGCGCAAACTTCGACTTATCCTTGGCGTCGGCCCGCAGGATCATCAGACCGCTCATGCGGCTGTTGTCGATGATGCCGTTACGGAACAGCTCCTTCATTATCGTGAGCGAAGCCAGTTTGCGGCCAAGGCCCTTCGACGAGTGGATGCAACCGTTGCCGGGCTCAAAACTGAACATCGCCAGCACGTCCTGCATCTTCGGGAACAGTTTGAAACTGAACCGGAGCATCTTGCCCGAATCGCGGTGGATCAGCCAAAACGATACCTGACCATCGTACTCGCGATTGAAGAGCAACCAGCACGAGACAATACGCGGACCAGTCGAGGTGAAGGTCAGGCCGAGGACGCCTTCATTGATCATCTCGACGAATTTGCGGAACTGCGTGGTCGTCGCGTCCTCGCGAGGATCCAGCATCTTGGCGTTGTTCGCCGCGTAGACGCAATTGTCGAGGTCGTAACCGACTTCCTTCGCCGCCTCTTCGTCCTTGAACAGGTCGAGGAACTCGTCGAGGCGGTAGTCCATTTTCGCCACGAAGAACTGAAGGTCGCGGGCATGCTGGCCGGACTGTTCGGGGCAGAACGCACGGTCCTGCTTGAACATCGTCGGCTTGTAAGTGTACGGGTCCAAAAAGACCGCGTAGGCGTATCCTTGAAGTGCAGTCTCAACTGCAAGGCTGTTAATCAGGCCGGTATTGCCGTCCCAAGACCGAATCAAGCGCGTAAACTTGGCCCGAAGTAGGTCAGTCTTGGCTTTGGAGTTATTGAGCGCGGACGGCAGGGCGCTGGACGTAACGTAGATTTGAGAGATGACCGCGTTGACAAACCGCTGACTCACCCGGCCAACAATGCCTGCCAACCAATTGGTAGACGCGTTGGACTGCCAACCCTTGCCGCGCTCCGTCATCGCCGCCGATGAACGAGGTGGCTCACCATCGTGCAAAGACTGGATGTCGGCCGTGCGGGCCGCTCGGGTGCGGTTGTTCTGCTCGGTGGCTTTGCAGATATTCCAAGCGTGGTCGACCGTCTTGACCGACCGGGCCTCCAGCTTCAGATGGTTGCCGTAACCGTTGTCAGTCCGTTCAGGAGCGTCGATCGTCGCGATGCCGATCGCCGGAAGGGGGCTACCCGTACCGACGATATCCTGATCGTTGGGTTGTAAGTCGTCTGGCATTGCAATTACGCCTAATCAGCGTGTTTGGGTGGTGGTTTACTGAATGTCAACTTTTTCCAGCGTGGAGGTTTTTCCGGGCAGCTTTCGGCTGACAGAACAACCTTCATGCTGACAAAACAGGTGCAGACCGTGCACTGGGCATCCAAGTACCAACGGCAGGACCGACAAATGGCGTACCGCTCTTCCTGCACGTCGACGGGTGCAAGAATCGGCCGACCCGACGCCAAGTACTTTGCAGTTCTAAAAACCGCTTTTAGAAAGGTAACTGGCGTGGATAACTTGAGGATCATGCTTTTTTCCAGCAACGATCAGGCAGGTCCTTTAACTGACTCTCAGTCAACGCCAAAGCCTCTTTCGGCATCCAAACCGCGGTAGCGTTATCCCAACCTGCAACTTTGCAACCCATCAAATTTCCTTGTTGCTTGCTACTCTGCAATTTACGGAGTTGTGCAAGTACTGTTGCACTTGAGCTACTGCACCCGGTGCAACCTGTGCGCCAAGGTTGGTTCTTGGGGCAACCAACGCAGATCAAACCCCGGCGATTGGCTTCTTCAACCCCAACAAGAGAATAGCCGCCACGAGGTTGTCCGTGCACCATGAGCGCCGCCCAACGCGTTACACGATTGAGCATGGGCTCAGACGACACCGATTCAGGGTTGCCGTCGTTTACCCAGTCTTTGGGCTCCTTGTGGCACGCTTTGGGCCAACGGGTGCAGTAGTAATCGTCGATATCCCGCTCAATGTCCCCGACGGGAATATTGTGCCGAAGCCGGTACTCAAAGATCTGCTTTACCAGTTCTTCCTCGTTGATCGCCTCCAGCATAATGCCGGGCGCGACCTGAAAATGCCAGCCGTTGGGCGGGACTTTGCCACGACCGATTTTCACATCTTCTTCCGACGAGTCTCCGCGGCACTCTGCGATCCCTTCTTTTCCGGCAATTTCTTCATGCTGGGCGTCTCTTTTGCCCAACGCTTCGCGACCTCTGGTTCACGCGCAAAAAGATACCGCGCTTGGGCTTTCGATTTGAATGGCATGGATATGGGGGGTCGGGATTGTTCTGGTCACAAAAGGCTTGCTGGCAACGTAAAAGAAATTATTAAGAAAACCATGTCGCAATGGGATGACGCTCAAAAGTTCGAGGAGCAGTTCTGGGGAAACTGCGTCAACACTTTCAGCGAGGAACTGAAACAGCGCGTATACGCCGATCACATGGGCTTGCCCCTTGTGCGGACAGGTCCGCACGGATTCGGGTACGACTTGCGGGGCAAACGCATCCTCGATATCGGAGGTGGACCCGTCTCAATTCTGCTAAAGTCGGTCAACTGCACCGGATCGGTTGTCGATCCGTGCCGGTTTCCTGACTGGGTCAGCTTGCGCTACGCGACCAATAACATCGCGTTCTACCGGCGCGCGGGGGAGGATGTTGACTATTTCCCACGCCATTCGTTCGACGAAGTGTGGATCTACAACGTGCTTCAGCATACGGACGATCCGGGCAAAATCATCGCCAACGCCAAGCACTGCGCGCCGCGTTTGCGGATTTTTGAGTGGGTCGATTTGCCGGCGTACCCGGGGCACCCGCAAGAGATCACGCAGGCCAAACTGGAAACGTGGATCGGAATGCCCGGCAAGGTGACCGAGTTCAGGGGTGAGAACGAATGCCACGGCAAAGCCTTCCACGGGTGCTTCGACCATGCCGGTCATAATTCCTGACAAGCCCCGCAAGGCCGATCTGCGGTTCATCCACCAGCACCTGTTCCTGCACCGGGAGACGGGATCTCCCGACGCGCTTGCCAAGGCGGTGCAGCGGATGCTGAAGGACAAGGCGTTCAAGATCTACATCGCGAACAACCCCGCGCTCCAGAAGCCGCTCCAGTCGGTGGCCGACATGATGTCGATGGCGTGGGCTTACGTCTACTCGCTCCTCTACGCCCGCGATTACGTCGGCGCGGCGCTGATCCTGTGGGGGCCCAAGACGTTCACGCCCGAACCAAGGGCGGCGCAGCTCATGTGGGGCGCGTTGTTCACGAAGAATTTGATCAACGTCATGGGTTGCGGCTCGGTCGGAAAAACTTTCACACCTTCGGCGTGGTGCGTCCTCGATTGGTTGCTCGACCCGGAGTGGACCCGCATCGAGGTCGCGTCCAACTCGCAGGACCACGTCGAAAAGAATCTCTACGCCGACATTGTGCGTCTTCACACCGAGGCCGTTCTACCGTTGCCCGGGCAGGTCGACTCGGAGTCCATCTCCCTCGACAAGAAGCGAGGCATGGGGATTTTCGTCCTCGTCATCCCGGGTGGTCCCAAGTCCCGCGGCAAACTGAAGGGCGCCAAGATCAAAAACCGCCCGACGCATCCACTGTTTGGAGACAACTCGCGTTTGCGGATCCTGCTGGACGAGGCGCAGGAAATCCCCGCCAACATCTTCGACGAGACGCCCAATCTTTTGTCCTCGGTCGACAACTCGGTCGAGCACATCAAGATTATGGCCGCGGCCAACCCGAAGGACGAATGGTCGCGCTACGGGCTCAACTGCAAACCCGTTGGCGGCTGGGACGCGGTAGCCGACGATCAGGAAGAGTGGGAGTCGGAAACCGGGTGGCATGTCATCTCCATCAACGCCATGCGGACGGAGAACGTGATTGCGAGGAAGACGATCTTCCCCCGCATGATCACCTACGAGGGCGTGCAGAAGATCATCCGCTCCCAAGCGGGCGGGAATGACCAGCACCCCAACGTCTACACTTACGTTTACGGCCGTTTCCCCAAAACCGGTGTCCAGACGACGATCATCAACGCGAACCACCTGCGCCGCGCCGAGGGCGAATGGATATTCGACGGCCCCACGGTCGCGATCGCCGGATCCGACCCCGCGTTCACGGGCGACTTGCCGGCCATGACGATCGGCCGCGTGGGCCGGGCCGTCGCGTGGGTTGATTACAAAGGCGACCGCCATGAGTTGCCCGAGCCCGCGATCAAGGTGCAGGCCGACGGCACCGCGATTCTTCCCCACGGCGACACGCAGGACGTGGCCGACGAGAACATGGCCCGTTGCCGGCAACTGAACATCAAGGCCGAGAACTTTGGCATCGACAAGACGGGCACAGGCCGCGGCGTGCACGACGTCATTCGCCGCCAGTGGAAGGACAAGGTCGGTCCGCTCGCGGAGACGGACGATGGCGCCGCGCCCATCCTCGGCGTGGAGTACGCCGCTTCGCCCAGCGAGGTAAAGATCGCCGACGAGGACACGCAGACGCCCAAGGAATTATTCGATCGTACCGCAACGGAACTGTGGATGGCCGGTGCCAAACTTTTCGAGTACGACGTCGTCCGCATCGGCCGTGGTGTCGACCAGAAGACGTGCGAGGAACTCGCGGGACGCCGCGGCGGCATGAAGGTCGGCATCGGCAAAAAGCAATCCGTCGAAGCCAAGGACGCCTACAAGGGCCGCACCGGCGATTCATCGCCCGACCGCGCCGACTCGTTTCTGATCATGCTGCACGTCGCCCGGTTGCGGGTGCCGTCGCTGGTGCCAAGGGCCAAGGACACCCGCACCGAGCCAGCCCCAAGGGAAGCCTTAGGCTGGCAAGGATTCGACACCGTGTTTGGCGCCTCGGACCTGATCGGCTGGGACACGGACGTCCAGCAGGTGGGCGACATGATGAAGGACTAATTTATGATTGAAGCGAAAAAAGGCCGGACGCTGGCCATCCCCATGACGTTCTCGTGTTACCCTCACGAACGCGACGCCATGCTGCGGATCATGCGTGAGAAAAACCTGAAGAGCGTGTTCGACACCGTGCGGCTTCTTGCCGCCGAATCGCGACGCTGCGGCGTCAAGGCGGAGGACTTCTGCCTGCCGAAGAAAAAATCTTAATAAGATTTTCCTTTACATGGGGGACACCGAACATATGACGGACGGCATGAAAGCAGCCCTCTACTACCGAGTGTCCACCGATGACCAGACGGTCCAGCCCCAGCAACAAGAGCTTCGTGCCTACGCCCAGCAGCGCGGTTGGACGGTAATCGCCGAGTTCACCGACGTCGTGTCTGGCTCCAAGTCGAGCCGCGTGTCGCTGGACTTGATGATGGGTCGGATCCGCCAGCACGATTTCGACGTCGTGATGGTGGTCAAACTGGACCGGCTCGCCCGTTCCCTGTCGCACTTCGCCCAGCTTGTGGGCGAGTTCGACAAGCACGGCGTGGCATTTGTCTGCCCCGGCCAAGGCATCGACACGTCCAAGTCGAATCCCGCCGGCCGGCTTCAGATGCACGTCCTTGCCGCTGTCGCGGAATTCGAGCGCAGCCTGATTGTTGAGCGCACCAAGGCGGGGCTCGCCGCGGCAAGGGCCCGCGGGGTCAAGCTGGGCAAACCGTCCAAGCGTCTCCCGGCGAATCACGCCGAGATCACGCGCCAGTGGCTTTCCGAGGGTGCGGTCCAGCTTCGTGAGCTGGCCACGCGATTGGGCGGGGTGTCCGTCTCGACCGCGTTCCGTCTGGCCCAGCAGGTCAGGAGGGAGGTCGTATGAGCGACGAGATCTCCAACCTAAAGCACGCTCTGGCGATTGCGGAAACGTGGGTCGAGCATCACCAGAATCACTGCGACGATCTGATCAAGGAGAACGCCGCGCTGCGTAGCCGATGTGAGGAACTTGAAGCCGAGCGCACGCAGTTTGCCAATCGCGCCGCTAGGCTTGCCGCAGTTGAGCACGAACTTGAAGAAAGCCGAAAGGCCGAACGTCTGGC
>Ga0208783_10001184_pt1 | contig 15663 bp, 12 predicted proteins | sample DEB19_08_DNA_2_FD_184529 | JGI IMG/M metagenome (GOLD analysis project Ga0208783, IMG submission 184529) | Aqueous microbial communities from the Delaware River and Bay under freshwater to marine salinity gradient to study organic matter... | ecosystem: Environmental > Aquatic > Marine >... | reverse complement strand
GATCGTTGGCGGGGACACGAGCGCGAACTTGCGCTCGTAGGCCAGCTTTGCAAGCGTGCCGTCGCCGTACCCGTCGAAGAACATGTTCTCATCGCCGCCGGCGCCGTGGAACGCGACGACGAGTGGGAACGGTCCGTCCCCCTCGGGTGCGTACTGCCGTGTCGGCAGATCCATTCCGAGAGCCCTGTAGACGCGCCAGATCTCGCCGCGCCTCGCGTACGGGCGCCTGCCCGCCTCGGCGTCGGCGAGTTCTTGCTCGACGGCGGCGGTCAGCGCAGGGATGTCGGCTAGGAAGGAGGCACTCTGCGTGCGGATCGCGTCCTGTGAGACAAGTGCGGCGCGTGCCTTGAGCGAGGCAAGCGTGGACGCGTCGAGCGCGCCGCCCTTCTCGAGCGCCTCGATCCGGTCTGTGAGTGCCTTCCGACGCCCCTCCAATCCTCCCGTCAACGCGAATGCCTTGCCTACGGGGACATCGCCGAGCCGCTCGAACAGAAGGAAGACATCGACTGTCCCCTCTCGCAGCCCCTTTGGTAGCGAGATGGAGAGCTCGCGCTGGTACGGAACCTCGACCCGCGTTGGTCCCGAGAGAAAAACGGCATGCACCGGCTGCGCGCCTTCCGCCATGCCGTCGAGTTGGATCGCGCTCATCGTGAGCACGGAGGGATCGACTGCTTCAGCCGAGAGTACGCGCGGCGAGATCACGAAGCGATGCCCGGCGAGGTATAGGAGCTCTTCGCGGGCCTCGGTCGGGAGCTTGAGGACATCGGCCTCGAGACCGGCGAGTGCCGTCAGCGCCTTGCCATAGAGTCCGCCAAAGAACTCGTCGGTGAGCGCGTCGAAGCCCTTGTTCAGCGTCAGGCGATTCTCAGGCGACTTCGGAAGACGCTGCGCGATGCGGTCGATGCGCATGTACGCTCCCGCGAGGTCCGCCCGGTCGGGAGGGACCGCCCATGCGGCCGAGGCGGTCAGGAAGGAAGCGAGGACCGCGATCATGCTGGCCATGCGTGGATTCTCGCAGTCGCATACCAGTCGATCAAGTGCGCAATCAGGTCGCCTTCGACTTCGAGATGGTCGACAGCGCCGACAGCGCGCGGTCGCGCGCCATGCCGTGCTCGACGATGGGGTGTGGATACGACTCGCCGAGCGTGACCCCGGCCCCCGCAAGTGCGAGCGGCGGCGCTTCCCAGGGCTCGAGGGCGAACTTCGCGGGCACGCGCGCGAGTTCGGGTACCCACCGCTTGATGTACGCCGCATCCGCATCGAACTTTTCCGCCTGCGAGGTCGGATTGAAGATGCGGAAGTACGGTGCCGCGTCGGCGCCACAGCCCGCGGCCCACTGCCAGCCGAGCGAGTTGTTCGCGAGGTCGGCGTCCACGAGCGTATCCCAGAACCAGCGTGCGCCGTCCTGCCACGGCAGCAGGAGATGCTTCACGAGGAAGCTCGCGACCACCATGCGAACGCGATTATGCATCCAGCCTGTTGCCCAGAGTTGGCGCATTCCCGCGTCGACCAGTGGATAGCCCGTCTGCCCGCGCTGCCACGCCTTGAGCGCGGCGGCATCGTTGCGCCACGGGAATCGTGCGAACTCGGGTCGGAGCGGCTTCAGGTCCGTGTGCTTGAAGTGGACCAGCACATGGGTCGCGAACTCGCGCCACAGGAGCTCGGCGTGGAACTTGTCGGTGCTCGCGAGAGGCGAGTTCCCTGCCGCCGACGCTGTATGCCAGACGCGGCGGATCCCGACTTCGCCGAATGCCAGGTGCGGGGAGAGGAGGCTCGTTCCCGACTTCGAAGGCTGGTCGCGTCCGTCGGGATAGTCCGCAAGCGCGTCGGCTCCGAATCGTTCGAGGTGCGATCGCGCGCCCGCTTCACCCGGCGTCCAACGCTCAGGAAATCGCGATGCCCACCCGAGCGTCGGCTCGAGGCCAAGCGAGTCGATGGCGACGCCCTTCGGCGAGCCGTCCGCGGGTGGAAGCGCCGCAGGCGCGGATTTTGGCTGCGCGGGTGTGCCGCGCGCGCGGACATTTCTCGCATAGGGCGTGTAGACCTGATACGGGTTGCCCGTCTGCGTGGCGATCTCGTCGGGATCGAAGAGATGATTTGCGAGGTAGGAGCTCCACTTCACGCCGGCCTTGTCGAGCGCGTCCTCCACGCGCGACTCCTGCGCCAGCGCGGCTGGCTCGAAGCGCCTCGACCACACGACCTCCGTCGCGCCGAGCTTGCGTGCGAGGTCGGACAATACCTTTGCGGCATCGCCCTCGAGGACCACGAGTCGCGACCCCGCATCGCGTATCGACGCCGAGAGCGACGCAAGGCTTCGACGCAGCCACCATCGTTGCGCACCGCCCATCTGCCACGGAGCTTCCTCGTTGGGCGCGTGGATATACACAGGCAAGAGGGCGTCGGCGCGCGCCGCCCTCTGAAGCGTGGGGTTGTCATCGAGCCGTAGGTCGCGGCGGATCCACCAGATCGTCTTCACCGTCATGATCCGACTTCCTCCTCAGGCATGCGGCCGAGCTCGAATCGCAACGCCTGTTCGAGCGATCCGTGCTCGAAGCGAAAGCCGTGCGACTCGAGCGCCGCTGGACGAACGAGCGCTCCTTCAAGAAGAAGCCGCTCCCCCAACTCGCCAAACATCGCCCGCACGACCGGCGTGGGTAGCGGCGCGAAGTTGGGGCGATGCAGCACGCGGCCGAGCACGCTCGCGAAGCCCCGCTGCGGAAGCGCCATCGGCGCAACCAGGTTCACGGGTCCCCGAAGGGAGCCGTCGCGCAGGGTAAACAGCAGCGCCCCGACCGCGTCGTCGAGCGAAATCCAGCTCAACCCCTGGCGACCGTTTCCGATCGGACCGCCCGCTCCAAGAAGGAACGGTGTGAGCATCTTGCGTAGAGCGCCACCCGACGCGGTGAGCACAACCCCGACGCGTGCCTGCACCACGCGCGTGCCCGCGGACTCGGCAGCTTCGGTGGCGCGTTCCCATGCAGCGGTGACATCCGCAAGAAATCCGGCTCCGCGTTCGGCGGACTCGTCCATGACGCCATCAGGACGATTCCCGTAGAAGCCAACCGCGCTTGCGCTCACGAGCACCTTGGGCGGACGGGCGCAGCGCGCGATGGCGCGCGCGACAGCCTGCGTTCCCAGCGTGCGGCTTTCCAGGATCTCGCGCTTGCGATCGGGCGTCCAACGCGCGTCCGCGATGCCGGCGCCCGCGAGGTGGACGACCGCATCAAGACCTTCCAGCGCCTGCGGATCGATGCCGCCCTCGGCGTCCCGAGGATTCCATGAGATCTGGCTCGGGCCACTCGCCTTGCCCCGGACGAATCGGACAACCTCGTGGCCACCGGTGGAAAGCATCGCGCAGAGCTGACGACCCACGAGACCGCTGGCGCCTGTGACGCCGATGCGGAGCCTTGCTGCGCCAAAGCGAGCCGAAAGCTCGGCGTGGCGCGCGAGGTCTGCGCGCGTACGCGCGTGACGGAAACGAAACTGGCGATCGATCTCCGCGAGCATCCGCGGGCCAAGGAGCGCGCGCCCGATCGCGCCCAGCGGCAGCTCGAACTCGATGGAGTCGCGAAGCGTTCCTCGTCCAGCGTCGTTCGAGAAGCGATGCTCGTGCCGCCACGAGCGGAATGGGCCCGACTGCTGCACATCGACAAACCGATGCGGAGGCTCGACGCACTCGTGCCGCGCAAGCAGGGTCGTGCGGAGTGGGCCCTTCCGAATTCGGATTTCGGCGATGGCTCCCTCGACCAGCGGCGCCGCCTCGCGCACGACCTCGATCGATTCCCACGGCGGAATGAGGCGATGGATCGCGCCTGGCCTGAAGTGCCACGCAGCCAGTTCCTCGGCCGAGCAATCGAACCTCGATGCCCGCTCGTATCTCATCGCTTCCTCCGCACCGGCGCTGGGAAGAGCTCTTGCTGCGAGGACTGCGCGCCGACATAGGGTTTGCCCTGGATAAGCAGATCGCGCAGCGCCACGAAGGCCCGCTGGTCTGCAGCCCTCTGATCGTCGGCACGCGCGCGCGCGCTGGCCATAGGAAGCTTCATGCGCGGATTGTCGCCGAGAACGGCGTCGTTGCGGGCGAGGAACGCCCAATACAGAGGCCCGATCGGACAATCCTTCCCGGGAGTGAAGCGGCACGACGGGCAGGAATCCCCCATCTTCTCGAGATACGCCGACCCCGAGACATAGGGCTTCGTGGTCATCCGGTCGAACCCGTAGGTCCCCATTGCGAGCACATTCGGCTCGACCACCCAATCCCACGCATCGATGTAGCCGATCCAGAACCAGTCGCAGAGCTCACGCGGGCTCACCCCCATCAAGGTCGCGAGATTGGAAAGCACCATCAGACGGGTGATGTGATGGCTCCAGCCCTCCAGCCACACATCGCCAACGACATGATCGAGGCACGCAAGCCCGCTCGGAACTCCCCACCAAGTAACCGGGAGCGGAGCCTCGGCCCTGAGTCGGTTCGGACGCGCTCCGCCATCGATGCCCGCGGGGGCGGGTGCCTTCGGCACCCAGGCCTTCCCTGCCCATCGGCGATAGCCGGCGTCGCCCACCAGGGGAACAGGCTCCTCTCCCTCCGCGCAGTCCTTGCGGAACCCGTCGGTGGCGCGGTGCACCTGGTAGACGAACTCTCGCCAGCCAAGGACCTGGCGGATGAAGCCCTCCTTGCTCGTGATCGGAAGTTGAAGCGCCGCGACCTCGTCGACCACCTGGCGCGGGAGCAACCGATGCAGGTTCACGAGCGCGGAGATCCGGGTGTGAAACACGCCGCGGCTCTTGCGGCTCATGGCGTCTTCGTAAGGACCAAAGCTCGGCAGGCACGACTTCTTTGCCCACGACCAGAAGCGGTCGATTTCGGCGCGCGAGGCGGGAATGGTGTCGATGTCGAGTACGCCCGGATGATCGCTGAACCGCGACTCGATCTCCTGCACGACTTCCTCTCGCAGCAACGAGCCCGCGAAGGTCGGCGGTGTCGGGGCCGGGGGCGAACCATCCCAGCGCTTGCGGTTGTCGGCATCGAAGCTGTACTTGCCGCCGATCGGCTTGCCATGCTCCATGAGGATGCCTGTCCTCTTCCGAACGCCTTGGTAGAAGCGGTCCATCCGCCAGCCTTCGGAAGTCTCGCCTCGGGCGAGATCCGCGGCCGTCGTGAGGAATCCGTCGTGGGGGGAAAACCGAAGGCGCCCCTCCTCCACCATCGGCGCGAACTCGGCGCGCATCTCCCGTTCGGCTGGCTCCATCCCCACAAGCGCCGGAGCATCGTGCAGCGTCCGAAGGAGGTCGACCATTGGCGCGTCTCCGCGGAGGTAGACGACCTCGAAGCCAGCCTCGGACGCCTCGATGGCGAACGCCCGTTGCGAAAGCATGATCCACGCAAGACGCTGCCTGTGGTAGGGACGCCTCGAGAGCCACTCCCCGCTCTCAAGCAGCACGATCATGCTGCGGGCTGGTTCCGCGGATGCCCAAGTGCCGATCCCGAGATTCAACTGGTCGGGCAGGACGAGAAACGCCTGGGCGGCCCCGCTCGTGCCGGCCTTTCGAGCCCTCGTCCGAGCAGCCAGCTCAGCCTCGAATGCCGAGGCAATAGGATGGGCACCTCGGGTCCGGCTGAGCATGGGTGCGGCTTCGCGGGTGACACCTCTGCGGATGCGCTATCGGCCCGCGCCGCCATCATCCCGCGCCCTTCTCCGTCCACGCCTCAACCGGAACCGCTCGCGTTCGTAAGATCGCGACTCCCGTGCCTCCCGATGTTCGGGCAGCCCCTCGCCATTGTCCGATGGAAGCCTCATGACCGCCCCCCCTGCCACCAGCGCCGAACCGTCGGCTCCAACGCCAACCAGGCTCACCCGCGCGATGACCATTGCGCTGCAGATTGCCACCGCCGGTTGGATCGGGTTCGGCGCATTCAAGAAGGCAACCGAGTTCAACCCGCTGCTCCTGCCACCGCCGATCATGAAGGCCCTGCAGTGGGTGGTCGACAACACTTCGGTCGACGCGACCGCGTTCTTCGAATGGTCGCTGCGTGCCGTGATCGGCGCCGAGGTGTTCATCGTGCTCGCCGTGCTGCTCTCGGACTGGGGACGGCGCATCGCGATGGCGACGCTCGGGCTGTTCTGCGTGATCCTCGTGATCGCGATGGTCCAGGCGGGCCTCAAGGACGGCCTCGCGGCGGCAATCGCGGGCAGTTGCGGGTGCTTCGGAAAGTCGGGGCTCCCCGCGAGCGTGATGCTCGCGATCGACGGCGCCCTTCTCGCCGCGCTTGCGTTCATCGCGCGCGCACCGTTCGAACGCAGGGCCCCGGTCTGGGTTCCGCTCGTGATCGGCGCAATCGTTGGCGTGGCGACCCCAACGCCCGAGGTGGGTTCAGATGGCGGCGGCGAGACACCGCCTGCGGATGTGCATCAGTCCGACCCGGGCCTGATCAGCGGTCCATGGCCCGCCGCCCCCGCCAAGTATGAGAAGAACTACTTCCCGAAGTGGGGCGAGTGGATCGGCAAGCCCTTCCGCGCGCAGAAACTGGCGCTCGCCATCGAACGACCTGTCCCCGGCGACCTCGAGAAAGGCGACTGGCTGGTCGTGTTCTCGCGACCGGACTGCGACCACTGCCAGGCGCTCTACCGCGAGCACTTCGCAGCGCCGCGGAAGGAACGGGTCCTGAAGGTCTCGATCCTCGATACGACCGGAACGACGCTTGCCATGCCTTGCGAGGGCTGTGTGACGACCTCGCTCTACCGCGTGAAGGCCGGGGAAGGATCTGGTTCTGGAAACGCGAGCCCGAACTACCTCGTTCAGACCCCGGTGATCGTCCGGCTCAAGGACGGCATCGTGACCGTCGTCTGCAGCGATGTCGACAAGAAGGACGAGCTCGCAAGGGTCCTCGGCGAGTCCGCTGCGACCGAGGCGCCCAGGCCTCCGATCGCGAACCCAACTTCGTCGAGGTCCGCAACGCCAGCGTGGCCGCAGCGCCCTTCGAAACTCGATCCGTTCTACATCGCGGAGTTTGGCAACGCGTCCGGCAAGCGGTTCGCTGCCAACAGCCTCGCTCCGCTCATCTCGGGTGGCGTTCCAGCTGATCTACAGACCGGCCGTTGGATCGTGATCTTCTACCGCGAGGATTGCGATCACTGCCATGAGTTGCTCTCGACCTACTTCACGGGCAAGCTTCCGGTGCGCACCATGGCGATCGCGATTCCCGACGCTGATCCCAACGCCATCCTCGACAACCCCTGCGATGAGTGCGTGAAGGTCTCGCTGGTCAAGGGGCCGAACTATGTGATCCAGACGCCGGTCGTGCTGTCGATGCAGGATGGCGTGGTCGAGTGCGTCGTCGAAAATGCAGAGGACATGGCGGCCCTCGAGGGCTGCCTCAAGTTCCCGCCGAAGTGAGTCTATGGCCGCGATCCTGCGACATCCCCGCGCGCTTTCGCTCGCTGCCGCGCTGCTGCTCACCGCCGCAGCCGCGACGCAACTTCGGCTGGGCGCGGGATCGGTCCCCGCGCCACTCGTGCAGGCGTCGATTTCGCTCTTCGAGTGGACGCCGGAGGCTGCTGCACGCACCATCGTCGCGATCGAACTCGCGGTTGCGGCTGCAGTGCTGGTGGCGGGAACGCGCTGGCTCGCCTGTGCGTCGCTCGTCGCCATCGCCTTCGTATCGCTCGCCTGCGTCTCGGCGGGAATCAGGACCAGCGGCTGGATCCTCGACAGCCTCGTGCTCGCGCTCTCGCTCGGGCTGCTCTGGATCGCCTCGCGGGGGGCGGATCCGACGCGGCCGTTGCGGCGGGGGCTTTCGCCAGCATGGACGGCGCTGTTGGCAATCGGAGCGGGAACCATGGCCGCGCGGCTCTCCGCGTCGGTCGACTTTCATCGCGTGGTCGAAAACGATGCGCAGGCGAAGGCGCGGATCAACTCCATCGACCTCGACCTCAAGCCGTTTGTCGGGCGGATGGTCGCAGATTCTCCCATCGCGACCTACCTGCCGCGGATCGCCGCGGAGATCGGCGACGCGACGACCTTCATCGTGTTCTACAACCCGCGCTGCGATGCGTGTCATTCGCTGTTTGAAGCGCACTTCGCCCAGCCGCGACTCGAGCGCGTGATCGCCGTCGAGATTCCGCCCGCCGCCGATGCGGTTCTGGTCGATGTCGACCATCATGGGCCCATCGAGTGCCCGATCTGCCAGTTCGAAACGCTGCCGCCGGGTCCGCTCTGGCTGGTCGCGCCCCCCATGACCGTGAAGGTCGAGCGTGGCGTGATCGTGTGCGTCGCCGACCGATTCGGCGGCGACTGCATCGATCCACAGTGACTTCAATCGAGGCTCACGGCGCGCGCGTCGAAGCGTAGGACGCGCCCAGCGCCGCAATCGAAGCATCGCGGCGCACGGTCGTTGGGAGAAATCCGGACGCATTGCTCGATCGCCGCGCGAGGGAGGCTTGCGCCCGCGTGACGCGCCAGCCGCAGCAAGATCGCTGCTCGCACGGATGCGTGCGCTGCATCGAACGCGCCCCGCGGGATCGTCGTGGCGGACACCGGAACGACCGCTTCCGCCAGACCGTCGCGCAGCTCAGCAAGCCCTGCGACTTCGTCGAGCGCGCGCGCGGAGCCCTTGGCGATGCCATCGAGCAGGACCGCGATCGCCGGATCACGGCGCATCGCGCCCCGCGCGCGCAGCGCATTTGATGGATCTTCGCGCCAGGGAACGTCGACCGCATGAAGAAACCCGCGCAACTCATCGCGCCGAGTGTGCAGCATGGGGCGCACGAGGACAAGCCCGCCATCGAGCTCGCGGCGAAACCGCAGCGTGGATAGTCCCTCGAGGCCACCTCCCCGCGAGAGGCCGAGCACGAGCCCTTCGGCGCGATCATCGGCCTGATGCGCGAGCGCGACATGCCGCGCTCCGAACTCGCGTGCGAACGCCCCCATCGCCGACAGCCGCGCGCGCCTTGCCGCGTCGAGGAGATTCCCCGCGCGATCGATCTCGACGCGAACTGCGCGCGCAGACTCCACGCCGAGGGTCGCTGCGGTCTCGACGACAAGCATGGCTTCCTCGGCGTTCTCCGGGCGGATGCCGTGGTCGATCGCAATCACGCCAAGCGAGCGCAAGGCTGGATCCCTGCGCGCACGCAAGGCTGCAACCAGCGCAAGCATGGCCATCGAGTCGCCTCCGCCGCTCACTGCGAGCACGATCGGATCGTCGGCCGAGACACCTGCGTGCTCAAGGCCCTGCGAGACGACGGACGCCAGCGGATGTCGCGATGCAGCGAGAAGCACGCCCTGGCGCGGCCCGCGGTCGCCGCACGGCGCCTGCGTCACTTGCGCGACTCCTTGGTGGCGTCCTTGACCGCAGCCTTCGCGGCCTCGCGCGGCTGCAATTGGCCGAGCGGCTCGATGTCGAGCTGCGCCTCGACCTGGAGCGGCGTCGGCATCTCGTAGCGGAATCGGATGCGCCCGAGCCGCTCAAGGATGTCCGAAAGCGCCGCGAGGCCGCGCCTGAACCGTTCGTTTCCATCGGCCGCGACCAGCGGCTGCCATCGTCGGAGCAACGCGGCGGCGCGAGGTCCGTCGCAGAACCCGACCCCGGCCACCGTTGGCCGCTCGTCGCTACTGCACGAGTCCTGCGCCAGACGGTCCGAAACCTCCGCGAGCCACTTTGGGTCGCTGGAATAGACCTGCCATCCACCGCACGGCGTTGCCACGGTGCGCCAGCAGAGGACAGAGGGCCCAAGCTTGAAGGTCGGCCCGAGGAAGCGGTCCGCGAAGGGACCGAGGTCCGTGCAGACGCGCGATGAACCAGGCTCAATTGCGACCGTGCGCCCGGCAGGCTTCGCCCCGTTGTTCTCCTGCTCGTGACTCCTCCCCTGTGACGCCTTCGGCTGCTCGACGGCACGGGTGAGTCCGCAGCACACGGTGCGCATGAAGTGGTCCTGATCGATCTCCGCCTGCTCGGCATCCTCGATTCGCCAGGCACAGGCGAGCGCCGGCATCGGGCGCTCCGCCGACATGCCGACGAGCAGCACCCGTTCTCCCGCGAGGTTCGCCCGCATCGCGGGCGGCGGCAACAGCTCTGGCAGGAGCGCCAGCCAGAAGGCGTCGCTCTTGGTCGGAACCCCGTCGGCCGGATTCGCGACCACCATCACCGCGCGATCCTCGAACGCACGAACGAGATGCGCATCGAGCGGATTGCGCCCAGGCGCCAAGCCCATCGGCGGGCTCTCATAGTGCCCGACAAACTCGACGCGGAACCCGCGCTTCTCGCCGCGCATCGCCAGCGTGGTCGCGCCGCCAGCGGGCGCGCCATGCCGCAGAAAGATGCGGACGGGTGCCTCGCTTGCGAGCAGGCGCTGCACGAGGGGCTCGCCGATGAGGGATCGCTGCGCGTCCTCCGCCGGTACCCGCGATGCGGCTGCGTCGATGGCGGCACGGCCGGCCTCGCTCAGCGGCGCGACCAGCAGCCAACCGCCGACGCGACGCATAGAGAGTCGCTCCGCTGGGCTCTCGAAGCGTCCGGGCGCGCTCATCTTGGCGCCGAACATTCGGATGATGTGTTCGCATCGCGCGTCGTCGCTCTGGAATCCGAGCAGCCAGCACGAGTCGCCCTCGGGAAGGAAGAACGCGATGCGTCCTGCGAAGACCTCTCGCGCCAGCTTCTCGCCTGGTGCGCTCGAGCGCTTCGAGAGCTTGTCGAGCGTGGAGAGCGCATCCTCGCCAGCGAGAGCCTCGACAAGGGGGCGGAGCAGCATGCCGCGCTCGCCCTCGAGGAGTTCGTTCACGCCCCTGGCATCGATCGCCATCGCAGCATCACGCGGCGCGAGCGCGAATCCCGCATTGTCGGCTGAAGCCGCGCTCCAGAGGAAGCAGGCCATGGCCAGCGTCGCTCGGCGGATCAGGTCTGGGATCACTGAGCGCGCGCCCCTCTGCATGCGTCGTCTTTCGGCTCGTTCCTCAGGACTTTGAGAACGGAGCGCGGGCGTCGCACGGCGGCGTCGCCCGCTCATCGGAGCCGGTAGCCGCATCGGCGCCCGCTGATTCCGCCGCAAACGGCGCGACCATGGTGCGGATCGCATCGATGCCGTCGCTGACCGCCGCACCGCGCTGCCGGATGCCGGATTCGACCGTGAGGGCCGCAGGAGCTGCAGCAACCATGCCCGCGTCGCCCTTCGCGTAGTCGCGCAGAAGCGGCAGGCTTGCGATGATCGCGATGATCACGAGCGCAGCGATGCCGAACGGCAGCACGCGGCGCGGGAAGTCGGACAGGATGATGTCCGCCAGCTCCTCGGCCCGCTGTCGGCTTCGCACGCTGTCGGAGGACTTGGCTTCACGGCGCAGCATGAGCAGCACACGGACCAGGAGCCTCTCGGCGCGCAGCGAGAAACCGCTGCGTCCGCTCGGCTCGACTCCGAAGCTGTCGTCACCGCCGTGATTCAACGGAAGAGCTCCTCGGCATTGCGGACGCCCGTGCGCTCGATCGCCTCGAGCATGCGCCGGCGCGCACGGAAGAGATGGCTCTTGATCGTGCCCTCGGGCATCGAGAGCTCCTTCGCGATCTGCTGCACCGACCAGTTCTGCTGGTGGAACAGCAGGACGATCTCGCGCTGGGGGCTCACCAGCGACTCGAGTGCGACGCCGACGAGCTCGCTCACGCGCTGCGCGCGCTCAGCCTCGATCGTCTCGGCCGCGGGAGTGTTCGCGTCACCGGCCCGGAACTCCACGACCTCGCTGTCCGGCAGCGGACGCATCTTCTGCTGGTGGTTCACGAGCAGGCGCTTGCCGATGGTGAACAGCCAGGTCGAGAAGCGGAAGCGCTCGTCGAAGCGGTCTAGCGAGCGGATGACGCGCACGAACGACTCCTGCGCGAGGTCCTCCGCGAGATCGCTCTTCCCACACAGGCGGAACAGGAACGCCTCGAGCGGACGCTGGTAGGCGCGGATCAACTCGGCAATGGCTTCACGGTCGCCTTTGCGGGCGCGCTGGATGGTGCGGCGTTCGGTCTGCGGGTCGAGCATGACGGACTTCTCGCAATCTTGCCTTGTATATCCCAGGCAGTCCACCGCCAAGCGACGGAAGGACACTTTCGAGTGTACGGGTGGATCCCTTGATCGTTCCGCGATTTGCGGCCGCTGCAGAAACTCCCGTCGACGGAATCGACATCGGCTTCCGTCGGACCGCCCACGAGGCGGACCACCTCGTACGGACCAAACCGACCTCCTATTGCCGCCTTCGCCCCCACCGGTGCGTCGATCCGGAAGGTGCAACGCCCGAGAGCCTTCTGGCTCGCGACGCCTTGGGTGGGACGCCAAGCCGCCCTCTCGCACGCACCCCTCGGCTGCGCGGGGCTGGACCGGCTGCGCGGGGCTGGACCGGCTGCGCGGGGCTGGACCGGCTGCGCGGGGCTGGACCGGCTGCGCGGGGCTGGACCGGCGGTGGTCGCTCAGGCGGCTCGCGACCGCCGAATGGACCCTCGCCCGGGGCCATTGGCAGCCCGCCGCAGGGCGTCCAGCATCTCGAAGGGGGTATCGCCCGAGAAGTGGGCGCCGATCTCCTGGGCCAGTCCTGGTACCCGTTCAAACACACCTCCACCGACGCCGATCTGGAGTCCCGGCACAGGATCCTGCCTTCGCACCGCGTCGATGAGCCGCCTCAGGCGCGGGGCGTCCGATCCCGCGGCCGCGAAACTCACGACGAACTCGGGGAGTCGCCGCCCGACCTCGGCGAAGAGGTCGTCCGACTCGACCCCCCCGCCAAGGAAGACCACATCGAAGCCGTCCGCTTCGGCGAGGCCTGCGAAGATCTCGGCAGCGAGTTCCTCGCTCGGCGAGCGGCCGCTGGTCACGATGACCTGGCGGCATCTTGCGGGATGCTTGACAAGCCCGCACTCGAGGCGCTGGACGAGCTGCGCGAGCAGCATCATCGCGGCGTGTTCATGAATCGGAAGGATCTTGTCCTTCCGCGAAAGCTGGTCGATGGTGGCGCAAGCGGGCCAGACAAGCAGCTCCAAAGCCTGTTGAGAGTCATACCCCGCGCCGATGAACTCGCGGAGAAAGTCGCGACAGCCGACTCGGTCGCCTGCGACAAGGAGCGTGATGAACTGTGCGAGGTCGAAGGTGCGGCGAGGAGCCCGCGTTCCGTGCGAGTGGTTTCCCTTGTTGGCCTGGGTCATGGCCATGCTCCAAAAACACGATCGGCGCGATAGTCCTCTTCGCCCGACGCAAGGCAATGGGTGAGGCCGGATCCTCCGGCCAATGTGGGGTGCGGTCCGCGTGGGACCCATCGGGACAAGCCCCGCTGCGCACAGCCTTTTCGCACCCCGGAGGCAATCTCGCATTCACATGATGAATTGCCGTGTGAACACGCAATCCATGCGCGAGGTGGACGGCTCGGTCAGCGCGCCACGCCACGGCTCACCACGCAGGTGCCGAAGGTCAGCGCGCGCTGCGCGATCTCGGAGAATCCTGCGGTGGTCATGGCGGCGCACAGCTTTTCGGCGCTGAGGAAAGTCTCCACCGATCGCGGCAGGTAGTGGTACGCACCCGAGCCGTCGCGGGCGATCCAGGTGGCCGTCCACGGCATGATGCGGTGCGTGTAGAGCCGGTTCGCCCAGCGGATGATCGGGTTCCGAGGCTCGTCGAACTCGAGCACGATCAGGCGCCCGCCTGGACGAAGCACGCGACGAAACTCGGCCAGCGCCCTCGCGGGATCGCCGACATTGCGGAGGCCGAACGCGATCGACACCACATCGGCGCTCGCGTCGGGCAGCGAGAGCGCGGTGGCGTCGCCGTGCTCGTACTTCGGGATGGCCCCAGCGTGCCCAGCCTTTGCGCTCTTCTCCCGAGCGATCTCGAGCATGGGTGGCGTGAAGTCGACCCCGAGCACGCTACCCGCCTTGGTCGAGGCGAAGAGCTCGGTGAGGTCGCCTGTGCCGCACGCGATGTCGACGATATCCTCTCCGGGCTGCACCGCGGCCATGCGCACGGCGATCCGACGCCACCGCTGGTCCATGCCGAACGAGTGCAACCGGTTGTTGAGGTCGTAGGCGCGTGCGATCGATGCGAACATCGCCTGGACCTTTTCGGGCTTGTCGCCGCGGCGGTGCGGGTCGCTCGTGAGATCCTGTTGCTGCCAGACGGCCTTCGACATGGCGCCGAGTATAGGGCGCGGCTGCGGTCCGCCCCCCCCGCAACAGGCGTGAGCGGGTCGGGTACATTCCGCCGAGATGATCGTGGACCTCGACACCCGCCTCTGGACGAGCACCGAGGACCTTGGCGACGAGCTCGCCGCATCGATCCGTCGTGCAGGTGCGTCGCGATGGGTGCAGCCCGACGCCGGCGTGGACGCCATGCTGTTCGCATCCCGCGCTGTCGACGCCTCGATCGTGGTCGGGTTCCGCAGCGCCCTCCTGCGCGGAACCGTGAACGAGCACAGCCTTCTCGAGGTCGGCAAGCGCGCCCCTGGGCGCCTGTTTTTCGCCCGCGCGATCGACCCGATGATCGCAGGCGCGCCCGAGCTCGTGGAGTCGGCCCGCTCGGACGGCTTCTGCGCGATCTGGCTTGATCCTGCGCTCCAGGGGTTCAATCCTTCGGACACCCGCGCCATGCGGGTCTTCGACCGGGCCGAAGCGCGGCAGCTGCCCGTCCTTCTCGGCTGGAGCGGCCCGCAAGTGCCCTCAGCGCGGCTCGAGTTCTCCCGCCCCTACCTCCTCGACGAGGTCGCCCGCGCATTCCCGCGGCTTTCGATGGTGATCGCAGGTTTCGGCGCGCCGTTCGTGAGCGAGACCCTGATGCTGATGGCGAAGCACGACCGCGTGTTCACGAGCGTGGCGGGCATCGCCGCGCGCCCGTGGGCGCTGCTGGGCGCGCTGCAAGGCGCCCGCGACCATGCGGTCGAGCACAAGGTTCTCTTCGCGTCGGGATTCCCGTTCGATCTGCCGTCGCGCGCGATCGAGGCCGTCTATGGCGTGAACAGCATGATCGCCACCACACCTCTTCCTCACCTGCCGCGTGCGACGCTCCGTGAGATCGTCGAGCGCGACTCGATCAGCCTGCTTGGGCTCGGCGTGCCTCCGGCCGCGGGCGAGCGGACAGCGACACGCACGCTGGCCGGTGACGCGACGCTCCAGCTCCCAGGAGGTGAACAATGAAGTCCTACGCGTGCATCACTGCGGCGACCTGCATGCTGCTCGCGTCGTGTGCCGCGGACCGAGGCGGAGACATCCGGCTCGCCGCGCTCGGCGCACGCCGGATCGTGCTCGAGCGCCCGATGCTGGAGGGGGTCCACGCCGACCTCGGAAACGAGCACGGCTTCTGGTTCAGCGATGTGCCGCTGGCGACGCTCGCCGCCGCCAGGCCCGAAGAACCCGTGGAGTCGGCTGTGATCGTCCACGCGCAGATGGTCTGGCAACCTGAACCGGGGCGCACGCCGCTCTCGGCGACCGCGACCAATACCGTGCTCCGCGTCCTGGTGATCTCGAAGGGCGAGGTCGGCATCTATGGCGGCGCCGGGTTCGCCCGTCCGCTCGGAATGCTCGACGACGAGACTCTTGAGATCGAAGTGCGCGGCGGCACGCTCACGCTGCTCGAGTCGACCAAGGGATTCCATGACCTCATGAGCCCCGCCGACATCACTGGCGTACTCAAGGCCCGAAAGTCCGCCGAGGCGGTGCTG
>Ga0208783_10001183_pt1 | contig 15691 bp, 13 predicted proteins | sample DEB19_08_DNA_2_FD_184529 | JGI IMG/M metagenome (GOLD analysis project Ga0208783, IMG submission 184529) | Aqueous microbial communities from the Delaware River and Bay under freshwater to marine salinity gradient to study organic matter... | ecosystem: Environmental > Aquatic > Marine >... | reverse complement strand
GCTCGTGAAGCGCGATGCGGCCGGCGCCGCGCGCCCGCATGTCGCGTTCGGCTGCATGGGCGGCTACATGCAGCCGCAGGGGCAGCTGCAGATCGCGTCGCGGATCGAGGATCACCGCGCGAATCCGCAGGCGGCGCTCGATGCGCCGCGGTGGCAGGTGAGCGACGGGCTCAAGCTCGATGTCGAGCCGGGATTCCCGCAGGCGACGCTCGACGAACTTGCGACGCGCGGACACGCGGTGAAGGTCGCGGGCGAGAAATCGATCAGCTTCGGCCGCGCGCAGTGCATCCAGCGCGTCGAGCATGGATATGTCGCGGCCAGCGACTGTCGCGGCGATGCGCAGGCGGTGGTCGCTTGAAAGTAGTGGCTTGAGCGGTCGCAACTTGGCGCGCTGGCGTCTGCTCTGCAGCCGCGTGCGCGCCTTTACTCGCTTTGGTGCTCGCTGGATGTGAGTGCCCGCAGACGAAGTCTGCCCGTGGCTTGAGCGGTCGCAACTTGGCGCGCTGGCGTCTGCTCTGCAGCCGCGTGCGCGCCTTTGCTCGCTTTGGTGCTCGCTGGATGTGAGTGCCCGCAGACGAAGTCTGCGGAACCACTGGCGTGGGAGTCGATGCCGACTGGGCTCCGTGGACTCGCGACGCAAGCTGTTCCGCAGATTCCGGCGTTGCCTCCATCTGCGGGCACTCATTGCCAGCGAACTCCGATGTTCCGACTTGATGGCGTCCGTCAGCAAACGATGCCGGATGGTCGGGGATCGCGACGACCCACATCAAGCGAGCACCAAAGGTCGCGGCTGCGGCCGCTCCCTCTGGTGCTCGCAAGCGTGGGACTCGATCGGGAAACCGGATTCCCGCTCAGTCCGCCAGCCGCACGAACTCGATCGTGAAGTTGGGCGCGGCCTGTGGCTTCACCTCGAACGCGCCATGCTCGTCGCGCTTGACGCCGACCATCGTCCAGCCGAGCGGTGGCCGCACGCGGACCGAGTCGCGCCGGGGCGCCGAGAGCTCGACGCGGATGGCGCTGGGATTCCACGCGAGCTTCGTCACCGTCACGCCGCCGCGTGCGCGCAGCCCGCGCACCTCGCCGGTCGGCCACGACGGCGGCAGCGCGGGCAGGATGTCGAGGATGGCGCGCGGCATCGATCCCGCCGCGAACGCGCTGCGCTCGGCCACATGCGATTGGACCAGCGCTTCCGCGATGCCCGCAGTGCCGCCGAAGTTGCCGTCGATCTGGAACGGCGGGTGATCGTCGAACAGGTTCGGCAGCGTGGACTTCGACAGCAGCGCGCGCAGGTTGTCGCCGACCGCCTGTCCGTCGCCGAGGCGCGCGAACATGTTGATCAGCCACGCGCGGCTCCAACCCGTGTGGCCGCCACCATTGGCCAGCCGGAAGTCGAGCGTCTTGCGCGCGGCGGCCAGCAGCTCAGGCGTCGTGTCGCAGTTGAACTGCGCGCCGGGATGCAGGCCGAAGAGATGCGAGATGTGCCTGTGCCCGGGTTCGGCCTCGCCGAACGGGCGCGCCCACTCCATCAGGCGGCCGTCGGCGCCGATCGAGGGCCACGCGAGCTTCTCCCGCGCCATGCGCACGCGCGTCACCAGCGCATCGTCGGACTTGCCGAGCACGGTCGCAGCGTCGAGCAGGTTGGTGAACACATCCCACACGATCTCCTGGTCCATCGCGTTGCCCATGCCGATGTTCGCGCGCTGGCCATCGGCGGTGACGAAGGTGTTCTCCGGCGAGGAGCTCGGGCCCGAGACCAGCTTCTTCGTCGCCGGGTCCTCGCACAGGTAGTCGAGGTAGAACTCGGCGCATGCGGCGAGCGCGGGCCACGCGCGGTCGCGCAGGAAGCGCTCGTCGCCCGAGAACGCGTAGTGCTCCCAGTAGTGGCGCGTGAGCCAGCCGCCGCCGTGCGGCCACATGCCCCACACCGTCTGGCCGATCGGTTCGGTGAACGCCCACGCGTCGCTGGTGTGATGCACGACGGAGCCACGCGCGCCGTAGAGCTTCTGTGCGGAGACGCGGCCGTTCTGGATCAGGCGATCGGTGAAGTCGAACAGCGGCTCGTGGCACTCGGCGAGGTTCGTCGACTCGGCGTGCCAGTAGTTCATCTGGATGTTGATGTTGGTGTGGTAGTCGGCGTTCCACGGTGCCGCGATGTGCTGGTTCCACAGCCCCTGCAGGTTCGCGGGCAGGTCGCCCGGCCGCGAGCTCGATGCAAGCAGGTAGCGGCCGAACTGGAAGTACAGCGCGATCAGCGACGGATCCTCTGCGCCAGTCTTGAACTCGGCGAGCCGCACATCGGTCGGCTTCGCGGCCTGCGCGGTCGTGCCGAGCTCGAGGCTCACGCGCGCCATGCGCGGCGCGTAGTCGGCAAGGTGTCGGGCGAGCAATTCGTCGAATGTGTTCGACAGCGCGCCGCGCGCCGCGAGCTTCGCAGTGACCTTTGGGTCAGCGAGCCGCACACTCGGTCGGATTCCTGCGATGAAGTCGGTCGCTCCCGCGATCACGACGGTGTAGCCGCGCGACTCGTGGGCGGTGTTCGAGAATCCCTCCGTCCTGCCGAGGCTTGCCGATGGCTTCTCGGCGACCTGCACCTCCTTTGGCTCCGGCTCGTCGAACTGGATCGCAGCGCACCCTGCGTAGCGCACTCCGCGGTGCTCGCCGTTGACCGCGTATCCGAAGCGCGTGTGAAACTCGCGCCGCACGCGCCGCTCGACGCCGCCGTAGACGCCCTTTGCATCCTCGGGATCGATCTCGCACCCGCCATCGACGAGCTCCTCGCGCCCCGTTCCGATCGCTGCGACCAGCGGCTTCTCGCCGAGCGCCTCCCACCGCACGACGATCACAGCATCGGCGGCGCTCGCGAACATCCGGCAGCGGTAGCGCGAGCCATCGGCGGTGAACTCCGTCGTCGCCACGCCTGTCGCGAGGTCGAGCGATCGGCGATAGTCGCTGATCTGCTCGAACGGCACGCTCCAGCGCGTGCCCACGGTCATGAGCGGCTGGTACGAGCGCACCCAGTCGGGCGTCATGAACCCGTCCTGCATGATCTTCTGCGCGCCGATCACATCACCGTTGAACCAAAGCTCGCGCGCGCGGGCGAGCGAGCCGTCCGCGGGAGTGCGGTTGCGGTCGACCGGCCTGCCTGCCCACACCGTGTCTTCGTTCACCTGGATGGTGCCGAACTGGTCGCCGAACACCATGCCCCCCAGGCGGCCATTGCCGATCGGCAGCGCCTCGGTCCACTTCGCCGCAGGCTGGGCGTAGTGGAGCAGGAGGTCGGCAGCCTGAACCTGTGCGGAGACAAGCAGGGCAAGGATCGCGAATGCGGAACACAGGCGATTGGGTCGCATGAGGCGGAGCGTACCGCGGGAAAGGCGCGGATAACCGTCTGGGCGGCGCTGAATCCCGGCTGCTTTCGCAACGCCCGCGCGTTCGCCGATGAACGAACCTCAACGCTCCGATAGGAGACCTCATGCGTCTGGTTCGAAGCCTCCGTGCCCTCGCCATCCTCGCCACGCTCTCCGCGACTGCCGCACTGCGGGCTGACCTCGGCTGGTTCGACCTGCCGGTCTCGCAGGACCGCCCTCATGTGAGCTTCGCCGAGGTCATCGCGTGGAGCGACGCTTGCCTCGCCGTGAAGCCAGAGGAATGGCCGCAGGTCGAGCGCGCGTACTCCGACTACATCCGCGAATGGTCGGGCGACGGCCGCGACGAGGACAAGCTCTGGCAGGGGCTCGCCGCCGCGCTCGGCGTCGAGCGCGCGCCCTGCATCGAGGCGTTCCGCGCAAGCGCCGACGCCGTCCTTCGTACCCGGGATTCATCGCCGCGCCATCTCGAGGTGCGGCGCCAGCTGCTTGCGCTTGCGTCCATGCGCGGCGCACAGGCGCCCGATGCCATACGCCTCGCACGCGATCTCTCTGGCCGCATCGCGGGCGCGGTGGTCGAGCGCTCGCCGATCGAGCTCGACGATGTCCCGCCCGCGACCGAGGTCCTCGGCGTGCGCGACGCCGTCACGCCGCTCCGCGGCCGCCTCGCGCAGCTTCTCGGCGAGGAGCGCGCCGACGCCGTGCTCGCCGCGATCGTGCAGGCGTACGAACTCAGCGGAACCACGGCGCTCGCGCCCGAGTTCCGCACGATCATCGAGCACGCGAACCTGCTGACCGAGGACGAGCAGAAGCGGCTCGCCGACGCCTACGCATCCGCCGACGCGAAGTTGCGCGCGAAGTCGGCGTACCAGCAGCCGCGCGAGGCGCGTGTGCAGGCCGACGAGCAGCTCTATCGTGAGGTCGTCGCGATCGTCGGCGAGCAGCGCGCGGATCTCATCCGCAGCCTCGCCGGCGGCTATGTCGATGTGCGCGCCGACCTCGAGGCCACGGGCCCGAGGCCGAATGTCCCGCTGCCCGACATGATGAACTCCGCGGCCGACGCGCTGCTCGCGCGCTTCGTCGATCCCGCGAAGTTCCCCGAGGTCGAGGCGCTCTTCGGCCGCGCCTACTGGCGCCCGATGAGCTGGCACGGCGTGAAGCCGAAGACGCTGCCCGAACCCTTCATCATGGACGCGCGCTTCATGGCCGCGGTGGCCGACGCGAAGGGCGACGACGAGATGGCGATCATCGAGGCGATCCAGGCCGACTACACGCGCCGCTACGCGCAGGGCGAGCAGGCGCTCAACACCGTGATGTCGAAGGAAGGCCGCCTGGCCGCGATCGCCGACATGGCGATTGCAGAAGACGAGGCCGCGCTGGTGCAGCTCCAGAGCGCGTTTGGCAAGGAGCGCATCTCGGACAAGCGTCTCGCGCTCGCGCGGTTTGCGCGCCTCGAGCGCATCCTGCCGTTCGCCCGCGTCGCAGCGCAGTTCGACACCATGGACCGCATTCCCTGGCCGATGGGCTCGGTCGCCAGCGCCGCGCTCGGCGACGCGCGTCCGGGCATCGCGCCGCTCCCCGAGTCACGCCGCGCGGCGTTGCGCGCCGCGCTCGAGGATTCCGCCGGATCGCTCTTCGCTGGCCGCATCGCGGCGTGGAACGGCGTGCACGCCGCGCACAAGTCGTTCATGCGGGTGCTCGAGCAGTTCGCGGGCTACCGTGCGACCGCGCGAGAGCGTCTGGTCGCGGTGCAGGCTGCGCGCCTTGAGGGACTCGCCGCCTGCGCCACCGCGGCGAAGCGCGCGTACTCCGACGGCATCACGCTGGTCGAGAACCTCGTGACGGACAATCACGGTTTCGAGGCGCAGTACTTCGCGCTCGCCCTGATCGAGCAGGACCTTGGCAACACCGAGGCAGGCCGTCGGCTTCAAGGCCAGATCGCGCGCATCGAGTCGCAGGAAGTCCGCGACCGCGCGATCGAGGCGCTGATTCCTTCGTCACCGTCCTCGGTCAGCGTGCTGCGCGCGTGCGCCGACGCCGCAATGGCCGCGGGCAACATGGATGACGGCGACCTCGGCCGCATCGAGGCGGGCAATGCGGTCCTCGAGGTCATGAAGCAGTCGCGCCGCCGCCTCGACCGCGCGATGCGCGCGCAGGTGGCGGTCTCGTGGCGCGCGCTGCGCGATGCGGGAGATCCCGCCGCGGCACGCGCCTTCGCGCCGTGAACGCTACATTGCGCGTGGAGATTTCCCATGCGCAACGCACCCACGCTCGCCGTCGCCCTCGTCATTCCCGCACTCGTCGCCTCCATGCTCGTGACCACGCTTGACGCGACCCAGGAGGCGCCGAAGATCGCGCCGCCGAGCGGCGGTCAGCTCTCGGCCGCAAAGGGCCATTTCATGCGAGACGGCACGCCGTTCAAGGTCGGCGAGAAGATCAGCCTCTTCAACGGCAAGGACATGAAGGGCTGGAAGGCGTTCGTGCCGGATCTCGCGAAGGACAAGAAGGACCAGCTGTCGGTGTGGTCGGTGAAGGACGGCGTGCTCCAGTGCGCGGGCCGGCCGATCGGCTACATCCAGACCGAGGAGCTCTACGACAACTTCATGCTCGAGCTCGACTGGCGCTTCGACCCCGCGAAGGGCGAGGGCAATTCGGGCGTGCTGCTGCGCACGATCGGCGACGATGTCGTCTGGCCGAAGTCGATGGAGGCGCAGCTGCACTCGAAGAACGCCGGCGACTTCTGGAACATCGGCGAGTACAAGGCCACCGTCGACCCCAAGCGCACCGACGGCCGCCACACCGTGAAGCTCAAGGACACCAACGAGAAGCCGCTCGGCGAGTGGAACCACTACCGCATCGTGGTGAACAAGGGCACGATCGAGCTCTGGGTGAACGGGCTCCTGCAGAATGTCGCGACCGATGTCGAGGTCAACAAGGGCCGCATCGCGCTCCAGAGCGAGGGCGCGTACATCGAGTTCAAGGACATCGTGCTGCACCCGATCGTCCCCTGAGCGCGGCGTCGATGAGCGATCCAGCCCGACATGACCTCGCGCGCGCCGGCATCGGCACGCAGCTTGCGCACCTCGCGCGCGAGCCGCATGGCCAGCACGGCTTCGTCAACACGCCGATCCATCGCGGGTCGACCGTGCTCTTCCGCACGCTCGACGAATTGGAGTCGGCGATGCGCGCCGACACCCGCAGCGGCCCGTACACCTACGGGCTCATCGGCAACCCGAACTCGCGCGAGCTCGAGCGTGTGCTCGCCACACTTGACGGTGGCGCGGGCGCGGTCGTGGTGCAGAGCGGGCTTGCCGCGGTGTCGGTGCCGCTGCTCGCGACGCTGAAGGCAGGCGACCACCTGCTGATGACCGACTCGTGCTACGGCCCGACGCGGCACCTCACCAAGTCGATCCTGCCTGCGATGGGCGTGGAGGCCTCGTTCTACGACCCGCGCGCCGGCGAGGGAATCGCGGCGCTCCTGCGGCCGAACACGCGCGTGATCTACCTGGAGTCGCCCGGCTCGCTCACATTCGAGGTGCAGGATGTGCCCGCGATCGCCCGCGTCGCCCGCGCGCGCGGCATCACCACCATCATCGACAACACCTGGGCGACGCCGCTCTGCTTCAAGCCGATCGAGCACGGCGTCGACCTCGTGGTGCACGCGCTGACCAAGTATCAGTCGGGCAACAGCGACATCCTGCTCGGCGCGATCGTCGCCCGCGACGAGGCGCACTGGGCGAACCTCAAGCACCACGCCGAGGCGCACGGTCACTACGCGCACCCCGACGACTGCGCCACCTGCCTGCGCGGGATGCGCTCGCTCGAGGTGCGGCTCGCGCGGCATGCGGCGAGCGCGCTCGAGGTCGCGAGATTCCTCGAGTCGCGCAGCGAGGTCGCACGCGTGCTGCACCCCGCGCTGCCCTCGCATCCCGACCATGCGCTCTGGAAGCGCGACTTCACCGGCGCGACGGGCCTCTTCGGCTGCGTGCTCGCCCCGCGTCCGCGCGAGCAACTCAAGCGCTTCCTCGAGAGCCTGCGCTACTTCGGCATGGGCTTCTCGTGGGGCGGATTCGAAAGCCTGGTCGTCTCGAGCGACCTGAGCCACTCGCGCATCGCGCCGCCGTGGCGCGAGCAGGGGGCGCTGCTGCGCTTCCAGATCGGCCTCGAGGATCCGCGCGACCTGATCGCCGACCTTACGCAGGCGTTCGACGCGTCGCGGGAGTGATTTGCACGAATATCGGTGGAATCTCGCCAGACCCGGCCGATGAAGTGTACACTTCGAAATGTACAGTTCATCGTTGAACGGGGGTCACGGCATGGCGGCGAAGAAGGTCAAGCGAGCGGTTGCGGCAAGGAAGGGCGTTCCGGCTAAGGCGGGCGAGGCGGCTGAGGCGGGCGAGGCTGGTGGCGCGCGCGTGTTTCCGCTGGCAGCGCTTCGGGCGGCGCTTGGAACGGAGGTCGACCGCGTTCGCAAGTACGGCGGCTACACGCTCATCCTGCGCCGTGGCCGTGCGGTCGCGGCGGTCATTCCCTACGAGGAGTTCGAGAGGCTCACGATGCAGGATCGGAAGAGGAAGGACTCGAAGGCGGCCAATGCTCCGCGCCAAATGACCCCGACCGAGCTCATCGCCGAGGTCGAGAGCATCCGTGCGGCGTTTGCCAAGGCAGATGCAGAGCGTTTGGTGCAGAGCCTTCCAGTCAATACGAAGTCGGCAGCTGAGCTTGTCCGACAGGGGCGCGAGGAGCGCACGCAACAGATCCTGCAAGCAGCAAGGGGGAAACATGATCGGCGTTCGGGGAACTCCAAGGGTCGTGACAAGCGCAGTCGTTGATGCGTCTGTAGCGGTCAAGTGGTTCGTACCACGGGAGTGGACGGAGGAGGCACAGGCGGTACTTGAATCAGTCGCAACATCCCGGGACCACCGTTTCTTCGTGCCCGAGGTGTTCTTCGCCGAGATGCTGTCCGCGCTCAAGCGATCGCGTGACGAGGTCGAGGAGATTCATGCAGCGCTCAAGGCGGTGTCGGAGCTACCACTTTGAGCTGTGCCATGGAAAGAAGCTCCGCGATCACGAACGCTCGATATGGCACTGGGGAATGTCGGCGCCTACGACGCGATCTACGCTGCGCTGGCGATCGAGCGGGAGCTTCCGCTTCTCACGGCGGATGCACGCCTTGCACGGGCGCTTGGCGAGCCAGAATGGGTGGTTCTCCTCCGCTGAGGCGCGGCCTGATCATGCCACCATGCGGCTTCGCGGACCTTGCTGCGCGCGCCCCGAGCCGAGGCGGTCTGGGTCGGGCCGCGCCCTGTGCCTGCTACACTCCGAAACCCGCCTTTCGGCGGCGATTCCGCGGATCCACCATGCCGATCACCACCGCCTACGAAACCAAGATCGAACGCATCTCGATTCTCGATGAGAAGGGCAACTTCGACGAGAAGCTCGGGAAGGGCCTCATTCCCGACGCAGACCTCGTCAAGCTCTACGAGGCGATGGTCTCGTGCCGTCAGCTCGACCAGGTGGCGTTCCGCCTCCAGCGCTCGGGCCGCATGGGCACCTACCCGCAGAACATGGGACAGGAGGCGACCAGCCTCGGCGCGTCCTATGTCCTCCGCAAGGACGACTGGATGGTCACCTGCTACCGCGAGAACTGCGGTCTGTTCTGGCGCGGCGTCCCGAAGGAGGCGATCCTCCTGCACTGGATGGGCGACGAGCGTGGCAACGCCATGCCGAAGCCGCACTGGGTGACGCCGATCTATGTGCCGCTCGGGACGCAGATGCTGCATGCCGCGGGCCTCACGATGGCGGCGCGTTACAAGGGAGAGGATCGCATCGCCTGCACCTTCTTCGGCGACGGCGCCTCGAGCGAAGGCGACTTCCACGAGGCATGCAACTTCGCCTCGAATCTCAAGATCCCGGTCGTCTTCGTCTGTCAGAACAACTTCTGGGCGATCTCGACGCCGTCCAAGATCAACAGCGCGGCGCCGACCTTTGCGCAGCGCGGCATCTCCTACGGCATGCCCTGCATGCAGTGCGACGGCAACGATCTCTTCGCCACTGTCTACACCATGAAGAAGTCGGTCGAGCACGCCCGCTCGACCGGCCTCCCGTGCTTCGTCGAGATGGTCACCTATCGCCTCGGCGACCACACCACCGCCGACGACGCCACGCGCTACCGCGACAAGGACGAGGTCGAGGCCTGGAAGGCGCGCGATCCGATCATCCGCATCCGCAACTACATGGTCGCGCGCAAGCTGTGGGACGACGCCAAGGAAGCCGCGCTCGCCGCGCGCGTCGAGCAGGAGAACGCCGACGCCGTCGCCCGTGCCGAAGGCATCGCCGCGCCGCATCGCGCGGACTTCTTCGATGCGATGTACGCCGAAATGCCACAGGATCTTGCGGTCCAGCGCGACACCATGCAGACCCACTCGCTTGGGCAGGATCCGTCGCAGCTCCCGCCCGAGGCGCAGGAGCGCGCCGCGCAGCTTGCTGCCGAAGCTGCCGCAGCAGCCCACCACTGAACCACACGCCGAGACTCCACCATGGCAAACCTGAATCTTGTCCAAGCGATCAACCTCGCGCTCATCCAGGAGATGGAGAAGAACCCCGACATCGTCCTCCTGGGCGAGGACATCGGCGTCAACGGCGGCGTGTTCCGCGTCACCGAAGGCCTCCAGAAGCGCTTCGGCGAGAAGCGTGTGTTCGACACGCCGCTCGCCGAGTCGGGCATCATCGGCCTCTCCATCGGACTCGCGATGGGCGGCCTGCACCCGGTGCCTGAGATCCAGTTCGAGGGCTTCCTCGGTCCTGCGTACGACCAGATCTGCTCGCACGCGGCGCGCATGCGTAGCCGCACCCGCGGCGCGTTCACCGTGCCGATGACGATCCGCATTCCGGTCGGTGGCGGCATCCACGCGCCCGAGCTTCACAGCGATTCGCCCGAGGCGATCTACGCGCACACGCCGGGCCTCAAGGTCGTGATGCCGAGCTCGCCGTACGACGCAAAGGGCCTTCTCGTCTCGGCGCTGCGCGACCCCGACCCCGTCCTCTTCTTCGAGCCGAAGCGCATTTACCGCGCCTTCCGCGAGGAGGTTCCCGAAGACGAGTACACCCTGCCGATCGGCAAGGCGCGCACCGTCTGCGAGGGCACCGACCTCACGATCGTCAGCTGGGGCGCCAGCGTCGTGCAGTGCATGCAGGCGATCGAGAAGTCGAGCAGCTCGATCGAGCTCATCGACCTCCGCACGATCTATCCGTTCGACATGGACGCGGTCGCGCAGAGCGTCTTGAAGACCGGCCGCTGCGTGGTCGTCCACGAGGCGCCGCTGACTTGCGGCTTCGGCAGCGAGATCGCGGCGCGCATCATGGAGCGCTGCTTCCTGCAGCTCGAGGCACCCGTACAGCGCGTGGCTGGCTTCGACACCACGATGCCGTACTACAAGCTTGAGCTCGACTACCTGCCCGACGCGCACCGCGTCACGCGGGCGATCCACGACTGCCTCGCGTACTGACCAAGCGGCCCGCAACGACGGAATGCGCCCCCGATCGGGGGCGCTTTTGCTTTGGCGGGGCGGAAACGCTCGCCGTGCAACGGAAGCGCGCGAGCCGTGCGGAAGCGTTCGCGCGCCATACCCGCGCCGATCGACTGAACAACCGCAATTCGCGAATGGTCGCCCTTGATTGGTCGCCAAAACTGCGGAGTCTTCGCCCCATGCTTCCAACCGGCGCGGACCCAGTCATGCCACCTTCGATGCTCCGTCCTGCATCGAGCGAGGACTTGGTTTCGCGCACCAATGGCCTCATCGGGCTGTTGGTCAGCGTCTGCGACGGCTCGCGCTTCCAGGCCAGCAAGCTCGTATCGATCGACCGCCGCACGATGGACGACCTGCGGAGCGTCCCGACGCTGCGCATGATCGACCGCATCAGTTCCGCGCTTGGGCTCAGGCTCGGCGAGGCTGCCGAAGTGCTGGCTTCCGCTCAGACGCCGCGCGCGACGGCCGCCGAAACGCGCCAAGCGATCGCTGCGGCAGATCTCGCCGACGACGCCGTCGCGCTCGATCGCCTCGCCGCTGCGCTGCAACGAGGCCCGCAGCATCCCGCCGATCTCGGGCTTGCGCAGCTTGTGCGCGCGCGGGCAGCCGGCGCGCGTGGCGACATGCCTGCCGCGACCAGCGCCGTCTCGCTTGCGCTCGAGCTCGGCTTCGCGCGCAGCGACGGAGCACTCGTGCGCACGCTCGCAGAGGCGCTGCACTACGAAGGCTTGTTGGCGACGCCGTGGCACGCCCAGCGCGGCGCCGATCCGGGCATCGCCCGGCTACTCGAGATCACCCGCGCGGTCGATCTCGGCCGCGTGCACTGCGAGGCGGGAACGATTCGCCGGGCCGCATGGCAGATCGCCGATGGGTTCACGGAGGGGGGCGCCTGCAGGCGCACGCCCATCGCCCAGCTTGAGGAGCTGATGGAAGCATCCGCAACACCGACGCAACTCGCGTGGTCGGCGTCGATTGCGGCGCTCGCAGCGCTCCGCGCGTGCATTTCTGCGCACGAGCGCGACCAGAACCGCCTGCTTGCACTGATCGTGCGCGCCGAACTGGCGCTTGATGAGGCCCATGCGCGCGACTCGCATCCGCTGCTTCTCGTGCGCAGGACACGGGTTGCGCTCGCCGAGTGGCTCACACGCGCCGCCCGCGGCGAGATCGACGAGCGCACCATCGATGTGTCCGACGAGCAGGAGCTCTCGCGCGCTGCGATGTGGTTTCCAACCGCGCAGCTGCCTCGATCGCTGCGCGTGGCGGGCACGGACAAGATTCAACGACTTCGAGGGATTTCACATGTGCAGGCTTGACGCGTCGTCTTGCCGCTGTTCGATGGTGGAGCAAGTCCATTCCTGCGCGCCACGGGGGCGCTGGCAGGCACGCAGATCGGAGGATCCATGCTGACGGACGAAATTGGTGGCTTGGAAGAAGCGCGCGAGGCGCTCGCTCGAGAAAGGCTCGAGGAGCTGCAGGCTCTCGCACGCACCTATCGCAACTGGTCGGTGAAGGAGCTCGCGCATGCGCTTGGCCGGCAGCCCGGGCGGCTCGTGCCCGAGAGCGGCATGCCGAAGATCGACCTCGTGGTCGGCCTCGCGAAGGCGCTCGACTGGCCGGTCGAGGCGGTCGTCGACCATCTCATGAAGCCCGCGTCGGCGGGCAAGCGCACGGCGTTCCAGCACGACACCGCCGCAGACTACGCGCGTCTCTACAACGAAAGCCTGCAGAAGCGCCTCGGGCGCGACTACGCAGAGGCGATCCGCCTGGCGGTCCGCGCGCATGCGGTCGCCGACACGCCCACGCGGCGCGTGGCGGCGCTGCTGATCGAGACGCAGGCGCACGAGGCGATCGGCTCGTATAGCGAGGCGGTGCGCTGCGTGCGCGAATCGACGCGCATCGAGGGCGCCGCCGCGGAATGGCGGCTGTACGCCGACTCGTGCCTCGCGCATCTCCTGTTCATGCAGGGCAACACGACGCATGCGCTCGGCATCGCGACCTCCGTGCTCGAGTACGGCGAGAAGCTGCCCGCCACGATCGTCACGAGGACCACCCGCATGCTCGCGCACTGGTCGCGCGCGCATGTGCTTCGCAGCGCAATCCCGGTCGACCTCAACGCCGCATGGAGGCCGCTCGCCTCGTCGGCGCGCGACGACTTCCGCGCCGCCCAGTCGATCGGCGCGGAGCTGGTCGCGGAAGCGGGGCAGAACCCGACCTACTTCGCAACCTTTGTCGCCTGCGTCGATCCGCTCCTTCTCGAGCTCGACGCGATCTGCGACGAGTCCTGCGCCGAGGATTCGGTGCGCAGGCTGCTCGGCATGGTGCGCGACGACGAGCACGGGCAGCTCGGCCATGGCGAACGCAAGGCATGGTCGGCCGTCTCGCTCTCGTGCACGGTCAAGCGCTTCACCACCGATGAGATGCAGCGGCGCGGCCTGCTCGAGATCGCGTCCGCGGCGCTGCGTGCGCACGCCGTCGCGACCTCGAACTGGTACTTCGCGCACAAGCACCTCGAGCTCGACGCCGAGCGGCGCCGCACGCTTGCCGGCAATGGCGTCGCCTCGCGGGCGCTCGATGCCGTCGAGGCAAAGCTCGTCGCGGGCGTGCTCGGCCAGATCCCCTCGTCGCGCGACAGCGCCGCGGAGTTCATGGCGCTCTACGGTGCCAGGGAAGGAGCGCGAGCATGAATCGACCCAAGACCACACCGACGGGCATCCTGGCCGCGGCCTGCCTCGCGCTGTTCGGCGGTGCGATCGTGCAGGCAGAGATGCCCGCCGTTCCGCCCCCGAGCATCGGGACCGAGGAGCTCACGATCCCGAAGGCGATGATCCGCGCATACCTGTCCCAGGTGCATCCGAGCTACCTCCGCTGGCTTGCCAACGGCGACGGCGGGGCGGAGGACTCGCTGGCGGCATTCGAGCTCTATCTCTCGATGCAGCCGGTCAACCGCTTCGAGACCTGGTGCTACACGCAGCTCTACATCCGCTCGCACTGAGCGGCGAAGGCAAGTGAGCGAAGCAGGCGGGCCGCCCGATCAAGTCGGGCGGCCCGCTGTGTCTGGGCGAGTCAGGGGCACGGGCCCCAGGAGCCGAGGACCTGAGCGAGGTCCGCTCCGTCGACGATCCCGTTTCCGTCGACATCGCTGCGCGGCAGCTTGCCGCCGTCGGTGCCCCACGCGTTGATGACCGCAGCGAGATCGACGCCGTTGACGGCGTTGTCCTGGACGATGTCGGCGGGGCATCCGCACACGACGCCTTGCTCGCAGCAGTCTGGAATGTTGTTGGCGTTGGCATCGGCGAACTCGCCCGAGCGAATCTGCCCGAAGTCGACGATCCCATCGGAGTTGCAGTCGGCGTCGAACTCGACGATGAAAGGCAAGGTCCAGTCGCCGGGCAAGTCCGCCCATGTCTGCAGGTTGTTGTGGGTTGCCAGCCAGTTCTCCTGACCAGGCGGGTAGTTGTTGGGCTCCGCGGGATTCCAGATGGAAAATGTCCATGGCTCCGCAGTGATCCAGCGCCAGCCGCCCGCAGGCTCACTGAAGTCGCTGGACCGCGCGTCTTGAAAGCCGCCCAGCCAGGTGTGTGGCGAAAGGCTGAGGGACGCAATCAAGGCGCTCTCGGTCAGCGAGGTGACGGTCGCGAGATGACCTCCATGACTTTCGCACCACTGGCGCGCCTGTTGCCACGCCTGAGGAACTCGCATCAACGCGTACCAGTGCCCGTTCCCGCCATCCTCGATGCGCCACTGCACGGCGTCCTGCGCCATCGCGCCGCCCGCAATCGCCATCGCCGCCACCACGCCAGCCAACTCGCGATTCATCTCGATGCTCCTCGCCGCGGGGTTGTGCGCGGCGGTGGCAGAGCCATGAAGCGACTCGGCGCGACAGAAAATCCCGATGGAAATCGCAAGTACCGCAAGCGCGGGCCATCGGCGTGATCTCTTCGGCAGCGGCGTGATCGCCCGCGCCACTCGCGCAAGTCCCGCTTTCTCGTAGCGATACGCCGTCACACCGACCATCCGGTCAGTTCGCGCACGCGGACGAGCTCGGCAACGATCGATTGCTCGTCCGCGGTGCCGAGTTCGTCCCGCAGCAGAGCCTCGGCCTCTGCGCGGGCGCGCCGGGTCGCGAGGCGCACCTCGGAGGCGACGGTCTTCTCATCGACGCCGTGTTCGGTCGCGAGCCGCGCATATCCGACGGAATCGAAGAGGTGCCGGTGGAAGCAGTCGTACGCGCGCTCTCTCCCGTCCGCCGCCAGCCCGGCGTGCGCGGCACGGCAGGCCGCCTCGACCAGCGCCAGCGCCCATGCCCGCTCGAAGGCGCGCTCCGCATCGGGAGTCGGCGCCGCGAGCAGCTCGGTGGACGCTTCTTGCCGTCGCGCAGAATCGCGCGCGCGATCGCGCACGACGCCGCGTGCGTGGAAGATGAGCCCATTCAGCATCCAGCGCCGGAGCGGCAGCCCGCTCAGCCGCCACTCTCCGAGGAAGCGGGCATCTCCGGATTTCGCCGCGAAAAACCCATGCACGAGCTCCTCGGGCTCGTCGATGTTGGCCAGCCGCGAGCTCGCGGCGTACGCGACCAGCGCGTCGCGGTAGCGCCGCATGAGGTGCACTCGGGCCTCGCGCAGGGAGATCTCTCCACCATCCTCGATCCGCGTGACCAGCCAGGTCGCGTGCGTCGAGGGAAAGTCTGCGAGGACATCGCGCGATGACATGCACGCATCCTACTTCCGCGCGAGCCGCGCACACGCCCTGTGCTGCGGACAAGTCACGAGATGCTCGTTGTACATCCCGACTGCCTGC
>Ga0208783_10001181_pt1 | contig 15700 bp, 14 predicted proteins | sample DEB19_08_DNA_2_FD_184529 | JGI IMG/M metagenome (GOLD analysis project Ga0208783, IMG submission 184529) | Aqueous microbial communities from the Delaware River and Bay under freshwater to marine salinity gradient to study organic matter... | ecosystem: Environmental > Aquatic > Marine >... | reverse complement strand
AGGGCGGGCGCTGAGCGGACTGGTGGATTGTAGTTTCATAAAATCGTCGGGCGGGCAGCGCGGGTGGCTGTTCGCTGCAGCGCCGTTGTTAGGCATCATAAATCATTCCCTCTGCCTCACTCATGATAGGAGCAATGCGCTTCGGAACGAAACAACGGAATCCATCCCGTGAGAGTCGCCAAGCCAAGATGTGGGCGTGCTCACGCAAATAATCTGCTGCCTGCTTCGAGCCTTCTGGTGCTAGATCAACCGAAAATGGGAAAGCCTCAAGCCCTCGAATGCCATGCTCGCCAACTGAAACCTCAATACCTGCACCACAGCCAGCGTAAAAAGTCTCTGGCTCTTTGGGATTGATAACTCTCTCGTCGAAACGCGGAATGTGAAGCCAACGAAACAACTCAAACGCGAAATCCTTGAGCAACTGGTTGCTGACCTTTGGGCGAATAAAAATGTGGCCTCTGGTTTCCACGGCGCGGTGATGCCTAACAGTTAAGTAGGCGACAGTTGCTTTTGGATGATTGTCGCCATATCATTGTGGGCAAATTGTGAAACGGCTCCAATTCCCTGTCAATCTGTGAGTTTGCCAATTCCAACTTCCAGTTTGTCGGCTAATCCAAGGCAGAAGCGACTTCGCCCGTTGGGGCGCTTCCAGCCGAATCCCAAGTTGCCGTTGCGGGAGCAATTGCATGAGGTGATGCGGTTCTTTCATTACTCGCAGCGGACCGAGGATACTTATTGGCAGTGGATCGTGAGGTATTTGCGGTTTCATAAAACGCCGGCGCGGCAGCGCCGCCCGATCGGCGCCAAACCGGAGATCGGTTTTCCTCAACCGGCCCCGGATGGGTGGCGGCATCCACGGGAGATGGGGGCGGCGGAGGTGGCGGCGTATCTCAGTCATTTGGCATCGGTGCAGCGGGTGTCGGCGGCCACTCAGAATCAGGCGTTGAATGCGTTGATCTTTTTGTATGCGGAAGTGTTGCATGAGCCGTTGGGTGAGGTGGGTGATTTTGCGCGGGCGCACCGGAGTCGGCGCGTGCCGGAGGTGTTGAGCCGGGCGGAGGTGTCGCGGGTGCTGGCGGCGGTCGAGGCGGATTACGCGCTGCCTCTGCGGCTGCTGTATGGGAGCGGATTGCGGTTGATGGAGTTGTTGCGTTTGCGGATCAAGGAAGTGGATTTGGAGCGGAATCAGATTGTGGTGCGGGATGGCAAAGGGGCAAAGGATCGGGTCACGATGATTCCCGACCGGTTGAGGGCGGAGCTGGAGGCGCATTTGGTGACGGTGCGCAAACAGTGGGCGGCCGATGTGGCGGCGGGTTATGCGGGGGTGTGGCTGCCGGAGGCCCTGGCGCGGAAGTATCCCAACGCGCGGCGCGAGTGGGCGTGGCAGTGGGTCTTCCCGAGCTGGTCGTTGACGAAGGGACGCGTGCGTCCGGATGCGCCGGATCATGGGATGGGTCTGTGGCGGCATCATCAGGGGCCCGAGAATTTGCAGCGCGCGATGAAGGTGGCGTGCGCGCGGGCGGGGATCAACAAACGGGCGACGCCCCACACGTTGCGGCATTCGTTCGCCACGCATTTGTTGGAGTCGGGCACGGACATCCGCACCGTTCAGGATTTGCTCGGACACAAGGATGTTTCCACCACCCAGATTTATACCCACGTCATGCAGAAGCCGGGGCTCGGCGTCCGCAGTCCCCTCGATGGTTGAGCCTTAACGCCGTTTCAGAGGTAGCCTTCGGCCCCGTCACTTCGCACCCGCCGGCAAAGCAACTTCGAAAAACAGATTACGCTCCTGCATCTGAACCTGCCTCCGTCATATCATGGGCACATCATGACCGGCAACCCCTTTGCCGAGTGGCGGGGCGGCGATTGGGCTTGGTGGGGCAAAGCCGCCCTGCTTGTCTTCCCAGCCACCTCCCGGCCGCTTACCATTCCTCTCAGTTATGGTTTGGATGTCATCACGTTGTGCCACCGGTTTCCCCCAATTCCGTTTTGACTCACCTTGGTCTTCCGATATGCTGGCGCGCCCTGATTCCAAGGGCGTGGAGCGAACCCAGAGTTGATTTTCTGATATGGCCAAACTGTTCATCGAAGATGTCGAATTGAAAGGCAAACGCGCCTTGATCCGTGTGGACTTCAATGTCCCGCAGGACAAGGTCACCGGTGCCATCACCAATACCAAGCGCATTGAAGCCGCGTTGCCGACGATCAAATATGCCTTGGACAAAGGTGCGGCGGTCATCTTGATGAGCCATCTGGGCCGTCCGGACGGGCAACGCATCGAGAAGTTTTCCCTCAAGCCGGTGGCCGAAGCGCTCTCCAAATTGCTCGGCCAGTCGGTACAGTTCCTCAGTGATTGTGTGGGCGCGGAAGTCGAGGCGGCCTGCGCCAAGGTGCAGCCCGGCGAAGTGATTCTGCTGGAGAACCTCCGCTTCCACATCGAGGAAGAAGGCAAGGCCAAGCGCGAAGACGGCACCAAGGTCAAAGCGGACCCGGAGAAGGTGAAAGCCTTCCGCGCCAGCCTGACCAAGCTCGGTGACGTTTACATCAATGACGCCTTCGGCACCGCGCATCGCGACCATAGCTCGATGACCGGTGTGCAATTGCCGGTGCGGGCCTGCGGTTACTTGATGAAGAAGGAACTGGATGCCTTCGGCGCCGTGCTCGACAACCCGCAGCGTCCGTTGCTGGCCATCCTCGGCGGCGCGAAAGTGGCCGACAAGATCCAGCTCATCAACAACCTGCTGGACAAGGCTGATGAGATCATCATCGGCGGCGGCATGGCGTACACGTTCCTGAAGGTCCGCGACAACATGGCGATCGGCAATTCGCTCTTCGATCCCGAAGGCGCGAAGATCGTGCCCGACCTGCTCAAGAAGGCGGCGGACAAGGGAAAGCAGATCCATCTGCCGGTGGACTGGGTCACGGCGGACAAGTTCGCGGCCGACGCCAACACGGGCACCGCGACCCTTCAGGGCGGCATTCCCGCAGGCTGGGAAGGGCTCGATTGCGGTCCGGGATCGGTGAAGATATTTGCGGCCGCCATTGCGCGCGCCAAGACCATCGTGTGGAACGGGCCTCCGGGCGTGTTCGAGTTTCCCGCCTTCGAGAAGGCGACCAAGGCGATGGCTGATGCCATCATTGCCGCCACCGCCGCGGGCGCAACCACGGTCGTGGGTGGTGGTGACACGGCCACCGCGGCCAAGAAGTTTGGTGCGGACAAGAAAGTATCGCATACTTCGACCGGTGGCGGTGCGTCGTTGGAGTTTCTCGAAGGCAAGGTGCTGCCCGGTGTGGCGGCGCTGTCGGACCAATAACGGAGCACCGGATCGCTGGAGTGATGGTCTCATCACTCCCTGACTCCACAACTCCACCACCTCATTTTTGAACATGAACAAAGAACGCAAGCTGATCATTGCCGGGAACTGGAAGATGAACAAGACGGTCGCCGAGGCGCTGACCCTCGTGGACGACCTGAAGCGCGAACTCGCGAGCGTGAAGGAAGTGGACATCGTCGTGTGCCCGCCCTACACCGCGTTGAGCGAAGTCTCCAAGGCCATCCTGGATTCCAACATCAAGCTCGGCGCGCAGAACATGAGCGAGAACAACGTAGGCGCGTTCACCGGCGAGATCGCTTCGGTCATGCTCAAGGAATTCTCCACGCGGTACGTCATTCTCGGCCACAGCGAGCGCCGTCAGTATCAGCAGGAGAGCGACGCGTTGATCGCCAGGAAGGCGGCGGCGGTCCATGCGGCGAATCTGAAGCCCATTGTCTGCATCGGGGAGACGCTCGCCGAGCGCGAGGGCAACCTGACGGAGAAAGTTCTGGAAACCCAGGTGCGCGGCAGCCTCGCCGGCCTCACCAAGGAGCAAATGGTGGAAACGGTGCTCGCTTACGAACCCGTTTGGGCCATCGGCACCGGCAAGACGGCGACCACACAGCAGGCGCAGGACGCCCACGCGTTCATCCGGAAAACGCTCGTCAGCATGTTCGATGAGGCCACTGCGAAGAAAGTTCGTATCCAATACGGCGGCAGCGTTAAACCGAACAACGCCAAGGAGTTGATGAGCCAGGCGGATGTGGATGGCGCACTCGTCGGTGGAGCAAGTCTTGAAGCCCGCAGCTTTGCCGATATAATCCGCAACTCAATTTAACTGAGTCCAAAAATAAGGGTCTGATATGTCATTTCTAATAGGTTTGTTGACGTTTGTGTTGGTGCTAATCTGCCTCGCGGTGATTCTGCTGGTATTGATCCAGCTGCCCAAGAAGGAGGCGGGGGTCGGCGTGGCGTTCGGTGGCGGGGCCACGGACGCACTGTTCGGCGCGGGCTCCGGCACGGTGCTGACCAAGGCGACCAAGTATGCCGCGATCGCGTTCTTCGGCTTGGCGGTGTTGGTGGGCATGCTCCAGAAGCACGTTCATACCGAGAACGCCGATGATTTCCGCACCAAGGCCGATGCGGCGGCCCAGGCTCCCGTGGCGGCGCCGGCAACGCAACCCACGGCGCCCGCGACCACTCCGGTAACCACTCCGGCTGCGTTGCCGTTGTTGTCGCAACCGGAAGCGGGTGCGGCCCCGGCGACCAACATCCCCGCCGGGAAGTAACCTCTCGCTCCATCATTCAACCCTCCGGACTGACCGGAGGGTTTTTTGTTGGGTGGAAACACTCGATTTCTGGCGCTCACCTCTTCTAGCTTTCACACGCAACGACTCGTGGCGAAGCCCGCATCCATCCAGTTGTTCAAAGAAGAGCCGATCCCGATTCTCCACGAGGACCGGGCGATCCTGGCGATCGACAAGCCCGCGGGCTGGATGCTGGTGCCGTTTTCCTGGCAGCGCACCAACCGCAATTTGCAGGCCGCCATCACGTCGTCCATCGGCGCGGGACATTTCTGGGCGCGTTCGCGGGGCATCCGGTTTCTGAAATACATCCACCGGCTTGATGCCGGAACGACGGGCATCCTGCTGTTCGCAAAAACCCAGGGGGCACTGGACACGTTTGGCGATTTGTTTGAGTCACGGGAGGTGGCGAAAGTCTATCTCGCCACCACCTTGTTCGAGCCGCCGCAAGCGGAATGGACATGCCGCGCTCGGCTGGGCCCGCATCCCGAACAGCATGGCTTGATGCGTGTGGACCGGAACGGCAAGGAGGCGGAGACATCCTTCCGCGTGGTGGCGAGCGTAGAAGGCGTTCATCTCATTGAAGCGCGGCCCCTGACCGGGCGGCAGCATCAGATCCGCCTTCATCTGGTTGAGTCCGGGTGTCCGATCATCGGCGATGAACTGTACGGCGAGGCCGAGGATGCGGCGATGGGGCTGCGCGCGGTGGGGCTGGCCTATCGCGACCCGTTCACGGGTAAACCTGTTGAAATTCGCGCCCCGGCGGATGAGTTCCTGGATTACTTCGGTTTTCAGCCGGATGTGTTCAGCGTGCGGTTCGCCTGAGGCTTAACGCAGGCAGCCCGGATGCCGGGGCTATCACCGCCGCTCGAAGGTGAATGCGCCATAGCCCACCACGCGGGACCGGTCGCCGGCGGTGTCACCGGAGTTGCGTAGATCCAGCATGCGCGGGCGGAGGCTGTGAGCGCGCGCCGAGTGGAGCAACCCGTTCAAGGCATTTGCGCCGCAGGCTTGCGAGGTCTGCACGGGGCGAAGGTTGAGGATGTCCTCCGCCGTCTGCCGATCCAGTTGCTGGGCAGTGTTGTGGTCGTAGTAGTGGCTCAGGTCCGAACTGATGACGATGCGTGTTTCCGCACCGCCCCAAAGCGCTTCGAGCACGGTGCTGACTTCCGCTTCGTTCGCCTCGCCCACGACCAGCGGCACGAGGGTGAATTGGTTGAGCGCGGTCTGCAGGAACGGAAGATGAACTTCCAGCGAATGTTCACGCACATGGGCCTCTTCCAAAATCTGAACTCCGGGCAGATCCAGCGCCTGGTTAATGGCCGTTTCGTCCACGGCCACCTCACCCAGGGGCGTCGCGAAGGTGTTGGCCTCCGGGAGTGCCAAACCGCGGAACGCCAGCCGATGTGACGGCCCCAGCAGAATGATCCTGCGGACGACCGCCCGCTCGTTCTCCATGACGCGATAGCCGGTGCCTGCGATGGGTCCCGAATAATCATAGCCCGCATGGGGCAGAACGAAGGCCTTCGCGGGAGCGTCGGTCGCCACGGGAGGCCCGTCGGAGATGTAACTGCGCACCGCGCTGGCCAGTTCGATGGCGTTGCTGGGGTAAAACATCCCAGCAAAGGCTGGCTGGCGAACTTTATGAAACAGGTGCGCACTCATGGCTCGACGACTTAATTTAAGCCCAAACGGCGCGGACGCTAGTGCGTGGTCATTTTGCAGTTTCCCATTGCAACCGCCGGGCGCTTGTTGTTTCGTCACGACCAGTTGCAATGAAAGAGATTGTGCCCGAATCCCCAGCCATCGTGCGGAACCAGCAGGTGGCTATCCAACAGCTTTTCCAACAATACGTTGTGCCCAGCTACGGGCGCTTCGAATTGGCTTTGAGCCATGGGCTGGGCAGCTGGTTGTGGGACGTGAACGGCAAGCGCTATCTCGATCTCGGCGGTGGCATCGCGGTGACGTCGCTGGGCCATGCGCATCCGGAGATTGCCGATACGCTCGCGGCGCAGGCGCGGAAACTGATTCACATCTCGAATCTCTACTATCACGAGCCGCAGGGCCGGCTGGCTCAGCAGATCGTGAAGCAGCTCGCGCCCGGCAAAGTCTTCTTCTGCAATTCGGGGGCGGAGGCCAACGAGGGGCTCTACAAGCTCGCGCGAAAGTTCGGTCACGATGAAGGACGGTTTGAAATCATCACGGCGTTCAACTCCTTCCACGGTCGGACGCTCGCGGGTATCTCCGCCACCGGCCAGGACAAGGTGAAGAAAGGGTTTGAGCCGATGGTCGCTGGCTTTCGCCACGTGCCGTTCAATGATCTGCAAGCGGTGCGCGATGCCATTTCACCCGCCACGGTCGCCGTGCTCATCGAGGGCGTCCAAGGCGAAGGCGGCGTTACTCCGGCGACCCCGGAGTATCTGCTCGGTTTGCGGGCGTTGTGCGACGAGAAGAAGCTGCTGTTGCTTATGGATGGCGTGCAGTGCGGTCATTTCCGGACCGGCAAATTCCAAAGTTTCCAGCGGATTCTTCAAGGTGTGAGGGGCGCGGAGCAATTTCTTCCCGATGCCGTCTCCATGGCGAAGTCGCTCGGTAACGGCTTCCCCATCGGCGCGTTTTGGATCCAGGAAAGGCACGCTGACTTGTTGAGCGCGGGCACGCATGGAACGACTTACGGCGGCAATCTGCTGGGCTGCGCGGTGGCGTTGAAGGTCATGGAGATCATCGAACGCGAGGGGCTGGCGGACAATGCCCGCCAGCTCGGCGGGTTTTTCCGCGACGGTATCGCGCGGCTCGCTGCCCAGCATCCCAAGGTCGTCACAGGCCCGCGGGGATTGGGTTTGATGATCGGCATCGAGTTGGCGGCCAAGGAGCAGATTCCCGCGTTCGCCCCCTCGGACAAGCCTGCGTCGACTCAGTTCGTGAACAGACTCCACGAAGCGGGATTGCTGACCGTTCCAGCCGGAACGCAGATCGTGCGCCTCCTCCCGGCTCTCAACCTCACGCGCGCCGAGGCGGAGCAGGGATTGCAAATCATCGAACGCACGGTCGCTGGCCTGTCCAAGGTTTGATCGGGCTGTGGCGGCTGAGAATGCTTGCTTACCGCGGTCATTCGACAGTCGAATCTCTGCGCGGGGTGGGGTTTCAAACTTGCGACTGTCCGTTGCGGTGAATAAGTTGAGTCGCCGTCGCGAGGGCGCGGTGATGTATGACTCAGAACGCCGAACTCGGCTATAACACCAAGGTTGAAGGCGAAGTCGTTCACACACGGCTCGACTCTGCCATCAACTGGTTCCGAAAAAACTCCATCTGGCCCATGCCGATGGGTTTGGCTTGCTGCGCCATCGAGCTCATGGCGTCGGGCGCAAGCCGCTTCGATATTTCCCGTTTCGGTGCTGAAGTCATGCGCTTTTCCCCCCGGCAATCGGACGTCATGATTGTGTCGGGCACGGTGACCTACAAAATGGCGCTTTCAGTGAAGCGCTTATACGACCAAATGGCTGCGCCCAAGTGGGTTATCGCCATGGGCGCGTGTGCTTCCAGCGGCGGCATGTATCGCAGTTATGCGGTACTGCAAGGCGTGGACAACGTTGTGCCTGTCGATTTTTACGTTGCTGGATGTCCACCGCGTCCTGAGGCGTTGCTGGACGCTCTTCTGAAGTTGCAGGAAAAGGTCAGCAAAGAACCCGTTCTCTCCGTTTGGAAAAAGGCCAGCTAGGTTCTCACCAGCGGTCCCAAATCAACCCAAACCCATGGCAAACAGCGCAGAATTCGCACAGAAACTCAGAGCCAAGTTCGGCGACCTGGTCTCCGAACCGGCGGAGTTTCGGGGTGAATTGACCGTCGTGGTGGCGGATGCCGAGCGCATTGCCGAAGTGGCGGCATTCTGCAAAGCCGAACTGGGCTTGGACTACTGTGCGGACGTCACCGGCCTGGACAATTACGGCGAAGACCCCCGTTGGACGCTGGTTTACGAGCTGTTCAGCCTCAGCCACAACGCCTACCTGCGCCTCAAGACGAGTGTCAGTGAAGAAAAGGGTGAACTGCCGACGGTTTGCAACGTGTGGCGGACGGCGGACTGGCACGAGCGCGAGGTTTACGACATGATGGGCGTCCGTTTCAGCGGCCATCCCGACCTGCGCCGCATCTTGATGTGGGAGGGCTATCCTTACTATCCGCTACGCAAAGATTTTCCCCTCGCCGGCAAGCCGACCGAACTGCCCGAAGTGGCGTTCAGCCGCGTGACCCCGATGGAGGGCGGTCCATTCGTGACGGTGCCTGGCGGCAAAGATTCGGCCGCCCGCGAACCACGGATTCGGACCCCAGAGAACTGATTTTCGATGGCGACCACGCAAGAAATTGAATTCGGTGAATCCGCCGCTCGCGCCCAGCGGGCAGCGGACGAATTGCCGGAGTTGCAGGGCGAGAAGATGGTTCTGAACATGGGACCGTCGCATCCGTCCACGCACGGCGTGCTGCGCATCATTCTCGAACTGGACGGCGAGACCATCACCAAGGCCACGCCCGACGTGGGCTATCTGCATCGCGGTGACGAAAAGATCGCGGAGAACATGACGTGGAACCAGTTCGTGCCCTACACGGACCGGCTGGATTACCTCGCGCCGATGGCGAACAATGTCGCCTATGCGCTTGCCGTGGAAAAGCTTTTCGGCATCCAGGACAAGCTGCCTCCCCGTTGCCAATACATCCGCACCATCTGCTGCGAACTCTCGCGCATCTCGTCGCATTTGCTCGGAGTCGGCTGTTTTGCGATGGACGTCGGCGCGATGACGGTCTTTTTGCTCACGTTCACGGAGCGCGAGAAGATTTATAACCTGCAGGAAGCCCTCACCGGCGCCCGCCTCACCACGAGCTATACACGCATCGGAGGTGTTTCGCGCGATTTGCCGCCCGGCTGGGTCGACCAATGCCGCAAGTTCCTCCGCGAGGTCGTGGTCAATATCGCCGAGGTCGAGACGCTGCTCACGCGCAACAAGATTTGGGTGGACCGCACGCGCGACGTCGGCGTGATTCCCAAGGATGTGGCCATCGACTACGGTCTGAGCGGCCCGAACCTCCGCGCCAGCGGCGTGGATCATGACCTGCGCAAGAAGCAGCCTTACTTGATTTATCAGGAACTCGATTTCGATGTTCCGCTCGGTTCAGTGGGCGATTGCTACGACCGTTATCTGGTCCGCATGGAAGAGATGCGCCAGAGCGTCAAGCTCGTTCATCAGTGCCTCGATAAGTTGCCCGGCGGCGCGGACAACGCAGCCAAGGAACCCGTGTGCATCCAGGACGGCAAAATCACATTGCCGCCCAAGGGCAAGGTGCTGTCCAGCATGGAGGAGTTGATCCACCAGTTCATGATCGTCACCACGGGCGTGAACGCGCCGGTCGGGGAGGTCTATTTTGGCCACGAGAATCCCAAGGGCGAACTCGGTTTCTACATCAACAGCCGGGGCGGCGGCACGCCGTATCGCCTGAAGATCCGCGCCCCATCGTTCGTGAACTTGAGTGTTTTGCCGCACATATTGCCCGGCCATTTGATGAGCGATACCGTGTCCATTCTGGGCTCGCTGGATTTCGTGATGGGAGAGTGTGACCGATGAGCGACCTCCAACCATTTGAGGCTGTCCCGAACCCGCTGATCGCGCAGCCGGATTTCAAAGTCCCTGCGGAAATGGATGCGGCGATCGACGAACTCATATCACATTATCCGAAGAAGCGCAGTGCCACGCTGATGCTGTTGCACGCGATCCAGGAGCGTTACGGTTTCATCTCCGAGGAAGCGGTGAACTGGGTCGCGAAGAAGCTCGAGCTGCAGCCGATCAACGTCCTCGAAGTTGCCACCTTCTATCCGATGTTCAAGCATCGGCCCGTCGGCAGATGGCACCTGAAGGTCTGCCGCACGTTGAGCTGCGCGCTCGCGGGTTCCTACCAGATCCACCAAGGCTACTGCAAAAAGTTCGGCCTCGATCCGCACGCCCACGGCGCGCAGACTTCGAAGGATGGACAGGTCACGGTCGAGTTTGTGGAATGCCTCGCCGCCTGCGGTTCTGCGCCGGTGCTCATGTGCAATGAGACGTTGCACGAGAATGTCTCGGAAGCGAAAGCGAACGAGATCGTCGGAGGGTGCAAATGAAGTTGGCTGCGCGACTAGGATTTGAACCTAGACAAAGTGATTCAGAGTCACTTGTGCTACCGTTACACCATCGCGCAAGCAATGGGGTCGTAAGCCTAGTCACAGTCTTCGGGGAGTCAAGCCACTGATATGCCACAGGAACACCGCCTCATCCTCAAAAACATCGATCAGCCCGGTTATACGCCGGACATCGAATGCTATTTGAAGCACGGCGGTTACGAAGTGCTCAAGAAGGCGCTGGCCATCCAGCCCAAGGACCTGCCCGAAGGCAAAAAACAATCCGGTCCCGAGCAAATCCGCGATGATGTGAAGCTCTCCGGGCTGCGCGGCCGTGGCGGCGCAGGTTTTAGCGCGGGCTTGAAGTGGAGCTTCGTGGACCGTCGCAGTGGCAAGCCGATTTATCTGATTTGCAATGCCGACGAATCCGAGCCCGGCACGTTCAAGGACCGCCAGATCATCCACAAGGATCCGCATCAGCTTATCGAAGGCATGGTCATCTCCTGCTACGCCAACGATGTGAAGCTTGCCTACATTTACATTCGCGGCGAAATGCCCGAGGGCGCCCGCATCCTGAATCAGGCGATTGCCGAAGCGAAGGCAAAGGGTTTTCTCGGGAAGAACATTTGCGGCTCCGGCTACGAGCTGGAAATCCACGTCCATCGCGGCGCGGGTGCTTACATTTGCGGTGAGGAAACGGGTCTCATCGAGTCGCTCGAAGGCAAACGCCCCTATCCGCGGATCAAGCCCCCGTATTTTCCCGCGGTGCTCGGGCTTTACCTGTGCCCGACCATTGTCAACAACGTCGAGACGCTGTGCCACGTGAAGCACATCGTCGCCATGGGTGGCGCGGAATATGCCAAGCTTGGCACGCCGAACAACACCGGCACGCGCATCGTTAGCCTCAGCGGCCAGGTGAAGAAACCTGGTTACTACGAGATTGAAGTCGGCAAGGCGACGCTGGGCGAACTCATCAACGATCCGGCCTTCGGCGGCGGTCTCCGGGATGGACGCCAGCTCAAGGCCATCATTCCCGGCGGTTCATCGTCCAAGGTGCTCAAGGCGGGCGAGAGGTTTAAGCTCAAGCGCAAGGCGGAGGGCAAAGAGGTGGAGCAGGAAGTTGGCGTGCTCGATCTGCCCTACGATTTTGATTCGCTGGCTGCGGCGGGCACCATGTCCGGCTCCAGCGCGATCATCGTCATCGACGATTCCACGGATATCGTCGAGGCGCTGGCGAACCTTAGCGAGTTCTACGCGCACGAAAGTTGCGGCCAATGCACGCCGTGCCGGGAAGGCTCGCTATGGATGAGCAAAACGCTTCATCGCCTCACCCACGGTGGCGGTCGCGCGGGCGACGCGGATTATCTGGTTAAGATCGCCGACAACATCCCCGGCGGCCGCACGATTTGCGCCTTCGGTGAAGCCTGCTCGTGGCCCGTGCAGAGTTTTGTGGCGAAGTTCAAAGATGATTTCGTCGCCAAAGGCAAAGCCGACGAGGAAAAGCGCGCAAAGGAAAGCGCCGCTAAACACTGATTTGCGATGTCAGCCGCACCTACAACTGAAACGAAGCCCACGCCGTCGCCGGTGGAGACCATCACGGTAAAGGTGGACGGCAAGGCCGTTACGGTGCCGAAACTTTCGCCTGATCACACCGGCACGATGGTGCCGACGAACATGATTCAAGCGTGCTTCGCCGCCGGAACGACGGTGCCGCACTATTGCTATCATCCGAAGCTGCCGATCGCGGGCAATTGCCGGATGTGCCTTGTCGAGTTCGGCACGCCGGCCATGGGGCCGGATCGCAAACCGATTTTGAACGCGGACGGCTCGCCGAAAATTACCAAGGCGCCCCGTCCCGCCATTGCATGTGCCACGCCGGTTTCGCCCGGCATGGAGATCTATTGCAGCACGCCGAGCGTGAAGCAGATGCGCGAGGGCGTCCTCGAATCGCTGCTCATCAATCATCCGCTCGACTGCCCGATCTGCGATCAGGCGGGCGAGTGCAAGTTGCAGGAATACTCGGTGGACTACGGCCAGTCGGCGAGCCGCTTCGTTGAGTCGAAGGTCCACAAGCCCAAGCGCATTGATCTCGGGCCGCGCATCGTGCTCGATGCGGAACGCTGCATCCTCTGCACGCGTTGCATCCGCTTCACGCGCGACGTGGCGGGCGACGACGCGCTCGGCATCGTCAATCGCGGCAGCTACAACACCATTTCCACCTTCCCGGGCAAGCCGTTCGACAACAACTACACGCTTAACACGGTGGACATCTGTCCCGTGGGCGCGCTGACGTCGAAAGATTTCCGTTTCCAGATGCGCGTGTGGTTTCTGAAGGAAACCAAGAGCGTCTGCACGAGCTGCGCGACCGGCTGCAGCATTACCGCGGGTTCACGCGAGGATAAAGTCTATCGCTACGAGCCGCGCGAGAACGATGCCGTCAACGCCACCTGGATGTGCGATGCGGGCCGCTTGAACTACAAATGGATCAACCGTCCGGACCGTTTAAAGGACGTCGTGGTGCGGGGCGAGAAATCCAATTGGACGTTCGCGCTCAAAGAGATTTCCGACCAGCTGGCGGCGGCACCCAAAGGGTCCGTGGCGATCATTGCTTCAGCGCGCCAGACGAACGAGGAATTGTTCCTCATCAGGAAGCTTGCGACCAAGCTGGGCGCGATCACGGATTCCATCCCGCGCATCGGCTCAGGCGACAGCTTGCTCGTCAACGCCGACAAGAACCCGAACGTCAATGGCGCGCGCCTCAACGGCATTTGCTTTACTGAGACCGGCATCAACCTTGCGAAGATCGCGAGCGGCATTGAGCAGGGCAGCATCAAGACGTTGCTCGTGTTCGGGGAGGATGTTTTGAAGCGTAGCATTGCTTCGGAGCAGTTGAAGGAAAAGGAAACCACGAGCGAGGTGGTGGAGGAACATTCAATCACCGCCACCCTGCTCGGCAAATTGGAGACGCTGATTGTCAGCGACATTTTGCCGAACCAAACCACGAAGCTCGCGCACATCCTTTTGCCGGGTGCTGCGCATATTGAGAAGCGCGGATCGTTCACCAACACGAAAGGCCGTGTGCAGAAGTTCATGCAGGCCATCCAGCCGCCAGGCGATGCCCGCGCGGAATGGGAGTTCTTGCACGAGCTGGTCTACAACGTGACCGGCCAGAATGGATTCAAGAGCATCGAAGGTTTGTTCAACCAGATGGCGAAGGAAGTCCCGGCGTATAACGGTTTGAGTTGGTCCGGGCTGGGTGACACCGGAGCCACGGTGGCGATTTAGAAAATGTTCGATAACATCACCAACTGGATTGATGGTTTGACTGCGATGCAGCAGTTCGTGCTGTTCAGCGGCGTGAAGATCTTTGCCGTGTTCGGCGTGTTGATGACGTGCGTGGCTTACGCGGTGTGGGTGGAACGTAAGGTTGCGGCCGCCATCCAGGATCGCGTGGGTCCGAACCGCGCAGGTCCGTTCGGGTTGCTGCAACCGGCTTGCGACGGCATCAAGGCGTTCCTGAAAGAAGATTTCACGCCCGACCATGTGCGGAAGGCGTATTTCTGGATCGCCCCGGCGATCGCGCTGATCCCCGCGCTGCTCACCGTGGCGGTGATTCCGTTTGGCTCGAACCTTGGCGCGCAGAAGATGGTCATCGCCGACTTGAATGTGGGCATCCTCTACACGTTTGGCATCGTCTCGCTCGGCGTGTATGGCATCGTGCTCGCAGGTTATGCGGCCAACTCCAAGTATCCCTTCATCGGCGGCATTCGTTCTAGCGCGCAGATGGTCAGCTACGAACTCGCGATGGGCATGTCGGTCATTCCGCTGTTCTTGTGGGTGGGGGATCTGAATCTGAGCCAGCTGGTCATCTCGCAGCAGGGTTTCGTGGGTTGGCTGCCCGATGCGCTCGGTTCGGTGCGCCTGCCCAACTGGTTGGTGTTCCAGAGTCCGATGCTGGCGCTGTCGTTCTTCATCTTCCTCGTGGCGGCCTTTGCTGAGACGAACCGCACGCCGTTCGATTTGCCGGAAGCGGAGCAGGAGCTCGCGGGTGGTTACAACATCGAATACAGCTCGATCAAGTTCGCGCTGTTCTTCATGGGCGAATACGCCGCGATGATCACGGCTTCGGCGATGATGGTGACGCTTTTCTTCGGCGGCTGGACGTTGCCTTGGTTTGGTTTGGATCAGCCCGCTACGAGCATTCCGGGCGGCCTGCTGCATATCGGGATATTCTTTGTGAAGGTGGTGGCGTTCGTCTTCACCATCGTCTGGGTGCGCTGGATGTGGCCGCGGTTCCGTTATGACCAGTTGATGGATCTGGGCTGGCGGCGGTTCATCCCGTTGGCGTTGGTAAACATCGTGGTTACGGCCTTGTGGCTGTGGATCAGGAGCCGATCATGATTGTTGAACGCAAAAAACTGAATTTCTGGGAACGCCTTTACATTCCGGCCGTCATCGGCGGATTCAAGGTGACCGCGCGGCATTTCATCAAGTCGGTCTTCAAACGGCAGCCGGTTACGATGCAGTATCCCGAGGAACGGTGGGTTGTGCCCGAGGGGTATCGCGGCGCGCCGTATCTGGTGAAGGACCAGGAAGGCAACACCAAGTGCGTCTCCTGCCAGCTCTGCGAATTCGTCTGTCCGCCCAAGGCCATCAAGATCATCCCGCCTGGTCCTGCCGGACAGCTGGCCGACCGTCCAAACGCGGAAAAGATGCCCGCCGAGTTCGAGATCAACATGCTACGCTGCATCTTCTGTGGCTATTGCCAGGAAGTTTGCCCCGAGGAGGCGATCTTCCTCCAGAAGGACTGGTCGCACGTCGGTACCAATCGCGCCGAGATGATTTACAACAAGGAAAAGCTCCTGTCGCTCGGTGGCACGCACGCTGGCACCCAGAAGTGGAAACACAAGCTGGAGGAAGCGAAAGAGCAGGAGAAT
>Ga0208783_10001179_pt1 | contig 15742 bp, 13 predicted proteins | sample DEB19_08_DNA_2_FD_184529 | JGI IMG/M metagenome (GOLD analysis project Ga0208783, IMG submission 184529) | Aqueous microbial communities from the Delaware River and Bay under freshwater to marine salinity gradient to study organic matter... | ecosystem: Environmental > Aquatic > Marine >... | reverse complement strand
CGGGTGCGCTGGTGATCGGCGGCCTGCTGAGCCAGGCGCTAACCCTAGTCCTAGTTCCACTGCAGGTGCTCTCTGGTGGCGTGCTGATTGCGATTGGCGTGCGCGGACTCGCTGCACTATGGAGTCACCGCGGCGTTCCAACTGCGAATCTCAACGACCCGCGCGTGCGCGGTTCGGCGCGGCAGCTCTATCTGCGCTTCATCGTCCTCACCGCGCTGAATCCTGCAACGGTGCTCTACTTCGTCGCACTCGCCGTTGGGCTTCCAGGACTCGGGAGTGATCCGCTCCAGGCGGTTGCGTTCACGCTTGGTGCCGCCGGTGCAAGTCTCTCCTGGCAGTTACTCCTCGGCACGATCGGCGCCGCCGCCGGTCGACTCCTTCCAGAACGCGCGGTTGCTGCAACGAGACTCGTTGGGCAACTGCTGATCATCACCTTCGGTGCGCGCATCGCGCTCGGCGCACTGGGGTTCGTTAGCTAGCGCGCAACTCCGCAGCGCCAAACTCCGTAAGGAGTGCAGCAAGTTCGGTCGCGTCGCGCGCAACACGTGTTGGCATCTGCGCACCGGTAAGGCCCTCAGCGCTGGCGGTCACACCCGTCAACATCAAGATGGAGCGCACGTCAGCCGCATGCGCTGATGCAATATCTGTTGCTGGTGAGTCGCCGATCATCAGCGTCTGATCGGCACGAACGCCAGCGCGCTCCATTGCGAGCAGAAGCAGATCAGGTGACGGCTTCCCCACCACCTGCGCCGTGACGCCGGTCGCCGCTTCGAGCGCGGCAACTGCGGCGCCGGTCCCAGGGATCAGCTCTGTTGGATCTGGGTAGGCGGCGTCGCGATTCGGTGCGATCAGCCGCGCGCCGGCGCGGACGGCGGCGGCGGCGAACTCAATGTCGCGCGGCGTGCTCTCACGGTTCAGGCCAACGGTCACCCCTTCTGGTGCCCAGGCGGCGAGCGCTTCACGGTCGGCAAGCTCCGCAGGGAGCCGCGCCGCAAGACCTGCCGCGCGCAGTTCGGCGGCGAGCCCCTCACTCCCGTAGACCAGGATCCGTGTCAGGCCGGCGGCGTGAAAACGCGCCGCAACCAGGCTCACCGCGGTCAGTAGCCCCTCGTCGTTGAAGGGGGCGCCACACGATTCGATCCGCGCGCGATACTCAGCACGACGGAGGAAGCTGTTGTTGGTGATGTACACGATCTGATCACCTGCGGCGTGTCGCTCGGTCAGCAGGGGTCCAACCCCTGGGACAGGGTCGGCACCTCGATAGAGCACACCGTCAAGGTCAAGGCAAAGGAGCATGGTGCGATGGTAGATCAGGAGTGGAAGCTGCTCGGGCGAGCCGAGCGCGTCTTAGTTGATGGGAACAACCTTGTCGGCGGTTGGGATGAGGTCCGCCTGCGCGCCTATGAGACGGCGATCCACCGCTCACTCCCCGCCTCCGCCAAGCTCGAAGTCTTCCGCGACGGCGGCGGCCGCTCCGCCGATGACCGCATCATTGAGGCGGTGGGGAGGCCAGATCCGAGTCGCGCCGACCGGATCGTGATCGTCACCGACGATCGCGAGCTGCGCGATCGCGCGCGCCGTCTCGGCGCATCCACCATCACCGCGCGCTACTTCCGCGACCGCATCGCCGCGAACACACTGGCGCCAACAACGACGCGCGCAACTGGGGGCTTCGGTCGCGTCGCACCAAGGCCGCCAGCAAACCTCGGGAAAGATGAAGGGCCCGAGGAGCGTCGCTGGCAGCCGGGACGCGGCGCAACGAAGAAGCGCGGTCCCTCTGCGCGCCCACCCCGCGGACGCTAGGATTCATCTATGACCCTTACTGCTGTGGCGCTTGCATGAGTGAGATCGGCAGCCGCATCGCCGAACTGATCGACGCGCTGATGGGGTTCATCGCACTGATCGTCACCCCAGACTGGGGGGCGCTGATCGGCCTCCTCCCCCTCTTCATCGTGCCGATCGTCGCCCTCTGGTTCTTCAGCACCGGAGCGGCCTGGAGCCTGATGGCGATCACGAAGCCTCGTGCCAGCCTTCGCCCCGTCGACGCGGCACCTCAAGCGGCGGAGCGGGACGCGGCAGGACTGCCGATCTACCCGGCCGGACGACCGTATGACGCTCGTAACGCGCAGATCTATCCGATCGGGACGCTCCGTTCGCTGAGCGGCGAACCACTTCAGATGGGCTGCCCGGGCTGCGGTGCGGTACGACTCGCTGAACTCAGCAGCTGCACCGCCTGCGGCATGGAGATCCGCCTCCGCGGCCGCGTCCAACTTGCACGACCCGCCGGTCCGCCACCCGGCGGCGCAGCGCGGGCGTAGGGTGGCGTCGCTCTCCTTCTATCTCGTCGTCGTTGGCGGCGTCGCACTCGCCACCGCCTTCGCTCTATTGATTACGCACCTGGTCTTGCTTGCCTCAAACGATCGCGCGCTCCGCGCTCCGACGGCTGCGCCAGCTGGTGCGGCGGCAATCGCTGGCGTCAACATCAGCGGTCCGCTTGGGGAGGCGATCGCTGGTGGTGGAGTTGTGAACGCCGAGCGGCGCAGCAGCGTTGGTGATGCTGGCGCGGCGTTGACATATGTCGGCACCGCCGCACTCGGACTCTCACTCTTCGCACGGGCACTCGTTGTTGGACGCGGTCCGTGGGGGAACCTCTACGAGTTCAGCATCGCCTTCGCCTTCGGCATCTGCGCCGCAACAATCTACTTCGATCGCGGCGGTCGACTACGCGCACTCGGCGCAATCGCCATTGGTGTTGCACTCGGACTCCTCGCCTATGCCGCAACACTTCCGAATGAGGTGGTGCAACTCGTCCCAGCGCTGCAACATCCGTTGCTGCTCACCATTCATGTTGGCCTTGCGATGCTGAGCTACGGCATCTTTGCCTTCGCCTTCGCCGCTGGCGTCGCATATCTGATTCAAGGTGATCAGGATCGCTTCAGTTGGCTTCCGCCAGCGAAGCGACTCGACCAGGTCGCCTTCCAAGCGGTCACCGTTGGCTTCCCCCTCTTCGCCGGCATGCTGATCCTCGGCTCGATCTGGGCCTCCATCGCCTGGAGCCGCTACTGGGGCTGGGATCCCAAGGAGACTGCCGCCCTCGCCACCTGGCTCGTCTACGCCGTCTACCTTCACGCCCGTAGCCAGCGTGGCTGGCAGGGGCGACCAGCTGCTCTGCTCCTCGTCATCGGCTTCGGGGCGGTCCTCCTCACCTACTCCGGGAACCTCTGGTTCAGCGGCCTCCACACCTATTCCGGCCTCCCCACCCCATAGTCAGACCCGGCCCCCTTGGCGCCAGCTAGGCGCTAGCCGAGCGCTAGCCGGGGCCAAAACCCGTCGTTTTGTAACATTCACGCTCAGGGGGCTGTAACACAACATACGCGGTAGTCGGATCGCTACCCCCCACCATATGTTGTGGTTTGGGGCTTGACGCCACCCCGCGCGAAGCGTACGATCCGCCTCCGCACTGCAAACAGCGCGAGTGCCCGTACGCCCAGCCGTTGGTTGGGGAGACGGGAGGGAGGGACCCGTTGCCGGGTCAGAAGAGGGAGCGAACCATGGCCGGTTTGGTGGACGCAACGAAGGCAGCCGCAAAGGGGCAGACAGCAAAGGCTGTTGCACTTCCGCTGGCGCCGTTGAGCTTCGATGGCAAGGGTGTCAAGGGACTCGCCTGGCCACGACGTTGGACCACCGCCGGTATTCATCCGTATGACGAGATTGCATGGGAGACGCGCACCGCATCCATCGGCAACGAGAGCGGCAAGAGCGTCTTCGAGCAGAAGGACGTTGAGGTTCCCGCCTCATGGTCACAGCTCGCCACCAACGTTGTTGTCTCCAAGTACTTCCGCGGCCATGTTGGAAGTCCTGAGCGAGAGACCAGCGTTCGACAGCTGATCGGTCGCGTCACCGGACAGATCGACGCATGGGCTGAGCAGCAGCACTACTTCAAGTCTGATGAAGATCGCAGCGCATTTATTGCAGAGCTGACGCACCTTCTCGTCAATCAGAAGATGGCGTTCAACTCGCCCGTCTGGTTCAACGTTGGTGTTGAGGCGCGACCACAGTGCTCCGCCTGTTTCATCAACGGCGTGCAGGACTCCATGTCATCAATCATGGATCTCGCCAAGACAGAGGCGATGCTCTTCAAGTTCGGCTCCGGCGCAGGCTCCAATCTCTCCACCATTCGCAGTGCGAAGGAGAAGATGAGTGGCGGCGGGACCGCGTCTGGTCCTGTCTCGTTCATGAAAGGCTTCGACGCCTTCGCTGGCGTGGTGAAGTCGGGCGGCAAGACACGTCGCGCCGCAAAGATGGTGATCCTTGACGTTGCACATCCTGACGTTGTGGAGTTCATTGACTCCAAGGTGAACGAAGAGAAGAAGGCCTGGGCGCTCATTGAGGCCGGTTACGACGCCAGCTTCACCGGTGAGGCATACGGCTCGATCTTCTTCCAGAACGGCAACCACTCGGTGCGCGTCACCGATGAGTTCATGCAGGCGGTTGAGTCCGACGGCACGTGGCAGACACGCGCCGTTGTGAGCGGCGAGCCGGTGGAGACGCTCAAGGCGCGCGAAGTCTTCCGCAAGATGGCGGAGGCGGCGTGGGTCTGCGGCGACCCAGGAATTCAGTACGACACCGCCATTAATGACTGGCACACGTCTTCCAACACGGACCGCATCTTTGCGTCGAACCCGTGCTCGGAGTACATGTTCTTGAACGACACGGCCTGCAACCTGGCCTCGCTGAACTTGATGAAGTTCGTACGCGAGGACGGCGAGTTTGACGTGGAGTCCTTCAAGTACGCCTCGCGACTGACGCTGTTGGCGCAGGAGATCCTCGTGGACAACTCCTCCTACCCAACGCCGAAGATCGACGAGAACAGCCACCGCTTCCGACCGCTCGGGCTCGGCTACGCCAACCTCGGCGCGCTCTTGATGAGCCGTGGCCTGGCGTACGACTCGGACGAGGGGCGCGCCTACGCAGGGGCGATCACCTCGATCATGACCGGCGAGGCCTACGTGCAGTCAGCCGAGACGGCGGCGGCACACGGCGGACCGTTCATTGAGTACAAGAAGAACGAGAAGCCCTTCCTTCGCGTGATCGGCAAGCACCGCGACGCCTCGTACAAGATCCCAACGGCAACCCTGCCGAAGGATCTCGCCAAGGCGGCAACGGATGCGTGGGATCGTGCGCTGGAGCTCGGCACGGCACACGGCTATCGCAACGCCCAGGTGAGCGTGCTCGCCCCTACCGGGACGATCGCCTTCATGATGGATTGCGACACCACTGGCATTGAGCCAGACATCGCACTCATTAAGTACAAGAAGCTCGTCGGCGAAGGCTTCCTCAAGATCGTCAACCAGACGGTTCCAGAGGCGCTCACCAAGCTCGGCTACAACGCCGACCAGGTCGCCGCGATCATCAAGTACATCGACGAGCAGGAGACGATTGAGGGTGCACCAGACCTAAAGGACGAGCACCTCTCCGTCTTCGACTGCGCCTTCAAGGCGAAGAACGGTCAGCGCTCCATCCAGTACATGGGCCACGTGCGCATGATGGCGGCGGCGCAGCCGTTCCTCTCCGGCGCAATCTCCAAGACGGTGAACATGCCAGAGGCTGCCACCGCTGCGGAGATTGAGAGCGTCTACCTGGAAGGGTGGAAGCTCGGCCTGAAGGCGATCGCGATCTATCGCGACGGCTCGAAGCGCTCGCAGCCACTCAACACCAGCAAGAAGAAGGATGAGCCTGCAGCCAGCAACAACGTGTTGCCGGGCACCGGCGTCACGCGCCGACGACTCCCAGTGGAGCGCACGGCGATCACGCACCGCTTCGACATTGGCGGCCAGGAGGGCTACCTCACCGTTGGTCTCTACGAAGACGGCCAGCCGGGTGAGATCTTCCTGAAGATGGCGAAAGAGGGCTCCACGGTCAGCGGACTTGTGGACACCTTCGCCACCACCGTCAGCGTTGCGCTGCAGTACGGCGTGCCGCTGCGTGACCTTGTGAACAAGTTTGCGCACGTGCGCTTCGAGCCGAGCGGCTTCACCGGAAACGCGGAGATCCCGATCGCGAAGTCGATCGTGGACTACGTCTTCCGCTACTTGGGAAGCCGCTTCCTCCCAGAGTCTGATCGCGCGGCGCTCGGGCTCCAAGAGCGAGCGGATGGTGGACCGGTACTCGGCTCACTCCCATCAACGGTACGCGTTGGCGCAACGGCAGAGTCCTGCGGTCCAGACTGCACCTGCGGCAAGGGCGGGGGTGCGGCAACCGCCACAACCTCCGCACCGGTTGCGCTGAAGGCCGCGGCGCCAGCCAAGGCAACGGCAGCAACGGCGCCGGCAACAAGCGGGGCGGGCCAGGTGCTTGCCAGCGCAGGGCTCGGCTTCCAGAACCAGTCGGATGCACCGAGCTGCCCAGAGTGCGGCGCGATCATGGTGCGAAACGCAGCCTGCTACAAGTGCATGACCTGCGGTACCACCAGCGGCTGCAGCTGACCCCGGGTGAAGATCAACGAGACTCGCGCCCAGCGCCGTAACTGGCGCTGGGTTGCGCTCACCCTTCTCGTCACCTCAACGCTCCTCGCCGCATGCGGCGGTGAGACTGCCGTCTCACCGACTCCGTCGGCGAGCGCCACAGTCACTGGCTCTATTCGGTGGCAGAGCTGCAAGGATGATCCGATCGTGGGGAATCACCCGGAGATCCGTTGCGCCTCTATTACCGTCCCGCTCGACTACGCCAACCCGAGTGGACCAACAACAGAGATTGCGCTCGCCATCCTCCCCGCCGCCGATCAGGAGAGCCGCGTTGGTCCTCTGCTCCTGAACTTCGGCGGACCAGGCTCCTCCGGTATCGACATCCTCGCGGATAACGGACGCGCAATCGTCCCAGCCGAGATTGGGAATCGCTTTGACCTTGTCACCTGGGACCCCCGCGGCGTGCAGCGCAGCCTCCCCGTGGAGTGCCTCACCGACGAAGAGCTGGACACCTGGATTTCGCAGCCCGGCATTGCAGAGAAGCCAACCGCCACAGACTGGAACGGCGCGCTCAAGGATGCGCAGTGGTTCGCTGACAAGTGTGAAGCTAGCTCCGGCGACGTGCTCCCCTACATCGGGACGACCGCCTCCGCTCGCGACATGGAGTCGATCCGCGCCGCGATGGGCGTTGAGACGCTCGACTACCTCGGCTACAGCTACGGCACCTCGCTCGGCGCGGTATACGCCACGCTCTATCCAAACTCCGTTGGCCATCTGATCCTTGATGGCGCTGTGGACCCTTCGCCTGACGATGACTCTGAGTACGGTGAGCAGGGGGTCTCAATCCAAGGGGCGCTCGATCGCGTCATGGCCTGGTGCGACGCTGACAGCGACTGCCCGTTCGGCAACGGTGCAACGCGCAGGTCAATGGACAAGCTCTTCGCGCAACTCGATGAGAAGCCAGTTGCGATCGCTGATGGGCGCTCGGTCAACTCCGTCTTCGCCTGGACCGGCATCATCCTGACGCTCTACAACCGCGACTACTGGGACTACGCCGTTCAGGCGCTCGATGAGCTCTCTCAGGGCGACGGTGAGCTGATCGCACTCCTTGCAGATGCCTACACCGATCGCACGGCGAGCGGCTTCCGCTCCAACAACATGGAGGCCTTCCCCGCCATCAACTGCACCGATCACCCTTCGAGCACCTCGATTGCGAAGTACCGCGCCATCTACGAGCGCTTCAAGGATCGGGCCCCCGACTTCGCCTCCGGTCAGGCGGCGAGCGGGCTCCTCTGCGGCGTCTGGCCGAACGTCAACGTTGACCCACTCCCAGCACTCGTCAACGGTGCTGGCGCGCCGCCGATCATGGTGGTTGGCACCACTGGTGACCCAGCCACGCCATACAAGTGGAGCGAAGAGATGGCGAGCGCCCTTGAGAGCGGCTTCCTCCTCACCTACGTTGGTGAGGGACACACCGCAGTTGGCGGGAAGAGCGAGTGCATAGATAGTGCGGCGATCGCCTTCCTGATTGACGGAACACTCCCGGCCGAAGGAACGCGCTGCGAGTGAACGCCAGCGCGAAGGCTGGCGTCCCGATTGTTGGCGTCTATGGATCAGCGCGTCTCCCTGAGACGAACGAGCACTACCAGTACGCCGTTGAAGTAGGGCGCGCACTCGCCGGCGAGGGATTCACGGTGGCAACTGGCGGATACGCTGGCGTGATGGAGGCGGTCTCCAAGGGCGCTCGCGAAGTGGGTGGTGAAGTGATCGGCTACACCGTCACCTCATGGGATGGCCTCCCTGCAAATCGCTACGTCACCGAACAGCGCGACAGCACCGATCTCTTTGACCGACTACGCAAGTTCTCCGAAGTTGATCTGCTGATTGCCCTTGACGGCGGCCTCGGCACGCTCGCCGAAGTTGCCGTCTCGTGGAACCTGCTACAGGTTGGAAGTGATGCGCGACCGCTCCTCCTTGTTGGCGAGCAGTGGCAGGCGCTGCACAACTTTGTACGCGAGAAGCTAATCGTTGGCGAAGCAGATCTCAACGTCGTTCGGCTCCTCCCGGAGGGGAGCACGCCGTCACTCGTTGCCGCAACCGCGTGTGAACTTGTGGGGCAGCAACTCGGGCTTGGTGGCCCGTGGGAGTCGCAGCAGCGCCCAACAACAGGCGCCACCGCCCCCACTTCGCGATAGGATCTGCGCATGTCAACTGACCTACAACATGCAGCCCCCGCCGCCCTAGAGGCGGCCCCTCTACCCACCAGTGCGGCCGCCGTCAGTGCCAGCACAGACGTACCTGCCACCGCAGATTTCAGTGAAGATCCGGGCCTCGTGATGACGAGCTGCGCCAACTGCGGTGCGCAGATGCTTGACCGGAAGTGCAAGCTGATCTGCAGCTGCGGTTACTTCCTCTCCTGCTCGGATTATTACTAAGGAGTGGTGAGATGAAAGAGAAGAGCGGCATCCCAAAGAACCCAGGTCGGCACGAACTTGGCATGAAGGCCACGATGCTCTTCCCAGACCGAGACATCGTAGAGAAGTCGTATGTGCCAATCATCTACACCGCCTGCCGCACCTGCTATTCAGAACTTCCGCCAGAAGAGATCTACCGCCGCGCCGTTGCTGGCGAGATCGATCCCACCAAGCAGCGGGAGCTGGTGAACCGCGTCATTGAGTCTGGCCACGGCAGCACCATTGAGCACATCGTCTTCACCTTCGCTATCACCGGTGTCACTCGAACGCTCAGCCACCAGCTGGTGCGCCATCGCGCCGGTGTGGCGTTCGATCAGCAGTCACAGCGCTATGTCACCTTCAAGAAGGCGGCCACGATGCTGCCGAGCTCCATCGCAGAGGCCGATGAGACGGTCCGGGCGCGATTTGAAGAGGCGACGCAGGGGGCGCTCGGACTCTATGGCGATTTGGTTGAGGCAGGGATCCCCGCAGAGGATGCGCGTTTCGTCTTCCCGAACGCGACGCGCACCAACCTGATCATGACGGTGAATCTTCGTGCCCTCATCCACATGTCGGGTCTCCGCCTCTGCACCATGGCGCAGTGGGAGATCCGCCGACTCTTCCAGCTGATCCGCCACGAGGTCTTTGCGGTGAGCCCCTTCCTCGGTAGCTTCCTCGCTCCAAAGTGCATCCCGCTCGGCTACTGCGACGAGGCCGGCAACAAGGATGGCCACTGCCCGATCCGACCACACAAGGACCAGGTGCTCGGCGCCTGGGCCGAGCGTGCCGCCGCCGCAAAGGCGAACGGCCGCGCCCTCCCGATCGCGGAGTAGCGCGCGCAGCGTTTCGGCGCGCCAGAGGGGCGAAAAGCTCAAGGAAGAGTTGCACCCGAAGTGACCGATCCGATGTCAGGGGCGACGCTTGCACGCCGGTTCCCTTCCGCTGTGGGATCGGATCGAGTCACTCAAGCCGAATGGCCGAGTTCCCTGGCGACCCTCCGCTCCAACTGCACAAGTAGCCTTATGCGTTGGTGGTCCTTCACCAGCTCTGATCGTTGCCGATCAGTTCGATCCCGTCATCACCGCAGTCCGTTCCGCCTGGCCGATTGCTCGGTCGGCGGTTTCACCGCTGGCCTCTTCGGGCTGAACGAAGCATCGCAGCCGTGCTCCGGAGCGAGAAGGCGGTTATCCACCAACTTACCGCTCTGTTACGAGGACTTCTCCACGCGACTGGCGGGGCGGCGTACGGATTGTGGAAAACTCGTCCCGCGCGCTGGTTAGCCGCCGACGCGGAACATCTCCACTTTCGGCAGCCGGTTCGCCGTCTCCGCGTCGCGGATCTCCGAATATCGATCATCACGCGCCGACCAGCGGGCGTGGAGCGCATCGCGCAGCGCCTCCGCGTCTGGGACTGGTCGCAGATATCGCTTCAGGTCGCTCCCTTCTGATGCGAAGAGGCAGGTGTAGAGGTGCCCATCGGCGCTCACCCGCGCGCGTGTGCAGTCTCCGCAGAACGGTGCGCTGACCGACGCGATCAGCCCGACCTCCCCTCCCCCATCAAGATAGCGAAAGCGGTTCGCCACCTCGCCAGGTCGCGACGGCGCGAGCGGCTCCAGTGGATGCAGCTCGTGGAGCTGCGCCAGGATCTCACTCGCCGGCACAACCTCATCCAGGCGCCAGCCATTGCTGCTCCCCACATCCATGTACTCAATCAGGCGAAGGGTGTGGCCCCCATCGCGCGCGAACTCCGCCAGTGCGGGTACATCCGCATCATTGACGCCGCGACGGATCACCGCGTTCAGTTTGATGTTGGTGAATCCAGCAGTGGTTGCCGCAGCGATTCCTTCCAAGACGCTTTCAAGGGGAAGTGCGCTCCCTGACATCCGCGTGAACGTTGCCGGGTTCAGCGAGTCGAGCGAGACGGTGATCCGGTTCAACCCCGCGGCGCGGAGCGGTGCGGCGAGCTTGGCGAGCAGCGAGCCATTCGTTGTCAGCGCAAGGTCGAGTGGCGCACCGCCGAGTGCTTCGCTCGCATCAAGCGCGCGCAGCAGCGCAACAAGTTGCTCCACATCACGTCGAACGAGTGGTTCGCCGCCCGTGATCCTCAGCGTCCGCGCGCCGAGCGCCACAAGCTCGCGCGCCACAAGTGTGATCTCTTCAAAGGTGAGGAGTTCGGCGCGGGGTAGGAAGGCGAAGTCAGGACCAAAGATCTCCGCCGGCATGCAGTAACTGCAGCGGAAGTTGCAGCGATCAGTGACGGAGAGGCGGACATCGCGCAGAGGCCGCATAAGTTGATCAACTGGTGACCCATTTGGTGTCGGGAAGCCGCGTAGTGTTCGCACGGGTCTAGTGTACCGCGAGGCCCTATTGAGATCAGTTGCAGAGGTTACTTATCGTGCAAGTAGATTCCACCCATTCCAAAGTGGAGCATCGCTTGTATCACAAGCTCCACGTTGCTCTCAACGTGCAGTTTCGCCATGATCCGGCTCTTGTAGGTTGAGACCGTTTTTGCGTTGATCTTCAGTTCCACAGCAATCACCTTCAGAGACTTCCCCTGCAAGATAAGGGCGAGAACCTTGCGCTCACTTGGGGATAGCCGCGGTGGGGTTTCACGATTTTCAGGTGCCATTGGCGAAGCATAGTCTCGTAAAGTTTGCTTGGTGCAAACGACCTCGGAAATGTGAGGGTCTGTGACGGCTCTGTAAGGTATCCCCTACGCTTATCTCTACTCCTCGGCGGCGCCTGTGTTGCTGCGGATCGTCTCCACCACGTTGCCGTCGGCGAGCGTGGTGACGTCGCCGAGGGCGCGCCCTTCGGCGATGTCGCGGAGGAGGCGGCGCATGATCTTCCCCGAACGCGTCTTGGGGAGGTCGGGGACGAAGAGGAGGAACTTCGGCCGGGCAATCGCGCCGATCTGCTTCGCCACATGGGAGCGAAGCTCGGAGGCGAAGGCCTCGGAGGCCTCGACCCCCTTCTTCAGAATGACAAAGGCGAAGATCGCCTGGCCGGTGAGCGGATCGTTCTTGCCAACAACCGCCGCCTCGGCAACGTCGTGATGGTCAACGAGCGCCGACTCCACCTCAATGGTGCTGATGCGGTGTGCGGAAACGTTCATCACATCGTCCACACGACCGAGCAGCCAGTAGTAGCCCTCCTCGTCGCGGCGCGCGCCATCACCCGCAAAGTACGAACCCGGGAATCGGCTCCAGTAGGTCTCCTTGAAGCGCGCTGGATCACCCCAAATGCCGCGCAGCATGGAGGGCCACGGTGTGGTCAGGGTGAGGAAGCCACCTGAGCCGAGTGGGACGCTTGCACCGCTGGCATCCACTACATCGGCGCCAACGCCCGGCATCGCAAAGGTTGCCGAGCCTGGCTTGGTGGTGGTGACGCCAGGGAGTGGGCTGATCATGATTGAGCCGGTCTCCGTCTGCCACCAGGTGTCCACCACTGGGGTGCGTCCGCCGCCGATGACGTTGCGATACCAGATCCACGCCTCTGGGTTGATCGGCTCGCCAACGGAGCCGAGGAGTCGGAGTGAGCTGAGGTCGTGCTTCTTCGGATGCTCCTCGCCTTGGCGCATGAAGGCGCGGATCGCTGTTGGTGCGCAGTAGAGAATGTTCACCTTCAACTCTTCAATAATCTCCCACCAGCGATCCCATGCTGGCGTGTCTGGTGTCCCCTCGTACATCACCTGCGTTGCGCCGTTCGCGAGCGGACCGTAGACGATGTAGGTGTGGCCGGTGATCCAGCCAACATCCGCTGCGCACCAGTAGACATCGTCTGGCTTGATGTCAAAGACGGCGCGATGTGTGAACGATGCGCCGAGCAGATAGCCAGCACTCGTGTGCATGATCCCCTTCGGCTTCGCCGTGGTGCCGCTCGTGTAGAGCAGGAAGAGGAGCTGTTCGGCGGGCATCGGATCGGCGGGGCAGTCGGCCGACTGCGCAGGGACGAGATCCTGCCACCAGTGATCGCGGCCAGACTTCATCGCCGTCTCGCCCGGCGTCCCTGGCTGGCGGCGGCGATAGACGAGTGACGCGGTGATCGATGGCGACTTCTCCATCGCCTCGTCGGCGATCGTCTTCAGTTCAAAGAAGCTCCCCTTCCGGTAGCCACCGTCGGCGGTGATCAGCACCTTCGCCTCAGCGTCGTTGATGCGATCGGCGAGTGCGCTCGCAGGGAATCCGGAGAAGACCACGCTGTGCGCCGCACCAAGGCGCGCGCAGGCGAGCATCGCGATCGCCACTTCAGGGACCATCGGCATGTAGATTGCTACGCGATCGCCCTGGCCAACGCCGAGCGACTTCAGCGCGTTCGCCGCCTGCTGTACCTCGCGGTGCAGGTCGTTGTAGGTGAGGGTGCGGCGATCACCCGGCTCACCAACCCAGTGAATGGCAACCTTCTCGCCGAGCCCCGCCGCCACATGGCGGTCAACGCAGTTTTCCGCAACGTTCAGCGTGCCGTCGGCGAACCACTCGGCGAACGGGAGATTCCACTCCAACGTCTTGGTGAAGGGGGTGCGCCAGGTGAGTCGCTCTCGCGCCTGCTTCGCCCAGAAGGCAACGGGGTCGGCGGAGGCTTCGGCGTAGATCGTGGCGTTGACGTTGGCTCTCGCGGCCGTGGCGGCATCGGGCGGGAAGGAGAGGCCTGCCGCCTGGAAGGTTTCAATCGCGTCCTGTTGCGCGTCGTGCTGATCGTCAGCCATGCGCCCCCCCAGTTAGCTGACGAACTCGTCGTCGCTGACCTCGTGCTCCTGCTCGTCGTCATCCTCATCCTTAAGGACTGGAACGATCCCCGTCCGGCGCTGTGCGGCGCCGCTCCAGCCGAGCTTGTGGCTGATGCCACGCGCAGCGTCACGCGCGGCGGTGATCAGGTCGGGAAGCTGTGTTGCGTTCACGCGCGCCGATGCGCCCCAGACAACGACGGTGGCGATGACTGAGCCGCGCGCGTCGCAGACAGGAACTGCGGCGGCGGAGAGTCGCTCATCCCACTCGCCGATCGCAACGGCATAACCGCGACGGCGCACAAGTGCCAACTCTTCAAGGAGTGCGCGTGGGTCGGTGATAGTGCGCGACGTGTACTGCACCAGACCACGTCGGGCAATGGCAAGTACGGTGCGCTCTGGGAGTGATGCGAGCAGCACCTTGCCGGCGGCGATCGCATGCATTGCAACCGGTCGACCAGTGATGTCTGGCATCGGCGTCAGGTTCGGTCCATCAATCTGGCAGATGGCAACGGAGGCGCCAACGCCGTCAAAGACTTCAAGGCTGACCGTCTCGTGTGATCGCTTCGCAAGCTGCTCAAGCTCTGACTGCGCAATAGTGCGCAGGTCAAGGGTGCGCTCCGCTGATTGCGCAAGGCGGATGATGCCAACGCCAAGTCGGAAGTGCCCCGTCTCGCGATCCTGCTCCACAAGGCCGCGTCGCTCCAGCGTGGAGAGGAGTCGGCTCACGGTGGACTTATGCAAGTCGAGTGCGTGGGAGAGGTCGGTGACGGAGGCGGCGCCATCGGCGTCGCCGAGGCTGACAAGGAGGGCGGCGGCGCGATCCACTGATCGGACGGCGGCGTCATCGCCGCCAGGGACGAGTGCGGCGCTTTCGCGGAAGGCGCGATCCGAAGCGGTGCCCGGGTCGAACTCGACCTCAGGGCCGCTCGTGATGATCTCCTCAGCCTTCACGTCCACCTCCATCTGGGGCCACCTGGCCGGTACCTAGGGTCAAACTCTCGGGTCGCAACCGCGGAGGGGGATCATCAGCCCGCCAGGGGGGATCCGTCAACACGGACCCCCTGGGGGGTCCGCCCCGCCCCTGAGGCACCCCTCCCCCCCTGCGGCGCGTACGATGGGCGGGACGGCGCCCAGGGAGCTGGCGCACGAGGGAGATCATAGGAGGGCGCATGGGAGTTCCACAGGGACGACGGGCCCTCATCGTGGGGAGCGGTTTCGGCGGTCTCTCCACCGCGATTCGCCTCCTCTCCGACGGCTGGCAGGTCACCATCCTCGAAGCCCGCGGCGAGATCGGCGGGCGCGCCTCACGCATCCGTGAGGGGGGCTACACCTTTGACACCGGCCCATCACTGATCACCATGCCCTGGCTCTTTGAGGAGGTCTTCGCCGCCGCTGGCGAGAAGATGTCCGATCACGTCACGCTGCGCCAGCTGCAGCCGGGCTACCGCATCTTCTGGACCGGCGAGGATCGTCACTTTGATTTTGGTAGCGACCAAGAGGCGCTCCGTGACGAGATGCGCAAGTTCTCAGCGGCAGACGCCGCGCAGCTTGATTCGTTCATCGCAGCATCGGGTGATATTCATCGTAAGGGCATTCTGATCTCTGGTCGACAGAACTTCTTGAAGCTCGCCGACTTCGTCAAGCTCCTCCCCACCATGGCAAAGCTTGACGCGATCCGTTTCCTTGAAGGCTGGGTTGCCAAGTTCTTCAAGGAGCCACATGTGCAGCAGGCGTTCGGGTTCCACTCGCTCTTCATTGGTGGCGATCCTGCGCGCGTCCCTGCAATCTATTCAGCACTCGCCTATCTGCAGATCGCTGACGGCATCTGGTACGCCGAGGGCGGCGTCTACAGCATCATTGAGGCGTTCGGAAAGATCGTCAAAAAGATGGGCGGCAGTATTGCACTCAACAGCAAAGTTGATCAGATCTTGCATCGTGGTGGACGCGCCGTTGGTGTGCGGACCGCTGACGGAACGATCCACGATGCAGATCTTGTGATCTACAACGGTGATGTGACGGCGCGCGACGCGCTCCTTCCAGATCTTCCAGACATCTTCCCGTGGCGCCTCCGACCACTGCGCACCACGATGTCGGCGCACA
>Ga0208783_10001177_pt1 | contig 15752 bp, 26 predicted proteins | sample DEB19_08_DNA_2_FD_184529 | JGI IMG/M metagenome (GOLD analysis project Ga0208783, IMG submission 184529) | Aqueous microbial communities from the Delaware River and Bay under freshwater to marine salinity gradient to study organic matter... | ecosystem: Environmental > Aquatic > Marine >... | reverse complement strand
TGTGTCTTAGGCGAAACAAAAAACCCACCCCCCTTTGCTAAATTGCATCTTCTGCATAGACTTTGAAGATTATCCATTGAATCAGTGCCACCAAGCCTTCTAGGAATGATGTGGTCAGCATGAGTAGCAACTGCACCGCACATTTGACATAGATGATTATCTCTATTGAGAACCTTTGCTCTGATCTTACGCCATTGAGTCGTAGATCCCTTGCTTGTCAGTGCGCTCTTATTAGCCATCAATGCCAATTGTATCTCTTGAAGTGTGCATATGCTTTGCATGCATTAGGTGTTGAGTAAGGCTCAATCACCCCATATCTATGAGCAATGTATTTCAATCCATAAATGATTTGTAATTCAGCAGACTTATTAGCAATCAGATCATTACGCAATTGAGGTATTCCATATGCGTGTGGAGTCACGCTCTTATTGACTGCCTTAGTATTCCAATTAGATTCTTTTGTATATAACTTATCTAAACATCTAAATTGGCTTTTATCATTGATTAAATGTTTTGCAATCTCTTCCGCCCTGAAAGGGCGCTCCACTGCTGGAGCAGCAGCAATGCTCTGAGAGCATAGAGATAGCCCAAATGCTAGCCCGACCACGCGAGCAAGCCGCAAGCGGCTCGCGTTTCGCCTCTCAATGGCGATCGCCAGAAGCATAGCCACCTTGTCAAGTAGGTTGTTAAAAGTCCTGGTCAGAGCCATATTTCTCCCCCTTTGTTCGGGCGTGTTGGTTATCTATTGTCTGTTTTATAGAATCCAGAACCCTTAAATTGGATGCCTGGAGTTGAATAGATCCTGCTCATTTGTCTTTCACATTTAGGGCATTCTGGCACCTTAATAACATCATCAAATTTATAAAAGATTTCTGTGCTTACTTCGCAATAACCGCATTTGAAATCATAAGTTGGCATACGCTGCACTCCTTTCCTACTGTATTCCAACAACCGCATCCTGTGCAGCGCTGAATGTCCTCTGATGGCACTTTATCCTGAAGCAATGGCATGATGTCACCCATGCGTGCTATAAACAAATAATCTTCTGCGTTCTCTCCAACGCCATTTGGTCTATAAACCACGAATGCCAATTTTCCATCGGGTCTGCGTTCGTTCTGTTTAACCCAAGCAAGAGGTGAGAAGTCCTTTCTGGCTTTCACCTCAATATGGAATGGAGTGTTCAAAATATCAGAACCAGAAGCGCCTGAATTGACTGCAACTGCGCGCTCCCATATTTTCGCAAAATAAGCCGCAACCACATGCTCAGTCCGCCTTCCTCTGGTCTTCCTAGCGGCGCTTACCACGAGATCTTGCTCCTGGTTGATAGCATTCCGCGCACATAAGCATCACTAGTTCGTCATAATCCCCAATTGAATACATTTCAATCTTTGGAAATGATTTTAAGCAGCCATCGCAGATTTCTTCTTCAAATGGATTTGTCATTTCTTCTCCTGTGGTCTCCACTTGCCTGATGGTGTTAGTTCATACCAGATTGCTAGGCAAGCCTCTGAATTTGGCACTCCAACGCCCTGTGGGCATACATAGCCCATATAAGCCTTACCAGTTTTAGATGTGCCTTCCTTGCGATTCATGGCTCCATGCTTGCAATGTGGAATTTCTTCTGATGATCCAAATGCTTCTGCAATATCCAATGGTTTTGGTGCTTCAACTGTTTTAACTGTCCAAGCATCCTCTGGATTTTCAACCTGAATCTTTCCACCCTGCGGCTTTACTCTTTCAAAATTACCAATCTTGCTCATTTCCTCGCGAGAAGGTCTTTTCTTACCAGAGTAAATGTAATTACTTAAAGCCCTACCAATTGCAGAAGTTTCGGCTAGTTCAAGTCCAAATTCTGCGGTCTGTTTATTGGCTCCAAAAACTGTTCTTGCCCATCCTGTTGCAGTTGGTTTTTGGTCGGCAATAGTTCTAAAAATGCGAGCCACAAATACGCAAGCGTAATCTGTATTTGATACCAACTCTGTTTCAATGATTCCGTCTGGATTATGCTCCCACCAGCGCTTCAAGCGCTCCTCTACCATTTCGTAATCCTGCAAATTAAATGCCATTTAGATTTAACCTCTCGTTTCTTTGTGCATAATTTAATTGATCCTGTAATTCCCAAATTCCATCATTCCATTTAGTGACTTCTTCAGAGCATGCCTGGCAATAGTGTCGCTGCATGCCTTTTCGGTCTTGATGCTCGCTAATAACTGTCCAAGATGCTGGCTTGTCATGCATTATCGTGCCTTTTGGGTATCTGGTCTTGCAGTAATCGCACCAGATGCCTGGTCTAGCCTTGATAATCGGCATTGAAGTCTTCCCAGTCCATTGTGGCTAGTTCTCCTGCGATAGCACTATAAGCCACTAGATCCAAATACGAATCCTCATGGTTAGGGGTTTCAATCAATCTAGCGATTTTGACTAATGCCATACAAATGGCTACATGCTCAGCCTTTATCGGATATTCCAGAAATGTTCCCCATAGTGTCGCAATCCTTTGATGATTGATTGCTGGGTGACCATAACCACGCCCACGATCAAACATAATTGATTTGGCTTCATCCATGAATTCATTAGCGTTCATTGCGACCTACTTGCTTGCCGATATTGAAGCCATGTCGGTAGGTGCGAGTGTAAGAATCTTTACGCTCAAACCGACCTAAAATAAAACCAACCAATACTGAAAACATGCTCATTCCAAATATGATTGCATCTGTGTGAATTTTCATTTTGCTCTCTTTCTGTGAGAATCTCTCACATGAGAAGAATGGCATAGAAATGCCGCTAATCAAGCAGATTTTGGTAACGAAATGATAACGATTTAGGCGTAAGCCTTGCCATAAATGGTAAATGAGCCATCTTTATTGACTGGCACTGGAATTTGTGTTACTTGCTTATCAATCTGCTCAATGATGCCAAAGCCCATCTGCCAATCTCCAGATCCAGCCTTTAAGTAGCCAGCCTTACGCTTATCCATTAAATTGCCAACTTCAAAACCCCATAGGGTTGAATAATCGCCCTTGATGCCGATTGAATGACCTACCAAGCCCAATCGGTGAGTGTGTCCGCAAACGACTGACTTTCCAAATTTCTTAGCCAAGCCAAGAGCAGTTAAGCCAGCATTGCGATTCATTGAACCTTCATCACCATGCACGAGAACAAAACCTTTAATAAATTCAAATGGTTTCTTATGGAATTTAATACCCATAGAAGCAAAATCCATAAAGTTTTCGTATTCAAGTTCTGGTAAGCCAATGAGGCTAGGCGCTCCACGCATTAAAGTGTGATAAAGCCTATCGGTGTGATTGCTTCTGGTGATATGCATTGGGATACCCCAAGCGCCTCCCAATTCCCATAGGATATTCTGGCAACGCTCACGATCTGCATTTAATGTGCCTTCAAATTCAAGGTGCGTGCCACGCGCCCATTTTGACGAACTTTGAAAATCAAGTTCATCTCCTACCACTAGCACCTGGTCAAACTTCTCGCGCTTGACTAACTTCATTAAATTCTTTGTGGCTTGCACATGTTCAAATGGCACTTGAAGATCACTAATGACCAGAATTCTTTGCTTCACTTAGGCGCTTTCTGCATCAGAATGTCAAATGGTGCTGCTGATCTGATGTCTAGTTCTGCCGCTATTTCTAGCGCTATTTCCATGTTTTGCTTAGTCAATTTAGGGTTGTCTATATCCCAGCCAAGAGCCATCATTGCAGACATTGCCAGAATTCCACCTGAGCCACCGCAATAAAGTCCATTAGCATTGCGTTCCCATGAGTAATCATCTGAAACTAAATACAATTTGCCCTTCATGGCAACAATAAATTCTGATTCATGTTGGGCTGCTGATGTATCGGCTTTTAGATCAATACCAGAAGTCTTAAATGCTTCTCTCATGGCAGGAATGAAACGCCTAGTAAAGAAAACATCTGGAGCGCCTACTGGCTTTGGTGGAGTCCAGGCATATTGCAAAACATTGCAATTGCGAACTGAACCTGCACCTGCAATTAAATAACCATTATTCTCAATGATTTTACTGGTTGCCATTCTTACTGGCATATCCAATTCATCAGTTGAGCGCCTATCAGCACCCACTAATGCCCATCCCTTACCCTGAACTGCTATCAGTGTGGTCATTGGATTATTGTTTCAGAAGATGCTCGTAAATCTGCTCAATTTGGCGTTCAACACGCACTAAGCGGTCATTCATAGATCCACCGCCATTTGGCTTTAATTCTGCCAAATAATGTTTTACTAACCATTGAACTGCTCCTAAAAATGCAGCAGTTACTGTGCAAATGCCTACGACAACTGCAACCCAGTCAGCAGGATTCACTTCTTAGGTGTAGCGTAACCAAAAACTCCAGCAAGCACTGCTAGCAATACGCTTTTATAGTCTAGGGCAAATTCAGAGTTAGCCCATGCAGCAAGGAAAGCACCAACCAATAATAGGTTTGGATTCTTAATTTTCATTTACCCCCCAATAGTGGAATGTTTAGAAATGAACCATCATTATCTCCAGCCTTTGTAAAACTGATATGTATGTGGCTCTTATGCGGATTTATTCCTTTGTATGCTCTCCACCGCCATCCCAAGATTGGGCTGGCAATTCTCTTGTTATAGATGACATACGCAATACGCTTTGATTTATCAGATCTTCCAAATAGTCGTATTTGATCAGCAAGGTAACTTGCTTCTGATTTATGCTTTGATAAGTCAGAATCAATATCAATCGCCCTAACTGCACCTGTGGCAGAATCTGGATTGTGGTCGGACTTAGAGGCTGCATGCTTTGCATCTCCTATCCAACCATCCGATTTGCGATCTCTATCTGGATAAGCATCATCAACCTGCTCTCTAAGTTGTCTGGCCGCTTTACTTAAAAATGGCTTCATCGGAACTGCTTTAAGAACCTTTTGGATACTCAATTAAATGCTCCGCGTTTGTGCATATCCAGCGCTTGTTTTCATCTAATTCTAATTCATTATGGTTGCATGGAATTGGTGCAATAAAAGCATCGTCAATAGGATCATATAAATAACCTATTCCAGCATAGTTGTAACGAATTTTTCCATTATATGAAGTTCTTACACATCTTTGTCCTCGAAAATTGCCATACCATTCTTCGGGAGCAAGTCCATCTAATAATTCGTTTTCGTCTTTACCTACTATTACTTCAGTAACGACATTATTTTCATCTAAAAATGCGTAATGTGCCATTAGACTGTAACCGTTCCTGTGCCAGCAGTAAATTGATAAATTTTGTAACCGCCAGAAGTTGTTTTTGTATAAGTTAATCCAGCTCCAATAGAAGTTAAATCTAAATTTGTGTCTGGGTAACGCAAAATAACAATTCCAGAGCCACCATTACCACCACTCGTCGCGCTGCTTGTATAAGATCCACCACCACCACCGCCGCCAGTATTTGCAGTTCCATTATCACCAGTTCCGCCACTAGTAGCACCATTGCCACCGCCACCTGTGCCACCTGTGCCGCGAGTTACTAATGAATTGACCAAATATAATCCACCACCACCGCCGCCAGCGTAAGTTACTGATGATCCGCTATAAGTCGATGAAGTTCCTGCACCACCATTTCCTGAAGCAGTTGCAGTTCCAGCACCGCCAACCGCTGAAGCACCACCACCGCCGCCAGTGCCACCAGCACTGCCACCGCTATAATAATTTGCACCGCCATTATTGCCCTCAGCAGGTGAGTATCCGCCTTGATTTCCAGCGCCACCAGACCAATTAACATTTCCTAATCTTGCACCTGCACCTGATCCACCAGTGGTTCCATCTCCATTTTGAGTTGCATAACCACCACCCGTTGAGGTAATACTAGATAAAACAGAATTTGAACCTTTAGTTGCAGAAGTCGCTGCTGCACCTGAACCACCTGCTCCAACCGTCACGGTAAAAGAGCCAGAAACAGCAAAGGAAGTTGCAGTTCTGAAACCGCCAGCACCACCACCGCCGCCAGCACCACCAGTTGATGATGAACCACCACCACCGCCCGCTACGACTAAATAATCAACAGAAGATGGTGCAACCGCTGGTGCTGGTTTGGCAAAGAATCCTAAAGGTGCTAGAGGCATATTAGGCTAGATCTCCAACTAGAACCCAAATATTTGTTGCCTTCTTCCAAAGAGTTGCACCTGAGTATTGTCCAGTTAATTTCAACTTAGAACCAGATGAATAAATTGTGACTCCTGAGCCAGCCACGATTGTGGTTTGACCAGAGCCATATTGAAGCAAATCAATGCGAGTATTGACTGGAAGAGCAACATCTGCATTTGGTGGAACTGTCAAAGTATTTGCTGAAGCGTTTGACATGGTTACCATTTTGCCAGCATCAGTTAGAACCAATGTATAAGTAGTGCCAGTTTGCGCATTTTCAACTGACTGGTTGCCAACGCCATAATCAAAGGCAACTGAAACTGTGCCAGATGTTCCGCCGCCTGATAAACCAGTGCCAGCAGTAACTCCTGTGATGTCACCAGGATTAGGGTCAATCCATGTATAGTCTAAATCAGTGCTAGATGCCTTTGATAGCACTTGACCAGATGTGCCACCCTTTAGATCGCCAAAAGAAGTATCAATGGAATTTCCAAGAGTTCGCATTGCTGCTGCGCCATTTTTGACGAGATTTGTGTCATCAGGGGTTTGCCACCCAAAGTTAGTAGTCGTTGCCATATTTCTCCTTTAGGCTACTATTGTAGCGTTAATCCATTCCAAACTGGTATTGATTGTGTTCCATGTTTCAGCGCCAGAAACATCTGACCACTTCATAGACTGAATGCTGAATGCCAATGGTGACATGTAGAGGCTCAGGCTTAATGAGTTATATCCAGCCCTAAATGTCCAGCCTTCAACAAATCCTTGAAAGATTCCATTTTCCATGTTATTTGGCAAATCAATTAGATTGATTGGTTGCCCCATAAATACATTCAGTAAATTATCGCGATCTGAATCATCAATTTCAGGGTTTGCGATTGGGAATGTAATTTGGTCAAATTGAGCCTGAGGATAGGCTCTAAGTCCTAAATAGAAGTCAGCCTGAGTGGTTGCATCAGCAACCTTCTCTAAGGTCGTATTGATTGAATAAGCCTGTTCTCCATAGAGAGAGATGGAATCAGCATCCTGAGCATTTACGCTGGATGATTGGTCTTTCTTATAGTTAATTGTGACATTGTTGCGCAAGTCACCTGTTCGCTTATAAGTGCGAATTCCTGCTCCATAAGCATTATTCGCTGAAAGTTCAAAATAGCCATTTGCCGCTAAGTATTGGCTGCGGTGAGTGCTATCGGCATAGCAGATGCGACCCTGAGCATCCTCGTATAAATAACCCAAGCCAGAAGTAGCCAAAAGACTTACCAATGAATAAACATCAGTTTGACTTGAAGCACGACCATCTAAATCATAATCACCTGGTCGGTCAATCTCACCCAAGCCACTATTGGCAGCATTAGTCCAATTTACTGTTGGATTATAAGAAACCCAAGTTTGAGCAGGAGCAACCTGATTCCATTGGTTAAATAGAAGAGGCTCTAGAATGGAATAAATCTGATCTCCATCCTGGTCTTTGCTCAATACACCCAAAGTTTTCATTTTCTGTAATTTAGCGAGCGCGCCTGTGGCAATCACTGTAATAGTCTGCGTTATTCCGCCTGTGCCAGATGTCAAAACTGATTGTGTTAGGTCTGTTATATATCCACCAAATAAAGACACGAAATCACCTGATGAGTCTTTTAGGGAGATATTAACTGAATCATTTACATCAATATCAATAGCAACTTCATCAAAATTGAGAATCTGAAAATTGGCATAACCAGCCAAAGGCTGAGAATAGATATTGGTGCGACCAGAAGTAATGGTCAAATTAGCCAATGTTAGGTTAGTGAATTCCTGACCACCATCAATGGTCAATTTCCATTCAGGTGTCCAGATACTCATAGCAACTCTGGATTAAGTAATTTGCCGCCTGTGCCGCGTGCAATGGATTGTTGAACTATGTCGGTAATTGTGCGAGCAGCGCTCTCTGGATCTCCAACCACTCCGATATTAACTGTGACTGTATTTGTCGGAGTTGGAATAGATGAAAGAATTGCTGCTCCAGCAGTTCCAGCAGCAGAACCTGATGTCGGAATTGCTGCTAATTGCGCTGCACTAAGGCTGGTTGCAGATGTTGCTCCTGAAGTGCTTGAACCTGAGCCAGAGCCTGATCCTGTTGCTGGTGGAGTGGCTGAAGGTGGCGTTATCGTAGGAACTGAAACCTTTGGCGTGCTAGTGCTTACGCTAGGAACTGTAATTTTTGGAGCAGTAAGAGAAGGAAGCGTTGAAACATTTGGTAAGAATGGAATTGCATTATACGCCTTGATTAAGACATTGATTGCGCTGATTGCTCCATTTACCACTGTGGTGATTGCTCCAGCAACCTTGCCAATAATATTAACAATAAAGCCAGCGACTTCTCCAACAACATTTAATGCTGCTACGAATGAAACCGCCAAAATTGGCACAATATATTCCATGATCAATTTACCAAATGCCTGGAATGAAGCCTTATTGCGCTCAATAGCATCAGCAATTGGGCTGAAAGCATCCTGGAAAATCTTGATTGCAGTTGGAAGATTAGTCTGAAAGAATTTAATTACATCTAAAACAATTGGGAGAAGTTTCTCACCTAACACAATTTTTGTGTTTTCAAACTGTGCTGCAAGGATGCGTTGAGTATTGGCTAAACCATCACTGGTGCGAGCAAAATCGCCTTGCTGCAATGAAGTCTGCGCCATGATGACTTGCTGAGCAGCCAACACCTTTTGCTGAGCAGATAGCGCGCCTGTGCCACTATAAATACCCATTTCGGTTGCTTTGGCTTTAAGAGTGGCATCATCAAGCAAAATACCATAGCGGCGCAAAGGCTCTGATTCGCCTCGTAGCGCTGCACCAAGAGCCTGGATTGCATCATCTGGTGAGGTATTATTAAATGATGCTAAATCTGAAGCCAGTTTGACGAAATCTGTTGAGAATGAAACTAAGGCTTGACCAGATAAACCTGCTGATTTACCAAAGATGGCAAATGTGGCTGCGGCATCAAGAGCCTGAGTCTTAGTCTGACCTAATGAGGTTGCAGCAGTGCTTGCAAACTTTGCTAATTCTTTTGAAGATTCTCCAAAGATTACATTGATCTTAGATTGAGTTTCGCTGAAATCTGAAGCGGCTTTAACTGCATCAATTGCTAATTTAGTAGCAAATGTTCCTGCTGCGGCTGCGGCTGCTACGAATGCAGCACTTGCAGCCTTGCCAAATTTTTCCATGCCAGATGCGTTGGTTTCAACATCTGCATTGGCTGCTTTTAACTTCTTATTAAGATCATCAATATCAGCAAGGATTGAGAGTTTAAGCGTTCTATTACCAGCCACTAATCCCACTCCTTCAAAATCTTACTAAATGATTCTTCCCATTGCTGAACTAGCATTGGTTGATTTTCACGCAATGTTGGAAAGATAAACCAACCGCGTGAGCCGCGACCTAAACGCCCTGACCAGTCTGGAAATTGCTTATATTTGTTTGAACCAAATTCCATACCTGCCCAGAGCATCTGAGTAGTTCCGCCGCCTGAATACTTCTGACGAGCAAAACCATAAGAGAATTCACCAATCTTTGAAGACTTTGAAATGCTAACTCCGTCAGCAATGCGGCGTGCGGATGCTCCAGCAAAAGTGCGAGTTGCAGCCTTAGCCTTGATTTTCTCCGCCAATGCTGAAGCCAGTCCGCCTGAGATTGATTTGGCTTCTGAAATAGCCTCGTCATCCATTGCCTTGAAAGCGCGAGTAATGGCTCTGAGATCTTGCTTATCGTAAGAATAAGCAACTTTGTCAGCCATTTTGCTCCTTCAATATGTCAATAGCAGTAAGGACATCATCCGCATCTACCCATTCTGACATTGGAATGCCAGTCTTTATGGCTAGATCAATAATTATTCTGCGGACTGATCCTTCTGGATGGCTTTTGGGTCATCATCACCGACTACGATATTTGAAATGGTTTCCATCCAAATCTCATAAGGCTTGACTGGCTTTCCAGCCGCTTCACGCTTCATGGAATGATAAGCCAGGAACATTAGATCGGAGATTCCAATACCTTCCTGCGCCTGACCTATCATCTTGCCAGTTGATTTTTCCCATTTAGCCCACTCAGGTGGTTGCGCATAAAATGTTGCGCTATCGCCTGAGTTATATTCAATTGTGATTGGTAACTTCATGCTCTCTGCTCTCTTTTCTCTATTAGTCTAGGGCTGGTGTGCCTACGACTGTGAATGATAATGAAACTGTTTGCGCTCCTGGTGCAGCACCGCCAATTGCTGGAAATACTGGAAGCACATCACAAACATAAACCACGCCTGAAGTTGCAGTGATTGATGCTGATAGAACTGTGTCTGGTGCAGATTCAGCAGCAGTCCAAAGAGCAGCGCAAATTGAGTTAAGCGCTCCCCAGTCTGCAAGCATTTCAACTGCAAGAGTCCATTGATCATCAGTGTGCTTGTAAGCCTTGCCATCAAGTGTCTGATAAGTGTCAATGGTTGGTGAGTTTGTTAGAGTAACGCTAGTAGCCTGTGCATCATATGACTTTGAATCAATTGTTAGGGCTAGGTCGCGACCAGTGATTACTGTGGTAGCCATTATGCTCCTTCTGCGTAATAAGTGCTTACGCTAATATCTGCAACTAGTAGATTTGATGCTCCTACTTGCATTACTGTTGGTCTTTGAATATCTCCCACTACATAACCTGCTGGTAATGCAGCGAGAATGCTAATTACTAGTTGCTCAATGTTATCTAATGAACCTGGATTTGAATTGTAAGCAACGCATGCTGAAATAATAAAATTAACTTCCACCTTTGTAGTTGCCTTGTTAATTAAATTCGGCACTAAATAAGGTGAATCAGGAATGATAACCACGCAAGGTGGAATTACCGCTTCTGGAACTGAAGGGTAGATTGTCGCGCTTAGACTAGCAAGCGAATCTGCTAGATCTGCGCGTAGGTCGGCTAAACTCATTGGGCAATAGTGTCCACATCAACGAGTGCGCCCAATAAACCAGAGCATTTATTCCAAAGAGAGCGCCCCATGCGAAAAGGTGTTGGCTGGAAATCCACGCCTTCAATCTGTCCGCCTGGAGCAACTCTTGATTGGAATACTTCTACTGAAACTGTGAGAATTGCTGATTGCACTCGTGCATCATCAGAATAATCTCCAACTTCCAACTCTTGAAGCATTGGCAAAATTACGCCCTCTGCTGTATCAATAATCTGATCCAGGTAATCATCATCATAAAGGTTTTCTGATACGCCTAAAATCTGACGGAGTTCACTTGCAGTGACAATTGTAGGCATATCTTTCCTTTCAGAGTGATGTGGGAGAGAGCCGAGAGCGAACTCTCTCCCACTATTTAGTATTTATTAGGTTAGGTTGAACTTACGAACACCTAGAGGCTTGACAACCTTAGCCGCAACATACTGGTAGTATTCAATTTCAATTGAACCATCAGATAGGTTATTAACCTGAACCTGCTTAACTGGTGATTCCCAGTAACGAGCAGCATTGTCACCAATGATGAATGCTGAGCCATCAACCAAGCCTGAACCTGCTGCTAGGAATGGATCAACATAAAGTGACATTCCTTCAACTTCGCCGCGTAGGCTCTGTGGATTAACTGAACCATTTGCATTCATTGGATTGATTGCATTGTAAAGACCGCGACCTGTTGTGTCTTTTGCAGCCTTGATTGTTGTCCACCAGTCTGGTGATGTAAGCAACTTAGAAGCGAAATCGCCTGTTCCTGCTAGTGCAGCAGTTGTTTCAGTTGCAATGAATGACTGCAAACCAGCAATTGTGCCAGCAGTTGTTGCAGCAGCAGTTCCGTTTGCTAGTTCTGTAAGTAGGTAAGCATCCTTGTTCTTAGCAAGTGCAATCTGAAGTTGGCGTTGAACTTCAAGCCAGAATGAAGGTGTTGAGCGATCAAAGAGTTCAAAAGAAACCTTCTGCTTGCCAGCCTTCTTAACGATAGCAACTTCCATGCGATCTGTTTCCATATCGGTATCAGATGCAGCATCGCCTTCAGCAGTTGTTGCTACTGTTGGATACTGAGTTGCATAAGGAATGTAGAATGAAAGACCAGTTTCAACCAATGCTGAAGTTCCTACTGCATCAATTGCAGCAGTTGTTCCGATTGAATTTGTTACTAGTTCACGCATTGTTTCTGGATAAACTAAGCCAGGATTGCCTGTTGAATCAGCAGCAGTAAGTGCCTTAGCATCAAACTTTGCCTTCTCAGCGTTGAAGTGTGCAACATACTGCACTGAATCTTCGTTGCCGCGCTTAGCCTTAACTGAATGCTCTAGGTAAGAAGCCATTGAGTTAATTGGTGATCGTGGTGATGTGTAAGCAGGAGCAGATGCGCTCACTGTTACTGTTTCCTTAGCAGCCTCAACCGCTTCTGGTGCGGCTGCCTCTTTAGCGGTATCTGACACTAGGTCATCTCCTTCTGTTTCGGTGACTTCTTCTGTCACATTAGATTCCTCTGAAACTGGTGTTTCAGAAACTTCATTTTCAGATGCTGCGACTTTATCAACACGCGCTGAGTCAATCGCTGGATCTGTTACTAGGCTGATTTCCTGCACTCGCGCTGCTTCAATTAGCATTACGCCATTGTCATTTGACCATGCATCAACTGCAACGCCAACTGAGAAGCCATCACGCAATCCATCAGATGCTTCTACTAGCGCATCCTCGCCCGCCATTGTGTTAGCGACACGAAATGTGGCTTGAATTCCAATATTATCAATTTCGTAACTTAAAAGTTTTCCGATGGGTCTTGTGCGATCATGCTCAAGTAATAATTTAGTAGTTTTGTTAAATGTCAATGAATCTGGCTTGAACTTTGTCGCTCCAGCAGATGTGTTGCCCTGTTCGCCCCATGTAACCACGCGACCAGAAATGGTGCGCTTCTGAGCATCAGTAGCAGTTATGTTCATTGAGAAATTGATCTTCATTTAATTAGATCCTCTTCCTGTTGAATTTGCTCAACGCTCATAGCGCCAAGTTGATTTAGGATTTGATAAACCTGCGCACGCTCTAATGCTGAGCCGCGTAGGAAATCGTCATATGAGTAACGCACTTCAACTGTGCTAGGCGTGAAATCTGGCATATTGAGGCGCTGCTCAATACTTGTTGCAATATGGCGTAAGCCAAAGTCAATTAGTTGCTTGCGCTCGCTGACTGCATTGCTATAAGTCATGGATGTGGTTTCAGCAGAAAGGAAGTAAGCACTGATTCCGCAAGCGCGAGCAATTTCTAAAGCAACATATTGGCGAGCCTCATTGAGTTGCATCTTTGCAGGGTCAAATCCAAGCACTGCCAGATCAACATCCGCATTTAGGAAGGCAGTGCCATTAGTGGAGCGAGATGCATTGAAATTTGTAAGCAATTTGCTGATGCGCTCTTTTGTAAGCATTGCGCCTGTTGATTTAAGAGCCATTTGAGGAACTGGATTCTTTGCAAAATTAGCAGCAGCCTTTTCAAGCGCATGTGCTGCTGAAATTGTGCGACCAGCGCGAGCAAGCACTCCCTCATCTAATCCATAGAATGCAATGATTGAACCAACTCCAGATTGCGGTGTTGGATTGCCCTTATATAGGTAACCAATGACATTGATCCCAAAGGCATCATATTGCGGAAGGATGTCATTTGGATTAACACGAGTCCACTCTGAAATTCGTCCATCAGAGTAAAGATTCATTACAATTCCGTAAGAGATGCCTCTGAATAATAAATCTTCTGCAACCCATGCATAGACATACGAGCCTGGCACTCGTGAGTCGGGTTGGTTAATTACGCGATTAGGCTCAATATGAGCGCCATTAAGTTTATTATAACATTCAATTGGCATCCCAGCGAGTGTGCTGCATAAAATGTTTCTAGCGCGTGCCACTGAGGGCACTGACATGGCTATATCACGATCAACAACTGAAATCGCTGCTGACCATGCTGCATCAGGATTATTTTGAGGTGAAGATGCTTCAACATCAGATACTGAAGGTGTGTCAGGTCTGCCCCATACTAAGAAATTTTCAAATGCGCCCATTATCGGAATTTTATCATAAAGTCAAGTTAAATGAAAACGACATCATCTTCCGCTTCTGGGCGTGTTGCGTAATGAGTCACCATTGCACTGGCAACTGTCGCAGCAATTACCGCATTTGACACTTTTCTGCCCATGATCCAACCGCCATCGCCAAATGGCAACTTGACTGCTGCCAAAGTCTGCTTATTTAGTTCTGGTTGGTCTAGGTGCTTCAATCGGCCGCTAGTAATAGCCGATAAATACTCATCACATGCTTGTGCGTAGAGCGCTCCATCAATTGCTTCAATGCCAATGCCAGCAGGTCTAAGTCTTGCTGCCACTGCGGCTGATGTTCTCGCTGAATAGGCAACCACCTGAGTAGGATATTTACGGACATAGCCTGAAATGTCATTTGCCATCTGTTTATCATCCAATGGCACTGGTGATTCCCATGTGTGAAGCAATACGACTAGGAATTCATTATCTGGTAATTGCTGCGCCGCCATTAGAGCGCCATGCTTTCGGTCTGGTGAGAGATCTACTGCCATCCAGGTAGTTGATTCAGGATCTAACTTGATTCCTTCAACCTTGCAATTCTTAAAGGCTTCAGGATTAACCACTGGATTGATTGTATCCACCCAGTTGCAAAGCACTTCGGTGCGAATAATTGAATCATCATCTTTTAAGACTGCTCGGATGTTATCTGGATGAATGGTATATCCCAAAGAGGGATTAGCCATAGCAATTGAATTCCAAAATTCCCCAGATTCAGGATCAATTGCAACTTCGGGAATACCACTCCATTCAAACCAGCCCAAAGAATCTTCAACTCCAGAGATTTGAGCCATTGCGCGCTCTCTCATTTTATTCAAGATTACTGAGTGCTGATCTCCAGCATTGCTATACATCCACGCCTGGCCGCCCTTCCCCTGAACCGCCATTTGTGTGTATCGCATTGATGCCCACACTTCTTCATCCTTGTATTCTCTGACTTCATCCATATGAATGACGGCAGGTGCTGAAATACCACGAGATGCAGAATTATTTGCTCGGATAATATATCGGTTGGAGTTATTAAGTTTCAACTCCTGCCCACCCTTAGATTCAATCTTCTTAGAAAACTCTGAAAGCAGTTGAGGGTTGGCTTCTATGATTTCATAGATCTTAAAAAAGGTTTCAGATGAGGTGGTTAATTTGTGAGCAGTTCCAACTTGTAATTTCTCATCCCATAAATACATTCCAGTAAGCACGCGCCATGCCATGAATGTAGTCTTACCATTTTGCCTAGCCTGTAACGCTGCCACCTCTGGTGTAGCCCATCTGCCATCTGGCTTAATCTTATGAGCATGGATCGCTAGGAATTTCTGCGCTGGAGTCATCTTGAAGGTCTGCCCAGTGTTCGGGTTGATTAAACTCTCAACGAACTCAATCATTTCATGCCCAATTGAGGGCAAATCGTTCAATGGAGAGTGGATTCTAGGAGTTTCACTGCCATATAGGGTCTGTAATACCCCCTGTGAGGTCACTGGAGCCGATTTAAGCCCTTTTGAGTCTGGTTTAGGCATATTGTGTCAAGTCAATCCTGATAGTGGCTTATAGAGCCGTTTTGGGGCAAAATTAAAACAC
>Ga0208783_10001175_pt1 | contig 15762 bp, 16 predicted proteins | sample DEB19_08_DNA_2_FD_184529 | JGI IMG/M metagenome (GOLD analysis project Ga0208783, IMG submission 184529) | Aqueous microbial communities from the Delaware River and Bay under freshwater to marine salinity gradient to study organic matter... | ecosystem: Environmental > Aquatic > Marine >... | reverse complement strand
GGTCACCAAGAATCCGATCGCCCACAAGGGTGCCCGCCTCACCCAGGAAGTGAGCCTCGCCGGCCGCTTCGTGGTGATGGTCCCCGGGCAACCGCAGACCTACGGCATCTCGAAGCGTCTGCCCGATGACGAGCGCAAACGCCTGCGGCGGGTGCTCGATCGCGTGCGCCCGGCCGACGCCGGACTCATCGTGCGGACCGCCGCGGAGGGGGCCACCGAGGATGAGCTCGAGCGCGACATGCGCCGGCTCACGGCGCAGTGGGACCAGATCTCCCAACTGGCGACGCGGGCCCGGCCCGGAAGTCTCCTCTACAAGGAGCCCCCCCTCGCGATTCGTCTCATCCGCGAGGAGTTCACCAAGGAGTTCCGCGGGGTCGTGATCGACGACCGTGCGCTCTACGAGGACGTACGCGGTTACGTCGAGGCAATGGCCCCGGAACTCGCCGATCGCGTCGAGTACTACGACGCCGAGGTCGAGAATCTCCCCGTCTTCGAGAAGTTCCACGTCCACGAGCAATTGCACAAGGCCCTCGACCGCAAGGTCTGGCTGCCGTCGGGGGGCTCGCTGGTCATCGAGCGGACCGAGGCACTGACGGTCATCGACGTCAACACCGGTAAGAACGTCGGTCGCTCCAACCTCGAGGAGACGGTCTTCCGCAACAACCTCGAGGCGGCCGAGGTCGTCGCCCGGGAGCTGCGGCTCCGCGACATCGGCGGGATCATCGTCATCGACTTCATCGACATGGAGATCAAGGCCAACCGGGCGGCGGTCGAGGAGGCGCTGCGCGAGGCTCTCGCCCGCGACAAGACCCGGACCCAGGTCTTCCCGATCTCCGAGTTGGGCCTCGTCGAGATGACCCGCAAGCGGATCTCCGAGGGCCTCGTCGAGGCCTTCTCGTCGACCTGCGTCCACTGCGAGGGTCGGGGCTTCGTCGTCGACGCCTCGATGCTCGACTAGCCCGCCCGGCAGGCCGCCCCGGGCCGGTACCGGGGCGGTCGGCTATGCTTTCCCCTTCAGTTCCGCACCCGGGAGTCACGTCATGTACGCCGTCATCGAGACGGGTGGCAAGCAGTACAAGGTCGCCGAGGGCGACCGCCTCGAGGTCGAGCTCCTCGCGGGCGAGGAGGTCGTGCTCCGGCCCGTCCTCCTCGTCGACGGAGACCGCGTTCTCGCCACACCCGGCGAGTTGGGCGCGGCGGCCGTCACCGCTCGGGTCGTGGGTCAGGCCAAGGGCCCCAAGATCCGGGGATACACGTACAAGAACAAGTCGAACCAGCGCACGCGCTGGGGTCACCGGCAGCGCTACTCGACGATCGAGATCACCGCGATCTCGAAGGGGTGATCGGGAATGTCGAAGAAGAAGGGCGCCAGTTCCTCCCGTAACGGCCGCGACTCCAACGCCCAGCGCCTCGGCGTGAAGCGGTTCAGCGGCCAGACCGTCTCGGCCGGCACGATCATCGTGCGCCAGCGCGGCACCCGGTTCCACCCCGGTCTCAACGTGGGGCGGGGCGGCGACGACACGCTGTTCGCCACCGCCGACGGCATCGTGCGGTTCGGCACTCGGCGCGGGCGCCGCCTCGTCGACATCGTCACTCCCGAGGCCTGAGCCCGGGGTCGGGTCGCGAGCCCGACCGAGTGATCAGCCGATCGGCGCGAGTCCCGCGGGCAGCGCCTCGGAGTGGACGACGACCAGCGACTTCGTCGTCCGGGTCACGGTGACGTAGAGCAGGCGCAGACCGGCGGGGTCGGGGCTCACGAGCCGGGCCGGTTCCACCACGACCACGTGGTCGAACTCCAGGCCCTTGGCGCTCGTCGGGTCGAGCACCGCAACCGCGGCCTCGAGCGCCTCGGACGCGTCGGCTCGGGCTCCGACGTCGGCCAGGGCGGCCTCGAGGGCGCCGTGCAGGTCGGGCGGGGCGATGACCGCGACCGTGCCCGTCCGCCCGAGGGCGGCCCGGGCCCGCTCGGCGGCACTCGCCACGATGCGGTCGCCGCCGACCGTCACGAAGGCGGGTTGCTCGCCGGTGCTGCGTACCGACTGCGACGGGGCCACCCCGGGGGCGGCGACGGCGAGCAGTCGTCCGGCAACCTCCATCACCTCGGCCGGGGTCCGGTAGTTGACGCTGAGTTCGGCGAAGTGCGGAGGGTTGTGTCCGGGGAGGGCGGAGAGCACATCGCTCCAGGCGGTCACCGCGCCCGGTCGGCTGGCCTGGCCGAGGTCACCGACGATCGTCATCGAGCCCGATGGGCAACGTCGGGCGAGCATCCGCCACTGCATCGCGCTCAGGTCCTGGGCCTCGTCGACGATTACGTGCCCGAACGTGCGGGCCTCACCCGCCCCGTCTCCGCTCCCACCGGTTTCGGGTTCGGCGAACCGGCGGGCCAGGGTCTCCGCATCGGCGAAGCCCTGCAGCCCGAGGTCCTCGATGACGCGGGTCGCGGTCTCGAGGGCCCGGTCGCCACCCCGGCGCCGGCGACGGACGCGCGCCGCTCCCACCGGGCCGGTGAGGGAATCGGCTTCGTCGATGAGGGCGACATCGGCTTCGGTCCACGGCACCCGAGACACCTCGGGCGTGCGCTCGCGCACCAGCAGGCGCTGCTCGGCCTCCGTGAGGATCCCGGTTCCGGCCGAGCGCACGAGGGCGGCGAACCCGAGCAGGTCGTTCACGAGCCGGCCCCCGAGAGGACCGGCCAGATTCGGTCGAGCGCTTCGCGTACCTGCGGGTGGGTCCGCAGGCGGGCGCGGAGGTCGTCCTCCCAGCCCTCGGGGAGTTCTTCGCCCCGGGCGAGCACCCCCCCGATCCCCGGATCGTGGCGGACGCCGCGGTCGAGGATGCTGGTGACGTTGTCGGTGCCTTCGGGGCGCGTGCCGCGTGATCGGAAGGCCCGGATGGCGGCGGACTTGTAGCGGGCGACGAGGAGGTCGACGAGTCGGCGCACGGCGGCGGGACGTCGCTCGTTGTGCGAGCCGGGGCGTCCGCGTAGCGACTCGACGATCCGCTGGGTGTCGCGTCGGCCCACGGTCACGCGAAGACCGTCGAGTACCAGTACGAGGTCGCGGCGCAGCGGCCGCTCGCGATCGGCGAGGGCCCGCGCGATCACGGTGGCCATACGGGGATCGCCCTTGAGGGCGGCGACCGCAGTGCGCTCGGGCGCCGCGGCCCGGAGTTGGGGCTTGAGGCCGGCGACCGTTGCGAGCTGCACGTCGTCCTCGCCCAGCGACGGCAGCACGAGCTCGATGTAACGCAGGAACACCGGACTCGGCCCGACGAGCAGAACGCCCTGGTTCGCGAGGCGTCGGCGGTGTGTGTAGAGAAGGTAGGCGGCCCGGTGGAGGGCGACGGCGGTCTTGCCGGTCCCCGGCCCGCCGGTGACGACCAGGACGCCGGCGAGCTCGGCCCGGATGGCGGCATCCTGCTCCGACTGGATGGTGGCCACGATGTCGCCCATGCGGCCGGTGCGGTTGCGCTCGAGCGCGGCGAGCAGAGCGCCCTCGCCCGCGATGCGGAGCCCCTCCGACTCGGCCGCCGCCGAGTCGAACACCTCGTCGTCGACCCCGACGACCTCGCGGCCGCGTCGGGTGAGCAGGTGCCGACGGCGCACGACGCCCATCGGTTCGATCGCCGTCGCCCGGTAGAAGGGCTCGGCGACGGGGGCCCGCCAGTCGACCACCAGCGGCTCGTGGTGCTCGTCTTCCACTCCGATGCGACCGACGTACCAGCGTGCCCCCGGCTCTCCGGTCGCGGCGCCCATGTCGAGTCGACCGAAGACGAGGGGCGCTTCGCCGATGTCGAGGTCGGCCAGACGGCGGCGGGTGACGTCCCAGGCGATGTCGCGCTCGAGTCGGGCCTGGTGGGTGCCGCCCGCCCTCACGTCGGAGTACGCGTCGCGCACCCGCTCGGCCGCAGAGCGCATGGCGGCGAGCCGCGCGTACGCCCGGTCGACGTGGGCCTGCTCGGTCTCGACCTCGGGGTCGGCGGGCGGGGTGGTAGCGGTGAGCGGATCGGTCACGGCACTCCGGGACATCGGGCTCCGGGGAGTCGATCATCCTAGCGACGGGTCCGGCCCGTGGTCCCGGGGCCGGGTAGCGTCGGCGGGCGATGGCAGCCCGGGTCCGCGAACTTCCGTTCACCGCCGATCCGCAGGCCAACCGCCTGCTGGCCCGGGAGCCGTTCGCCCTCCTCCTGGGCATGCTGCTCGACCAGCAGGTGACGATGGAGTGGGCCTTCTCGGCGCCGGCGATGCTCGCCGAGCGCATGGGTGAGGCTCCGACCGCAACGGCTGTCGCCGCACGCGACCCCGACGAACTCGAGGCGCTCTTCCGGGCCACACCCGCTCTCCACCGTTACCCGGGTTCGATGGCCCGCCGGGCGCACGCTCTCGCCGAGGCGGTCGTCGCGGAGACCGGTGGGCGGACCGAGCGTCTGTGGGTCGGGGTCGGTACCGGCACCGAGCTGCTGGCCCGGCTCCGGTCGCTCCCCGGATTCGGACCCGACAAGGCCCGCATCTTCGTCGGGGTGCTCGGCAAACGGCTCGGGGTTCGCCCGGAGGGTTGGGAAGCGGTTGCGGCCGACTGGCCGTCGATCGCCGACGTCGATCGCTTCGAGCGGGTCGCCGAGATCCGCGAGGCCAAGCGGGCGGCCAAAGCCGCGAAGGCGGGTAAGTAGGTCGGCGAACGGGTAATGGGCCCCGGGGCGGACCGGGTGGCTCCGTATCCTTGACTCATGCCGGGATTCGTCGACGTCGCGCAGTGCAATGTGCACGGCGGCGACGGCGGGGCGGGCTGTGTGTCGTTCCGGCGCGAGGCCCACGTTCCCCGGGGCGGACCGGATGGTGGCGACGGTGGGCGCGGCGGTGACGTCTGGTTCCGGGCCGATCGCAACGTGGCGTCGCTCCTCGCGTTCCGCGACCACCCCCACCGCCGGGCCCCCTCCGGCACCCACGGGTCGGGCAAGCGCCTCCACGGTCGCTCGGGTTCCGACCTCGTCGTCTCCGTTCCCGTCGGCACGACGATCCGCGACCGCAGCGGAGATCTGCTCGCCGACCTCGTCGCCCACGGCGACCGGTTCCTGGCGGCGCACGGTGGCCGCGGTGGTCGCGGCAACGCGCGCTTCCTCTCCAATGCCCGCCGGGCCCCGTCGTTCGCCGAGCAGGGCGAGTACGGCGAGGAGCACTGGCTCCAGTTGGAGCTCCGGCTGCTCGCCGATGCCGCCCTCGTCGGCTTCCCCAACGCCGGCAAGTCGACCTTCATCGCCGCGGTGAGTGCGGCCCGACCCAAGATCGCCGACTACCCGTTCACGACCCTCGTGCCCAACCTCGGGGTCGTCCGCTTCCACGAGCACGAGTTCGTGCTCGCCGACATCCCCGGTCTCATCGAGGGTGCGGCCGAGGGGCGCGGGCTGGGCCACCAGTTCCTCCGGCACGTCGAACGGGCTCGGGCCCTGGTCGTGCTCCTCGACCTCGCCCCGGTCGACGGCCGCTCGGCCGCGGAGCAGGAGCGGATTCTGCTCGACGAACTGCGTCGCTACCGGCCCGAGTTGCTCGACCGGCCTCGGATCGTCGTGGGCAGCAAGTCCGACGTGGCGACCGACGAGGAGTTCGCGGGCCTACGGATGTCGGCCGTGACCCGGCAGGGCCTCGACGAATTACTCGGCCGGATCGCCGCGTTGGTCGACGAGGCGCGAGCGGCCGAACCGGAGCCCGAACCGTTCGTGGTCCTCCGGCCGGCCGAGTCGGGCTTCTCGGTGCACCGCGAGGGCGAGCACGAGTGGCGGGTGACCGGCCGGGCCGCCGAACGCGCCGTCGCGCTGGCCGACCTCACCGAGCCCGACGCGGCCGCCTATGTGCAGCAGCGGCTCAGCCGGATGGGAGTCGAGCGGGCGCTGGCCCGGGCCGGCGCGACCGACGGCGACATCGTGCGGATCGGCGGGGTCGAGCTCACCTACGAGGGAGACGGCGCGTGAGCGCGCCCGTCGTCGTCGTCAAAGTCGGTACGTCGTCGGTCACCGATCCGACCGGCGCGCTCGTCGATGCTGCTCTGGCGAAGTTGGCGGGTGATCTCGTCGCGGCCCGGGCCTCGGGGAGTCGGATCGTGCTCGTGATGTCCGGCGCGATCGCGGCCGGCCTGCCGGCGCTCGGGCTGGAGCGGCGACCGACCGACATCGGCACCCTGCAGGCGCTCGCGGCCGTCGGCCAGCCCCGGCTCGTCACCCGCCTCGGCGACCTCCTCGCCCCGGAGGGGGTCGTCGCCGGGCAGGTGCTCCTCACCCCCTACGACTTCGTCCAACGTTCGCAGTACCTCCACGCCCGCGAGACGCTCGAGCGACTCCTCGACCTCGGTGTGCTCCCCGTGGTCAACGAGAACGACACCGTCGCCGACGACGAGATTCGCTACGGCGACAACGACCGCCTCGCGGCGCTCGTCGCCCACATGCTCGGTGCCGATCTCCTGCTGATGCTCACCGACACGGCCGGGGTGTTCACGGCCGACCCCCGCCTCGACGGGGACGCCTCGCTCATCGAGGAGATCGTCGAGGTCGACCAGGCGCTCGAGGCCGTGGCCGGTGGCGCCGGCAGCGATCGGGGCAGCGGGGGCATGGCCAGCAAACTGGCCGCTGCGAAGATCGCCGCTTGGTCGGGGGCCCGGGCCGTGATCGCGGCGGCCTCGGTGCCCGGCGTCGTCGTCGAAGCGATCGCCGGCCGTTCGGTCGGCACCGCGTTCGCGCCGCGGCCGCAGCGCCTGCCGAGTCGCAAGCTGTGGATCGCGTTCGCCCGGGCGTCCGAGGGGCGGATCGTGGTCGATGCGGGCGCCCGGCGGGCACTGGTCGCCGACGGTCGGTCGCTGCTCCTGGCCGGGGTGCGGGGAGTCGAGGGGGTGTTCGACGCCGATGCGGTCGTCGAGATCGTCGACGAGGCGGGCGAGGTCTTCGCCAAGGGGATCACCCGTCACGGTGCCGCCGGCCTGACCGCGCTGCTCGGGCGGCGCCGGAACGAGATCCCCGAGGGAACGCCGAGCGAGGCCGTACACCGCGACGATCTCGTCGTGCTTCCCGGCTGACCGAATCGGCGGAGGGCTCGCCGCGAGCACCGGGTACCCTGCGCTGCGTGACCGACGTCGAGGACCTGGGCCGCCGCGCCCGCGCGGCGAGCAGAGTGCTCGCTACGGCGCCGACGGGTCTCAAGGATGCGGCACTCCTCGCCGCGGCCGACCTGCTCCTCGAGCGCTCCGATCGGATCCGAGCCGCGAACGACGCCGATCTCGACACGGCCCGGGCCGACGGCATGGGCGAGGGGCCGCTCGACCGACTCCGGCTCACCGACGCCCGTCTCGCCGGGATGGCGGCCGGTCTGCGCCAAGTGGCGGCCCTGCCCGACCCGGTCGGCGAGGTGCTCGACGGGTCGGTCCGCCCCAACGGCCTCCAGCTCACCCGGGTGCGGGTACCGCTCGGGGTCGTGGCGATCATCTACGAGAACCGGCCCAACGTCACGAGTGACGCGGCGGGCTTGTGTCTCAAGTCGGGGAACGCCGCCCTGCTGCGGGGCTCGTCGACTGCGCTGCGCTCCAACGTGGAGGTCGCAGCGGTCCTGCGCGACGCGCTGACGGCGAACGACCTCCCGGCTGACGCCGTGATCCTGGTCGAGGACACCTCCTACGAGACGGCCGCCGCCGTCATGGGACTCACCGACTACGTCGACTGCCTGATCCCGCGCGGGGGGCCCGCGCTCGTACGCAGTGTCCGCGAAAACGCGCGTGTGCCGGTCGTCATCGACGGCGACGGCAACTGCCACGTGTACGTCGACGCGAGCGCCGATCTCGACGCGGCGGAGCGCATCGTCGTCAACGCGAAGACCCAGCGTCCGAGCGTGTGCAACGCGGCGGAGTCGCTCGTGGTGCACGAGGCCGTCGCGGCGGCCTTCGTGCCCCGGATCACCGGTGTGCTCTCGGGGCTCGGGGTGACCCTGGTGGGCGACGAACGGGCGCAGGCGCTCGCCCCGGCGATCGGTCCGGCGACCGACGAGGACTTCGGCCGCGAGTTCCTCGACCTCGAGATCTCGGTGGCCGTGGTTCCCGATCTCGATGCGGCGATCGATCACGTCAATCGGTTCGGCACCGGTCACACCGAGGCGATCCTGACGAGCGACCTCGCCGCGGCTCGTCGGTTCACGCGCGAGGTCGACGCCGCCGCCGTCATCGTGAACGCGAGTACGCGGTTCACCGACGGGGAGATGTTCGGTCTCGGCGCCGAGATCGGCATCTCGACACAGAAGTTGCACGCGCGAGGTCCGATGGGCCTGCGCGAGCTCACGACCTACAAGTACGTCGTCTGGGGTGAGGGGCAGGTGCGAACCTGATGGGAGAGCGTTTCGAATCGGTCGACGAGGTCTCGACCCGGCTGCGCGGGGTCGACTACCTCGCCGATCCGGCGATCGCGGGCGTGGTCTACCTGGCCGACCGGCTCGGTAAGCCGGTGCTGGTCGAGGGGCCGGCCGGGGTCGGCAAGACCGAACTCGCGAAGTCGGTAGCCGCGGCGACGGGCAGTCGTCTCATCCGACTCCAGTGCTACGAGGGCCTCGACGAGTCGAAGGCCATCTACGAGTGGAACTACAAGAAGCAACTCCTCCGCATCCAGGCCGATCGCGAGCACGAGCGCGACTGGGAGACGGTCGAGTCCGACATCTTCTCCGAGCCGTTCCTGCTCACTCGGCCCCTGCTCGAGGCGATCCGGTCGACCGAGCCGGTCGTTCTGCTCATCGACGAGGTCGACCGGGTGGAGATCGAGACCGAGGCGCTCCTCCTCGAGGTGCTCTCCGACTTTCAGGTCTCGATCCCCGAGTTGGGCACGATCACGGGAAACCAGATCCCGTACGTCTTCCTCACGTCGAACAACACCCGTGAGCTCTCGGAGGCCCTGAAGCGGCGCTGCCTCTTCCTCCACATCGACTACCCGGAGTCCGACCGCGAGAAGGAGATCGTGCGGGTCCGGGTTCCGGAGATCGACGCGGTACTCGCCGACCAGATCGCGAAGGTGGTCGGCTCGATCCGCAAGCTCGACATCAAGAAGGCGCCGTCGATCTCGGAGACCATCGACTGGGCCCGCACGCTCGTGTACCTCGGGCGCAACGAGGTCACCCCCGAGGTACTCGGCGACACGCTGCACGTGCTGCTCAAGTACCAGAGCGACATCGCGAAGGCCCGTAAGGAACTCGGCGTCGACGCACCCCCGTCGATCCGTAAGTGACCGGGCGCTGGGCCCGGCTCGACGACGCGATGACCCAGACGACCCGAACCGGCGGCTCCCGGCTCGGTGACGACGCCCGGCTGCTCGACGTGCTGCAGGGATTCGTGCACGAGCTCCGGGAGGCCGGTCTCCCGGTCTCGATGACGGAGAACCTCGACGCGATGCGGGCGATCGAGCACGTTCCTCTCGCCGACCGCGGCACTCTGCGCACGGCGCTCGCGGCGACCCTCGTGAAGCAGGCGGGCCACGCCCGGGTGTTCGACACGATCTTCGAGGTGTACTTCTCCATGTTCTCGCCCGGCGTGCCCGCCGCCGGCGATGAGAACGCGGCGGGGGATGCCGCGCGGGGGGAGTCGTTCGAGGAGCTCCGGGGCGCAATGGACGCCGGGGGCGCGATGGGCGAGCTCTCCGACGAGGACCTGGCCCGCCTCCTCCTCGACGCGCTCATGCGCATGGATCGCAACGAGCTGCAGATGATCGCGGCGGCGGCGGTCGCCCGCTTTGCGGGAATGGAGCCGGGGCGACCGGTCGGCGGCGCGTACTACCTCTACCGCACCCTGCGTCGCCTCGACGCCGAGGGCCTCACCGGCAAGATGATGGAGCGGGCCCGCGAGGAGGGTGCGCTGGGGGACGGCGCCTTCGACGAGCGCCTGGCGACCGAGGAGTTCGAGCAGCGGCTGAAGGTGTTGCGCGAGATGGTCGAGGCCGAGATCCGCCGCCGCCTCGTCGCCGACCGCGGGGTCGAGGCGATGGCCCGCACCCTGCGCAAGCCCCTCCCGGAAGACGTCGACTTCATGCACGCGTCGCGGGAGGAGATGCAGCAGATGCAGCGCGCCATCAACCCGCTCACCCGGGCGCTCGCCGCTCGTCTCGCCCAGCGGCGCCGAAACCGGCATCGGGGCCAGCTCGACTTCCGCCAGACGGTCCGCCGCTCGATGCAGTTCGGGGGGGTGCCGGTCGAGCCGCGCTTCAAGCGGCCCCGGCCCTCGAAGCCCGAGATCATGGTGATCGCCGACATCTCGGGATCGGTGGCGAGCTTCGCCCGGTTCACCCTCCAGTTCGTCTACGCGATGCAGAGCGAGTTCTCGAAGGTGCGTTCGTGGGTGTTCATCGACGGTATCGACGAGGTCACCCGGTTCTTCGACGAGGCCGACGAGGTCTCGCAAGCGATCTCGCGGGTGAACACCGAGGCCGACGTGGTGTGGGTCGACGGTCACTCCGACTACGGGCACGCGTTCGAGGTATGGCACGAGCGCCACATTCGCGAGGTGACCCGCAAGTCGACGGTGATCCTGCTCGGCGACGCTCGGAACAACTACCACGCTTCGCAGGCGTGGACGATCGGGGAAATGCGCAAGCGGGCCCGGCGGGTGTTCTGGCTCGATCCCGAACCCCGCGGTTACTGGGACACGGGCGACTCGATCGTTTCCGAGTACGCACCGCACTGCGACGGTGTCTACGAGGTGCGCAACCTGCGTCAGCTCCAGCGGTTCGTTTCCGACATCGTCGAGGCGTGAGCGTGCCGGAGTCGTCCGCGAACCTCGCGGCGCTCGGGTGGGACGACGGATGGGAACGAGCGGCGGCGGCAGTCGATCGCCCGACGGCGCAGCCCGCGCGCGTGCAGCGGGTCGACATGGGTTGGGTGGCGGTACTGGGCCCCGACGGTCCGGGCCGGGCCGAGCAGGGATCGACGCGGGCCGCGACCGGTGACTGGGTACTCGTCGAACGCGACGCGGTCGTGGCGGTCCTCGACCGCCGCTCGGCCTTCGTCCGGGGCGACACCCTCGACGGGGTCGCCCGCCGGCCCCAGGTCGTGGCGGCCAACGCGGACACGGTGCTCGTGGTCCAGGCGATCCCGGGGGGTCCGAACCCCCGGCGTCTCGAACGCGAACTCGTGCTCGCCTACCAGAGCGGGGCCGAGCCGGTCGTCGTGTGCTCGAAGGCCGACCTCGTCGACGCCGACGCGGTCGCGCCGTTCGTCGCGGTCGCGGGGGGCGCGGCGCCCGGGGTCCGGGTCGTGGTGACGAGCGCCCGCACCGGACTCGGGCTCGACGAGGTGGCCGACCTCGCCCGACCCGCCCATACGCTCGCCTGCGTCGGCGCGTCGGGCGTGGGTAAGTCGACCCTCGTCAACGCGCTGGTCGGCCGGGAACTGCTCGAGACGGCCGAGGTGCGGGCGACCGACCACCGGGGTCGGCACACGACCACCCGCCGGGAACTCGTCCTCCTGCCCGGGGGCGGAGCGTGCATCGACACCCCCGGTCTGCGAGCGGTGGCGCTGTGGGACGCCGACGACGGCCTCGAACGGGTCTTCGCCGACATCAGCGCTCTCGCGCCGGGGTGCCGATTCTCCGACTGTGCCCACGGGACCGAGCCCGGTTGCGCAGTGCAGGCGGCGGTCGCGGCGGGCGATTGCGACGCGGCGCGTGTCGACCATCTGCGCCGATTGACCGCCGAACTCGACGAGGGTGCCGCGCGGCGCCGTCGGCGCTGACCGGCGAGCGGTTCAGGAGCCGGCGGGCGCGTCGATCCGGTCGGCGATGCGGGCCAACGCGACGAGTTGCTGGCGTTCGCGGCGACGGAACGGGTGGCCGCTCCGGCTCATGAGGAGGACGGCCCCCCGGATCGGGAGGGCGGCGACGGCCAGGTCGTCGGGCCCGGTCTCGCCGCCGACCACGGCGGGGGACGCGCTCGTGCCCGCCGCGAGCGCACCGAGGATCGAGGGGGCCGGGACGGGGGATCCGGCCGCCGCCAGTACCAGTTCGTCGCGGACGACGGCCACCCACTCCGCCTCGAACTCGTCGCGGGTCCGTTCGGCGAGCACGGCCAGGCGGACGTCCGGAGCTGCCGTGCACAGGGCCTCGGCGGAGGCGAGGGCATCGAGGCGGGCGTCGGGAAAGCTCTCGACGGTGCGCCACTCCTCGACCGACGCGCCGTCGACCTCCTCGATCTCGCGCACGAGGAGGGGCAGCACGTCGGGATCGTCGATGACGACCGCGAACTCGTCGACCGCGATCGTCTCGCTGCGTTCGAGCACCTCGACGCCGACGATGTCACCGCCGATCGCGCCGATGCGGGATGCCACGAGCCCGAGAGCGCCGGGTCGGTCGGGAAGCCACACGCGAACGACGAGATTCGGCACGAGCGGAGGTTACGGTCCGAACGGCGCTCCTACACTCATCGACGATGAGCGGTGAACGGATCGGCGTGTTCGGGGGAACGTTCGACCCCGTACATGTCGGCCACATGACCGCCGCCTGCGCCGCTCGTCACCAGCTGCGTCTCGATCGTGTGCTCCTCGTGGTGGCGCGCGACCCGTGGCAGAAGCGGGACACCGTGGTCGCCGCGGCCGAGGACCGTTTCGCGATGGTCGCCGCGGCGTGCGCGGGGGTAGAGGGGCTCGAGGCGTCCCGGATCGAGATCGACCGAGCGGGCCCGACGTTCACCGCCGACACGCTCCGGGCGCTCGTCGCGCCGAACCGTGAACTGTTCCTCGTTCTCGGTGCCGATGCGGCCGCGGGTCTCGACTCCTGGGAACGGCCGGAGTCCGTACGGACCTCGGCGACCCTGGCCGTCGTCGCCCGCGAGGGGGGACCTCCGCCACCGGCGGGCGCAGTGGTGGTCGACATGCCCCGGCTCGACGTGTCATCGACCGACCTGCGCCGCCGGATCGCTGCGGGCGAGCCGGTCGACTTTCTCGTGCCCGAGGGGGCCCGAGCGATTCTTCGCGACCGTCGTCTCTACACTCGCGCCCCATGAGCAACACCCGGCGCCGACGCGACCCGAGGGTCGTCCGGCAACGCGACCGGATCGGCCTCCTCCTCGTGGTGCTGGCGGCCGTCGTCGCGGGGGTGGTGGCGGGTTCCCTGGCTTCGCCCCAGCCGTGGCAGGCCGAGCCCGTGTCGGTGCCGAAGTGATGGCGGGGCCGGAACCGGCAGTCGTCGCCGCTCGGGCCGCCGACGCCAAGAAGGGTGAGGGGATCCTCGTCCTCGACGTGGGCGAGGTGCTCGGGATCGTCGGCACCTTCGTGATCGCGAGCGCATCGAACGCCCGGCTCGTGCGGGCGATCGTCGAGGAGGTCGAGGACCGACTCCGCGAAGACGTGGGCATCAAGCCCCGGGCGGTCGAGGGGCTCACCGACGCGTCGTGGGTGCTGCTCGACTACGGCGACCTGGTGGTACACGTCTTCCTGGCCGAGACCCGCGAGTTCTACGGGCTCGAGCGTTTGTGGGCCGATGTGCCCCGGGTGGAGTGGGAGGACGCGGTCGCTCCGGTCCCGGAGGGCTGAGTCGGTGACCTCCGGTCGGCCGGCGGTGCGCTACCGCCCGCACCTCGACGGTTTGCGGGCCGTCGCCGTCTACCTCGTCGTCGCGTTCCACGCGGGCTTGGGTCACGTCGAAGCCGGTTTCATCGGCGTCGACGTGTTCTTCGTCCTCTCGGGGTTCCTGGTCACCAAGTTGCTCGTCGTGGATCTCGTACGGCGCGGTCGACCCGACGCCCGACGCTTCTACGCCCGACGGTCGCGCCGCATCCTGCCGGCGGCGATCCTCGTGCTGGTGGCCACCGCCGCCGCGTACCGGGCCCTCGCGCCGCCCGCCGACGTCGAAGCGGCGATGGGCGGGTTCCGGGCCGCGAGCGTCTACGTCGCCAACTGGTTCTTCATCGGCCAGTCGACCGACTACTTCGCGTCCGACCTGACGCGCAGCCCCGTTCTGCACTTCTGGTCGCTCGCGGTGGAGGAGCAGTTCTACCTGCTCTGGCCGCTGGTCCTCGGCGGACTGTTCCTGCTCGCCCGACGCTTCGGATCGGCGAAGTGGGCGATCCTCCGCGCTGCGGTGGCCGCGTGTGCGCTCGCCTCGGCGGTCGCTGCGGTCGTGCTCGCCGGCGACAACCTCGCTCGTGCCTACTACGGCACCGACACCCGCGCGTACCAACTCCTCGCCGGTGCACTTGTTGCCCTCACCCCCGGGCTGGCCCGGCTGGGTGGCCGCGCGGGCCGGATCGCGGCGGCGAGCGCGATACCTGCCGTGGCGGGGATCGTGATCCTGGCGACCCCACTGGTGGGTGTGGGTCCGATCACCCGCGGACTCCTCGTCACGGTGGCCACGGTCGTCCTGATCGTGGCGCTCGAGAACGCCCGGGGCGGTCCCGTCACCACGATTCTCGCGTCGGGACCGATGACGGCCCTCGGCCGCGTGTCGTACGGCACGTACCTGTGGCACTGGCCGATCATCGTTCTGCTGGCGCTGGAGGCGGAGCTCGCTCCGCTTGCGGTCTTCGCGATCTCGGCGGCGGGTGCGACGCTGCTCGCGGCGATCAGTTACGGACTCATGGAGCATCCGATCCGGTCGACGCGCCGACTCGACGGCTACGCGATACCGGTCGTCGCCGGGGGCCTCGCCTGCAGTCTGGTCGTCGGGCTCGTCCTCATGCCCCGGTTCCTCGACGGGGGTAGCGCCGAGATCGCGGGGATCGGGGGGTCGGGCGGGCCGGGACCGAGCCTCACCAACTGGCGGATCGCGGCCGATGACGTACCCGGCCTCCCCGACTGTCTCGGTCGTCCGGCGGCAGCGTGCACGTTGGTGCGCGGCGGGGATCCCCACGTCGTGGTCGTCGGAGACAGCATCGCCCGCATGTGGATCCCGGCGCTCGTGCAGTCGGCGATGAGCGACGGGTTCACGCTCTCGGCCGCGATCATGCCCGGCTGCCCGTGGTTGCGCGGGATCTACTTCCGCCAGACGCAGTCGACCTGGAACCAGTGCAGCGAGCACCGGAACGACTGGTACTCGCGCATGATCCCCGAACTCGACCCCGACGTCGTCATCGTCTCGCAACTCGATCCCGAGAGTTCCCTCGACGCGAAGCGCGACAAGTCGGTCGTGGCGAACGACGGCTCGGTGATCGCGCCCGGCGACCCGGGCTTCGAACAGTTCCTGCAGGAACGGGTCGACGAGAGCATGACGGCGCTGTCGGCACCGGCTCGACGGATCGTGGTCATCGAGCCCACGGCGTCGGCTCCGCTCGCCGCCGACCCCTTGCGGTGCCTCTCGCAGGGACGCGATCCGGCGACGTGCGCGTTCTTCGGTCCGGTCGAGCCCACCACGCTCGAGGGGATTCTGCGGGCCCGGGCCGACGCCGACCCCGGCGTCGTCACACTCGACCTCGATCGGGCGGTGTGTCCGCGCTACCCGCAGTGCGATGCCGTAGTCGACGACGTGATCGCCTATCGCGACGGCTCCCACCTCACGGCGACCTACGCCCGGACGCTGGCCGGACCCCTCGGGAGCGCCCTCGCCGCGGCCGGGGTCGACCTGCGGCCATGATGGGTTCGACCCGGCGGTCGGCGTCCGGGGTGCAGAGGTGATCCAGCGATGAAGCAGATTCGGGTACACGGACCGAACGACGTGCGACTCGACGAGATCCCCGACCCGACTCCCGGTCCCCGTGACGCCCTCGTGCGTATTGCGGCCTGCGGAATCTGCGGAACCGACGTGTCCTTCGTGCACATGGGTGGCATCACCG
>Ga0208783_10001174_pt1 | contig 15767 bp, 13 predicted proteins | sample DEB19_08_DNA_2_FD_184529 | JGI IMG/M metagenome (GOLD analysis project Ga0208783, IMG submission 184529) | Aqueous microbial communities from the Delaware River and Bay under freshwater to marine salinity gradient to study organic matter... | ecosystem: Environmental > Aquatic > Marine >... | reverse complement strand
GGACACGGTCCAGGTCGGCGCGGACACGGTCCAGGTCGGCGCGGACACGGTCCAGGTCGGCGCGGACACGGTCCAGGTCGGCGCGGATCGCGTCACCCCGTCGGAGCATACCGAGGACAACGATCACGTATCCCACGGCACCCACTGCACCCACTGCCCCCGCCGGACCGGCGAGCGCGAATGCGACAGCCGACGCGACCAAACCCGCGGCTACAAGTGAACCTGTGGGGGAGCGGAAGAAGCGCGTAGTATGACGCTAACAGTCGTGCAACTCTCGCAGCCAGTCATCGCAGTCCGCATCGATCAGGCGCTCCGTCCCAAGGCCAGATGCCACAGCCGCACGCACCCGACTCAGGCGATCTCGACCCAACTCTGACCGCGCGATAGAAACCCCTGGCAACGATGATTGAACGGACCTCAAAGCCCCTCGAGCGCCGCTCGTGACCGACCGTGTGAGGCCGGCTCACCGAATCCCGTCGTCAACGGAAACTGCTTGGATCACAACTGCCGAGTCCGACCACTGATCGAGGTCACGCCGTGACAAACCTCGCCGTCCGCACGAGTTCGTTGGCAGGTTGCATCGCTGCGTTGTACATCTGTGCCGCCTCGATCGATCCCACTCAACGGTGGTTCTCGATAGGCCCTGCGGCCCTCTGTGTGCTCGCGGTATCACTCTGGCTAGCCGCCAACCACGCGTTCCTGGTCGTCCGATCCGCAGCGTTCGCCAATGGCCAGGTCGACGGGGGACGCCGTTGGATCAGCGAACACCGCAAGGCACGCGCTGAGGGGCGGTTCGCGGGCGTCCGTCCCTCACGGGAGCGGGCGACGGAATTGGCGATCACTGCAGCGGCTCTCGCATTGTCACGGAGAGGCTTGATTACCGTCGCAGCAGTTGCCGCCCTGTCGATCGCGGGCGCACTGGCTGTCGAACTCGGGGGGCCCGATCTCCCACTCACGGCGATTCTTCCCACCGCGCTAGTCCTCGCCCTCGTCGCCATCGCGGGAACTGTTCTCGGAAGATCAGTCTTGGCCGTGACGCTCTTCGGCGGACGGGGCCGCCAAACGCGCCCCCTCATCGCAATCGGGCGGTTGCCGAATGAGCGGCCGACGCAGACCAACGGCTTCCCATCAGTTCGGGCACTGTCCAATGTCATCAGGTTCCCGACCGGCATCGCGTCACTCCTACTTGCGATCATCGCTGTCGTCCTCGCCATCGTCACGCCACAGAGCGAGGTGCTCGGTTTCGGTATCGGGATCCTCCTTGTCCAACTCGCAGCGGCGAACTGGATTCTCCTGGCCTGCTCTCAGGCCTGGCGGGGGCAACTCGCAGACGACCCGAAACGACAGGTGGCACCGATCACTGGTGCAGTTGTGTCGCGAACTGCACCACGCTCGTTTCCGCGAGGAACCAACGCTCCGACCCAACGGCTGCTCGTGGACCTCGTCACTCCACTCGGGGCCCTTTCCGAACTCTCGGATCTCGGTCATGTCCTCTCGGACCACCGAACGGTCGAGCCATTGCCCGTGCGGTGGACGATAGTCACCGAACCCGACCGCGTAGATGCCGTAGAGGGCTTCTTGACGAATCTCTTCGATCTTCACGGTTGCACGCAACCCGGACCCAAGGTCCGGGTGCTCGCATGCGAGGAACCCGCAGCCGGACCCAAGCGCAATGCTGGTGCCTCGGTTTCCACGGCGCCGTTCATCGTCTTCGTCGACTCAGATGATCGGATCGACCTCCCGCGCCTCGTGGCGGCCGCAAGCAGTTGCCTCGACTGCGACAAAGCGTTCCAGAGTGTCCACCTTCACCCTTTCCATATTCTCGGCAACGAAGGCATGCGCCTTCGAATCCCCGACCCGAGCCACTCGTCATTGCTCACCCATCATCATTGCGCACGCATCTGGCCCGGCACTCTGTTTCGTTCGGGGACCGCTGAATACGCGCACGCTGACTTCGAGGACGCAATCCTCACCGCTAGAGCTCCACGTTTTACCGACCACTGCGTACACCCGACGCCTGAAACTGCATTTCTTACGTACGCGGATCACCGCGACAATCCGACCCGCCTCACACGTCAGCAGAAGGATCCGACCGAATTCCTGCGCACACTCGCACAAGAAGCTTTACTGGAAGGCACTCGGCCCGGGCCACGTGCCCCATCCGAACGTGAAACTGAACTAGTCCGAACGCTCATCGGTCGCGTCGCCGCTGAAATCGCCTGGTCCCGGGCAGGAACGGCGCTTGAGATCCTCGAGACCGGCCTCGAAGAATACGCCCCTTACCGGGCCATACGAACGAGTCCGACCGCGCTCCCGGATCGCCAAATCGAAGCGATCATGGACGGCGTGCACACTCGGAGCCGTCACAGCGGACTCTCCATCGACCGAAACGCTCTCGTGAAGCTCATTCGCACTGAATTCGAAGCATCAACCCCGATTACTACCGCACTCTCTGCTGCCCACAACGACGCCGATCGCTCCGGCCTCGAACGTTCACTCGCTCTCATCCTCGGACTGCTCAATGTGGACACTTCGAAGATGAGACCCGTGCACGGCACGCCTACGATTTTCTCGAACCTTGTCGGAGAGGATCTGAATCAGGCTGGTCGTGCCCTCAGATTCTTTCTGCGCACACCACACTTTCTCTTCTCCGACGACAGGGCACTTCCTCGAGGATCCGTCGAGGTGTACGACCCCGTCAGCCAGACCAGACAACACGTCGGCAATTTCCTTTCTGATCGCTTGATGAGCAGTCGACTCCTTCGATTGTGGGATCGTTACTATCCCTCCATGGCCGAAGTCGAAGTGGCCAGGTCCCAAGTTCTGCTTCAACGGCTTCGCAGCGATGCGTCACCGAGACCCGTGAGGCTCATTGGCACCGGTCCATCGAGTGTCGAGGCGTTCGGACCGAATACTGCAAGCGACGTAACGACGATCTGTTGTAACAGTTGGGTCGGTCGCCCCGACATTTTGGCCGAACAGAAGGTGGCTTTCGTCACAGCCGCCGATCCGATCTTCCATGCAGGCCCGTCGGATTACGCTCGACAATTTCGCGCGGATTTAACGTATTGGCTTCGGCAAAGCTCCGAGAACACTTTCCTGACCGTCGCGCGCGATATCGCCATCTACCTTTCGGAGTTGCCTTGCGACGTTCATGATCAAATTATCTCAGTGTCGTTCGAGCCGACAATCGACATGAGCATCGCACTGCCTCTTTCGACCGGACGGGTCCAGCCGTTTCCGAATGTCTTGACGTTGCTGATGTTTCCGCTCGCCGAGCATCTCGACGCTTCGGAACTTCAGCTCTTCGGTTTCGATGGAGGCGCACAAGGTTCAACTGAGTATTGGAAATACGCGCAAGCCGCCAACTACTCGGAAGAGCTCCAAAGCAGTGTCAGGGCCTGGCACCCCGAATTTTTCCGACTCGACCTCGACGACTACCGACACCAACACGACGAACATGTCGAAGGATGGATAGAACGGTTTTCGAGTCTGGGAACGCCCGTGAGCGCGAGTGCGCCGTCAAATATCCCCGCTGTCGATGCCGCATTCCGTTCCCGCCCTCTGCGGGGAGGTTGAAGATGCGGAGGAACCTCAAGGGACTTTCGGTTTCAATCGACGAAGTGGCTCTCGTGCGTCGGGCTCTGTTCGAATCGGGACTCGTTCCTCATCGCCGGACTATGGTCGATGTCGGAGCCCACAAAGGTTCGGCGTTTTCTTCATTCGTTCGGTCCGGCTGGCAAGTCTGGGCATTCGAACCCAACACTGTCCTGTACGAAGGACTAGTTGAACGATTCGGGCATTGGCCGAATCTTTCTATATGCCCCGTTGCCCTTTCCGACGAGGCGCAGCAACAGGCGGCTTTCTTCGTATCCGAGGAGAGTACCGGTATCAGTTCGCTCCTCGGCTTCGATGCGTCGCACAGATTCTCAGAATTCGTTGCGACTCGCCGTTTGGACGCATTCTCCATCGACTACGTGGACCTTCTGAAGATCGACGTCGAGGGCTACGATCGCAACGTATTCAGGAGTCGTGGTTCGCTCGTGCCACGGGTCCTCGTTACCGAATTCGAAGACAACAAGACCAAGCATCTTGGTTACTCCGCCGAAGAATATGCGCTCGAAATCGAGGAGGCGGGATACCACGTCTGGATGAGCGAGTGGGATCCGATCGTCCGATACGGCCGCAGACACTCTTGGCGGAGATTGGTTCGCTTCCCTGATTTTTCTCCCGATGTCGCGGCTTGGGGAAACTTCATTGCTGTCCATCGGTCCGTCGAGGTCGATCCCGTTGTGATCGACCATCACCTGCACGACGAACTCAGTAACGAACGGTGCTGAGGTCAGCCGTTCGTTTCGCGTGTTCCGTGGGAGCCTGGGAGTCCCGGCTCATCTGCACAGTTTCGACTCGATATCGACACCGAACGTCCTCTCGGACGTTGTCAGTGGATCACGCCGCTTGGCGCGCAGCCGTTCGCGGGGCGAGACTGCGGGGGTGTTGACGGGTCCGCGCCGTTTCCTCGATCGCCTGCGGTGGCGGCTCACAGCCGGTCGCGAACCGGACGACGACGGCGTTGCGGGCAACCTCGACTGGAACCGCCGCCGTTGGGGTCAGGCCCGGGGCTGGGCGACGCTCGACGGCTACGGCTACCGCTGGGGCGAGGGCCACTCCCAGCTTGCCACCGCGATCAGCCGGATCGCCGACGAGCACCTCCGGCCCCACCTCGGCGGCCGATACGACCTCAAGGTGCTCGAGTTATCACCCGGGGCCGGACGCTTCACCGCCGAACTCATCCGCTACGCGCGCGAGTTGGTTCTCGTCGACATGAACGCCTCGGCGGTCGCGATCTGCCGGGAGCGCTTCCGCTACTACCCGACCCCGCTGCGCGCGCTCGTGAACGACGGCCGCGACCTCTCCGGGGTCACCGACCGAGACTTCGACCTCATCGCCTGTTACGACTCGATGGTGCACATGCACCCCGAGATCGTGCGGGGCTACGTCGAACAGGCCACCGCTCGACTCGCGCCCGCCGGTCTCCTCTGGCTCGACCACAGCGGTCGAGGAAAGCGCGATGAGGGGCACCGCAGCGCGGTCACGGCCGAGTGGATGGCGGAGACGGCGGATGGTCTCGGCCTGACCGTGGTCGAGCAGTGGTACCGCAACGATTGGGATTGCGTGAGCGTGTTGCGCGCGGCCGAGGGCTGACGGTCGGCTCAGCCGCCCAGTGCCCTCAGCACGGCATCGGCCGCCCGCTCCTCGCTCGGTCGGTCCGGATCCACATCGACCTGGGCCGCCAGGAATCCTGCGGCCCGCTCGCGTACCGGCGGCGACGCCGGGAGTCCGCCAAGAATTGCGGCCAGCTCGCCCGCCGAAGCGGACGCGCCGAACGCACCACCGGACTCACGGAAGGTCGGCACCCGTTCACCGTGCGGGTTGTGGTACACGAGTTCGATGCCTCGGGCCAAGGCCTCATAACCGAGCGTGCTGAACCGGGTGACGAGTGCGCCGGCCTCGGCCAGCAGTTCCTCGACCGGCCGCCGCGACACCCACCGGGGGTCGATCCAGCCCCGGTCGGCCCCGTGACGCGAGACGACGAAGCGGCGATCGGCGGCCGCACATCCGGCGGCGACCGACGCCAGCCAAGCCCGCCGATGCTCGGTGAGCACGCCGTAGGTGAAGTTGCAGTTCACGACGACGAGTTCGGAGTCCGCGGCCACGGGCGGTCGGGCCAGGATCCGCTCGATCCGACAGCTGCCGACGACGGTGCCGGGGCGGTCGGCGAGGGCGGCCCGGTCGTTCTCGCCCTGGAGAAGCACGTGATCGACGGTGCGGTAAGCCCGCCGCTCGCGGCCCGTGTCGACGTCGTCGAAGTCCTGCACCCCCTCGACCTTGCCCAGGGTCGGGAGACCGAGGCTCCTGGCCTCCTCGACGAGGCCCCGGTACCAGTCCCAGTCGTTCATAACGACCAGGGCCGAGTGCGCTGCGATCAGTTCGGTCGCCGGGACGGGTGGCCCGAGCGCGGTCCGGCCCCGCGCCGCGAGGGCACCGACGAGGCGCCGGTGGAAGCGGGTCTGGGTGCGCCAGCGCCCGAGCGGCTTGGGGGCGGGCTCGACGGTGGCCAGGGTCGCTCCGACCCCCCGGGTCGTCAGGGCATCGGCGAGGGGAACGAGTTCGTCGAGGTGGTAGGGCGCGAGCGGCACGAGCAATACCCCGCCCTCCGTCCGCACCCCGGGCGGCGCGAAGGCCCGGAGGCGGTGAGATCGGTCGGTCACACCCGCACCAACGGCTCCGGTCGCCCCGCAACCCCGGGCCGCAGCGCGTAGACCGCACCCGACTCCGGACCGGGACCGTCGAGTCCGATCGACGCGGTCGTGATCACGAGCGTGGCGCCGTCGGGACCGGCGAACGCCGGGCAGGTGACGAGCGGGGCCGGGACCTCGACCACTGCGTCGAGTCGGCCCTCGTGGTAGCGGTGCACGGCCCCGCCCCCCCAGAGCGCGATCCAGAGCCCACCCTCGGAGTCGATCGTCATGCCGTCGGGACTCCCGGCCGACTCGGGGATACTCACGACCGATCGCCGCCCGCTCACCCCACCGGTCTCCGCGTCGTAGTCGAACGCGTCGATGCGCCCGGTCGGCGTATCGACGTAGTAGAGAATTTCTCCGTCCTCGCTCCAGGCCAGCCCGTTGGAGATCGTGACCCCGGCGACGAGCGCGCGAACCCTTCCCCCGTCGAGACTCCAGAGGGTGCCGGCTCCCGGCCGCTCGGAGAACGCCATCGAGCCGGCGACGAAGCGACCCGCCGGGTCGGCCTTGCCGTCGTTCATGCGTACGTCGTCGGCCCCGTGATCGACCGCGGCCAGCAGCGGGTGGCCGGTCGCCGCATCGACACGCCGGAACCCACTCGTCGTCGCGGCCACGAGGCCACCGCTCTCGGCAAGAGCGACGCACCCCACCGCCTCGCCCACCTCGATCGGGGGGCGGGCCGCGCCGTCGAGGTCGAGCCCGTTCACGCGACCGCGCAGGATGTCGACCCACCACACGAGACCGATGCGTGGGTCCCACACCGGCCCCTCGCCGAGCTCGGCCCGGGCGTCGAGCAGGAGGTCGGCCTTCACTCGGTGCTCAGGTGGGCGAGCACGCCGCCGTCGGCGACGATGGTCTGACCGGTGACGTAGCCGCTGCGATCTCCGTCGGCGAGGAAGAGGATCACCTCGGCGATCAGACCGGGCTCGGCGACGAAACCGAGGGGGGTACGCCGCAGCACCTCGTCGAAGTTGCCGGCCGCCCCCTCCGGGTGCGGGCGCCGGGTGAGCCCGTCGCGGAACATCGGAGTATCGACCGCGCCCGGCACCACGGCGTTTACCCGGATGCCGTCGACCGCCAACTCGAGCGCAGCGGCCCGGGTGAACGCGAGCAACGCGCCCTTCGAGGCGGCATAGGCCCCCACGTTGAGAGAGGTCGCCAACGCGTGCACCGAGGAGACGTTCACGATGGCGCCCCGGGTCCGGGCCAGGGCCGCCGCCGCCTCCCGGGTGGTCTGGAAAGCGGAGCGCACATTGATGTCGAGCACCTCGGCCCACTGATCATCCGTTGTATCGACGATCGCCCGGTCGAGGGGGATGGCCCCGTTGTTCACCACCGCGTGCACCTCGGTGCGCCCGCACAGATCCCGCACGAAGCCCACGAGTCCGTCGGCGTCGGCGAGGTCGACTGCCGCCCACTCGTCGGGCTCGGCCCCGGGCCGCGGCGGTCGCCGGTCGATACCCACCGTGCGCCAACCGGCTCCGGCGAACCGCTGCACGGTCGCGCCGCCGATACCGCCGCTGGATCCGGTGACGAGAACGGTCCGGGTCACGAGTCCCTCCCGAGGCCGAGGGCGTCGGCGAGATTGGCCAGCGCCCGGTGGTGCACGCGGGCGCAGGCCTCCGCCGTGTTGGAGGCATTGTGCGAACCGAGCACGACCTGCTCGAAGCGGCGGAGGGGGTGGTCGGCGGCGAGGGGTTCGGCTTCGAAGACGTCGAGCGCGGCACCCGCGACCTGGCCCCGCTCGAGCGCCGCGACCAGCGCGGTCTCGTCGATCACCGGACCCCGCGCCGTGTTCACGAGCAGCAACCCGGGCCGAACTACGGCGAACGCGCGGGCGTCGAGCAAGTGGCGGGTCTCCGGCGTGAGCGGACAGTGGAGCGACAGGGCGTCGACCCGGGCCAAGAGATCATCGAGCCCGACCACGTCGATCCCGTCGGCTGCGGCGGCCTCCCGGCTCGCGGCGACCGGATCGGCACCCATCACCCGGGCACCGAGGGCCAGCCCCCGACGACCGAAAGCCCGGCCGATGCCGCCCAGTCCGATGACGCCGACCGTCATTGCGCCGACCGAGCGACCGACGGGCTTGGGCCATCCGCCCGCCCGCACTCCGCGGTCGACGAGGTGGAGACCGCGGGCGAGGCCGATCAGATACGCGAGCGCGATGTCGGCCACATCGTCGTCGAAAGCCCCCGGGGTGTTGCTCACCGCGACCCCGTGTTCCGCGGCAGCGGCCAAGTCGATACCGTCGATCCCGACCCCCCACTTGGCGATCGCCCGCAGGCCCGGCAACCTGGCGATCACGTCGGCGGTGAAGGCGTCATCACCCGCGATGACCCCGGCGCAGTCGGCGAGCGCGGCGACCAGGTCGTCGCCCGCGAGGGCCTGGACGACCGGGGGGCACACCACCTCGACCCCGAGGCGATCGAACTCGGACTCCAGCGCGGCCAGATCGCGCTGCATCTGCACGCAGGTCACGGCGATGCGGGTCACCGCGCGCTCCCGATGCGCCAGAGGGCCTCGGCGATGAGGAAGTCGCTCTCCTCGTCGATGTCGACGGCCTCGGTCGCGTCGACCTCGAACATCAGGGGTCGGGCGCCGAGCCGCGACCCCGTCTCGAGCACGAGTTCGCGCGGGAAGACGTACAGACACGAGTTCTCCTCGAATACCGGGGGGAGATCCTGCGTGCGGAGAAGCACTGCGGGGTCGTGATTGAGCGGCCGACCCTCGGCCGTCCAGAGTCGCGTCTGGAGCCGGGTGACCGAGAAGAGGCTGTCGTGGACGGGACCCGCTGCCGCGAAGGCGGCGACCGCCGACCGGATCGTCGACGCGGCGAGGAGCGGGTTCGTGCTGTGGGTCTGCAGCAGGACGGGCCGGTCGGCCAGGATCCGGGCGTCGTGGGCGATGATGGCGTTCATCGGCACATCGCCCCCGAGGAGCTCGGCGGGCCGCTCGATCACCCGGACCGTCGGAAACGTCGTAGCCGCCTGCTCGGCGATGAGATCGCTGTCGGTGTCGATCACGACCTCGACGACCTCGGGGCACGCGAGCAGGGTGCGCACGATGTGGTGGAAGAGCGGGGCGTCACCGAACATCCGGTAGTTCTTGCCGGGAACGCGTTCGCTCGAGTGCCGCATCGGCACCAGCGCCGTGACCTCCGGAGCGCCGCTCACCGGGGAGTTCCCGACGACGAACGGCGACGCTCGAGCGCCGTGAAGCCCTTCGGGTAGTAGAAGCGGCGCCGCACCTCACGCGAGACCTCTCCGGCCCGGGCCGAGCCGCGGTAGCCGCCGAGGTACTGCCCGGCCCGGAATCGAGGGATGGCCCAGAGGTTGCGGAGGAGCTTCCGACGCACGGTCGCGGCCAGGTAGTCGCGCGAGACGCTCGCAACGAAGAGCATCCCCGCCTCGGCGAGGCCCAGACGCTCGTGCCCGGTGATCCGGCGGTACGCCACCGCCTCGCGCTCGTACCGGTTGACGATCGCTCGAAAACCCTCGGAGTGCACGTGGACGATCGCGGCTCCCGCCTCGTAGGCGATGCGCTCACCCTCGGCGAGCGCGCGTTTGGCCCACTCGAGGTCCTCGAGTCCCGTGAGCGACTCGTCGTACGGGCGGCGGCTCCAGGCCGACCGACGCACCGCGCAGTTCGCGTTGTTGCAGAAGGGATGCCGTTGATCGGGATCCGAGCGCTCGGGGAACCAGCGCCGCATCACCTCCAGCTCCGAGAAGTGACTGCGCTCGTCTCCGGTCTGCCTCCCGTACACGAGGCTTACCTCCGGATCGACGAACGGAGCCGTGAGCCCTCGGATCCACTCGTCGTCGACGGGGACGACGTGCGCACTCGCGAAGACCAGGATGTCGCCCCGTGCGGCGGCACACCCCCGGTTGAGAGCGCGTCCGAACGAGAACTCCTCCGGCGCGATGGCCACGATCCGGGCGCCGAACGACCGGGCTATCGCCACCGTGGCGTCGGTCGAGCCCGAGTCGACCACGACGACCTCGTCGGGGATTCGCGTCTGCTCCGCCACCGCAGCCAACAGCGTCCCGATGTGCTCGGCCTCGTCGAGCGCACGAACGACGAGCGACACCGAGGGTTGGGGCACTGACATCCGATCCGCCGATCCGCGTGGGCGAGGCGCCGACCCGACGATCGTACCGCCCGCTCGGGTCGTGAACCGCCCGCTACCGCACGCACAGACGGCTACCCTCCCATCGACCGCCGCACCGACGGGAGCAGGTGGCGATGGCCGACGCGGGACCGACCGGACCCCGACACGAACCCACCGGCGAGCCGTCGGCCCGGGCTGAGACGCCGGCGTTGGCTCGCCACCTCCGCCGCGAGCCGAGGGTCTTCCGAGCGCTGCGCGCGCACGGATTCCGCTGGCTGCAGGTCGCTGACGCGGCGGCCGTCTTCCTCGCCGCCGTCAGCATCACGCTGGTGCGCTTCGGCGCCGCGTGGCCGACCTACCCGGTCCCGCACTACGTCGTCGGTTTCGCCGTCGCCACGGTCGTCACCGTCACCTGTTACTACTTCGCCGGTCTCTACGAACGCGACCTCCGGGTCGGGAGCCGCCCGTTCCTGCCGCAGGTCGCGAGCGCCACCGTCGTCGCGATGCTCGTCAACGCACTGATCGCGCTGCTCTCGGGCCGCTACCTGCTCCCCCGGGCCAGCCTCCTCGCACTGACCGTCGTCGCCACCGTCGTCGTCACCGCGAACCGAGCCCTCGTCCGCCTCGCCGAGCCGATGTTCGGACGCCGACCGCACGTGGCGCTGGCGGGCGGACCCGCCGACCTGGCCCGAGCGCGCGACCAGCTCGGCCGGGCCGATCCACGCACCGTCGTCGCCGGCGAGATCGACACTGAACGCGACGGTCCGAGCGGTATCGCCCGGCTCGCATCGGGAACCGGAGCCACCCACGTGCTCCTCGTCTCCGCCGGTCTCACCCACCGCATCTCGTCGGAGATCGATGCGCTCGACCGCGCCGGTATACGCGTGCTGAAGCGGATCGACGCCGAGGAGGCCCTCGTCGGACTCCGGGAGATCCGCGAGATCGGCGGTATGCCGTTCGTGCTGCTGCGCACCCGCGCCCTCCCCCGGTCGCGCGCGCAGTTGAAGCGCCTCCTCGAACTCCTCGTACTGCTCGTCGTGACACCGCTCGTCGTACCGGTCATCGCGATCACTGCCCTCTACGTACGGGCTGTCGCCGGGCGGCCGGTTCTGTTCCGCCAGGAGCGGACGGGGCGGGGCGGCGTTCCCTTCCCCATGCTCAAGTTCCGAACCATGCGCATCGACGCCGAAGAGGGTCTCGGTCCGGTCATCGCCGCCGAGAACGACCCGCGCGTCCTGCGCGGCTGCCAGTGGTTGCGCGACACCCGCCTCGACGAGTTGCCCAACCTCTGGAACGTGCTCCGGGGCCAGATGTCGATCGTCGGCCCCCGGCCCGAGCGCCCCGACCTCGTGGCCGAGAACGAAGCACTCATCCCCGGTTACCGCCGCCGCCACGAGATCCCGCCCGGGATCACCGGACTCGCCCAGATCCACGGCAGCTACCACACCGACCCTTCGTTCAAGATCGGCTACGACCTCCAGTACCTCGTCAACTGGTCGCCCGTCCTCGACCTCGAGATCGCGCTGCGCACGCTGTGGGTCGTCATCGCCCGCCGCGTCTGAGGCAGCGGTATCGTCGCCGCTGTGACGACCGATGCGCGCGCCGCCGGGCCGCCCTCGGTTTCGGTCGTCATCCCCGTACTCGACGACGCCGAGGCGCTTCCCGCCGCGGTTGCCGCCGCCCTCGCCCAGGAGTACGCCGGGGTGCTCGACGTGTGTATCGCCGTCGGCCCCTCCCACGACGACACGGAGTCGGTAGCACAGGGCCTCGCCGCCGATTCGCGAGTACGCGTAGTGGCCAACCCGGCCGGGATCACGGCGGCCGGTCTGAATGCGGCGATCGCCGGATCCACCGGCGAGATCGTGGTGCGGGTGGACGGGCGGTCGGTGCTCCCGCCCGGCTATGTCGCGCGGGTCGTCGAGCGACTCGCAACCACCGGCGCCCACAACGTCGGCGGGGTCATGGCCGCCGAGGGCCGCAACCCCGTTCAGCGTGCGGTCGCCGCAGCAATGACCTCGCGGTTCGGCACCGGCGACGCCCGCTTCCATACCGGTGGCCCCGAGGGTCCGGTCGACACCGTCTACCTCGGCGCCTTCCCGCGAGCGGTCCTCGAGCGACTCGGCGGATACGACGAGACGCTTCGCGTCGTCGAGGACGGCGAGCTCAACTGGCGCATTCGCGCCTCGGGCGGAACCGTGTGGTTCGACCCGTCGTTGCGAGTCCGCTACTCGCCCCGAGCGTCGATGCCGGCCCTCGCCCGCCAGTACCTCACCTACGGGCGCTGGAAGCGCGAGATGATCCGCCGCCACCCGCAATCACGGCGATGGCGCCAGACCGTCGCCCCGACCGCAGTGGTCGCCAACGCCGTCGCAATCATCGGCGGACTGCTCGTCGATCCGCGCCTGCTCGCGATACCCGCTGCCTACGTCGCAGCCACCGTGCTCGCCGCCCTCGTCGCCGGTCGGCGGTCGGGGCCGGTCGTCGTCGCGCTGCTCCCCGTGGTGTTCGCGGTGATGCATCACGCCTGGGGCATCGGCTACCTCATCGGACCCGAACGCACCCCGCACTCCTAGACGACGGGCGGACGCCCCATTCGGGTCAGCCGCCACGCGGTTCGCCAGGCCATCGGCCGACGCCGTCCCGACTCCTCCCGCAGACCCGTCCGGGTACCTGCGAGCACGGCCCTCAGGTCGGATGGTCGGCGCCACGAGCGCGCCGCAGAAATGACCAGCCAGTCGAATACGTAGAGCACGGCGAGAGGCCCGGGAAGGTTACGGCGCGCCAACCAGACCCGGTTCCGGGCCGTGGCCGAGTGGAAGGTCGGGTGACGCAAACGACTCTCGCCGTGCGGGTGCACGATCCGAAAGTCGGGTCGGTATTCGACCCGCCACCCCGCGTCGATGGCCCGCCAGGCGAAATCGGTCTCCTCCAGCGCGTAGAAGAAGGGACCGGGAAGGCCGCCGAGGCGCTCGAACGCGTCGCGCCGGATCGCGCACGCGCCGCCGAGGAACGAGGTCACCGGACCCGGCGTGTCCGCCGTGCCCGATCCGATCCGCGGGAGGTGCTCACGCTGGGTGCGGCCCTGCTCGTCGACCACCCGCATCGCCACCACGGCGACAGCCGGATCGGCGAAGACGGTCGCCGCCGCTGCGGCCAGGCCGGGGCTCTCGGCCCGGGCGTCGTCGTCGAGGAACCAGAGGACCTCACCGCTCGCCGCCGCCGCACCGCGGTTCCGCCCCTCGGGAATCCCGACGTTGTCGGGGAGGGCGAGTGTGACATCGCCCGCGGTCGGGTCCGGCGTGCACCCGTTGCCCACGAGCACCACTTCGACGGCGACCCCGGCCTGTTCACGGACGCTGCGCAGACACCGGGCGAGTTCCTCGGGCCGATCCCCGCGAGTGAGCACGATGCACGAGACCCGCACCGCGCCGGAGCGTACCGTCAGGGCTTCGGACGCGAGCCGGGACCCGTGCCGGGCGGTCGGCTCACCGAGTCCGGCCCGTAGGGGGTCGGGCGCGCGATCTTCGGGGCCGGCTTGCGGGGCACGTCCTTCGCGAACTCGACCATCCGCTGGTAGAGGTCGTAGACCCTTTGGCCGTAGAGGGCGCCGGTGGCCCACGTGCCCCAGAGGTCCCACCAGTTCTCGACCTCGCCCCGGAACCCGAGGGTCAACGTGCCCGGGAGCAGGATCGGGTCGGGGAACTCGGCCGCCGGGAAGTCGGGGTCGACGTAGATGCGCAGGAGTTGCACCTGGGCCCGCACCCCCGTGCGGGCATCCACGAAGTTGTAACCGTGACGGCAGGAGTCGCACCAGCCGATACCGGAGAAGTTGTTGTCGGTCGGGGCATCGCCGGGGTGAGCGAAGCTTCCGGTCTCGAGCACCGACTGCGCGAAGGCGACGTCGCCGCGCACGCCGACCCGCTTCCCCTCCGCAATGAACATCTGGGCGAGGTGCACGAGCGGGACCGTGATCCGGGGCCGTCCGCCGTTGGCGGTGACGAAGGCCGCCAGCTGGTTGGCCGAGAGTCGCGAGGGCCCCAGGATCGGGCTCGACGCGCTCGTCGCCGCTGCGTGGAACTGCTCGATGCCGAGTTTGGTCTCGGCGACGACACGCGCTGCGTCCTGAATGCGCGTACGGAGACCGGCCAACTTCTCATCGGCGCGCCGTACGCGAGCCGTCACCGCTTCCCGGAGCGCGCGAGCCGCCGACCGCTGCCTTTCGAGCCGGTCCCGCTCCGCCAGGAAGGCGCGAAGCGCAGTGCGCTCGCTGCTCCCGTACTCGGAGATGATGTGGAGGTGCGACGCCACGTCCACCGCCGACTCGGCGCCGAGCACCGAGGAGATCGCGGCGACGACCCGCCCGCCGTTGGCCTCGACGTAGGCCCGCGCCGCTGCGGACGCGAGGTGCGCACGGGACCGATCGACCCGACCCTGGGTCTCGCGGATCGCCTTCGCCAAACGCCGCAGACGGCCCGCAGCCCGCGCCTCGGCCACCCGGGCCGCCGTCCGTTCGCGGCGCGCCGCGCCGAGGTCGGAGCGGGCCGAGCCGAGGTCGGCCTGAGCGGCTTGCTGACGCATGACCAACTCGAGACCGGCGTCGGTGGACATCCCGAACGGGGGCGGGGGGGCCACCGTGGTCGAGGTGGTCGCCGCCGGAGCCGCGGCCCCGGCCGGAACCGCGACGGAACCCGTCAGCAGGCCGAGCGCCACGAGGGCGACGGCGATACGCGAAAGGCGCCGGGCGGACGACATACCAGGGATTCCTCGGCAGATCGGGAGGGAACTGGAGCGCCCACCCCGCGATCCGCCGGGGCAGCGGGCTGCGGGCCGGGCGGGTACCCGCGAATCAGCTCCGGGGCACTCGGCTCCAGGGCAGGTCCTTGTCGGCCCGGGGCTCGCCGGGGAGGCCGAGAACCCGCTCGCCGAGGATGTTCTTCATGATGTTGGTCGAGCCACCCTCGATGGAGTTGGCCTGCACCCGCAGGAACGCTTTCTGCGGATTGGAGAGGTCCATCGCCTTGGTCGGCCGATCCATCGGGTAGCCGGCGGGGTACAGCGTGCCCTCGGGTCCCATGAGGTCGAGTACGAAGCTCATGATCCGCTGGTTGAGACCCGCCATAGCCAACTTGCTGACCGAGCCCTCCGGACCGGGGGTGCCCTTGGCCCGTCCGTGCGAAGCCCGGATGTTGGTGAGTCGGTTGACCTCGGCCTCGGTCCAGAGACGCATGAGCGCGTCGCGGGCGACCGCGTCCTGTCGCTCGGGGTTGCGCCGCCACTCGTTCACCGCCACCGAGATCGGCCCGGATCCCCGAGGCGCGACCTGACCGCCGATCGAGACCCGCTCGTTCATGAGC
>Ga0208783_10001172_pt1 | contig 15771 bp, 14 predicted proteins | sample DEB19_08_DNA_2_FD_184529 | JGI IMG/M metagenome (GOLD analysis project Ga0208783, IMG submission 184529) | Aqueous microbial communities from the Delaware River and Bay under freshwater to marine salinity gradient to study organic matter... | ecosystem: Environmental > Aquatic > Marine >... | reverse complement strand
CGGCGAGCATCACGGGGTGCTCGATTCCCAGCATCTCGGTCAGTCGTGTCCGCACGGCGCGAGTTTCCGTTACCGTTGCCCGCGTGGGCAAGCCGCTCGTCGGGGTGATCATGGGCAGCGACTCCGACCTGCCGGTCATGCAGGGTGCCGCCGACGCGCTCGCCGAGTTCGGCATCGATCACGAGGTGCGGGTCATCTCCGCCCACCGCACGCCCGACGCCATGGTCGAGTACGCCCGAAGTGCCGCCGAACGCGGCCTGCGGGTCATCGTCGCCGGAGCGGGCGGAGCCGCTCACCTGCCGGGAATGACCGCCTCGATGACCCCCCTACCGGTCATCGGCGTCCCGGTGCCCCTCGCCCACCTCGACGGCCTCGACTCCTTGCTCTCGATCGTGCAGATGCCGGCCGGGATCCCGGTGGCGACCGTCGCCGTCGGCAACGCCCGCAATGCCGGTCTGCTCGCGGTGCGGATCCTGGCCGCGTCCGATCCCGAACTCCTCGCCGCGGTCGAGCGCTTCCAGGCCGACCTCGCCGAGACCGTGCGGGTCAAGGACGCCCGGGTCCGCGGCGACACGGCCTGAACGGCCGCTACTCGGTCGAGATCGCCTCGAGCACGTCGATGCGGGAAGCCCGCCGAGCGGGCAGGATCGCGGCGCCGACACTCGCCACCGCGAGTACGACGACCACCGACAGCAACTGGCCCGGGGCGATGGCGAACGACGAGAAGCCCTCGTCGCGCAGCGCCCGCACCACACTCCAGCCGAAGAGCAAACCGATCGCGAGCCCGAGCAGGGCACCGAGCAGCGAGATGAGCACCGACTCCCACCGCACCGCCGACCGGATCTGCGCCCGCGACATCCCGACCGCGCGCAGGAGCCCCAACTCCCGTGTTCGCTCGTAGATGGAGAGCGCGAGCGTGTTGGCGATCCCGATGAGGGCGATGACGAGCGCCATGAGCAGCAGCGCGTAGACGATCCGCACGAGTTGGTCGACCTGGGCCTCCTGCTCGGCTCGGTACTCGGCGTTGTCGCGCAGTGTCGCCGAGGGATAGTCGACCAAGAGTTTCTCGATCGCCTCCCGGCCCGCATCGGCCGACTCGCCCGGCTTCAACTTGGCGAAGATGAGGTTGTCGACCCGCTGGACGAAGTTGCGGTCCCAGCTGCCGAGCGAGATGAAGTAGTCGCCGAATGTCGTCTCGGCGTAGACGAACTGCACCCGCACCGGCTGCACGCCCGTCGCCACGAACTCGATCGGGACGGTGTCACCCACCGACCAGCCGTTCTCGTCCGCCTTGCGCTGCGAGACCCCGATCCCCTCGTCGGTGAGGTCGGCGAACGATCCCTCGACGTCACCGAGGTCGAGCACCGTGACCGCCGCCCGGGGATCGATGCCGTTGACGAACTCGGCTTTGCCCTCGATCGAGGCCGTACCGAAGCGCAGGCCCGACGACGCCCCGACCGCCGGTAGCGCCGCCACCTCGTCGGCCAGGACCGGGCTGATCGGCCGGGGCGGTCCGAAGCCACTGCCCCCCGAGATGATGAAGTCGGCCGAGAACTGGTCTTCGAGAACCTGCCCGATCGACGCCTTCGTCGACGCCGCGAAGATCGTGATGAACCCGACGAGAGCCACGCCGATGAGCAGGGAGGTCGCCGTCGTCGCCGTGCGCTTCGGGTTGCGGGCCGCGTTCTCCCGGGCCAGGCGGCCGGGGATCCCCCGCAGTCTCGGCAACGGCCAGGCGATGAACCGCACGAACGGCGCCGCGAAGAGCGGGGCGAGAACGAACGTTCCGAGGAAGACGAGCGCAGCGCCGGTACCCACGAGGTTGATCGCGTTCTCGACCCCACCGAACAGACCGGTCGCGAGGGCCGCGAGCCCACCGCCGAGGCCGAGCAGGCCGATCGCCAGACGCAGGCCGGTCCGGGAGCGGGTCTCGACCGCCGTCGCCCGCAGAGCGGCGATCGGCGGGATGCGCGACGCCTGCCGGGCGGGGACGATCGCCGAGGCGACGGTGATGAGGGTTCCGACCACGAGTCCGGTCACGATCGCCGACGACGGCACGACGAGACCGGCTCCGGGCAATTCGAAGCCGATGGTGCCGAGGAGGGCGCGCAGACCGACCGACAGGGCGACGCCCACTGCGACTCCCACCGCCGACGCGAGCACACCGACGACCAGAGACTCGCCGAACACCTGACCCAGCACCTGGCGGCGACTCGCCCCGAGCGCTCGCAGCAGAGCCATCTCGCGCGTGCGCTGGGCCACGACGATGGAGAACGTGTTGAAGATGATGAAGGCGCCCACCGCCAGCGCGACCGCAGCGAATACCCCGAGCGCGATGTCGATGAACCCGAGCGCGTTGCGCAATTCCTGCTGACTCTCGTCGGTGATCTGCGCACCGGTGACGACCTCGAGCTTCGTGTCGCGCCGTGTCGCGTCGAGCGCCGCTGCGATGTCGTCGCGGAGGTCCTCCTCGCTGACCCCCGGTCGCGCCGCGGCCACGATGAGTCCGAATTCGCCGATCGAGTTGTTGACCCGCTGGGCCTCGGGGGTGGTGAAGAGCACGACCGACGACCCGGCCAGACTGTCGGCGTCACCGAAGGCGGCCGTCCCCACGAGGCGGTACTGCTCGGAACCGATCGCCGTGAGCACGCGCACGCGATCGCCGAGTTTCACCCCGGAGCGACCGAAGGTGCGGCGGTCGACCACGATCTCATTCGCCTGCTCGGGTGGTCGGCCCTGAGCGATCGTCCAGGGGTTGAGCTTCGGCGGAAGCCAACCGATCCCGAAAGTCGGACCCGCCGCCGTCACCGCCCGGCCGTCGCTCCCGACGAGTTGCGCGTAGCTGTTTCCCTGGTTGATCGCGCCCGCGGCCTGCGCGACCGACGGCACCGACCGCACGGTTCCGAGCACCGACTCGGGGAGATTGGGGCGTTCGCTGCCGCTGAAACTGCTCTTCAGCACCTCGGGGGCCCGCACCGCCGCGTCGGTACCCGCGTAGATCCCCGCGAAGAGGTCCTCGAAGGTGCGTTGGAGCGTCGCGGTGAAGACCGAAGTCCCCGACATGAACGCCACTCCGAGGATCACCGCAACCGCCGTGAGGACGAAACGGATGCGGTTCGCGATGAGGCCCCGGCGGATGACCTTGCCCACGGCGGTCAGTCGCCCAGCGTGCGCATCTTGCCCATGACCGCGTCTCGGGTCGGGGCGGCGAGTTCGTCGACGACGCGTCCGTCGACCAGGAACACCACCCGATCGGCGAAGGCGGCCGCCGCCGGATCGTGGGTGACCATGATGATCGTCTGGCCGAAGTCGTCGACGGCCCTCCGGAGGAAGCGGAGCACCTCCGCGCTCGACCGCGAGTCGAGGTTTCCGGTCGGCTCGTCGGCGAAGACCACTTCGGGACGGCCGGCGAGCGCCCGGGCGACCGCGACCCGCTGCTGCTGGCCTCCGGAGAGCTCCGAGGGGCGGTGCGAGAGCCGGTCCCGCAACCCGACGGTGTCGATCACCGTGTCGAGCCACTCCGGATCGGGGGTCCGACCGGCCAGCGAAGCCGGCAGGACGATGTTCTCCAACGCGTCGAGGGTCGGAACCAGGTTGAAGGCCTGGAACACGAAGCCGATGCGGTCCCGCCGGACGAGGGTGAGTTGCTTCTCGCCGAGCGCCGAGATCTCGAGGTCGCCGAGGAATACCCGACCGGAGGTGAGGCCGTCGAGACCGGCGAGGCAGTGCAGGAGGGTCGACTTGCCCGAGCCCGACGGACCCATGATCGCCGTGTAGGCACCCCGCGCGAACGTCACGTCGATGTGATCGAGCGCGGCGACCTCGGTCTCGCCGCGGCCGTAGATCTTCGAGGCGTCGACGGCCCGGGCCGCGAAGTCCGTGGCGGTCGTCAGGCTGGATTCCACGAGGTCACCCTAGGGATCGACCGGGTCGGGAGCCGGGTCGGGGGCGGGAGAACCTTCCGCACCCGGTTCCCCGCTGCGGTCACGGCGGCCGAGTATCACGAAGGCCGTGATACCCACGAGGCAGAGCGTCACCGACAGGAGCAGGTTGAAGCGGACGCCGAACAGGCGGGTCGCGTCGTCGATGCGCAGTGACTCGAAGTAGGTGCGCCCGGCCGTGTAGAGGGCGACGTAGGCCGCGAAGGTCTGGCCGGGCCGGAAGCGGAAGCGCCGTTCGCACCCGATGAGCAGACCGAAGACGAGCAGGCACCACAGCGACTCGTAGAGGAACGTCGGCTGGAAGGTCGCGTACTGCTCGTAGCCCGCCGGACGGTGGGCCGGGGCGATCTCGACCGCCCAGGGCAGGGTCGAGGGTCTCCCGAACAACTCCTGGTTGAACCAGTTGCCCCAGCGACCGATGGCCTGGGCGAGCACGACCCCGGGCGCGGCCGCGTCGAGGAGATCGGCGACGGGGAGGCCCCGCCGCCGGGCGAGCACCGTGCCGACGACGAGTCCGCCCGCCACCGCACCCCAGATCGAAAGCCCGCCCTCCCAGACCCGCACGGCCCCGCCGACCCCGCCCGCCGCCCAGTCGTACCCGGTGAAGAGGTGGTAGACGCGGGCGCCGACGACTCCGCCGACGACGATCGGGACGACGAGGCGGCCGAACTCGGCGCCTTCGTGACCCCGGGCGATCCACCGCCGCTCGGCTACGGCGGCGGCCGCGAGCACACCGATCGCGAGCATGAGGCCGTAGGCGTGGAGCGGGACCGGCCCGAGGTGGAGCACGCCCGAGCGGGGACTCGGGAGGTAACCGATCACGGGGTCAGGATACGAGGCGGGGCCGGAGAGCCTGCCGGTCGATCACCGGCGACCCGACGTCACGCGCCCGGTCCTCCCCGCCGCTCCTCGAGGCGCCGCCGCACGACGTCACGGCGTTCCTGCACGTCGCGGTAGGTGAGTCGCTCGACGTCGGGCACTCCCATCGCGGCCTTGACCGCCTCGATGTCGAGGGGCCCGAGGGCGTCGAGGCCGAGTTCGGCGGCGAACCGGGCGCCGTGGCGCTCCGCGATCTCGAGGTGGACCTTCTCGATCTCGCCGATGATGTCGAGGTCGGGAGCGAAGCGAGCGATGGTGCCGTCGAGGAACATCAGGTTCTTCACGAACAGCATAAGTTCCTTCGGGGCCCGCGCCCCGTAGCCGAGGAGCTTCTTGGTCAGATCCTGGAGTTCGTGCACGAGTTCGTCGGCCGACAGCGCCGTCGGGTCGATGGTGCGGTCGAGTTGGAGATCGGTGAAGACCCGCTGGAGGTCGGTGTCGGGCGGGAAGGCGCCGAGGTCGCGGAGCGCCGCCAGCTGACCCATCGTGTTGCCGGTCGTCCCGGCGACCAGAAGCATCAGGAAGGCCATGCGCTGCGACTCGGACAGCCGACCGGTGATGCCGAAATCCATGACGACGGTCCGGCCGTCGGGCCGCACCATGAGGTTGCCGCCGTGCAGGTCGCCGTGGAAGACGCCGAAGACCATCGCCCCCTCCATGAAGGCGACGAGCGATGCGTGGAGCACGGCGACCGTGTCGACCCCGGCCGCGTGCATCGACGCCACGTCGTCCCAGGGGATCCCGTCGAGGCGCTCCATCACCAGGATCCGCCGGGTGACGAGTTCGGGGTGCGGCCGGGGCACCACCGTCGCCCGCTGCCCGGTCTCGGCCAGTACGGCGGCGACGTCGAGCATGCTGTCGGCCTCGAGCCGGAAGTCGAGCTCCTCGACGATGGTCTCGGCGAACAGCTCGATCAGCGCCGGCGGGTTGGCCAGGGCCGCGATCGGGATGCGCCCCACGAGGAACGGGGCGAGCCACGACAGCGCCTCGATGTCGGAGCGCACCAGGGCGGCGATTCCGGGCCGCTGCACCTTCACCACCACCGCTTCGCCCGAGTGGAGACGAGCGCCGTGTACCTGCGCGATCGACGCGGCGGCGATCGGCTCGCGGTCGAACTCGGCGAAGACCTCCTCGATCGGGCGGCCGAGTTCCTCCTCGACGACGCGGCGAACGTCGGCGAACGACTCGGCGGGCACCCGGTCGCGCAGGAGTTTGAACTCCTCGACGAGTTCGGGCGGGAAGAGCCCCTCGCCGCCGCTCAGGATCTGCCCGAGTTTGATGTACGTCGGTCCGAGGTGGCCGAAGGCGATCCGGAGTCGGCGGGAGAGGTCGCGCCGTGAGTGGGCGCGACCCCGGGCGAGGACCGCCCAGGCGGCCAGCGCCCACCCGACCCGTCCCACGACCCGGAGAGCACGGCCCACCGGCGGCACCCGACGGCGGGTGAGCCACTTGGGAACGCGGGCCCGGGCCTGGGCCCGCAACTGCGGCACGTCGCGCCGCCAGGTCAACCGATCGGGTTCGACGATCCACGGACCCCGGTCGGTGAACGAGCCGACCGCGAGGTCACTCGCGATCGGCTCGTCGGAGCGGGTCATGCCCGCACGTTAGGGAGCGGGTCGTCACATTCCCGAACAGCGACCGCCCCACGGCGAGGACCCCTGCCAGCGGTAGAGGTCGTAGGCCAGCAGGTCTTGGTCGGCCGGTGCGGCCGCTGCGGGGTCGACCCCGACCAGGTCGGGCCGACCGGCGTGGCGGGCCGTGTTGTCCCAGGTCGAGGGGAGGAACTGGTAAGCGCCCCGGTACGTACCCCCCGGGCTGACGGCGCGGTAGCCGCCGGCCGTGTCGGACTCGTGGGCCCGGGTGCACACCAGGAACGGGTGCTGCCCGAGATCGCTCGGCGGGGCCGGAGCGACGACGGGCGCAGCGACGAGTGCCGGAACCGGAGCGGGAGCGGGCGCCGGTGCCGGTGCCCGACGGGCGGGAGCGGCGGGTCGGCGAACCGGCGCGGGTCGGCGCTTGGCCACCGGGAAGCGGACGGGCCCGGAATCGGCCGCCGGGAAGAAGCCCGCGTCACCGAAGGTGAAGAGGCGGCCGCCCACGACGCGGTAGCCGGAGGGGGCGTCGGCCGAGCGGGAGGCCCGCAGGGCGGAGTCGGCCCCGATCGCCCGGGGCGCAGCTGCCGCGCCACCGGTCACGATGAGCATGCCGAGCACCACGGTCACGACGACGGCCCGCCGCAGCGGACTCGTCGGTGCGCCGGGAGTGCCCGGCTCGGCATCGTCGACGTCGGCGCCCGTCGGCAGTGCCGACGAACTCGAATGGTGGGGCCTCCCGGCCATGGTGGAACCTCCTCGGTTCTCCGGAGCCCGGTCCGTCGTGAGCGACGGTCGGGGGCCACCCGACCGGCTCGTTTCGGCCGTCGGGCGACGTCGAGGACGGTAGGAGGGGCCCGGGTCGGAATCCCATGCGTGTGACCCGGTTGACTGCGCCAAATAGTTCTTTAGAACTACCTGTTGAAATCGTCCTCGGTGGGGCCCGGCGCGGGATCGCGACCCGGCGGCTAGCGCGCCCGCGCCATTTTCGCGGTCCCCGTCGAGGAATCCGACTTTTCGCCCGGGTCGGCCGACCCACCGCGGGTCAGCGGAGACCGGCCCTCGCGACCTCGTCCAGCAGGTGCACCTCGGAGCGGATGAGGCTCGCCCAATCGGCGAGGTGGAGGCTCTCGTCGGGACCGTGGATGCGACTCGACGGGTCCTCGGGCCCCATGAGCAGGGCCGGAACGCCGCCGAAGGCATCGGCGAAAGGACCGACGAAGGGGATCGACCCGCCCATCCCCATGATCACGGGCTCCGCGCCGAAACCCGACCGCAGCGCGCGGAGGGCTGCGTCGAAGGCCGGACCCGAGGCATCGGTCTCCCAGGCCGGCGAACCGGCGTGGGCGACGAAGTCCCACTCGAGTCCGAACGGCACCTGGTCGGCGATGTGCGCCCGCAGTGCGGCCAGCACGGCGTCTGGGTCCTGGCCGGGGCCCAGTCGGAGCGACACCCGAGCCGCGGCCCGGGCGATGACCTGGTTCGACGAACCGGCGATCGGGTGGGCGTCGAGACCGATCACCGTGATCGCCGGGCGGCGCCAGAGCCGCTCGTGGATCGTGAACGCCGGGTCACCGGCGAAGCGGACCCCCGGACGCAACCCCAGGGTGCGGGCGAGCTCGGCGGGTCGGTCGTCGAGGCCGGGGAGCGGCTCGCGTTCACGGGCCGAGGCGGTCCGCAGCCCGGCGGTCGCTCCGGCGAACGCGGGATCGCCGTGCTCGTCGACGAGCGAGGCGAGGATCCCGGCCAGGGCCATCACCGGGTCGGGAACGATGCCGCCCACGAGCCCCGAGTGCTGAGCGCCGTCGAGGGCCCGCACGGTGATGTCGGCGGAGGTCATGCCCCGGAGCGACGCGGTCAGTCCCGGCACCCCCACGTCCCAGTTGGAGCAGTCGGCGAGCACGAGGACGTCGGAACGCAGTTCGTCGCAGTGGGCGGCCAGGAACTCGTGGAGGTGCGGGGAGCCGACCTCCTCCTCGCCCTCGACCAGTATCCGCACGTTGCACGGCACTTCGCCGGTCGTGGCCAACCAGGCGCCCACGGCGTGGGCGTGGGCCACCGCCCCCGCCTTGTCGTCGGCGGTTCCCCGCCCGAACAGACGACCGTCTCGCTCGGTCGGCACGAACGGGTCCGAGGCCCAGTGCTCGAGCGGTCCCGCCGGCTGGACGTCGTGGTGCGCGTAGAGGAGCACGGTCGGAGCGCCGGCCGGAGCGTGGGTCCACTCCCCGATCACATAGGGAGGTGCGTCACCCGTGCTCGCGAGCCGCACCCGCTCGAGTCCGTGCCCCTCGAGCAGCGCCGCCGTCGCCTCGGCGCTCGCGTCGACGTCCCTCCGGTGCTCGGGCTCGGCACCCACGCTCGGGATCCGGACGAGGGCCTCGAGCTCGGCCCGGGCCCGTTCGCTCGCCGCATCGGCGGCCGCCACGGCCTCGGCTACCCGGTCGACGCTCACCCGATACCCCCGGGAAAACGCGCTTGCAGCCTCCGCATACCTCGGATCCAGCGCTCGTAGTCGTCGGCCTTGCGCCGGAAGTACTCGACCACCTCGGGGTGCGGGAGGATCAGGAACGCTTCGTCGGCGAGTCCGGCGACGACGGCGTCGACGACCGCATCGGGCTCGAGCATGCCGTCCACCCCGGCCACGCCGCCGCCGTCGATCCCGGCGGTCATGGCCGTGCGCACCGCCTGCGGCGCGAGCACCGAGACCCGCAGGCCGCGGTCGCCGTAGGTGATCGCCAGCCACTCGGCGAAGGCGAGCGCGGCGTGCTTGGTCACGGAGTAGGGAGCGCTACCGATCTGGGTGAGCAGACCCGCGGCCGACACCGTCTGGAGGAGGTGACCGCCGCCGCGCCCGAGCATGCGGGGAACGAGTTCCCGGGCCACCGACACGTGCGCGAGCAGATTGACGTCGAGGCTGCGGGCCCAGTCCTCGGGCGCGACCTCGACCCCGCCCGCGACGAGGATGCCCGCGTTGGAGCAGAAGAGATCGATCGGACCGAGGACGTCGTCGGCCTCCGCGACGAGAGCCGCGACTGCGGCCGGATCGGCGACGTCGCACAGGATCGTCCGGGCCCCGACCTCGGCGCCGAGCGCGGCGAGCGGTTCGGCCTGTACATCGGCGAGCACGAGTCGCGCCCCCTCGGCCGCGAATCGCCGAGCCATCGCGGCGCCGATACCCGACGCCGCGCCCGTCACCACTACCCCTGCGTCACGGAGTTGCACGGCCTCCCCCTCTCGCTCCGGCGGCGGGCCCGCCCCCCGGGTCGTCACCCGGTCGGACCACGGTCGCTCCGACCTCGTCGATCGTCAACACCCGAACCCGACCCGTCGTCGGGAGCGCAGCCACCACTGCGTCGACCCGGTCGGCGACCACGAACGCCGCCGCCGACGGGCCCGAGCCCGAGAGCCAGGCCGCGGCGGCGCCCGCAGCGAGAGCCGCGTCGATCGCGCCCCGCGTCTCCGGCACGCCCACCAGCCGTGCCTCCTGGTGGAGTCGGTCGTCGGTCGCCGTGCGGAGCGCGTCGAGGTCGCCCGCCGCCAACGCGGCTACGAGAAGTGCGGCCGCGCCGACGTTGTGCACCGCGTCGGCGAACGGCACCACCTCGGGGAGGTTTCGGCGCGAACCGCGGGTGGAGGTCTCGCGGTCGGGAATCCAGACCACGACGGTCGGTACCCGAGCCAGGGGAACCCGACAGGCCCGACCCCCGGCGGCGGCAACCACGCCACCGAGGAGCGAGGCCGCCGCGTTGTCGGCGTGGCCCTCGAGCGCAGCGGCCTCCGCCAGCACCGCCTCCCCCTCGGCCCCGGGATCGCGGCCCTGCTGAACGACGGCCGCCAGGAGTCCGGCCACCCGGGCCGCACCCGAGAAGCCCAGCCCCCGCCCGCCGGGAAACGCGGAACGCACTCCGAGCGGCCCTTCTCCCCCGGCGCCGCGGAACGCGCGCACGGCCGGATGGCCCTCGTCGGTCGGCCCGTCGAGGGCCGGACCGGCCTCGAGGTGTGTGCCGAGGGCGACCGCGAGCGCGTCGAAGCCCGACCCCAGGTTCGCCGAGGACGCCGGCACCCGCACGATCCAGTCGCGCTCCACGCCGACAGCCTCGCGCCTGCGGTCCCGTCGGGTCGCCCCGGGTGGTCCCCGGCTCGCGGAACCGCGCAGTAGCGTCGCCTCCGTGCAGCGACAGTGCGCCCGACCGGGCTGCAGCGCGATGGCGACGGCGACCTTCACCTTCGACTCGCGGGCGCTGACCGTCTGGCTCGACACCCCCGACGACGGGGCCGCCCGGGCCGGCGAACTCTGCGAACGCCACGTCCGCTCGCTCACCCCGCCCCGGGGCTGGTCGCTCGACGACCGCCGGGGCCGCAAAGAAGCCCTCACGGCCGAGCTGGCCGAGGTGCTCGACGCGCGCAGCCCACTGCTCGCCCGCGCGTTCCAGAACGCCGACCGGGTCTGACCGTCGCGGCCTGCGGCCGCGCCCGGTTATCCCGCCGAACCCTCAGGCCCGGGCGTCCTCCAGCCAGCGGCACCCGCACGCCGCGTGCACCACGAGGAACGCTCCGATGGCGATGCAGACGTCACCGACGCTGAAAACGTTGTGGAGCGGCAGTCCGGCCGGGATCGCGAAGACGTCGCCGAACGCGAGGAGGCGCGGGCTGTCGAGCACCGCCGAACTGGCGAAGCCCGCGGTCTCGGTGAGACCGGCCCGGGCGTAGGCGCCCGCCGTCGCCGGCATGACACCGCCGTTGGCGGCGATGGCCAGCAGGTTGGTGAGCGCCCCGAACGCCACGACCGGGATCCCCGTGAGGTGCCGGTTTCCGACGAGGAACCCGGCGATGAGCGCGTAGGAGACGAGGTGCAGGAAGCGGCATGCGGCATCGGGCACGAACGGGAAGGCGAGGGGGACCTGCACCGCGAAAGCGGCGGCGAGGAGCTCGAGCCGCCGGAACCGGATGGCGGCGAGCGCTCCGACCCGACCGCCCGCCAGCGGAACGGAGGCCAGGCCGAGGAGGACGAACGGAACGAGGAACATCGGGACTCCCGGGGGATCGGACGGGACGGACCCCGTTCTTCGGCAATCCCTCGACGGCCCTGAAGCCGGACAGGCCCGAAACCGCGGGCCGAGGCGGGATCCGGTCCGGCCCACCGATCCGATCCGAATTCGCGCTTCAGTCGCGGCCCGCCCGCGCCGAAGACAGGAATCCGCCGGACGGAACCGGCCCAGCGAAGGGAGACACCGTGAAGCACCACCTCATCCGCATCGCGACCGCCGCGAGCTCGCTCGCCGCCCTGGTCATGGTCACCGGCGCCGGTCGCCGCTGGGTCTGATCGACCCGCACGGCTCTCCGGCCCCCGCCAACGGCGTCGGGCGGATCAGGAGAAGCCCTGCTCGTCGAGGTGCCGCCGGTACGCCATCGGCAGCAGCTCGATGAGCTGACCGTCGGGATCGCGCACGAACACTGCGCTCCCGACGTGCGTTTCGGCGACGACCTCGCCGCCGAGCCCGGGCACCCGCTCGCAGATCGCGTCGATGTCGTCGACCGATACCGAGAGGTGGGTGAGTCCGGGTTCGTCCATCGTGCGCACCCGGGGCGGCTTGGTCCGCCCCGGCGCCGCGTAGTGGAGCAGTTCCAGGACGAAGCCGTCGCGCACGAGGTAGACCGCCGTCATGGCGAGCGGGGCCTCGAGCCCGAGGAGCCGGGCCGACGGGTCGTCGGGGGGCCGTAGCTCGCGCTCGACGGAGAATCCGAGCAGGTCGCAGTAGAAGCGCTTCGACCGCTCGAGGTCGCTCACGCAGTGTCCGACGTGGTTGACGCGAACGCTCACGGCTCCGTCCTCTCGCAGCGCAACGTGCGGTCGGCACTCGTGAGGCACCGGCCCGTCTCCAGGTCGAACTTCCAGTGGTGGAGCGCGCAGGTGAGGACACCGTCGGCGATCTCGCCGAACCGGGTGAGGTCGGCGCCCCGGTGCGGACACCAGCGCTCGATGCGCCAACCGTCGCGCTCGAACGAGTCGGCCGAGGACCGCTGCTCGGCCAGGCACCCCTCGACGTAGGCGATCCTTTCGGGGTCGAGAGCCTTGAAGAAGGTCATCACCGCCTCGTTGAAGTTCGCCGGGTCGGGGCGGTGCGCCGTGAATCGACACGACAGGAACAGCGAGTTCACCCAGTCGGGCTCGCCCCGCTCGAGCAAGGTCTCGACGAGCCGACGGTCGGTGTCGACCTTGTAGACGTAAGGCTCCCCCGTCCAGGCCCGGACCTCGGAGGCGACGAAGTCGATGCACACATCGGCCCCGGGTTCACCGACGTCGATGACGACGTTGCCCGCCACCGCCGCCGAGACGATCGGGGCCCGCGTGAGAAGCGGCCCCATCAGCGCCGCGCAGTCGGCGACGAGGTCACGGTGAACCGACGACCACGAGGCGCGCTCCGCGGCCAGCCAGTCGGCCCAGTCGGCGCGGTACCCGGCGAGCACCGCGCGCTTGTCGGTGAACGGCCGCATGACCTCGGCCTCGGGGACGGAGTGGGTGATGCGGCAGGTGCCGTCGGCGAGTTCGGCGACCGTTCCGGGGAGCAGAAGCCGACCCGTATCGATGCCCGCCTCGGCGAGCACGTCGAGGAAGACCGACTGGTCGGGGAAGATGTTGGCCGGGTCGCGGTCGCAGTCGTTGAGGGCGAAGAGCGCGTCGTCGAGGAACGCGGGCGGACCCGCACACGGGAAGACGTGGGCGGCCCCGACCCCCTCGATGTACTGCCGGGCCCGGGCCATCTGGTTGACCCGCTTCGCGCTCGCCAGACGCCGCTTCGTTTCCGACGGGAAGTCGTAGGCGACCGGGTACCAGATCGCCCCCGAGAACTGCACCATCTGGCCGTCGAACGGCCCGAGGGCGCGGAGCCGATCGAGGTCGCCGGGCCGGGCGTCGTTCTGGTTCAGGAGGCGGGCGCTGCCGTCGTCGATGACGATCAGGGAGTCGCCGAGCGGGCCGTCGGCGGGTTCGTCGAAGGCGAGGATCGTGACCCGGAGTCCGTCGAGGTCGACCGGCTCGCCGTCACGCGTGTGCACGAAGCGCTCGAAGCCGAGATCACGCAACGCCCGCTCGAGGAACGGACCCCGGAACCCGGGCAGCAGCACGGTCGTGTCGCGGTCGACGTGCGCGGCGAGCCACTCGGGGTCGAAGTGGTCGCGGTGGAGGTGGGAGACGTAGAGGTAGTCGGGTCGCCGCAGCGCCGACACGTCGAGGCGGTCGTTGCGCGGGAACGGGAACCACGAACCGAAGTAGGCCGGGGTGAACCACGGGTCGCAGAGCACCGACCCGCCGCGCGTCTCGACGAACGCGCCGACGTGACCGAGGAAGGTGATCCGCACGGGGGCATTCTCGCGTCGGGGCTCAGCCCGACACGACACTCCGCAGGGCGGGACCGTCGGAGCCGTAGACCGACTCCGGATCGCGGCGCACCCGCTCGTCGAGTGCCTCCGCGTCGGCGCCGACCAGGATGCGCCACCGACCCTGCCGGACGCCGTCGAGAATGACCGACGCCGCCTCGGCCGCGCTCATCGGCGCGTTGACCCGGAAGTGCTCCCCGACCCCGGCGAGGATCCCCCGGATGCGATCGTCGTCGAGGTGGGCCACCGGGTAGCCGAGTCGCTCGAAGTCGGCCCGGGCCGCCGCGATCTCGGCCGCCGTCATCTCCGCGGGCGCCGAACCGCCCCGCACGATCCGGGAGTTCTCGATGATCTCGGTGCCGATGTGGCCGGGCATCACGAGGTGCACGCTCACGTGCGGAGCGTTGAGCGCGAAGTCGCCGATGAGCGATTCGGTGAAGCCCTTCACCGCGAACTTGGCCGTGCTGTACGCCGTGTGGGCGGTCCCGGGTCCGAGCGAGGCCCAGAACCCGTTCACGCTGCTCGTGTTGATAAGGGCCGCCTCCTCGGCGGCGACGAGCATCGGCACGAAGGCGCGGCAGCAGTAGTAGACGCCGAGCCAGTCGATGGCGAAGGTGCGCTCCCACTCCTCACGGGGAGCGAGGAGGAAGCTTCCTCCGCCGGCGATGCCTGCATTGTTGAAGAGCAGGTCGATGCGGTCGGTCGCGTGCTCGGCCCCGACCTCGTCCCGAAACGCCTTCACCGCAGCCTCGTCGGCGACATCGCAAACGTGGGTCGTCACCCGAATCCCCGGAGACTCGCTCGCCGCCTGCCGTGCCGTCTCGTCCAGGGCCTCGCCCCGCACGTCGCAGGTCGCGACCGCGCAGCCCTCGGACACGAGTTGCCGCACGAGTTCACGGCCCATGCCGCTCCCGCCCCCGGTGACGACCGCCAGCCGCCCGGCGAAGTGCTCCATGCGATCCTCCCTGCGTGGCGCGCCCACCGGGTCGGGTGATGGGATGACGCCGTGGGGGCGAGCGTACGCGCCACGCGGGCGAGGCGAACGCGGAGGGATCCGGCGGCGGTGACCGTCCGGCGCGCCCTCCTCGCGGCCGTCGTCATCGGCGTACTGATCGCGAGCGGCTGCACCGGCGACCCGGAGGCGACCCCCCGCCCCGATCCGACGACCGTTCCGACCACGAACCCCGATACCGAACCCTCCGGACCGGCCCCGACCACCGGGCCGAGAGTGACGACGACCACGACCCGACCCGCGACACCCGGGGGCGGCGCACTCACCCGGCTCCGGATGCCGGCCGCGGTCGTCGGTCCGTTCGCCGTCGTCCGGGTGGTCGACGGCGACACCGTGTACACGGCCGACGGCTCGAAGCTCCGGCTCATCGGCCTCGACACGCCGGAGACCGTCGACCCCCGCAAGCCGGTGCAGTGCTTCGGCCGGGAGGCATCGGCCCGGGCCCACGCGTTACTCGACGGAACCTCGGTCTTCCTCGAGTCCGATCCGACCCAGGGGACGTTCGACAAGTACGGCCGCACCCTCGCCTACCTCTGGATGGCCGACGGTCGCCTCTACAACGAACTCATGATCGCGAGCGGGTACGCCCACGAGTACACCTACGACCTCCCGTACCGCTACCGCGATCGGTTCATCGGAGCCGAAGCCGAGGCCCGCGCGGCCGACCGCGGCCTCTGGTCGCCGCGCACGTGCAACGGCGATACGACCCGGGCGGCCGGTGCCGCGGGCGCGCCGACCCCGCTGCCGGCCCCCGGCGGCAGTGCCGGGGCCGCCGGCGGCAACTGCGACCCGTCGTACCCCGACGTGTGCATTCCGCCCGCACCGCCCGACCTCGACTGCGGTGACGTCTCCTACCGCCGCTTCCGTGTCGTCGGCGCCGACCCGCACCGGTTCGACGGGAACCGCGACGGCATCGCCTGCACGAGTTGACCCCTGCCGAGCTCCCGCCCGAGCGGTCGGAGCCGCCGAT
>Ga0208783_10001170_pt1 | contig 15775 bp, 13 predicted proteins | sample DEB19_08_DNA_2_FD_184529 | JGI IMG/M metagenome (GOLD analysis project Ga0208783, IMG submission 184529) | Aqueous microbial communities from the Delaware River and Bay under freshwater to marine salinity gradient to study organic matter... | ecosystem: Environmental > Aquatic > Marine >... | reverse complement strand
GGAATTCTTCATCTCGCTCAAATGGCCACTGTTCTGGCTCTCAGCAGCGACTTTTCGCTTCCTGTTACTGCAACGTATATGGCGGGTCCCCCAGGTTCAAGCTTTGCTCCCTCAGTCATTCTCTTTAACACCCCCATCGGTTTAACAGTCGCTCTCTTCCTTGGATTATCTGCGCTGGCTCACTTTATTGTCGCCAGCCCACAATTCTTCCCGCGCTACATCGCTGGTTTAGCAGCCCAACGCAATTACTTCCGCTGGGTTGAGTACTCCATTAGCTCATCGGTAATGATTGTTTTAATTGCGCAAGTTACAGGCGTTGCTGATATCACCGCGTTAATTGCAATCTTTGGTGTTAATGCTTCCATGATCTTGTTTGGTTGGTTGCAAGAGAAATACGAAACCCCGGGTAATGGCGGATGGTTGCCATTCATCTTTGGTTGCATTACCGGCATCGTGCCGTGGATTGCGTTGTTGTTCTATGTATTTTCTATCGGTGGCCCGGGCGATACCTCAGCTCCAGCTTTTGTGTATTTCATCGTGCTTACAATCTTCTTATTCTTCAACTCTTTCGCACTCGTACAGTGGTTGCAATACAAGAAGGTAGGCAAATGGAGCGAATATCTTCGTGGTGAACGCACCTATATAACTCTGTCACTTGTTGCTAAATCAGCGCTCGCGTGGCAGATATTTGCTAATACTTTGATTCCACCTATGTAAAGCTCTCTTTACTTCCCCGCTTTACACCGTTCGGAGCAGTACTTCACGCGTTCCCAATCGCGAGCCCACTTTTTCCGCCATTCGAATTCTCGCCCGCAATGCGCACAGACTTTTGGTGGGAATCCGTTCTTAGTTTTTGCCTTCATTTTTACGCGTACCGGCTTACATTTCAAGAATTCGAGTAGCCCATGCAAGGTGAGCCTTATCAATCATGGCGCCATCTCGATCTGTAGTTGCACCAGCGTCTGAGCGCCGCATCGCTTCCATGATCTTTTCTGCTTTGGATTTAACCTCAGCACCAATGGTAAAAACTTCATTTGCAATCTCGACTTGGGCTGGATGGATACAAGCCCTTCCCCAGTAACCCCAATCCAATAATTCCTCTGATTCTCTGCGAAATGAATCTTTATCGGTGAAGTTACTAGATACGGGCGCAATAGGTGGATTGAGGCCATAAGCAGCCGAGGTCACTACTAACTTGCTGCGTACAAAAGATTTCAGATCGCGATGGACTTTTTCAGATAGAGATAATGTCGAATAGAAGTCGGCCTCTCCAATTCCCAGCGACACCACGTTCTTTGAGAGTGCAATTTCTTTAATGTTCTCTAGTCCCAGAGGGCTCTCGATTAAGGCATGAATTGGTTTATTACTTTCGTTAACCCTATTGAGCTCTTCTAAAGCGCTAGTGGTATTCGACTTGGGCATAACAATCCGCGAGATCTTTGAGTGATTAATGAGATCAGAAATCTGCGACATGCGTCGTGGTTCCACTCGAAGGTAGAACATGTTCTCGGATGTGCTCTTGAGAAATTCCCGCAGCATCCCTTCAGCTATTTCCTTACGTTCCTCTTTTACGCTATCTTCAAGATCAAGAATAAATACATCAGCAATTGATTCGGCTGTCTTATCAAGGAAGCGTTGATTATCGGCTGGAACATAGAGATAACTACGCGCGAGCATCAAAAATCACTTTCTGGTCATGAAGATTCTTAATTTCTGTAGATGACAATTGAAGCAGGTCGGTAAGGATTTCTCGAGTGTCTTCACCTTTTGGCCTGCCAGTAAAGCGAATTTCGCCTGGTGTTCCTGATAATTTGTAGATGACGTTCTGCATGAGAACGGTGCCTAAATTTGGATCCTCTACTCGAGTTAAGGTTTCTCTTGCCTGGATCTGAGGATCATTGACGACATCTTCTATGTCATAGATAGGAGCGACTGCAGCCTGCGCTTCTGTGAATGCGGCTATAACTTCATTGCAATCTCTCTCTGCGATCCATGCGCCAATATAGGCATCTAACTCATCCGCATGAGCCACTCTGGTTCTACCTTCTTGAAACCATGGTTCATTAATAACTTCAGGATGGCCAACTAGAGTCATGACCCGTGCCGCAATTGAAGGTGCAGAGGTTGAAATCGCAACCCACTTTCCATCTCTAGTTTTATAGGTATTTCTGGGAGCATTATTGGCGGTCCGATTTCCAGTGCGTTTTTGTTTGATTTGCAGTTGATCAAAAATCAACGCTTGTGGTCCAAGTGTGGCCATAATTGGTTCTATTAAAGAGGTGTCGATAACCTGGCCTTTGCCATAACTTTCTGAACGTGGATTATTCATTGCAAAAAGCGCAGTCATAATTGCTTGAGCTGTTGCAATTCCGGCAATGGCATCGGCAAGGCCAAAGGCTGGAAGAGTTGGAGGTCCATCCGGAGTTCCAGTGAGTTCGGCAAAGCCACTCATCGCTTCCGCGAGCGTCCCAAAACCTGCTCTCGATTTATATGGGCCTTCTTGTCCGAAACCTGTAACCCGCGCAATGACTAAGCGCGGATTAATCTCAAGAAGAACATCAGGACCAATTCCCCATTTTTCCAAAGTTCCAGGACGAAAATTTTCGATCAAAACATCAGTCTGTAGTGCCAATTTCTTAAGTAGTTCAGCTCCGGAGTGGGTACCTAAATCAAGAGCCACGCTCTTCTTGTTGCGAGAGAGGTACATCCACCATAAAGATTGTTCAGCTTTTTTATACCCATGATTTCGTACCGGATCACCTTTTTCAGGATGTTCAATTTTGATTACATCAGCGCCAAAATCTCCTAAAAGGAGTGATGCTGTTGGCCCCGCAAAAAGAGTTGCACAATCTAGGACTCTCAAACCAGCAAGAGCAGACATCAGAGCCCTGCAAGATATCTATCGCAGATACTGCCTAACGTGATCCCTTTAAGCGCAGGAATGCAGACTCCTTCGAGAGCAATATTGCTTTCTTTGAATTCTTTTGGAATCCACTCTGTTCCATATATTGCACCAGCAATCGCACCCATAAGTGCAGGTAGTGAATCCAGCTTTCGTTTATGCATTAAGCCAGCAAAAATTAAATCTTCTGGGCTACTGGCGTGCTGGAGATGGGCGCATAGAAGACCAAGGGTTTCGGGCGCTGAGACAGGATATGCGTAGATATTCTCCATTTCATGAGTCTCTAGCAGCGCATATCGATGAAGTATTGACCGCTCACTCGAGGTTCTCTGAATCATGGAAGTGACAGCAAACTTTGACCAAGAATCTTCAGGGAGTTGGTTGAGAGCATTTTCTATGGCGACCGAAATAGTCTCTCCACGCAACAAAGATGCATGAAGATGCGCAACGGCCATGGCGCAATACAAGCCATCTTCACTATGAGTAATAGATATATCTTCGTTAACTCTCAGATCTAAGACCTTGAGGTTGTCGAATCTAAATGTTGAGACGGCAAGCGCGCGAATCATCGAGATATCGTCAAAATAGTGTGGGTTGTCGTGACCGGACGCTGGTGGCAACTTTCCTTCTAGAAGATTTCTCAAAGCAATCTTGGTACCGGTACGGGCGCGAATATCGCTTAGTGTTTCAGCCAGGAGAGTCCACTCAGCTAAAGATTCTTGAGAGTTCAGCAAGTATCCCGCCACAAAAGCAAACCATTCTGTGTCATCTGATGGTCGCGGATTGAGCATGTAACTTGGTTGGGCGTGTGTGTATGGAAATGGACGAGTGGTTTGTTTGTTGTTATCAGCAAATTCGCCCAGAGTTTTCATGCGTGCGATTCGCTTAGGCGCCAAGATTGCAAGCCTGTGAGTCGCAGACGGTAATGCTGAACTCTCGCCAAATGACAAACCAAAGATTGTTCCTGTGATGCGATCCTTGATATCAATCTTCATGCTGCCACCTTTAACAATTCTTCCGCCATGGCGTAAGGATTCAGTCCCTTTGCGAACTGGAGACAAGTTCCACCGACGCTTGTGACCGCTCCCTTCCAGTTATCTGGAATCGACGCATATCCCGCAAGTGCGCCGGCAACCGCTCCTGCCATTGCAGCGATGGTGTCGGCATCACGACCGAGATTGACTGCAAAGAGAAGTGTTTTAGCAAAATCACCCTCTCCGTATAGCACTGAAGCCATGGCGAGGGATACCGCTTCTGGAGCTAAATCAGCATAGAAGTAATCTGTTACTGCGACCTTATTCAAGAGCAGATCTGCGATCTCATGTACTGGCTTTTTGCGATTCGCATTAACAGCATCTCTTACCAACACCATAGACCTATAGGTCCAGGAATTTTTTGGAATCATTGTGAGTGAATCATCAAATGCAACGTTGAACTCTTTACCTGACATTGCCGCTGCTATAGCAACTGCGATTACTACTCCTGAGTGTATTCCCTCACCAGAGTGGCTCACCATTCCATCTGCAACAGTGATCTTCTTGGTTAGCTCATAATCAGGATGAGCAAGTACTCCGATAGGAGCTACTCGCATCGCAAGTCCATCGCTCCACGCATGGTTGTGTTGTCCACTTTGTGGAGGTCTAAGACCTTTTCGTAAATTTGCGATGGCATTCATCTCGGAGAAGCCCGCACCTGCAAAGGCCGCGGTCTGCGAACAAACTTTCTCTAACCAATAATCTGCGAAGTTATCTGCTGTGATTGATTTTCCATATTTAAGAAGTGCACTTCCGGTAAGAAGAGCATACTCGGTATCGTCACTTCCTCCAGGTGTCATGTTTACAAAATCTGAGACTGAACCGTAGGTGCTACGAATCTGCTCGGCCGACATTCCTTCGACGGGTCGCCCTAGCGCATCACCGACTGCCAAACCTGCCATCGCGCCTTGAGCGCGTAATAGAGTCGATGTCATTTGGCTCGGTACAACGGTGGATTGGAATAAATCTTCTCGCGCGCAAGGGCAACGCGAGATTCTCGTGCTGCGTCTTTCTCTGCAATATTTCGAGCAATGGCGGCCATGGTCTTACCTAGGGCTAGAAAATCACGTTTACTTTCGCGCTCTACTGTCTCAACCCAATCTTCCGGAATTGAATTTCGGCCATTCATTGCTCCAGAAATTGCACCCAGCATTGTTGCGATTGAATCGGAATCTCGCCCATAATTAATGGCGCCTAATACGCCCTCTTTAAAGTTTCCACGAGTAATCTTGAGAATCGCTAGAGCGATAGGCAACTCTTCAATCGCACGTAGTCGAGAAGGTTTTCTTGCGTCTGGGCCTGGTTCTCGGTACGCCTCTGCCATGGAATCAAAAGGCGCAATAGATCTTCGCAATTCTTGAAGTCCAGCACGCCAATCCGAAATGGTTTCTGCTGTCTTTAATATTGTCTGAATAGCAGATTTCGTACCGTCATGAGCCAGGTCGACAGCTATCTCCAGAATCTCATCTACTTTCGTCTGCGGCGTAATTGCAGCTGCAACAGCAGCAGCAAAGACTCCAGCAGCTTCGCGACCATAACTCGATTGATGTGCACCGGCAATATCTATTGCCTCTTTATATGCGGCTTCTGGAGCTCCTGCGTTAACAATTCCGACGGGAGCCATGTACATCGTTGCTCCGCAGTTGACCATATTTCCAACGCCAGCCTCGCGCGGATCAGCGTGAGAATGATGGAGTTTATGTACTAACCACTTCTCAGCATGAAAAACTCGATGGATCAGAAGAGTTTCTTGATGAAGTTCAGGAATCCAGCGTTTCTTCTCAATCAATTCGGGGATTATGTGTGCAGCAAAACTATAAGCATCGAGGTGATCGCCAACATGAGAGTAGACGCTTACTAAAGATTCGGTCATCAATGAGTCATCAGTGATGTGTCCATCACCCTTATGGAAAGGCGAAACAGGTCGAGCGTTCTGCCAATCAGGATTAAATGGCGGAACAATCCCTTCTACAAATCCCCCATATCGACGCTGAATTTGTTCTGGCGAATATCCTTCTGTTGCACCGCCCAGCGCATCACCGATTGCAGCTCCGGTGAGCGCTCCTATCGTTGCATGCTCCAACGCCGTCATCTCTTCTCCTTCATCATTCAAAGTTTTTCTTTGGCACGCTGCATATTGAGTATCGCTGCTGCAAGGATCGCCATTTCATAGTGGGAAATGGCGATCCTTGAGCAACCCCTCGTTAACTCAGGAAAGTTTCCATTCTGAAGTCAACACTTATCGGATGGACTTCCAGCCATCATTTAAGCGTTTAACCATTTCAGCACGGGTTATCCTTCCTTGGACCCATTGTTGCCATGTTGGTTGAGCAACTGTGTCTTTCCACTTCTGGTACGCAGGAACCTGAACGAATGGAGCTACGGTGAGAGCACCGGCATCGTTCAAGATTTGTGTCCAACCAGGGCTACTCTTTTTGAGATCAAGAGCAGTTTTGGCTGCACCCGTTGTGGAAGGAATCAGCGCTTCTGCCAGCGCCATTGATGTGAGATTGTCATCTCGCATCATGTAGCGGATAAATGCAGCAGATTCTTTCTTGTACTTGCTCTGTGATGAAACAGAGAGAGTTTGTGGATTCGCACCTTGTTGGTTAGAGACGCTTCCTGCTGGAAGTGGTAGAGCTGTCCAGTTAAAGCCCTTCTCTTTTGCCGCAATATCAAGGTCTGATGCAACATAACTTGCACCAAACATGATTGCTGTCTTGCCAGCAATGAACGGAGCGATATTTGCGCCACCGCCAAGAACGATGGAGGCAGGATCGATTGACTTATCTTCATAAATCATCTGGTGAATACGTGTAGGGACTTCGAGTTCCCTATTTGTGATGCTGAGTGAAGCACCACCAGAAGAAGTAAGTCCACGGAAGTAGGTTCCACCAAAGTTAGTGCTCATAATCATGAATAGCGCAGCAGGCTGACGTAGAGCCCAAGCTAAGCCATATTCATTAGTTGTAGTGAGCTTCTTTGCAAGAGTGCGAAGTTCATCCCATGTCATGGTGTTCTTGGGAATTTCAACTCCGGCTTTCTTGAACTTATCAACGTTTGCGAAAGCAGTGTAAGTCTGCGTCATCAATGGTACTCCGTAGAGTCGACCACCGAAACTGCTGACTTTCCATAGCCCTGCTGGCATCGTTGATTTCAACCTCGACATTTCGCGCGTCAAATCAGCGAGATAGCCACCCTTGGAATACGAAACGATGGATGCCGCTTCGCTGGTGAAGATATCTGGCGCAGTTCCGCCCGCAAATGAAGTAGTTAACTTGTCTAAGTAGTTATTGACGTCAACGTAGACGATTTTTACCTTCACATTTGGATTTTCTTTATTCCAATTAGCCACAATCTTCTCAGTAGCCTCTGTTGTGGCCTTGAGATAGTGGAATGACCAATATGTTAATTCGATTCCTGCAGCTTTTGCTGGGACAGCAAGAGTTGCTCCTAGTAGCGATACTAGAAGTGCAAAAACGGAAAGAATCGATGCTCGCTTACGGAATTTCGTAGTCGAACGAGGGTTCATTTTTTTCCTCCGTTAGTAGGTGTGTTTATTTCCATCGATCCATTAGCCCTTTACTGCTCCGGCCAATAGTCCGCTGGAAATTCTGCGTTGGATGATTCCAAAGACCACAAGGGATGGAATCGTTGCGAGGAATGCGCCGGCCGCTAATGGACCTAGCAAAACTTGACCTTCTGACCCAACAAATCTTGCAAGAGTCAGAGGGAGAGTTTCTTTCTCGGGTGTTTGAATGAGAACAAGAGCAAAGAAAAATTCGTTCCAGGAGTTCAGTAAGGTAAAGAGTGAGGTCGCAACAATTCCTGGCGTAAGTAGCGGAATCACAATATTTCGTAAAATTTGGAACATTGAGGCGCCATCAATTGCGCCAGCCTCTTCAAGATCTACCGGGATGTTCGCAACATAACCGCGCAACATCCATAACGCGAATGGAAGATTTGCAACAACATAGACGAGCACCAGGCCAGGCAGAGAATCAAGAAGTCCCAGCGCTCGAATGGCGAGGAAGAGCGGAATAATCACCAGAGAAAGTGGGAAGACTTGGCTGAAAAGAATCCAGCCTGTAGCTGCTTTGGCATAGAACGCACGAAGTCGTGCCATGGCATAACCGGCAGGTATCGCCACAATCATCGTTAAGAATGTTGATGCAACAGCAACTATTGCGCTGTTTGCAGCGGAACGAACTAATCCGCGTTTCTCGAGAATATCGATGTAATTTTGAATGTAAAAACCCTCGGGAATGATGGATTGGTCTAGCTCAAGAAGTTCAATTGGTGTTTTGAATGAAGTAATAAACATCCACAAAAAAGGGAAGCCGAGGAAAATCAGGTACAAAAACACAACTACGTATTGGAATGCGATGCCTATTGAGAAGCGTTTTTGGATTGCCATTATTTCTCGTCCTGCCTCGAGCGAGCTTTGAGGTAAACCAACAACATTAACATCACAGAAATAGTCATCACTATTCCCATTGCTGCCGCATAACCAAAGTTTCCATACTTAAATGATTCGTTATAGACAAACAGAGCTGGTAGGTAGGTTTTACCGCCAGGGCCACCTGCAGTAAGAACAAAGATGAGTCCAAAGGAGTTGAAATTCCAAATAATGTTAAGTGCAATCAAAGCGGTAGTGATTGATCGTACGGCTGGCAATGTCACATAACGGAATCTCTGCCAGGCATTTGCTCCATCAATCTTTGCTGATTCAATAACTTCTTGAGGAATTCCTTGCAACGCAGCAAGAATTGAAACAGTGATGATTGGCATTCCCACCCAGGCACCAATCACAACAACTGTTGGAAATGCCGTCCCAAAGTCGCCAAGTAAATATTTGTCAGCGAATGGAAGCTTGAAGAATCTTAAAATCGAATCAACGGGGCCAATTCCTGGATTGAGCAAGATCTGCCACATGATTGCGACAATGACGGGTGGCATTGCCCATGGAACCAACGAAAGAACTCGCATTAATCCTAAGAATCTAAGATTCTGATTAAGTAGAAGAGCTAAACCAAAACCAAGGAAAAGTGAAAGAGTTGTGACAGCTAGCGCCCAGATAACGCCAATTTCAAACGAATCCCAGAAGAAGATGTCTCCTGCCAAACGACGAAAATTCTCTAATCCAATGAACTTTGGCTGGAAACCCAGGCCTGCTTGTAGATCAGTAAAACCAGTCCAAACCGCTTGAATTAAGGGGACGATACTGAGCAAAAGCAAAGGAATGAAGGCTGGAATCGTAAAGAGCCAAGCCCCTCGGTTATAGAGCTTTCCCTTTCCTTTGTTTTCTCTAGTTAACTTCATAGCTGGCTCGAATCACGAATCACAATTGATGGTTTGAGTTCAACTTTGCGAGGCGGAAGAGTTGCATCGTTCATTCTTTCGAGGAGAAGCTGAGCGGCGATTTCACCGCGTTGTTCCGCTCGAAGGTCAATGCTGGTGAGCGAAGGGGAGAGAATCTTTCCTAACTCAGTGTTATCCATACCAATTACTGCAATATCTGGCCCAACAATAATCTTGTTATCTAAAAGAATCTTGATTACGCCGGCAGCAATAAGGTCATTTGCACAAATGATTGAATCAAACTTCTTTAATAAATTCGCAGACTTCACACCTTCAATTGCTGCTTCGCTTGTAAAGTCAGAAAGAAAGATGATGGAGTCGTCGTTAATCTTTAATTTGTATTTTTCCATCGCCGCGATAAAGCCTTTATAACGTCTTTTACCAGGATTGGTCGCTAATGGTCCGTTGACAAATGCAACTTTTTTCCTTCCTGTTTCTTTCAGGTGAGCCACAGCCATCTCGATACCCTTGCTGGAATCGATAGAGACATTATCTATTTTGATACCTTGCGGGAGCGTTCCGATAAGTACAGTTGGTACTCGTAGCTCCTTAAGTAATCCTGTGATCTTTTCATTTGTCACAATCGGCGAGATGATTAATCCATCCGCATATCCACTGCCGAGTCCTTGGAGATGTTGCGCAATTTCTTTCTCATTGCTAACGGATGTTGAAAGTACCAAGCGATACTTGGAATCTCGCAAAACTCGACTAATGCCACGTGTCAGAGCCAAATAAGCAGGGTTACCCACATCGGCAAACGAGAGGCAGATCTGTTCGGAGGCTTGAACCTTTAAGGCGCGCGCTGCGGAATTCGGGTGGTAACCCAGCTCCTCAATCGCCGCGCGGACCCGCTTTTCTGTGGCGGGGCGAGCCAAAGTCCCATTGATTACGCGGGAAACCGAGGCAACTGATACCCCCGCACGCTTGGCCACAAGGCCAATCGTTGGTTTCTCACCCATCCCGGCTCCTTTACAAGGAAACTGTAATCGTTTACAGTTTCCTTGCCTTTAGTATCTACAACTTTTGGAAGGAGTCAAGAGAGCCACAGAATTTTTTAATTCACATAACTCTTGTAGCTCTTTTTACATGAACTTTGTTTCGCCGTGTTCAAAAACAAAGATAAGGTTGCAATATGTCTGATGAAAATTTAGAAGTTATAGATATTCAGCCCCAACAACTTGCCTCAGTTCAAGCACGACTTGGTTCATTCTTATTGGACCTTGGCTTGATGGTTGTCACACTCTTCTTTGGCTGGGTGATTTGGAATCTCTTTACCTGGCAAACTGGTCAGACTCCAGCAAAAAGAATTCTGAAGCAAGTCGTTGTTGATGCAAGGACTGGCGAAGTTTTCACATGGTCACGTATGGCGTTACGCGAATTCGCAGTCAAGGGTGCGGCTGGAAATATCGCTGGTGGCGCATCAAATGGAATTACTTTTGTGATTGATAGCCTCTTTGTATTCCGCGATGATCGCAGAACTGTTCACGACTTAATCGTGGGCAGTAAAGTGATTCAGCTGTAATTACGCAGTAGGCGCTTCAGCGAGGTCTTCCGGAGTATCTGGAAGAGCTTCGCGTGGCGTACCCTTGAATGTAAAGGTTTCTTTTCCTTCGTCACCTTCAACATCAATCAGAATAATCTGACCGCTCTTTACTTCACCGAAGAGAATCTTCTCGGATAGCGCATCTTCGATTTCGCGCTGAATTGTGCGGCGAAGAGGGCGAGCACCAAGAACAGGGTCGTAACCGCGCGCTGCAAGTACTGATTTAGCGCGTGAAGTGAGTTCGATTCCCATGTCCTTCGCCTTCAAGCGAGTCTCGAGGTTTGCAACCATGAGATCAACGATCTGGATGATTTCATTCTCAGATAGCTGGTGGAAGACGATGGTGTCATCAATGCGGTTAAGGAACTCAGGGCGGAAGTGATTCTTCAATTCATCCTGAACTTTGTTCTTCATGCGCTCGTAATTTCCAAGTGCATCGTTGACGTTGGTGAAACCAAGTGAGAGCGACTTAGAAATATCGCGAGTTCCAAGGTTTGTGGTCATGATGATCACAGTGTTCTTGAAATCAACTTGGCGACCTTGAGCGTCGGTGAGGCGTCCTTCTTCAAGTACTTGGAGAAGTGAGTTGAAGATATCTGGGTGCGCTTTTTCGATTTCATCGAAAAGCACAACAGAGAATGGACGGCGACGTACTTTTTCAGTGAGCTGTCCGCCCTCGTCATAACCGACATATCCGGGAGGAGCGCCGAAGAGACGTGAAGCGGTGTGCTTCTCGGAGTACTCAGACATATCGAGTTGAATCAACGCATCATCATCACCAAAGAGGAATTGGGCGAGAGTGCGGGAAAGTTCAGTCTTGCCAACGCCAGAAGGACCAGCGAAGATAAATGATCCACCAGGACGCTTTGGATCTTTAAGTCCAGCGCGAGTGCGACGGATTGCTTGTGAGAGCGCATGGATTGCTTGCTCTTGTCCGATAACGCGCTTGTGGAGTTCGTCTTCCATACGAAGTAGTCGAGAAGTTTCTGCTTCGGTGAGTTTGAAGACTGGGATTCCTGTGGCGGTGGAGAGAACTTCAGCGATGAGTTCTTCATCAACTACAGCAACAACATCAAGGTCTCCGGCTTTCCAGGACTTTTCGCGCTCTGACTTCTCAGCCATAAGTTGCTTTTCCTTGTCGCGAAGGGAGGCCGCTTTTTCAAAATCTTGTCCATCAATTGCCGATTCTTTTTCTTTACGGACATCAGCAATCTTGTCATCGAAAGCGCGTAGTTCTGGTGGCGCAGTCATGCGACGGATACGAAGGCGTGAGCCAGCTTCATCGAGAAGATCGATTGCTTTATCTGGAAGGAAGCGATCAGAGATGTAGCGATCTGCAAGGGTTGCAGCAGCCACGATTGCCTCATCGTTAATAGAAACTTTGTGGTGTGATTCGTAGCGATCACGGAGACCTTTGAGAATTTCAATGGTGTGCGCAAGTGATGGCTCAGCAACCTGAATTGGTTGGAAACGACGCTCGAGAGCGGCATCCTTTTCGAGGTGCTTGCGATATTCATCAAGAGTTGTTGCGCCGATTGTCTGGAGCTCGCCACGCGCCAGCATTGGCTTCAAGATGCTTGCTGCATCGATTGCGCCTTCTGCTGCGCCAGCGCCAACGAGTGTGTGAATTTCGTCGATGAAAAGAATAATGTCGCCACGAGTGCGGATTTCTTTCAGAACTTTCTTCAAACGCTCTTCGAAATCACCACGGTAACGAGAACCAGCCACAAGTGCGCCGAGATCGAGTGAGTAGAGCTGCTTATCTTTCAAAGTTTCTGGGACATCGCCTTTGATGATCGCTTGTGCAAGACCTTCGACGACGGCGGTCTTACCAACGCCTGGTTCACCGATGAGAACTGGGTTGTTCTTGGTGCGACGTGAAAGAACCTGCATCACACGTTCGATTTCTTTTTCACGGCCGATGACCGGATCGAGTTTTCCTTCACGAGCAGCGGTTGTGAGGTTACGACCAAATTGATCAAGAACGAGTGAGGTAGATGGAGTTCCTTCTGCAGGACCAGAAGCAACTGCTTCTTTTCCTTGGTAACCAGAGAGAAGTTGAATAACTTGTTGGCGAACGCGATTTAAATCAGCGCCAAGTTTTACGAGAACTTGAGCAGCAACGCCTTCACCTTCGCGGATAAGTCCAAGAAGAATATGTTCTGTGCCAATGTAGTTGTGGCCGAGTTGGAGCGCTTCGCGCAGTGAGAGTTCAAGAACTTTCTTAGCGCGTGGAGTAAATGGAATATGTCCAGACGGTGCTTGCTGGCCTTGTCCAATAATTTCTTCGACTTGAGAGCGAACCGCTTCAAGTGAGATGCCGAGTGATTCCAAACCTTTTGCGGCGACGCCTTCGCCTTCATGGATGAGACCAAGGAGGATATGTTCGGTACCAATGTAATTGTGATTGAGCATGCGAGCTTCTTCCTGCGCGAGGACAACAACGCGGCGGGCTCGGTCGGTAAAGCGCTCAAACATCTGTGGTGCTCCTTTTATCTCGTCGGGCTAGCGTATAAGAGGACGCCGAATGGGGCGACACCTATTTCTAACCTCGCAACAGACTCTAGATATGGGAATCTGTGAGGGTAATAACCGCAAGATTTGGGTTTTTATGCCCCAAGCGGCTTAAAGAATCTTGAGCATGCGGGTATTGCCGAGGGTGTTGGGCTTCACACTCTCCAGATCCAAGAATTCGGCGATACCTTCGTCATACGAGCGCAATAGTTGTTGGTACACATCGGGCTCGACGGGCGCGCCTTGTATTTCATTAAATCCATGTTTGCCAAAGAATTCAGTTTCAAAAGTTAAACAGAAAAGTCTCTTTAGGCCGAGAGATTTCGCTCTTTCAATAATTGCAGTGAGTATTTGGTGGCCGATTTTCTGTGAGCGGAATTCTTCATTCACAGCAACAGTACGAACTTCGCCGAGATCCTCCCACAATACGTGGAGCGCTCCACAACCAATAATGGCGCCATCTTTTTCCGCAACGAAAAATTCTTGGACTGATTCATACAACATGACCGTCTCTTTAGAGAGCAAGCGGCGTTGGAGTGAATAGGTATCAATGATTGTGCGGATTGCTTTGATATCTGAGGTGCGTGCGGGACGAATAGCGACGGACATATTTATTCTTCTGTTTTAACCAATGGGAAGAGGATTGTTTCGCGAATTCCGAGACCGGTAAGTGCCATCAATAAACGATCGATTCCCATTCCCACTCCACCCATCGGAGGCATGCCATGTTCCATGGCGCGTAAAAAATCTTCATCAACTTGCATCGCTTCTAAATCACCTTTAGCGCCGAGCTTTGCTTGTTCGACAAGTCGTTCACGTTGGATAACCGGGTCAACAAGTTCTGAGTAGCCGGTAGCTAATTCGAATCCATCAACATAAAGATCCCACTTCTCAACAATTCCGGGAGTATCGCGATGTTCGCGAACTAGCGGTGAGGTATCAACGGGATAACCCATAACAAAAGTTGGGGCTTGGAGATTTTCTCTATAGACGTGCTCAAAAATCTCTTCGGCAAGCTTGCCGTGAATCCACTTCGGATCGATTTTCAGCCCGATTTTGTGAGCAATTTTCTTGAGATCATCGAATGAAGATTGCGGAGTTACAGTCTCACCAACTTTTTCCGAGATCGCGTCATAGAAATTAACTTCACGCCATGTGCCTCCGAGATCGCTGATGCGACCATCGTGGTGCGTCACTTTATGTGAGCCCGCAACAGCAAGAGCTGCATTCTGGATGAGATCTTGGGTGAGGGCCTTCATATCCCGCCAATCAGCGTATGCCCAATACATCTCAAGCATCGCAAATTCGGGAGAGTGGCTCGAGTCGGCGCCTTCGTTGCGGAAGTTACGATTGATTTCAAATACTTTTTCTAGGCCACCGACCACGCATCTTTTCAAGAAAAGTTCGGGTGCGATACGCAAAAAAAGGTCGATATCGTAGGCATTACTAAATGTTTTAAAAGGGCGAGCAGCAGCGCCACCATGCATGACTTGAAGCATGGGAGTTTCGACTTCGATGAAATCACGCTTATCAAATGTGTCGCGCAAGGATTTCAAAACTTTGGGGCGAATACGTGCGGTGTCACGCGCTTCTGGGCGAACAATAAGATCGACATAGCGCATGCGAACGCGAGTCTCTTCGTTTAATGGATTGTGTTCATTAGGTAGTGGACGTAGCGCTTTTGATGCAAGAGCATACGAATTAGCGAGGATGGAAAGCTCGCCACGCTTGGAGGTAATTACCTCACCTGTAACGCTGACGATATCTCCAAGATCAATATCTGATTTCCAATTTTCTAGAACCTGCTCGCCGACTTTGTCGAGTGAGAACATCGCTTGAAGTTCAGTGCCATCGCCTTCACGGAGCGTTGCAAAACAGAGTTTTCCGGTATCGCGCTTAAAAATAATTCTTCCTGTGACGCTTTCCGTAACGCCAGAAGCTTTATCAATCTCGAGATCTTTGAAACGCTCGCGAATTTCTTTCAGGGTTGCGGTGCGCGGGACTCCGACGGGATAGGGCGAGATACCGCGACCAAGAAGTGCTTCGCGCTTTTCGCGACGAATCCGTAATTGTTCGGGAAGGTCGTTTTCCGTCATAGTGACGGGAGTCTATCCATTCCGCTCATGCACAAGACGTAGGCCAATGAGTGTGAGATCTGGTTCGTGATAATCAATCGTCTCTGAAATTCCGAGTACCAGCGGCGCTAATCCACCAGTTGCAATCACGGAGATTTTCTCGTTATCAGGATAGAGCGCATCAAGTTCATCGCTGATGCGGTTTACCAAGCCATCAACTTGGCCTGCAAAGCCGTAAATAGTGCCTGATTGCAGGGCTTCTACCGTGTTCTTTCCGATAACGGACTTTGGCTTTACCAATTCAACTTTACGAAGTTGTGCAGCTCGAGCCGCTAATGCCTCAACA
>Ga0208783_10001167_pt1 | contig 15788 bp, 12 predicted proteins | sample DEB19_08_DNA_2_FD_184529 | JGI IMG/M metagenome (GOLD analysis project Ga0208783, IMG submission 184529) | Aqueous microbial communities from the Delaware River and Bay under freshwater to marine salinity gradient to study organic matter... | ecosystem: Environmental > Aquatic > Marine >... | reverse complement strand
CGTCGTTGTAGTCGGTGTGCTCGCCGACCAGGTTCACGCGGCCCGGGGCGCGCGCGAGGACCGACCCGGGCCCCGCGCGGGCGCGGAGCCGCTCCGCCACGGCGCAGGGCGACCCGGTCACGGGAGCGCGGCCGTTCAGCCGCCGGCGACGATCTGGCGGAGCACGAACGGCAGGATGCCGCCGTGGAGGTAGTATTCGACCTCGATCGGGGTGTCGATGCGCACCCGGACCGGGACCTCCAAGCGCTCGCCGTTCGCGCGCTCGATGCCGAGCGCGAGCATCTGCCGGGGCTTGAAGCCCGGCGCCTCCAGCCCCGTGATCGAGAAGGTCTCGCGCCCGTCGAGTCCGAGCGTGGCGGCGCTCGTGCCCTCCTCGAACTGGCAGGGCAGCACGCCCATGCCGACGAGGTTGCTGCGGTGGATGCGCTCGAAGCTCTGGGCGACCACCGCGCGCACGCCGAGCAGTCGGGTGCCCTTCGCGGCCCAGTCGCGCGAGCTGCCGGTGCCGTACTCCTGGCCCGCGAACACGACCAGCGGGACGCCGGCCTCCCGGTAGCGAACGGCGGCGTCGTAGATGCTCGCCTGCTCGCCCGACGGCTGGACGGCGGTCACGCCGCCCTCGACGCCCGGCACCATGAGGTTCTTGATCCGGACGTTCGCGAACGTTCCGCGCGTCATGACGCGGTCGTTGCCGCGGCGCGCGCCGTAGGAGTTGAAGTCGGCGGGGGCCACGCCCTGCTCGGTGAGCCAGCGCCCGGCGGGCGTGGTCGGCTTGAACGCCCCGGCCGGGCTGATGTGGTCGGTCGTCACGGAGTCGCCGAAGATCGCGAGCGCGCGAGCGCCGCGGACGTCCGCGAAGCGCCCGGGCTCGAGCGAGAAGTCGAGGAAGAACGGCGGCTCCTGGATGTAGGTCGAGGCCGGGTCCCAGGCGTAGACGAGGCCGGGCGTGGACGGCACGTCGTTCCACAGCGGGTTCTGGCCGGCGAAGTCGGAGTAGAGCCGGCGGAAGCTCGCCGCGTCGGTCGCCGCGTGCAGGCAGTCGCGGACCTCGGCCGTGGTCGGCCAGACGTCGCGCAGGAACACCTCGCGCCCGTCCTTGCCGCGGCCGAGCGGCTCGCGCGCGAGATCGACGTCGACGCGGCCGGCGAGCGCGAACGCGACCACGAGCGGCGGGCTCATGAGGAAGTTCGCCCGCACCGCCTGGTGCACGCGGGCCTCGAAGTTGCGATTGCCCGAGAGCACGCTCGCCGCGACGACGTCGTGCTTGCCGATCGCGTCTTCGAGTCGCGGGTCGAGCGGTCCGGAGTTGCCGATGCAGGTCGTGCAGCCGTAGCCGACGGTCTCGAAGCCGAGTGCGTCGAGTGCCGGCTGGAGTCCGGTGCGGGCGAGGTAGTCGCTCACCACGCGGGAGCCCGGCGCGAGCGACGTCTTCACGGTCGGCGGCACGCGCAGTCCGCGCTCGACCGCCTTCTTCGCGAGCAGCCCGGCCGCGAGCATGACGCTCGGGTTCGACGTGTTCGTGCACGAGGTGATCGCCGCGATGACGACGTCGCCGTCGCCGAGCGTCGCCTCCCCGGCCGATCCCTCGCCGACCGCGACCGGGACGCGCCGGCCGAGGGTGTCGGGCTTCTTGCCGAAGCCGTTCTCCGCGACCGGTCGCGCGAGCAGGTCCGTGAACTGGCGCTTCAGCTCCGGCAGGTCGATGCGGTCCTGCGGCCGCTTGGGGCCGGCGACCGCCGGCACGACCGATCCCAGGTCGAGTTCCAGCACCTCGCTGTAGTCGCAGGCGCCGGCCTTCGGGATGCCGAACATGCCCTGCGCCTTCCAGTAGGAGCGCACGAGGTCGACCTGCTCCTCGCTGCGCCCGGTCGCGGCGAGGTAGCGGCAGGTCTCGTCGTCGACCGGGAAGAAGCCCATCGTCGCGCCGTATTCGGGCGCCATGTTGGCGATCGTCGCGCGGTCGGTCGCCGCGAGCGACGCGGCGCCCTCGCCGTGGAACTCGACGAACTTGCCGACGACCTTCGCGCGCCGGAGCAGCTCGGTCACGCGCAGGACGAGGTCGGTCGCGGTCACGCCCTCGCGCAGCGCGCCGACGAGGTTCACGCCGACCACGTCGGGGGTGAGGAAGTAGACCGGCTGGCCGAGCATCCCGGCCTCCGCCTCGATGCCGCCGACGCCCCAGGCGACGATGCCGAGCCCGTTGATCATCGTCGTGTGCGAGTCGGTGCCGACGAGGGTGTCCGGCAGCGCGACCCCGTCGCGGAGGAGCACGCCATGGGCGAGGTACTCGAGGTTCACCTGGTGGCAGATGCCGATCCCCGGCGGGACGACGCGGAAGGTGTCGAAGGCCTGCATGCCCCACTTCAGGAACTCGTACCGCTCGCGGTTGCGCTCGAACTCGAGCTCCATGTTGCGCCGCAGCGCGTCCGCGCGGCCCGCGACGTCGACCTGCACCGAGTGGTCGACGACGAGGTCGACCGGGACGAGCGGCTCGACGATCTTCGGATCCTTGCCGAGCCGCGCCACGGTCGAGCGCATCGCGGCCAGGTCGACCAGCAGCGGCACCCCGGTGAAGTCCTGCAGCAGGATGCGCGCGACGACGAAGGGGATCTCCTCGGTCCGCTCCGCCCGCGGCTTCCAGGCCGCGAGGGTGCGCACGTCCTTCTCGGCGATCTTGCGGCCGTCGCAGTTGCGCAGCACCGACTCGAGCACGATGCGCAGGCTGACCGGCAGGCGCGAGATCGCGCCCAGCCCGGCCTCCTCGAGCGCCGGCAGCGAGTAGAAGCGGCTCTTGCCGCCGCGGCCGAGGGGGAACTCCCGGAGGGAGTCGAACAGGGGCTTGGCCGAAGCTTGCGCGCTCATGCGGGCGATCTAACGCGACCCCCGGGGAGCCGCAATTTCGGCGCGTCGATCGGCGGGCTGCGACCGCGTGCGGCGCCGCCGCGTCAGCCGAGCCGGAAGCCCAGCACGAATCCGGCGGCGAAGGCGCCGCCGAAGGGCAGGTTCGCGCTCGCGACGCGCCAGGCGCGGTCGAGCAGGGTGGTCCCGTCGGGCGACTGCCACTGCGCGCGCGCAGCGGCCTCGACGTGCTCCCAGTGGACCTCGACCCAGCCGTACCAGGCGAGCACCTGCACCAGCAGGAAGCCGAGGCCGACGACCAGCAGGGCGGCCCGCGACAGCTTCTTCGCCGCGTAGCCGACGGCCGCGCCGAACAGGCCGCCCACGCCGAGCGCTCCGAGCGGGCCGGACAGCAGCTCCTGCGGGAACATGCGACGGGAGACTACGGCCGACCCGCCCGCGGTGCAAAGACCTCGGCGTCGGCGCGCGCGTCCCCGGTCGCCTTCAGCCCCGGCGTCCCTTCGACCGCGCCCGTCCGCCGGTGGGCGGCCCGGCGGGTTCGTCGCCGGCGAGATCGGCGGGTGCGAGCGTCGCGCCCCGGGCGAGAGACGCGAGTACGGTCCGCCGGGTCGCCTCGTCGCGTCGTCGCGCCGCGGCGTCGCGACGCGCGAGCGAGGCGAGCGGCATGCGCAGGCGCTGGTTGCCGCGCAACCGCGACTCGTTGCGGCCGAGGAACGCCCAGTAGAGCGGCGTGACCGGGCAGTCGCGCGCCGGGTCGAAGGCGCAGCCCTCGCAGGAGTCGCTCATCCGGTGGAGGTAGGCGGCGCCCGAGACGTAGGGCTTCGTCGTCATGACGTCGCCCGCGGCGAAGCTCCCCATGCCGACGACGTTGGGCTCGACCACCCAGTCGAAGGCGTCGTCGTAGGCGACCCAGAACCAGTCGGCGAGCTCGCGGGCCGAGACGCCGAGCAGCGTCGCCAGGTTCGAGAGCACCATGAGGCGCGTGATGTGGTGGGAGTGGCCGTCGCGCCACACGTCGGCGACGACGCCGTCGAGGCAGGCGAGCCCCGAGGGCGCGCCTGCCCAGAAGGCGCGCGGCAGGGGCTCGTTCGCGTCGAGGAAGCGCGGGTCGCCGTCGGGCGACGGCGGAAGCCCCGGCACCGCGCGGAAGCCGTCGGTCGCCTCGTGGACGTGGCGCACGAACTCGCGCCAGCCCAGCACCTGGCGAACGAAGCCCTCCTTGGACGCGATCGGGAGGTCCATCGCCGCCGCGTCGGCGACGACCTGCGACGGCAGCAGTCGGTGGAGGTTCAGGAGCGGCGAGATCCCGGTGTGGAAGAGCCCGGGCTCCGCGCGCGCCATCGCGTCCTCGAACGGGCCGAAGTGCGGCAGGCAGTCGCGCTTCGCCCACGTCCACTGCGCGCGCGCGTCGGCCTCGGTCGCGGGCAGGCGCTCGAGGTCGAGTCGGCCCGGGTGCGAGGCGAAGCGACGATCGAGGAGGTCGCGCACCTCCTCCTTCACGTCGTCGACCGGGAACGTGGGCGGCGTCGGCGCCGGCGGGTCGCCGCGCCACGGCTTGCGGTTCTCGACGTCGAAGCTGAAGCGCCCGCCGACCGGCTTGCCGCGCTCCATCAGGATGCCGGTCGCGCGTCGCACGACCCGGTAGAAGGCGTCCATGCGCCAGGGCGGGCCGCCCGCGGCGGCGAAGTGCTCGTCGGTCGTGAGCCATCCCTCGTGGGGGATCTCGGCGATCGAGCCGTCGGCGACGAGCGGGGCGAGCTCGCATCGGAGTTCTCGCTCGGCGGGTCGCATGACGCGCAGCGGGCCGGTTGCGGCGAGCACCTCGCGCAGGCCGTCCGCGTAGCCCCCCGCCGTCGCGACGTGGCGCACGGCGACGCCGCGTGCCGCCTGCTCGATCGCGAAATGGCGCAGGTTCGCGAGCACGAGCGCGAGCTTGCGACGATGGTACGGACGCCGTCCCGCCTTCTCCGCGCTCTCGACCAGGACCACGCCGAGATCGCGCGCGGGCTCGCGCGAGAGCGGCCCGATCGCGTCGGAGAGCTGGTCGTAAGGCACGAACAGCCACCGTCGGCCTTCCGCGGTCGTGCCCGAGGACTCGAGCGCCGCGGCGAGCCGACGCCGGAACGGCGACGCCGGCTCCCGCCCGGTCTCGCCGGGGGGCGTCCGCCGGGGACTCATCGCGGACGCGCGGCGATCAGGCCGCGTGATCGCACCGGAGCACCTCCTCGAAGCCGCGCGCGAGGCACTCGATGAAGAAATCCGGGTCCGGGATGGCGGCGGGATCGGTGGAGATGCCGACCGAGCAGGTCCCGTCGTAGGAGAGCATCGTCATGTTGGCCGCGGCACCGGTGAGCGGCCCGAAGCCGATCATCTGGTCGATCCGCGCGCCGGCGAGGAACAGCGGGAACGACGGCCCGCGCACGTTGCTGGTGAGGAAGTCGACGCCCTTCAGCATGGAGCCCAGGATCGAGGCGGAGACGGCGGCCGGGAAGCTCGTGAACAGCGCCGCGAGTTCGTCCACCACCGGCAGGGCCGGCTCGTCGCGCTCCTCGCGGGCGAGCCGCCCGATCGTGCGCATCGCGTGGGCCGGGTCGGGGCTGCCGATCGGCACCTCGAAGCGCACCGGCACGAAGTGGTTCCCGCCGGTGCCGGCCTCGCCCTCGGAGCGCAGGTTGATCGGCATGGTCATCCGCAGGCGGCTCGGGGTCGCGCCGTGGGCCTCGTGGTAGTGGCGCAGCCCGGCGGCGGCCGCCGCGACGAAGGCGTCGTTGATCGTGCCGCCGGCGTTGCGCGCCGCCTGCTTCAACTCGCGAAAGTCGATCGTCGTCACGTCCATGCGGATGCGGGTCGAGCGCTTCGTCATGAGCGGCGAGAGGGGGCTCGACACCGGCCGCAGCAGGTGGCCGACCGAGGCGACCGCCCGCAGGACGCCCCTCGCGCCGCCGAGCGGGTCGCGCACGACCTCGGTCAGTCCCTCGGCGACGAAGCTCCAGGCGCGCCGCACGCGGCTCACCTGCTTGCGCCGCTCGTAGCCGAGCGCGTCGAGCATGCGCTCGGCGATGCTCATGACCCGGAACGGCGGCAGGTCCGGCAGCTCGGCCGGCCCCTCGTGCCCCGATCGCTCGAGCTCGACCAGCGAGGACAGCATCTGGACGAGCCCGACGCCGTCGGACAGCGAGTGGTGGAGCTTCATGACGAGCGCGGCGCGCCCGGCCAGGAGTCCCTCGACGACCCGCATCTGCCAGAGCGGGCGGTCGCGGTCGAGGCCCTCCATCGCGAGCGGCTGCGCGAAGTCGAGCAGGTCGCGCAGCGTCGAGCCCTCGGCGAGACGCTCGAAGCGGACGTGGAACGAGAGGTCGAAGTCGGGGTCGACGACCCAGCGCGGCGGCGCGATCGACAGCGGGTTCACGGCGACCTTCTGCCGCAGCCGGGGCAGGACGCGCGTCGCCTGGTCGACCTTCGCGAGCAGGCGCTCGCGGTCGGGCGCGGCGTCGAGCAGCGACAGCGTGACGATCGTCGAGCGCAGCGCCGGGTCGTGCTCGATGAACCACATGAGCGCGTCGCTGTCGCTCATGCGGTCTTCGAAGCGTGTCTCCTCGACGGTGTCCATCGCGTGTTTCGTTCGTCCGCGGCGCGGGCGCTCGCGGAGTAGGCCGCGCCCGCGCCGTCGCGTCAAGCGGAGGGACGCCGATGATCGTCGTCGCCCGTCCCGGCGCTCAGCCGAAGACCGCGGGCCGCCGCCCGGCCCACGGCGCGGCCTCCTCGAGGCTCGCCGCGACCGACAGCAGCAGGTCCTCGCGGCCGAAGGCGGCGGCGAGCTGCGCTCCCACGGGCAGGCCGTCCGCGGTCCAGTGGAGCGGCAGCGAGATCGCGGGTTGTCCCGAGAGGTTGAACGGCGAGGTGTACGCGCCGTAGGGCGCCGCGCGCAGGAAGGCGCGCAGGGGATCGTCGGGCGTGGACGTGATCCAGCCGATCTCCGGCGGCGGCTGCGCGGTGGTCGGCGTGACGAGCAGGTCGAAGCCCTCGTCCCACCAGGCGGCGAGCCTGCGCCCGAACGCGTGCACCTCGTCGATGCAGTCGAGCAGCTGCGGGGCCGTCATCTCGCGCGAGCGCTCGGCGAGCGCCCAGGTGAGCGGCTCGACGTCGCCCGGGCCGAGCGTGCGACCGAGCCTGCGACCCCACGCCTCGACCGCCTGTGCCACGTTCGCGCCGACGACCCGCACGTAGGTCATGATCGTCGAGGGGTCGTCGAGGGCCGCCGGATGCGCCTCGACGACGTCGTGGCCGAGATCGCGCAGCAGCGACGCCGCGCGGTCGGCGGCGGCGCGGCACTCCGGGTGGAGTTCGAGTCCGCGGTTCGCGGGCGGCTCGCGCAGGACGCCGATCCGCAGGCGTCCCGGTCGCGCGGAGACCGCCTCGCGAAACGGTCGCGCGGGCGGCGGGGCGAAGTAGGGGTCGCCGAGCTGCGGACCTGCGACCGCGTCGAGCAGCGCGGCCGCGTCGCGCACCGAGCGCGTCACCGCGAACTCGACCGAGAAGCCGCTCCAGCGCTCGCCCGCGGCGGGTCCGAACGAGCAGCGGCCGCGCGTCGTCTTGAGCCCGACGAGCCCGCAGGAGGAGGCCGGGATGCGGATCGACCCGCCGCCGTCGCTCGCGTGGGCGAACGGCACGATGCCCGCGGCGACCGCGGCCGCGGAGCCGCCGCTCGAGCCGCCCGCGCCGTGGCCCAGGCTCCAGGGATTGCGCGTCGGCGGAAAGGCATCGGGCTCGGTGGTCGGCAGCAGGCCGAGCTCGGGCGTGCTCGTGCGGCCGAGCGTGACGAGACCCGCCTGCTCGAACCGGCGCACGAGCCAGGCGTCGGTCGTCTCGCGGAACTCGGCTTCGTGCAGGACGCGCATGCCGCCCGAGAAGCGGCGTCCGGCCTGCGTGCCGCCGAGGTCCTTCAGCAGGAACGGCACGCCGCGAAACGGCCCGTCGGGCAGGTCGGCGCTCTTCGCGCGTGCGCGCGCCGCGTCGAGGTCGCGGTGCACGACGGCGTGGATCTCGGGATCGATGCGCAGCAGCCGCTCGATCGCGCCTTCGACGAGCTCGGCGGGCGACACCTCCCCGCGGCGGACGAGTTCGGCCTGGGCGGTGGCGTCGAGCGCGGCGATCTCCTGGGACTGCGGCATGGTTCCTCCTCGATGCGCCCGGACGACACGGGGCGCGGGTGGCGCACGAAAGCGCCTGCGCGCCGGCGACGCAAACCCTCCGCGCCGGCTTCGCGCCGAACGTCGCCCCTCGGCCGGCTGCGGGACCCGGGCGCCCGCGCCGCGCCGGAGGTCGGGCCGACCCGGCCCGCGTGCGCCGCTCAGTCGAGGTGGGCGCGTGCGAGCAGGTCGAGCGGGTGCTCGACGCGCACGTCGATCCCGCGGGAGAGTGCGCCCGAGCGCACCTGGACGAGGCAGCCCGGGTTCGCCGCGGCGACGATCCGCGCGCCGCTCGCCACGACCGCGTCGATCTTGCGCTCGAGCAGGCGCGCGGCCATCTCCGGCTCGGTCAGGTTGTAGGTCCCGGCGCTGCCGCAGCAGAGCTCCGACTCGCGCAGCGGCACGAGCGGCTTCTCGCAGACCGCGCGGAGGAGCGCGCGCGGCTCCTCGCGGACCCCCTGGCCGTGCGCGAGGTGGCACGGGTCGTGGACGGCGACGGTCTCGGCGATCCGCCGCCGCGGCTCGGGCAGCCCGAGTCGCGCGAGCAGCGCGAGCGGGTCGATCGTCTTCGCGGCGAGCGCGCCCGCGGCCGGCTCCTCCGCGAGCAGGTGACCCGCCTCGCGCAGGTGGGCGCCGCAGCCGGCGGCGCTCGGCAGGATCCAGTCCACCGGTTCGTCGCCCAACGAGCGGAGCAGCGTGCGCAGCAGGCCGCGGCCGTCGTCGGCGCGGCCGAGGTGGTGGGGCAGGGCACCGCAGCAGCCCGACCGGTGCGCGACCCGAACGCGGACCCCGGCCGCCGCGAGCAGTCCGACGGTGGCGTGCGCGGTCTCCGGGAAGAGCGTCTCCGCGACGCACCCCGGCAGGAAGAGCGCCGTGCCACGCGGCGTCCCGACGGGCTCGACGACCTCGGGCAGGGCGGGCGTTCCGCGCGCGGGCGGCACCGCAGCGGCGAACGCGAGCAGCGACCCGGCGCGCGTCCCGTGCAGCCGGCGGGCCGCGCGCGCCAGCAAGGAGGCGCCGCCGACCGCGCGCAGCGGCGCGAAGGCGATCCGGCGGGCGAACGGCCGCACGAGCAGGGCGGCGAGCGCGCGTCGCGCGGCGCGAGCCGGGGCGCCCCGGCGGTCCTCGATCCACGGCCGCGTGGCGCCGATCACCGCGCCGTAGGGCACGCCCGAGGGACACGCGGTCTCGCACGCGAGGCAGCCGAGGCAGGCGTCGAGGTGGCGCGTCACCTCGGCGGTCGGCTCGATGCGACCTTCCTCGAGCGCGCGCACCAGGTGGATGCGGCCGCGCGGCGAGTCGGCCTCGCGGCCGGTCTCGACGTAGGTCGGGCATGCGTCCTGGCAGAGCCCGCAGTGGACGCAGGCGAGCAGCGGCGCGGTGTCGACGAAGCGTCGCTGCGTGCCGCGCGGCTCGGGCGGGGCCGTGGCCTCGCCGCTCCCGGGTCCGTTCACGTGACTCGTCTCCGCCATCGCGCCTTCCTAGACCCCGCCCGGCAGGCGGCCCGGCGACAGGATGCCGCCGGGGTCGAGCGCGCGCTTCACTCCGCGCACGAGCGCCAGGGACTCGCCCGGGTCGCCCCAGGGATCGGCGTCGCCGACCAGCCGCGGCTTCACCTCGGCGCTCGCCCGCTCGACCACGACCGCGGCGTCGGGATCCTCGCGGCGCGCGCGCAGCGCGCGGAGGACCGGGGCGACCGCGACCGCGTCGGCAATCGCGGCGCGCGCGATCCCGCTCGCGACCTGCGCCGAGAGCGGCGCGCGCACCCCGCAGTCGCGCGCCGCCCGCGCGAGCGACTCGAGGGCGAGGCCGGTGCGGTCGGGTAGCGTCGAGACGCGCAGGATCGCGGCCGCCTCCCGGAGCGGGAACTCCGCGAGCCGGGCGCGAAGCGCCGTCGCGTCCTCGACCTCGACGGCGCGATGGCCCCGCGCCTCGGTCTCCGTGCGCGCGCGCAGGAGGCCGCAGGCGACTTCCGGGGGGAGTCCCGCACAGCCGAACACGACGCGGGTGGCCGGTCCGCCGGCCTCCGCGACGAGTTCGAGCCACGCGGGCTCGAACGCGTCGCGCAGGGCGAGTGCCAGGTCGCAGGCCTCGCGCGGGCTCGCGACCTCCACCTCGACCGCGCCCTCCCCGGGCGGCACCGGCACGGTCTTGAAGGTCGCCGCGAGCACGACGCCGAGCGAGCCGAGCGCGCCCACGTGGAGACGCGGCAGGTCGTAGCCGGCGACGTTCTTCACGACGCGGCCCCCGCCGCGCACCACCACGCCCTCGCCCGAGACCGTCTCGATCCCGAGCAGCAGGTCGCGCACGCCGCCCTGCGAGGCGCGCAGCGGTCCCGCGAGGTTCGCGGCGACGAGCCCGCCGACGGTCGTCTCCGCGGGCGCAGGCGGGTCGAGCGGAAGCCACTGCCCGGCCCGGCGCAGCCGCTCGTCGAGCGCGGCGAGCGTGCAGCCGGCCTCGACCGTCACCGTCATGTCCGCCGCGTGGTGTTCGACGACCCGGTCCACGCGGTCCATCCGCAAGAGGAGGCCCAGGTGCCGTGGCGGCGCGCCGATCGAGAGGTGGCGGCCGAGCCCGCTCGCGACCAGCGCGATGCCGCCGCGAACCGCGATCGCGACCGCGCGCCGAGCCTGCTCCGCGTCCGCCGGGCGCACCACCGCGAACGGGGCGACGCCGTCGACGAGGTCGCCGGGTCCGGCCTCGCGCACGGCGTCGGCGCCGAGTTCGGAGGCGAGCGCCGCGAGCGCCGCGGCGTGATCGCCGGACGGCGCGCTCACATCGCCGCCTGCCGGCGCGGAGCCCGCGCCTCGACGCAGACCTTCGCGTCGGGGACGACCTTGTGGGGATTCGCCCGCCCCTCGGGATCGAACACCGCCTTGAGGCGCGTCATCGCGAGCAGGTCGTCGGGCGAGAAGAGCAGCGGCATCTGCCCGATCTTCTCGACGCCGATCCCGTGTTCGCCCGATAGGCTGCCGCCGAGCGCGACGCAGGCCGCGAGGATCTCGTGCCCGGCCTCGATCACGCGCCGCACCTCGTCGGCGTCGCGCTCGTCGAACAGGATCACCGGGTGGATGTTGCCGTCGCCGGCATGGAGCAGGTTGCCGATCCGAAGCCGGTGGCGCTCGGCGGTGGCGGCGATCGCCCGCACGATCTCGGGAAGGCGACTGCGCGGCACGACGCCGTCCTGCGTGCAGTAGTTGGGCGCGAGCCGTCCGACCGCGCCGAACGCGCGCTTGCGCGCCTTCCACAGGAGCGCGCGCTCCGCCTCGTCGCGCGCGACCCGGATCTCGCGCGAGCCGTTGCGGCGGCACACCGCGGAGACCGCCTCCGCCTGCTCCTCGAGCCCGGCCGCCGGCCCGTCGAGCTCGACCAGCAGCACCGCGCCGGCGTCGGCCGGGAATCCCGCGGAGAAGGCCTGCTCGACCGCCTGGAGGACCAGGCGGTCCATCATCTCGAGCGCGGCGGGCACGATGCCCGAGGCGATCACGTCCGACACCGCCTCGCTCGCCGCGTCCACCGAGTCGAAGATCGCGAGCAGCGTGCGCACCGCCTCCGGCGCGCGCACGAGGCGCAGGGTCGCGCGGGTCGTGATCCCGAGCGTGCCCTCGGAGCCGACCACGAAGCCGACCAGGTCGGGGCCCGGGCGGTCCTCGACCGCGCCGCCCAGGCGCACGACCTCGCCCGAGGGGAGCACGAGCTCGACGCCGAGCACGTGGTTCACCGTGACGCCGTACTTGAGCGTGTGCGGCCCGCCCGAGTTCTCGGCGACGTTGCCGCCGATCGTGCAGGCGGTCTGGCTCGAGGGGTCGGGAGCGTAGAGGAGGCGGTCGCCCTGCACCGCGCGGGTGACCCAGGAGTTCACGACGCCGGCCTGCGCGACGAGGCGACGGTTGCGCAGGTCGATCGACTCGATCTCCCGCAGCCGGCTCGTGCAGACCATGACCGGCGCCGCGAGCGGCAGCGTTCCGCCCGAGAGCCCGGTGCCGGCGCCCCGCGGCACGAATGCGACCCGCTCCTCGGCGAGCAGGCGCACGACGGCGGCGGTCTCCGCGGGCGTGCGCGGCAGGACGACGAGTTCGGGCGCGGCCCGCTCGAGCGTGTACCCGTCGCACTCGTAGACCAGCAGCACGTCGTCGGCGTCGACCACGCCGTCGTCGCCGACCAGCGCGCGCAGCCGACGCGCGAGGATCCCGGTCGCCATGGGGCGTTCCTAGCGCCGCGCGGCGGCGGGGCACAACCGGCTCTCGTTCCGCGCGACCGTCGGGGCGTGCACGCCGGCAGCCCCGCTCGCACCGCGCTCGCCCGGCTCGCGCGAGGCTCGCCGTCGCCCCGACGATCGCGTCAGCCGCGACGCGGTGCCGTCGCGTCCCCGCGCGACCAGAGCGCCCGGGCGCTCCTCCGCGCGATGCGCCAGCCGCCGGGCCCGCGTGCCAGCTCGTCCTCGTAACGGATGCCGACGACCAGCTCGGCCGAGTCGTCGCCGCGCTCGCGGCGGTGGAACGCGATCGCGTAGCTCTCGCAGGAGGCCAGGTCGCCGCGCAGCTCGACCAGCTGGTTGCCGACGAAGTGCATCGTCGCGTCCCAGCGCCCGAGCGCGTCGGCGAGCGAGCGGATCGCGTCCTCGACCGTGCCGCTCGCGAGGCTTCCCTCGTAGGGGGCTCCGGGCTCGAAGCAGGCGCGCACGAGATCGAGGTCGCGGCGATCGACGCCGCGCGCGTAGCGGAGCACGACGTCGCGCACCTCGCGGTCGTCCTGCAGGCGCCGGAGCGCCCCGGCCTCCTCCGGGCTCAACCTCGCGTCCGCCCGCCGCCGCCCGGGCCGAGCGCGCCGCGGCGGGCGAGCTCGTGCCAGTAGAAGGCGACCACCACCAGCGCGTGCGAGATGACGCCTTCCGCGACCAGTCGCGGCAGGTCCTCGACCGGGACCAGCTCGACCTCGGCCTCCTCGGTGCCGTCGAAGCTCGGCTTCGCGACCAGCGTCGCGCCGCGGGCGAGGAAGGTGTGGCAGTGGTTGCCCTGGATCGCCGGGTTCGGGTGGATCCGTCCGAGCGGCACGACGTCGTCGCTGTCGTAGCCGGTCTCCTCCCGCATCTCGCGCCGCGCCGCGTGCTGCGGCGACTCGTCCTCCGGGTCGACCATGCCGCCCGGAATCTCGAGCGTGAAGTCGGCGACCCCGTGGCGGTACTGGCGGACGAGCACGACCCGGTCGTCCGGCGTGATCGGCACGACGTTCACCCAGTCGCAGGCGTCGAGCACGAAGAAGTCGTGGTCGTCGCCGGTGCGCGGCGAGCGCGACCGGTCGCGCCGCAGCGAGAAGACGCGGCAGTTCCAGACGGTCTCGGACTCGAGCCGCTCCCAGGGGCGGATGCCGGGTCGCTTCGCCACGTCACTCCTCCCGGAACAGCCGCCGGAACTCGATCGCCGGACAGCGGTCCATGACGACCAGCAGGCCGGCCTCGCGCGCGCGCAGCGCCGCCTGCTCGTGGACGACCCCGAGTTGCATCCAGAGCGCGCGCGCCCGCACCTCGATCGCCTCCTCGACGATCGCGGGGACGTGCTCGGGGCGCCGGAACACGTCGACCACGTCGATCGCGCCCGGCACCGAGCGCAGGTCGGGGAACACTCGCTGCCCCAGGATCTCCTCGCCGTCGGGTCGCACCGGCACGACCCGGTGGCCGCGCGAGAGCAGGAGGCGGGCGATCTCGTGGCTGTCGCGTCCCGGGTCGGGCGAGCAGCCGACGACCGCGAAGGTGCGCGGCTCGGCGAGCAGCGTGCGGATCTCGTCGTCGCCCGGGTTCTCGAAGCGCACGGCGGACCTCTCCACGACGGCTCGCCCGCGCGCAAGCGCCCGCGCGTCCGGTCGTGCGCGGCGCGGGCCCGGGGCGGCCCCGGGGCGACCGCCGGTCGCGGGGCGAGGGCGGGCCGCCGTCGCGACCGTCGTGCCGCGTCGAAGCGCGGACCGGCCACGCGACGGACGGGATCGAATCCGGCGTCCCTATCCGATACCCCCGAGGTCCGTTCCATGATCCAGAGAGATCCCCGCGCCGCACGTTCCCGCCCGCGCCGAGCCCGCCCCCGCGGGGCGGCCGCGACCGACGCCGCGAAGGCGGCCCTCTCCGCGCTGCTCGCGATCGCGGCCCTGCTCGAGGGCTGCCGCGGGCGCCCGCGCGAGGAGCCCCCCTTCGACGTCGTGGTGATTGCCCTCGACGGCGTGCGCGCGGACCGCTTCTCGCTGCTCGGCAACGTCCACCCCACCTCGCCGAACGTCGAGGCGCTCGCCCGGGAGTCGGTGACCTACGCGCGCGCGGTCAGCCCCGGCACCTGGTGCGTGCCCGCGGTCGCCTCGATCTCGACCGGCCTCTGGCCGTCGTGGCACGGGGCCGAGCGCCTCGTGCCGGCCCCTGTTCCGGACGCGCCGCGCGCGCCCGACTCGCCCGCGGCCGCGCGCGCGATCGACGAGGACGCGACCACGCTCGCGGAGGTCCTCTCCCGCGAGGGGTTCCGCACCGCGGCCTTCGTCGGCAACGGCGACGAGCTGCGCCCCGGGCTCGGCTTCGCGCGCGGCTTCTCGCACTTCGACGCCTCGCCGGACCTCGCCCGCGGCGACGTGCTGGCCGCTCACCTCTCGGACTGGCTCGCGAAGCACTCGGAGCGATCCTTCGTCTTCGTCTCGGTCGCCGACGCGCGCGCGCGCGTGGCCGAGCGCACGTCTCCGGGCGAAGCCGGCGGCGCGGACGCGCCTCCCGGCGAACCGCGGCGTTCGTCGCCGGAGGAGGTCGCGCGGCGCGAGCTCGCCCACGACGCGCGCGTGCAGGCGGCCGACCGCGCGCTCGGCGAGGTCGTCCTGGCGCTGCGCCGGGGCGGTCGCTGGGAACACTCGCTCGTCGTGGTGGTCGGCGACCACGGCGAGTTGCTCGGCGAGCACGGCATGGTCGGCCACGGTCGGCCACCGTTCGAGCCGGAGGTCCGGGTGCCGCTGCTCGTCAAGTGGCCGTCGGGCCGACGCGGCGGCGAGTGGGTCGAGCGGCGCGTGTCGACGCTCGGCGTGTTCGCGACCGTGCTCGACGCGATCGGCGCCGCGCCGCCCGCCGGCGTGCAGTCGCGCCGCCTCGACGACCTCCACCCGGCCTGGATCGAGGAGATCGACCGCGAGGGGCGTCGCATCCGTGCCGGCTACGACGGGCTGCACGCGAAGGTGCTGGTCCTCGAGGACCGGGGCACGCAGGTCGCCTGTGCGGTCGACCTGCTGCACGACCCCGGCGAGACGCACCCCGACTGCAACCCGGGCGCCGCCGGCCCGCTCGATCTCGCGATGCGCTGGTTCGGCGAGCGGGCGCGCCCGGTGCGCGCCGACCTCCCCGGGGGCGGGCCCGCCGCCGCCGGCTCCTGAGCCGCGCCCGGCGCGTTTCCGGCCGCGGACCCTCCTGCTAGGTCGTCGGGCCGTGCGGGTCCTCTTCGCGAGCGGCATCGACGGCTTCTGCCACCGGTACGAAGTGCTGCACCGGGCCGAGCAGGTCCGCGCGGCGGGCGGCGATGCCACGGTGGTGTCGTTCCTCGACCCCCGGCTCGACGCGCTGCTCGACCGTCACGACGTGCTCGTTCTCTACCGCGTGCCGGAGACGCGCGCGGTCGCGAGCGCGATCGAGCGCGCGCGCGGAAGCGGACTCGCGGTCGTGGGTGCGATCGACGACCTCGTGTTCGTCGACGACCCGGCCCTGTTTCCCGAACGCGCGACGCGCCC
>Ga0208783_10001166_pt1 | contig 15806 bp, 26 predicted proteins | sample DEB19_08_DNA_2_FD_184529 | JGI IMG/M metagenome (GOLD analysis project Ga0208783, IMG submission 184529) | Aqueous microbial communities from the Delaware River and Bay under freshwater to marine salinity gradient to study organic matter... | ecosystem: Environmental > Aquatic > Marine >... | reverse complement strand
CGAATAGTTCGGTTCACTCAAGTAAACTTAAAACCCAAAGAAGTGCGGAGTCAGCACTATAAACACCGACGCAACACAATGAAGAATGCATTTGCAAAGTTCAGCGCACTAAACGTGCAGAAGTTCGAAAAGTTGACCTCACAGGTCGAGTCCAAGGCGGTGGACGTGTTCCGCAAGTCGATTGAAATCGCTCACATTGTCCGTGACGGGTGGAAATGGTATTCAGCACTCTCAGCCTCAGAGCGTGAGACGCAAGGCATCGGCAAGTTCACTGCGGACGAATTCGCATCCAAGGTGTACGGCATCAAGAAGGTCATGCTCTACAGGTACGTCAATGCCTCGGAGGTGAGTGCAGAGGTGGTGGAGTCGTTCATCACGGCTACGATGGAGGCGAAAGACAGGGGACGCTATGCGAGTCTGTCGCTCGTAGACCTGATTGAATTCAGCAAGGCAAAGGCGGTGGAATCCGAGGTCGAAGGCGAAGGTGAGGGCGAAGCTGAGGTCGGCAAAGCCAAGACCATCTTCACGCTCTCGTGGAAGGATAGGGCCGAGGGTGAGAACGTGTCCGTGCGAATCGATGCGGACGGCAACGTGACCACTAAGAACACCCCTGACGATATCCGTGCGGTCATCGCGATGCTCAGTCAGATGCTCCCGAATGCCTGAGGTGTGGGGAGGGGTTCGCCCCTCCCAACCCTTAGTTCACTTAAGTAAACTCTCAACTCTAAACTCAACTCAAAGCTATGATTACTCTCAGCCAATACTCAGAAGTCAGAATTGACAAGTCACAACTGCAGGTCGGTGACCTGTTGGATACCAACGGAATCTATTCAGTGGTGGAAACCGAACCTAAGTACGATGGATTAGGATTCAACGTGCGCCTTCAACCCTTGGTGGAATTCGAAGAAATTGGCCCTGACGCAAGTGATGCCACCTACCTTGTAGGGTCGGGACTCCGATACTTCCGAAGCCTCAGAGCCAATGGTATGCAGGTGTCAGTACTCAGGAATCGCATCAGTTCACTCAAGTAAACTCTCAACTCAACTCAAAACTATGAAAGCGTATCAAAACCAAGTCCATCGCACTGCAAAGTCAGAGCGTAGCAACCACCCCCAATTCAACCCCTTGTCAGTCAACAAGGTCGTGAACGTCCTATACCACGTCAAGCACAGCGTGTCGCACTACGACTGCGACTCGTGCGGACGTCAACTTGCGACAAGCGAATTCAGGGATATACTAATAGCCTCGTGCGACTACACCTGCCGTGACTGCGAGACGGAGCGTGAGTTCACTCAAGTAAACTCTATCGAGTGGGGAGGCGGGCGATGAGACACGAAAGAAAGCAATCGCTCCTGTGTTGGGGCATCGTGTTGTTCCTCGTGACGTTCTCCTTCATCGCAACCTCCTGCGGTGTCAGCAAACCGATGTACGAACGTGCCGACTATCAGAAGTGCAACTGCATCTTGGATAGTGACGAATGAATCTTTGGGTGAGTATGGCGGTGGTCGGCGTATGGCTGACTGCCGTCACCACCCCAACCCTAATCAGTTCACTCAAGTAAACTCAACTCAACCCATGAAAAAGATAATCATCATCCTCTCGCTGTTCACTGCCTTTGCCTGTAAGAAGGAGGGCTATATGTACAGGGCAACCTATACCACCCCTAACGGGTGGCTTAACGGAAACCATACGCAGAAGAGTTATGCCACGAACTTCTTCTATGTGGACATAAACGACTCCGCCTATGCCATGCAGTGGTATGTCAAGACGGACGCCTATGCCAACGCCATGCGTAAGGGGGCTGACTCGCTGTGGATAGAATACTACTGCACACTCCAAGAGTGGCGCGACAAAGAATAGTTCACTCAAGTAAACTCGTAACCCTTTAACAAAAACAACGTATGAAAAAAGACGCAATCAAGGTGACCTTGTTCACCGAAGACGCAAAACCCTATGACGTGCTCGTGTACTACGGGTACGAATCACCCGAAGACATCGAGATATACGAGGTGCTTCGTGATTGGAATGGCTCTGACATATTCGACACATTGGAGGACGATGACGTGTCATACATAACGGGGTGTATCCGTGACGAGCAGAGGTATGAGTGGATCAGCAACTATGGTGAGCACTACCGACCACTCGACCCAACAGACGAAATCAACTAAACCCTATCAGTTCACTCAAGTAAACTCTCAAACAAAATGAAAAACAAAAAGCTAATCGTAGCACTGCTCCTCATGTTGCTCAGTACCATAGGAATGTTCATCAATGTATTCTTCATATTCCCGTTGTTCGCATCGTTCATAATGATGCAGTATGCGGGTCAGAAGGGAGGTAAGCAATGAACGAGCAGAGACTCTATGCGGTCACCATAGGAAGACTAAGTGACGGCAGTCGTGTGGTGGAGGTGTTGAAGTTCAACACGGAGAATGAAGCCACCAAGTGGGCGGACGACATCAACTCGTACCACACGGGACTCTTTTGTGGAGTCCATTACCAAGAAGATATGGAGCGATACATCCATCAGTTCACTCAAGTAAACTCATAACCCTTAAAACATATTCACAATGACAAACAAAGTTTATCAGTGCCACTTGGTGGATACACCTGAGTGGTACAATCGAGAGAAGTTTTGGTTCATCAGCGAGTGGGCTGACACCGAGCTTACCATCACGCTCAATGGAGAGACTCACTCGTTTCAGAACTTCATCCGTCAGTACCGCCGTGTCCTGCTCGACAACGACGTGTGCGCCATCCGTTTCCTGCCATCGGGATTGGGTCTGATGAGGCGTAGCAAGTTCATCAGCACCCACGAGTCCAACCCGTGGCCGAGTGTGCTGAATGGTATTGACTCGCTGTCGACACACTTGTCCTCGCCCATCATCATCGGTGAGCACGACACACCCGTGACCCACAGCAACCTTGAGTCAGCCTTCGACAGGACGGGTGTCCTTGTCAGGGCAGGTAAGTTCGCCAAGTCCATCGGTTGCAGTGACGTGGAGGCTGAGCAGTTCAGCCGTGACTACGAAATGTACTTCGGTGAGGATAACAGCGACAAGTACAGCCTTGAGTTTGTCGAGGGTGACGACATTGTCGAGTACTACAAGTCAAGCAACTATGCCGAGCGTAACGGCTCACCGCTGTGGTCATCGTGTATGAACGGCAAGTCAAGCATCGTCAGGTTCTATGCCAAGAACAAGCGTTACATCAAGATGGCTGTGCTGTTCGATAGTGACCGCAAGGTGGTCGGTCGCTCCATCGTGTGGCTCGATGCCACCATCCGTGAGTGGGGCGGTTCGTCCTATGTATGCACCGAGGACAAGCTGTTGTACAAGGGTATGTTCGCTGACAGGATGTACTACCACCACGACACTGCGTTGGACGTGATGCGCAAGAAGATGGACGAGATGGGTATCGCATACAAGAGGGCGTTGTCCTTCGGTGATGGCGAGGTGATTGTGCCTGTCGATGGTGTTGCCAAGAACTATGACTCAGGCTACCTGTTCATCAAGGCCAACATCGGGTTGGTCGGTGGGCCTGTGCCATACCTTGACACGCTGTGCTATGCCTCATCCAACAAGTGCGTGGCCAATCGGGTCGTTGACGGCAAGGTCAAGCGTTGCAACTCGACCGAGGGCAGGACAGACACGATGGGTGAGTTCGTCAAGGTTGACGTGGGTCTTGGTATCAGCGAGGCTAAGTTCGCCTTCAAGCCCAAGCGTCAGGTAGCCAAGGTCGTGCTACCCAACGGCAAGGTCGTGTATGCCTTGGGTTCTGACAGCTTGGGTCTTGCACGAGGATGTGACAATTTCTCCGAGCACTACGTCATCGCATCGGTCACAAGCGAGTACACCATTGACGTGCCTCAGGTGTCGTATTGGAGCGGTGGCACGAGCCTTCGCAGTATTGACGTGAGGGTGTACTCACACCAACTGACCTACGACTTCAATAGCAAGTCGTTCAAGGTGAGTATGCTCTACGATGACAAGTCAGGCAAGTACCACCCTGTCGATGAGTTCCTCATCAAGAGTGTGGGTCGTGGTACAAGCAGGTCTGCTCGTCTTATACATAGTAAGCGTGAGGCACTCCGCCTCCGTGAAGAGTTCACTCAAGTAAACTCCTGATATCATGAACAAGAAACTATTGAAGGACGTGCTCTCCGTCCAATCCTACTCAGGACAAGAGGGCAAGATGACTGCCTACATCAGGCAGTGGTGCAAGGACAACGGGCTCAAGTGCCGTGGTCACAAGGGTAACCTGTACATCGTCAAGGGTAAGGCTGACCTGTACCCGTGCTATGTGGCTCACACTGACACCGTGCATCCCATCATCAAGGACATGGACAGGCTCGACATCATCGAGCACAAGGGTGCGTTCATCGCACTCGATGACGACTATCAGCAGACGGGTATCGGTGGTGACGACAAGGTCGGCATCTACATCGCCCTGCGTATGTTGCTCAGATTACCTGCCTGTAAGGTAGCCTTCTTCCACAGCGAGGAGATTGGCTGTGTCGGTAGCCGTGACGCTGACATCAGGTTCTTCCGTGACTGCAAGTTCATCCTTCAGGCAGACAGGCGTGGCTATGGTGATTGGATAACCGACATCGGCTGTGGCAACATCTCAAGCAAGGAGTTCCAAGAGGCTGTCAAGCCTATCGCTACCGAGTACGGCTACAAGTTCAAGACGGGTGCTATGACTGACGTGGAGGCTCTTAGCAAGGCCAATGTCGGTGTGTCATGTGCCAACGTGAGTTGCGGTTACTATCATCCGCACACCGATGGCGAGTATGTCGTGATACACGAGGTCGGTCTTGTCGAGGATATGTTCTATGAGGTTGCCAAGCGGTTGGAGCACAAGCGTTGGGACAACACCTACGTCAACACCTATGTGGCTCCCGTCTATACCCCCAAGACCTACAAGCCTGACCATGATTGGGGTCGTTATGCCGAGCGTGACTACCCTGAGTTCAACGACCTGCACGACTATCGTCCCGTCAACGGCTCCATCCGTGACACCTACTACGATGACGGCAAGGGTCACAAGTACATCGAGCACAGCGTTCACGGGCTGATGAAGACCTCAGCCTTGTACTGCCCGTCGTGTATTGACGTGCAGGTTCACGAGCGTGTCGGCAACCGCTTCTTCAAGTTCTATTGTGACGGGTGTGGTAAGCTGTTCGAGCAGAACGAACCGCTCACGACCGAACAGGCGATTCAAAGATTATATAAGGACGAGAAGTTCCCGTTCTAATCATGGGTGACCTTCGATATAGTCAAATCATTGAACAATAATTCGAAAGAATATGAGAAAAATCACATTCCACAAGACAAGATGGAGCAAGAACTCGTTCTATACTCCATACATCGGCATCCTACGGCATCACGGGGATACCCCATACACAAGGGGTTACATTCAAATATCTTTTGTGTTCATCAACTACCACTTTTGGGTAATAATCGACTAATCAGTTCACTTAAGTAAACTCTCAAGCAAAATGGCAAATTGGTGTGGTAATTACATTACGTTCAAGGGTGGCGATATTGCCACCCTACGCAAGGAATTCAAGAAGTGCATAGAGACCAACGACAAAGGTTTCAGTTGGATTCCCGAAGGGTTAAGCGAGGACAATAAGCATATCTTTTACTTCGACTTCAGGGGCGATACTGAAATCAATGACGAGCTGTGTGCATCCTTCTCGAGTAAGTGGTATCCTCCCATCGAGGCTCTCGTGTCCTTGGCCGACACGTTCTGTTGCTCGTTCGAGTTGATGTACGAGGAGTTGGGGTGCTTGGTATACGGAAGGCGTACCTATGACAGGGGCGTCATGATGATGGCCGAGCTTGACGACAGCGAGTTGGAGTTGGTTGGTGACGATGAAGACCACGACTTCGACAGGCTCAATTCACTTCTTATGAACAAACAACTGACAATCGCATGATATACTCATCAGACTTCCGCAGGGAACAGCAATCAAGTCGCTTCGACAGGTGGCGCATCAACTACGACCTGCTCTTCAGGGTCATCGAGGCCAAAGAAGAATTATTCATCCGTTCAACATCCAAAAACAATCAAGACAATGCCAAGGCAACCAATCAAGGTCGAGTTCGGTGAGGTGGTGTACTACTTCACCCCGACAGAAGCAGACGAGTGGCAGTACCACGAGGGCTATGACTTCCACTACTGCGAGGACTACAATACCATCTGCGTGTATCGTGTAACCGACGGGGACACTGACACGTCACAAGCAATCCATGTTCAACCAATAAAATAAAATCACAATGAAAAAATCATTCATCACTGCGGTATTGGTGTCCGCATCACTCCTGTCCTTCGGTCAGGATAACATTAAGAGAGACAGCACGGGTAACTTCTATTCATCGGGCAAGGCACGATCGGCAGGTGAGCCCAAGGCATCAGGCTACACCTACACTAACAGCAGGGGCGAGAAGATGCCCGTGTATGTCAGCGACTCGGGTCGCTACTTCGTCATCATGACATCCAAGAAGACAGGCAAGACCTATCGTAAGTACCTGACCAAGTGAGAGGCCTCCCATATGAGCGAACCGCGTATGTGGTAGCCCAACAGCGTATGGTGTACGGAGTCGTAGTAGAGCCTCGTATCGAACTGAGAGCCATCCATTCCGATAGCCGCATCATCCCCTGCGTTTGCGACAAAGTCACAGATTGTCCTGTCGTTCCTTATCATGGCCAATGCGGACTGCCTCCTTGACTCGAAGTCGGGAGGCGTCCCCCTGTTGGCTCTCGGTGTGGGGGTGACAACGACAATCCTCAGCGATGGATGCCTTAGCATCCTGTCACGGCAATACCTCTTCAGACGTGCCACTGCTGTGTCAGGACTTGAGCCGAAGTACAGCTCGTTGGTCACCTCATCCACGATGAGCAGTGCGTTGTCCTCGATAACCGAGTCAACGTCCGAGCAGTCTGATATCATCATTGAGAGGGTCTGACCACCTACGGCCACGTTCCTGACAAGGTATCCTGAGTCGGTGAACATATTGTTGTAGCTACCCGTGGCCAACGAGTTGCCATCGATTACGACCATGCTGACAGGGGCGGGTTCGACAGGCTCCTCGACCGAGCATGACACAAGAAACAAGAAGACAAGTAACCTATTCACGCATCAAATATGAAAAGAATCACAAAGCAAATCAAGGGCATAGCGGATGCCCACATCAGGGCGAGGATGGACGACAGGTTCGACGACACGCCCATCATGGACTTGGACGACCTCAAGCGTAACGTGCTTGAGGGTAGGACGTACAGGTCTTTAATGGACGGCATCGAGGTCGAGTACTCGACCATCACATCAACACTGATGGCGCGTCAGTTCAGACACGCAAGTGACGCATACAAGTCGGCCATCTACAAGGGCTTCAGGGAATTATTCAACAAGTGGTATCTATAATCTAAAACACAATCAAAATGGTAAGCAAAAAGAAATTGACATTGTACGGATTCGATGACATTACATCCTACTTCGAGCTGTTACTGAACGCAGAGAAGGATGGAAAGATGAAACAAGCAAGGGCCCTGTGGAGGCAGATGAGTGGGAGGCAGAAGAATGACTTCTACGATTGGTACAACCGAAACCACAAGGAACTCGGGCACGGGTTCGGATTGGGCATGACTGCCTTGGAGGTGGACGAGTACTTCGGCTCGTTGCGTAAGTTGGGCAGGAGCAAGAAGATGAGGATGAATCAGGTAAAGATTGGTGACCTGACCGTCTATGAGTTCATCAACATCATTAAGGACAACATAAAAAACTGAACGACATGGGATTGGATATGTATCTGACAAGGAAGAAGCTGTTCTATCCTGTCACCGACGGCAAGATGACCTTTGCTGTCGAAGGGGTTGACGTGCCGTTGGACAACGTACACTCGGTCGCATTGGTTATCAACATCGGCAGTTGGCGTAAGGCCAACGCCATACACGGTTGGTTCGTGGAACACGTACAGGGTGGCGCTGACGACCAACGTCAGTACCATGTGGAGTTCGAGCAGTTGGAGGAACTGCTCAACCTGTGCAGGTTGGTCAAGGACAACCCATCACTCGCACCTCAGATGCTACCGACCCAATCGGGGTTCTTCTTCGGGGACACAGGGTACGATGACTCGTACTTCCATAACCTCGACAGGACTATCGACCTCTTGGAGGAGGCCCTAAAGGACAGGGAGTCAAGCGTTTACTACGACGCTTGGTGGTAACAAAAGTTATGAACAAACGTAGTTTCGTCTAAATTTCGTCTTAAATTTGTACAACAAAATGGAAATCATAATCACAGAACGTACGCTCAGGCTCCCTTGGGATGCGCTGACAACAGACCAACAGGCACACATGAACAAGGACTTCCCCTCGGATATGCAACACGAGAGGACGTTCTTCACCAACCCTGCCTGTAATGAATTGGTACTGCCCGAGGACTTGTTCTTCGGGCCTGTAGAAATCAATGGCAACCAAGCACACGTCCTCACGATCGGGGGCGTGGCCTACTTGGTGTCATTCGTGAATGACTTCATACTCATATCACTCGCCGTATCATGACAAGGCTGTTCCTACTCGCAATCGGACTGTTCGCTGTCGGGTGCATCATCCTGTTCGTTTGGTCTAACGCCATATCAGACGATGACGATGACTGACAAGTCACTCACTAACGTCCCCGATGGGGTATAATGAGTGGTATATCGGACAAAAACATACCCTATTGGGTACCATAAGACACCATGAACAAAGACAACATAAACTCAATCGAAATGAAAGAAGTATTCACCAAGAAGCAGATGTCGTTCGTCCTGTACAACTACAAGGACGACGATGAAAACGTGTGCGAAATATTCCAAGTGTATGCCGATGGATTCAAGGTATACGAGAAGGACTACGGGACGGACATCAAGACGTTCGATGACTACGTCCACGACTACTACAACATCAGTTATCTTCAGCACTATTTCCCACCTACAAACACATCCGTATCATGACAGAGACATTCGAATTCAGTGAGCTATCCCTGCAACTATTCAGCAAGTTCGTGACCGAACGCAACCGAGCCGTCGTGGAAGGACGTGACATCTTCTTCTTCGAGGGCAAGGAAGTGCTTGTGCCTTATGCCGACTACCTCATCGAGTACCTGTCAGACAACATCCCTGACTTCGAGGTACACAAGACCTACATCTCGCAGAACTGATATGCAGATAATAGACTACATTTGGACACAATTCAATCAAATCAGAAATGCTAAAAATACTCTTGCTTCTCGAGAAGGCGTTCTTCCTTGCGATGTTCTGCTTTCTGACCTACTTCGCCGTGCTCACGATAATGAATCAGACAACCGTTTGCATAGAGAATTGGAAGGCCTTATCAATGATGATAGTAACCGACATCATATGGGCGTTCATTCTGATAGCGTCAGGTTCGCTTCTCGCAGACGTACTGACAAACAGGAGATGAAACGCGACGCATTCTACAAGTACGTTGACAACATCGTCCGTGCCCTTGACGTCGACAGGGAACTGCTGTTCTCCAAGACCAAGCGCAGGGATGTGGTTGACGCACGACACCTGCTCTACTACGTATGCTTCCGCAGGATGATACGCGTGGTGTACATTCAAAAGTACATGAGTGAGAACGGCTACGATATCTCTCACTCCTCCGTGATACACGGAATCAAGATTGCATCCGACAAGGCCAAGTCGGATGATGAATACAAGGAACTCTTAAATCTAATCGAACTATAACTATGGAAAAACAATCAGTATTCAAGGTCCTCTCCTCAGTGAGCGTGAAGGACAAAATCGAACGCAAGGGTAACCTCGACTACCTGTCATGGGCCAACGCATGGGCAATCCTCAAGCTCAACTACCCCGAGGCTCAACGCAAGGTGTACGAGCATGACGCCACAGGGTTCAACTACTTCACCGACGGACGCACTGCGTATGTCAAGGTGGGCATCATCGTGGACGGCATCGAGCATATCGACTACCTGCCCATCATGGACTTCCGCAACAACGCCATCCCCGTAGACAAGGTGACCGCTATGGACGTGAACAAGGCCATCCAACGCTCAACAGCCAAGGCCATCGCCATGCACGGCTTGGGCCTGTCGCTGTGGACGGGTGAGGACATCGGAGAACCTGCCATGACACAGCCCATCACACGCTTTGAGTTGACCACTGATGGCGACGATTGGAAGAAGGTGTCTGCCTACGTCAAGGCCAACAAGGAAATCGGCATGGAGAAGATTGTCGAGCAGTTGTCACGCAAGTACATCATCAGCGCCAAGGTGCTTAACCAAATCGATAAACTCACCAAGGCATGAGCGAAATCTTAGATATACTCAAGAACGATGCCGAGTACTACTCGGGCGAGGGGAAGAAGTACCTGAGCAACTCAGACATCGGCACACTGCTCGAGAACCCGTTGGCCTTTGGCAGGTCACGCCCTGACAACAAGAGCTTCGCAGAGGGTCGCTTCTTCCATCAGCTACTCATCGAGCCTGACAAGGCAAAGAATGTCAAGTATATCGATACGGGCTCAAGGCTGACAAAGGAGTACAAGAACTACTGCGAGAGCAACAACCTCGACTTCTGTTTACTCAAGAAGGAGATTGACGACATCAAGAACCTGTCCTACACCATGCGTAGCAACCTCGCATTCTATGAGGAGATATACAAGGAGGGCAACGTGTATGAACAGCCGGGTGTGGCCAAGATAAAGGGCCTGATGTGGAAGGGTAAGGCGGACATCATCACCGATGATAAGATCATCGACCTCAAGACCACGAACGACATCAATAAGTTCAAGTACTCGGCCAAGTCCTACAACTACGACTCGCAGTGCTACATCTATCAGACCCTGTTCGGTAAGCCGTTGGTGTTCTTTGTCATCGACAAGGGTACACATCAGCTTGGAATGTTCCACCCCTCGGACAACTTCATCCGAGGAGGTGAGGACAAGGTAGAACGTGCCGTGGAGGTGTACAGCAGGTTCTATGGTAAGGACAAGACCGAGGACATCATGACCTACTTCATCAACGAGGAATTGAATTGACAGCATACCACGCAGTCGCTTAGCCCCAAAGGTGGCTGTGTGGTCCAAAAGGATTGGGGCAACACAAAAACAATTACACAATGCAGAAAGAAGACAAAATCTTCGCAGACGGTTTCTCCTTCAAGAGGAACGAAAACGCTCCCGACTTCGTCGTGGGCAGGTTATCAATGAAGGTCGACGAGGCCATCGCTTTCATCAAACAGCATGAGAAGCGTGGGTGGATCAACCTGAACATAAAGACCGCTCGCAGTGGCAACCACTACGTCGAGTTGGACACCTACGAACCCAAGGGTGGCTCGGATGCCGAACAGGCTCCTGCTCCCAAGGCTAAGGCAAAGAAGTCCCACCACGGTGAGACCAACGACCTGCCTTTCTAATACCACATCAGTATGGTAGGAATCAAGGGGGAGACACCAATCTCCCCCTTTTTATCCCCAAAAGTGTGTCGAAATGTCGAGTTTAGACCCCTATTTCTCTCTTATATATACTCTTATTATTATTTTTTTTATTTATTAAAATAGAAAGAAAAAATTGACATAATCGACATCTCACTAGTAATCAACAGTTTAATCGCCATAAAATCGACATAGTATCGACATGAATCAGGTAACGATATTCAAGAATATAAAGGACACCGATACGCCCTTCTTTAGGGACATTACAGCCATCCTGAGCAGGATACGGGAGGGAACATCAAAGGAGCTAGTAAAACGCATCAGAAGCGAAAAGAATAAGTCTGAGAGGAACGAATTGAAGAAGGAGCTTCCCGCCATCTGCTTCAGCGGGACATTCACCAAAAGGTCTGACAGTGCCTTGGTCGAACACTCAGGTCTTATCTGCTTGGACTTTGACGGGTACGCCAAGCAGAAGGAGCTGCTTCAGGACAAGGAGTCCCTGAGCAGGAGCAAGTATGTATACAGCGCCTTCATCTCCCCTTCAGGGAACGGGTTGAAGGTGTTGGTCAGGATACCGCCCGATGCGGAAAATCATGTCAACTACTTCAACTCCCTTGAGAAGCACTTCTCCAACCCCTACTTCGACCGCACGAGCCGTAACATCAGCAGGGTATGCTACGAGTCCTACGACCCGCTCATCTACGTCAACGAGAACGCATCCGTGTGGGACGTCATCGAGGAGCCTGAGTACGTGGAGGTCAACCGAAACAAGGACAAGGCCACCATCCCCATCACCGACGAGAACAAGATTGTAGACATCCTTGTGAGGTGGTGGGAGAAGAAGTACCCTATGGACGAGGGACAACGCAATCAGAACTGCTACGTCCTTGCCATGGCCTTCAATGACTTCGGTGTCAACAAGAGCCTAGCCACCTATGTGCTGAACGCCTACGCAGACAGCGACTTCACCATTCGTGAGATACAGACGACCATCGACTCGGCCTACAAGAACACCGCCAACTTCGGCACCAAGTACTACGAGGACGAGGACCGCATAAACCAAATCAAAGCAAAGCTGAGAAGGGGCGTGTCAAAGAAGGAGGTGCGACATCAGATGCAGGACTCGCACATCGACCCCGAGACCATCGAGGCGGTCATGAGCCGTGTGGAGGAGGAAAATGCAAAGCAGACATTTTGGAATAAGAACGACAAGGGAATCATCAAGGTCATACACATCCAATTCAAGCAGTTCCTTGAGGACTCGGGCTTCTACAAGTACTGCCCCGAGGGAAGCAAGAACTATGTGTTTGTCAAGGTCACCAACAACCTGATCGACCACACAAGCGAGAAGGAGATCAAGGACTTCGTGCTGAACCACCTGCTTGAGCTTGACGACATCAGCGTGTACAACTACTTCGCAGACAACACACGCTTCTTCAAGGAGGAGTTTTTGTCCATGCTCTCGACCATCGACATCTACTTCATCAGCGATACCAAGGACACGAGCTATCTTTATTACAAGAACTGTGCGGTGAAAATCACCTCAAAAGAGATTTCGCCAATCGACTACTTGGACCTAGGCGGTTACGTATGGAAGGACCACGTCATCGACCGAAACTTCCTCCGATGCTCTGTGACCGACAGGTGCGACTTCAAGAAGTTCATCGGCAACATCAACTTCAACGACCCTGAGCGAATCAGGAGCATGGAGAGTACGATAGGATTCCTATTGCACGGGTACAAGAACCTGTCCTTCTGCCCCGCCGTCATCCTCAACGACGAGGTCATCTCGGACAACCCCGAGGGAGGTACAGGCAAGGGCCTGTTCATGAACGCCCTGAGCAACATGAAGAAGCTTGTGGTCATCGACGGCAAGTCCTTCACCTTCGAGCGTTCGTTCGCATATCAGTTGGTGTCGGCAGACACGCAGATACTGTGCTTCGATGACGTGAAGAAGCACTTCGACTTCGAGAGGCTGTTCAGTGTGGTGACTGAGGGTTTGACACTTGAGAAGAAGAACAAGGACGCCATCAAGATTCCTTTCAGCAAGTCGCCCAAGATTGCCATCACGACCAACTATGCCATCAAGGGTACGGGCAACTCGTTCGCAAGAAGGAAGTGGGAACTTGAGCTTCATCAGTACTACAGCAAGACCTTCACCCCGCTCGATGAGTTCGGTAAGCTCATGTTCGGGGATTGGACGGATGACGATTGGTGCGAGTTCGACAACTACATGATAAACTGCCTTCAGAACTACCTGTCCACAGGACTTGTCAAGTCCAAGTACGTCAACCTCAAGATACGTCAGCTGTCTGCCGAGACATGCCACGAGTTCATCGAGTGGTGCGGACTGCTTGCAGGTCAGGAGCGTACAGGTGCGATTGAGACGGGGGTAAGGGTCTATAAGAACGAATTATATTTTAACTTTATCGAGGAGTATCCTGACTACGGTCCTAGGGCCAAGATGACAATAAGCAGGACTCGATTCTATAAGTGGCTGACCTCATACGCCCTGTTCAAGGAAGGTACGTTACCCGAAGAGGGTCGGGACCTTCAGGGCAGGTGGATGATAATCAGGAAGAAACAAGATGGAGATATACAGACATCGCTCAACGTCTAGCAACATGAACACACAGCAGACCATCCATGTGGCAATGATCAATTCCTACAACGTAATCCTAGGACACGCCACTGTTGACGAGGTCTTGGAGGCGGGAATAGGAGTGTTCACGCATATACCCGACGAAGAAATCGACCTCGACGTTGTTCAGTTGATGATACTGTACTTCCAAGAGGTCGAGATGTACGAGCATTGTTCGTCACTGATGGACTACATCAGGGATAATTGGAACGATGACGGCACACGCATCAAGAAATACTGCGAGTGCGACCAACCACTATTCGATAAGTACGAGCCTGAAGTCAAGTGTAATCGTTGCGATAAGATAATCAAATGAGTAAGGACATAATAGATATGCTACCCGGCTATACCGGGCAGGAGATGCTTTCCTATTGCGAGAGACTCTACGGAATCATCTCTCAAAAGAAGGATGTGCTATCAGGAAGGGGTAAGAACAAGTCCCTTGTCAGCGTACCCAAGTACAGGGGCGAGGAGGAGACCCTTGAGAGGATTATCAACAGCTGTAAGTACTACAAGGAGATGTCAGAGAACCCGTTTCAGTTCCGTGACTATCAGAAGGACATCATAGACAGGGGAAGCGTGATACTGTCAAGTAAGCGTTTCCTGTACCTAGCCATGGAGGTGAGAACGGGGAAAACTTTGACTAGCCTTGGCATATCGTCCAAGATAGGGGCTAAAGTTGGACTGTTCGTCACCAAGAAGAAGGCCATCAGCTCCATCGAGGAAGACATCAAAACGCTCGGCTCGGGTACTAAGTTCACCGTGGTAAACTACGAGAGCCTACACCTCGTGTGTGACACAGCCAAGTGGGACGTCATCATCTTGGACGAGGCTCACAGCCTTGGGGCCTTCCCAAAGCCAAACAACAGGGCTAGGGACGTCCGTGACCTTATCCGAAGGGATAAGCCGTATGTCATCCTCCTCAGTGGCACACCGACCCCTGAGTCCTACTCGCAGATGTACCATCAGGTGTATGGCATACCGGGAAACCCGTTCGCTGAGTTTGCCAACTTCTACCGATTTGCTGACAAGTATGTCAGCCTAAAGCAGAAGAAGGTAAACGGCATGTTCATCAACGACTACTCGGGCGGTAAGGAGTCCATCATCGAGGCGATGAGGCCCTATACCATCAACTACACCCAATCAGAGGCAGGGTTTGTGGTAAAGACCAAGGAGACCATCCTGAGCGTACCGCTCAAGCCATCGACCTACGAGCTGATAGCCAAGCTAAAGAGGGACCTAGTGGTGGAGGGTAAGTCCGAGGTAATCCTAGCGGATACCCCCGTGAAGTTGATGATGAAACTGCACCAACTCTGCTCGGGTACGATAAAGTTCGAGAGCGAGAACTCCATGGTCCTAGACCTGTCAAAGGCTGAGTTCATACATAACAGGTTCAAAGGCAAGAAGATAGGCATATTCTACAAGTTCAAGGAGGAGCTGAACGCCCTTAAACAGGTGTTTAAGGATTCCTTGACAACTGACCTGAGCGAGTTCGAGGACAGCGATAAATCTATCGCACTTCAGATTGTATCAGGAAGGGAAGGAATATCTTTGAGGCAAGCGGATTGTTTGGTATATTATAACATTGACTTCAGTGCCACAAGTTATTGGCAGTCAAGGGACAGGATGACCACCAAGGATCGGCTAGAGAACGACGTCTATTGGGTGTTCAGCGAGGGAGGCATCGAGCATGACAT